>JFJP01036340.1_pt1 | contig 12343 bp, 10 predicted proteins | sample 431651 | NCBI WGS metagenome assembly JFJP01 (sample SAMN02602958, study PRJNA72255) | Microbial mat metagenome, whole genome shotgun sequencing project. | biome: fresh water; feature: sink hole; material: water; isolation source: purple microbial (photo- and chemosynthetic) mats found in... | reverse complement strand
CCTGAGTCGGAAGTCGTTTCGCTTGCATTCTTGCGGAGCGAATCGCGGTCCGAAGAAAGGGAACCGCCTACTTTGCCGTCGGAACCTACCGTCAGCACGGCGGAATAACCGGCTGGAACAAGAAATTCGTCACCGTCTTCGCCGCCCTCGGGCGCAAGACTGACAAGGCCTTCACCGACATCCAGCTTAAGCCCGTCGAAATCGAATTCCGTACCCCGCACGGATGCGGTTGAATACGGCGACTGGACCTTGAAATCCTGCTTGACGCCTTCGGCGGACTTGACCGAAGCCTTTACGCTTCCGACGCGGAGGTAGCAATTGGTGCTGACCGTTCCCTTGTCTTCGACGAGCTTGTCGACGGCCATGCGGGTAAGCGGCTGCACGAATACCGTATTTTTATCCATTATGATGGTCACGGACGAATCGAAGCCCGTCGAAATCGTGGTGAGCGTGCCGATGGCCATCCCTTCGGAGGCGGCAGCCCAGGTTGATGTACCCGGAGCCTTGATTTCGACCTTGCCCTTTATACTTTTCAGCACAACCTGCGTTTCTGCGGCAAGCGGAGCGAAAACCGTCAAACCGGTGATTGCCAGGGCAATCAGGTATGTAATGCGCGTTCGTTTCATACAACCTCCTTAAAATCACATTCCCAGGGTCAAAGCAAGCTGAACGGAATACTGGAAAGCAGAAGCGTCGGAGCCGAATGCGCCGGAAGGGGAAATTCCGGGGATAAAGACTCCCGTATTCAATGATAGCCCCAAATCCGAAGTTATCCGGTATATACCGTACAAATCGGTCTCGAAACCAAGCCAGGTCGCGGATTCCGCCGGATCAAGCCCTGAAACTCCGCCCATGGCGCCTTCCGTAGCCCGGAAAAATGCGAACATCTTCGCGCCGGTCTGGATCCGGTAACCTGAAAGAGGTTTTACCGAACCGCCCAGTTCCGCAACGATCAGATTGGACAGGTACGGAGAGAAGACAAGACCCAATCCCGGCGAAGTAAGCGGAACAAATCGGGTCGAAGTATCGCTGACTGTGCCTTCCACGGAAGAAGACGAGTCGGCATCGCCGGAAGCGTAGAGGAAACGGAAATTGAAGGCGGCATTCATCAACGCCGGACGGTAATAATCGACCGAAAACCCGGCCATGTAGGCGAGAATCGGAACATACCGGTATGAATAACCGGTAGCCGAATCAGTATCCTCAAGCCAGGAAAGAGTACGGCCCGAACCGAAGGTAAACCAGGCATCATAGAACAGGTTCTGTACGACAGGTCCCGAAAGCACGATGCTCGAGTACTGGGTATCAACCTTTCCTCCGGTGCCGGTCGTTTCGTCTATCGTCCATTCCGCCAGGAGATCTTCTTCGGGATTCAGGTCCTGCTGGGCGAGGAAGGAAAGAGCGATGGAATGACCTTTAACGTCGGGCAGATCGAAGCGGGCAAGCATGAGAAGCCGGGAACCGCCGAACACACGCGAATCGTCCGCGGAAGCCATCTGGTCGTACAAGGATACGGCGATCCGGTTCGTTTTGCGGAGCACCAGACCGGTATAGCCGGCCTGCAGGCTGAAATTGAAACGTGAATAATCGAAACCGAGGAGAGCTCCGTCCGCCGGATGGGAAACGAGGAGTCCGGCTGGATCGCGTACGGGAAGCCGCCCGGCCTCAAGTTTCATGCTTTCGGCATCGCCGACGCCCGGGAACACAAAACCGAAACGGAGCAGGTCGAGATCGCCGGACGGATCCAGTTCGACGCCGCTTTCCACGGAAGGATTAGAATCGTCATTGACATCCATGTCGAGCGCGAAATGGGCGGATCCCTCGAAAATCGAACCGTTGTTCCCGAGGGGTGTCTTCCACCAGCCGTCAAGCCGTTCCCCGGCGGAAAAAACCGTCGAACCGGAGTTGCCGAGCGCGGTGTTGGTGGTCGAATCGAGTCCGTATTCGGTCTCTCCGGCAAAACCCGAAGCGCAAAAGGCTACAAGCAGGACGACCGGTACAAGCGGCGTACGCAGTAATTTCATTTGTCGCCTCCCTTCAGTTTAAAGGCATATCCGAGGGTTCTGATCACCTCGTCGCCCGCGACCGTACGGCCCGGACCGCCTGATTCGCTCACCATCTTGTTGAACGCAAGCTCGCGGTAGGCATAGCGCCTGCCCGGGAAGAGCCCGTACATGATGCCGCCCTTGAGCGAGAGGCTTTTCATGAGCATGAAACTGAGTTCGTCGACGCGAACGGGCGAATCGGGGGAGCGATCCGGCGCTGCGAGGCCAAGTTCCTGCGCTTTCAGGAATGCGCTGTCCGGCGAATCGGATTCGGCGATCAAACCGCCTGCCGCGAGGATCAAGTACGAGGCAGAGTCGTACCTGGCGGATTCCTGCAGAAGCAGTTCATCGATACGGTCGTTCGACTGCGCGAAAAGCCCGGAGGAAAGCACGAGAATAAAAAAAACGGCTAAAACCGGCATGCGGTATACTCTCATCGGGTGATACTCCTTTTTTCTGTGGTAAACTGAGGCCATACTCTATTATACTATAGTAATTCCGAAAAATCAGTACTGCTGATCAGGAGATGACATGAAAAAAAACGCAAGCTTCAAGTTTCTCGTACCTGTGGGCCTTACGCTTCTTTTTGCGGTTCTGGCGGCGGCTGGTATCAGTACGGGTCTCGAATACCGGATAATGGACGAACTCCTCGGTTTCCGCGCTTCGCCCCCGGAAGATCCCCGGATCGTACTCGTAGATGTCGACGATACGGCCATTACCGCTATCGGTACCTGGCCCATCAGCCGAAGCATAACCGCCAACGGCCTCATGCTGCTGGCCGAGATGGGCGCGAAGCAGGCTACCTTCGATATCGAATATACCGATAAAAGTCCCCGCGGAGTCAATTCCGAGATTCTCGAAGAGGAAATTCCGCAATATCTCGATACGGAAATGGGCCGCCTGCAAGCGAACATCAAGGGGCTCTTCGAAGCCGTCGCTTCCAGGCAGATCAGCGTAAAGGACGCGGGCGATTACGTCGACGACCTCATCGACGTGGCGGAGATGACGAAGTCCGACATAAAGGACGCGATCGGCCGGATCGCACTCGACAACGACAGCTACCTGTCCGAAGCCGCCCGCTTTTTCGGGGATGCCTACTTTACCATCAACATGCGGAAAACCGAGGAGGACGCGGTTCCGGCGGGTTTGCGGGAGAAAGCGATCGAACTGCACAGCCTCAAGAACATAGAAGTCGAGGGAACCGGCATCAAACCGGCCGTCGACATCGTACCGGTCATAGACCCGGTCATCGGCACCGCGAAGGGAATCGGATTCACCAACGCGGAAGTCGACGACGACGGTATCCGCAGGCGGATAATGCTCGTACAGAAGTACGGCGACGCCTGGTTCGGACAGCTGGTCCTCCGTCCGCTCCTTGACCTCCTGGGAAACCCGAAGGTCACCGTGCGTCCCCGGAGCATCCAGCTTTCGGGCGCCAAGATGGCGGATGGAAGCATAAAGGACATCAACATACCGGTCTCGTCGACAGGAACGGTTCTGCTCGACTGGCCGCATTCGCTGTACAACGACAGTTTCCGGCATGTTTCCTTTTATCACCTCTACATGCACGACCGTCTTTTTGCCGATCTCGTGCACAATGTCCGTATCGGCGAATCCAACAACTACTTCCATGCATTCATGGGCGAGACGCCGCTCCTTGAGCTCGAGCGGCAGTCCGCGGCCCTGAAGACGGCGATAATGTCGGGTGACGAGGCCCAGGATCGGGTCGCGGACTACGCCGCGCTCCGCAACCGCTTCCTTTCTGAGCTCGGCGGCTTCCTGTCGACAAAACCCGAGGATGCGATTCTCGTCGACATAGAAGGCGTGCTCGCGGATCCGGCACTGGATACCGAAACACGGAGCCAATTCGAGCTGTTCAAGACCGAAATTCCCGACTTTTTCGCCAAGACCCGCGACGTTTACGACAATCTCCTGCAGATCCGCTCCGAAAAACTCGGCGTTCTTTCAGGCGCGTTCTGCATCATCGGGCAGACGAACACGGGCAGCACCGATCTCGGCGCGAATCCTTTCGTCAAGGAATACCCGAATATCGGTACCCATGCGTCGCTCGTCAACATGATCCTCAACGGACAGTTCATTTCGAGCCTCTCGTTCTGGTGGTCGATCCTGCTCGCCCTCATCCTCAGCCTGGGTCTTTCGATCCTCACCCGCACCCGGCAGCCGTTTCCTTCGATGGTGATCGGACTGGTCTCGTCGGTCGGCGTCATCTTTCTGGCCGCGGTGTTCTTTGCCCTCACCGGCAGTTATCTTCCCGTCATCCCGCTCGCGGGTCCGATACTCCTTTCGTTCATAACGCTGACTTTCATCAAGTTCTTCGTGACCGAAAAGGAGCGGGGCTTCCTCAGGTCCGCTTTCTCGCATTACCTGTCTGCCGACGTCATCAAGCAGATCATCGCGAATCCGGACAGGCTCAAGCTCGGGGGCGAACAGAAATTCATGACGGCGATGTTTACCGACATCCAGGGATTTTCGACGATTTCCGAGAAACTGACTCCGGTCGAGCTCGTCGCCCTTCTCAACCGCTATCTTACGGGCATGAGCGACCAGGTGCTCGAAATGGGCGGAACGATCGACAAGTACGAAGGAGACGCCATCATCGCGTTTTTCGGCGCGCCGATCGATCTTGCCGACCACGCGAAACGGGCTTTGACGGCCGCCGTCCGCATGAAGCGGATCGAGGCGGAATTGAATGCGGCATTCCTCGAAGAAGGAATCGCCCCCTCGCCGTTATTGACCCGCTTCGGCATCAATACCGGACAGATGGTCGTCGGCAACATGGGTACTGAAAAAAAGATGGACTACACGATCATCGGGGACGCGGTAAACCTCGCGGCGCGGCTCGAAGGCGTAAACAAGCGGTACGGGACCTGGATGTGCGTGTCCGAGGATACGATGAAGGAAGCGGGACCGGGCTTCGTGTTCCGCAGGCTCGACCGCATACGGGTCATCGGAAAGGCGGTGCCGATACGGATTTTCGAGCTGATCGAGGAAGAGGGAAAACTTTCGGAGACGAAACTGCAGGCACTCGATCTCTTCGAGAAGGCGCTCGAACTGTTCGAAGCGAGAAACTGGGCGGCTGCCGGCAAGACCTTCGCCGACGCGGTCGCACTCGTGCCGGACGACGGCCCGTCGCTCCGCTACATAAAAACCTGCAAGGAATACATGGAAACGCCGCCCCCCGAGTCATGGGACGGCGTCTACAAGATGGACATGAAATAGCGGGCGGCTCCGATCGGCGCGCACGGTGGACGATCGCCCGCCGCACGCGCCGTCGTGTGCCGAACGGTCAGGCTTTCATGCCTTCCCGGATCGCTTCGACGTTCATCGGAACGAACTTGTGCTTCGATGCGGGGAAAAAGTCCTTGAGGATGTCCTCGACGGTGGCGAGCGAGAGGGCTCCGGTCTGTTTCGCGAGGGCGCCGAGCATTATCATGTTGGCGATCTTGACGTTGCCCATCTTGTCCGCGAGTTCGGTGGCCGCGACGGGAACGCAGCGGAAACGGGAAGCGATTCCCGGTACCGAACCCGCGCCGTCGAGGGAGACGAGGGACGAATTATAGAGCAGGAGGCCGCCGTCGGCGAGCACCGCGACGCAGCCCGGCAGGCTGTCCTGGTTCATCACCACGACCGAGGTCGCACGGGTGACGATGGGACTCGCGATGGCGATGTCCGAGACTATGCAATTGGCGCGGGCGATGCCGCCCCGTTTCTCCGCTCCGTAAAAAGGATAAAAGGTGATTTCCTTCCCTTCCTTCATGCCGCAGTAGACCCAGATCTGGCCGAGGGAGATGATTCCCTGGCCACCGAAACCGGCAAACAATGTTTTTTCGTTCATTTTGCGCTCCCTTCGGCAGGCAGTTCGTTCTTGATCTCGCCGAGCGGATACACGCTTACCATGTTCGTCTCGAGCCACTCGAGGGCCTGGATGGGCTCCATGCCCCAGTTGGTGGGACAGGACGAAAGGATTTCGACCATGCTGAAGCCTATGCCGGCCATCTGCGCCTGCAGGGCCTTGCGGATGTACCCCTTAACCTTGCGGACGTTGCCCGGATTGTTGACGGCTCCGCGGGCGAGATAGCGGGTTCCGCCGAGGGTGGCGAGCATTTCGAGCACACGGATGGGATATCCCATTCCCGCCTCGCCGGCGTCGCGGCCGCGCGGCGCGGTGGTCGCTTTCTGGCCGATGAGGGTGGTCGGCGCCATCTGGCCGCCGGTCATGCCGTAGATGGCGTTGTTCACGAAAATCGTGGTGAATTTCTCGCCGCGGTTGGCGGCATGGACCATTTCGGCGGTGCCTATGGCCGCAAGGTCGCCGTCGCCCTGATAACAGATGACCAGGTGGTCCGGAAGCATGCGCTTGATGCCGGTGGCGGCCGCGGGCGTGCGTCCGTGGGCCGGCTGGACGGTATCGACGTCGAAGTAGAGGTCGGCCCAGATGGAGCAGCCGACGGGATTGGTTATGACGGTCTTGGCCTGCATACCCATTTCGTCGATGAGCTCGCAGATGATGCGGTGGATGACTCCGTGGCCGCAGCCCGCGCAATATTTGGATTGGACCGGTACGAGGCTGACCGGATGTCCCGAGACTCTTTTCATTTTTTTCCTCCAAGGATCTTCCTGGCTTCCGCGAACACTTCTTCCTCGGTGGGAACGACGCCGCCGGTATGGGCGAGGAGATGAACGGGGACCGAATCGCGGACCGCGAGACGAACGTCCTGCACCAGTTGGCCCATGCTCATTTCGACGGTCAAAAGCGGCGTACCCCGGGCGGCGATCTTCGAAAGCGCGGCTTCGGGGAAGGGCCAGAGACTCACCGGGCGGAAAAGTCCGACGCGGAGGCCCTGCTTCCGGGCTTCCTGCACGGCTCCGAGGCAGACGCGGGCGGAGGTGCCGTAGGCGACGATCACGACTTCGGCGTCGCCGCACGAGATTTCCTCGAAGCGGCATTCTTCGGCTTGAACCTTTTTATACCGCTCGAAACGGGCGAATACCTGCGCTTCGAGCTGTGCCGGTATGAGATTGAGGGATGAAAGATGTCGCGCCTTTCGGCCGGTCTTGTACGCGCCTCCGACGGCCCAGACCGAATTGTCCGGCAGGGACGAAAGTTCGCGCACGGGCGGCAGGGTGATGCCTTCCATCATCTGGCCGATGACCCCGTCGCCGAGGATCAAAACCGGCATGCGCCATTTATCGGCGAGGTCGAAGGCGAGATAGGTAAGATCCGCCGCTTCCTGGACGCTGGCCGGAGCGAGGGTGATGACCCGGTAGTCGCCGTGGCCGCCGCCCCGCGTGGACTGGAAATAGTCCCCTTGGGCGGGAGCGATCGAGCCGAGGCCCGGACCTCCGCGCATGATGTTTACATATACGAGGGGAATGTCGGCACCGGCGGCGTACGAGACGCCTTCCTGTTTCAGGCTGATTCCCGGGCTGGAGGAACTGGTCATCGCGCGGGCGCCGGTAGAGGCGGCACCGTACACCATATTGATGGCGGCGATTTCGCTCTCGGCCTGGATGAACACGCGGCCCATGGGCTCCATGTGTTCGGCCATGTAGGCGATAAGTTCGTTTTGGGGAGTTATCGGATAGCCGAAATAGGCGGTACAGCCGGCGCGGAGGGCAGCCTCCGCGATCGCCTCGTTTCCTTTCATCAATATCTTTCCGGACGTTTTTTCGCTCATTTTTCGTCTCCTTCAAGCTCGAACACCTCGAGGCATACATCGGGACAAACCTGGTAGCAGGACGCGCAGGCAGTGCACTTGTCCGCATGCTTGAAAAAAGACGGATATATGCCTGACGAATTCATCTTGGGATCAGCTTCGAGAACCTTGAACGGACAGGCCCGCACGCAGAGGTAGCAACCCTTGCAGCGTTCCCTGTCAATCTTGACCATACCACGTTTCATGCAGCAACTCCTTTTCGACCCATGCTATGACATTATTCCATTTAGTGTCAATCTGACATCTTGACATTTTTTGCACATCTGAATACGCTTGTCATGCAACTATTTTTAGACCAACGCACTCCATAATAGTTGCATGAATCAAAGCTGTTTATCAAGGAGAACCTATGGCCATAGAAATACATGCTACCGGAAGCTACGTCCCCGCGAAACGGGTTACCAACGACGAACTGTCGCTTACGGTAGATACGAACGACGAATGGATCCGCTCGCATACCGGAATCGGTTCCCGCCATATCGCCGCGGATGACGAGGCCACAAGCGATCTCGCCTATAAAGCCGCCCTCTCGGCCCTCGAAAACTTTTCCCCCGGAAACGCCGAAGAAACGGCCAAAACGATAGATCTCGTGGTGGTTTCGACTTCCAGCCCCGATTATTACGGATTTCCGTCCGTCGCTTCGATCGTGCAGGACAAGCTCGGCATCAAGGGTGCGGGGGCCTTCGACGTCATCGCGGCCTGCACCGGCTTCGTATACGCCCTCGACGCCGCCGCCGGCATGCTCATGCACGGCAGCCGCAAGCGCGCCCTCGTCATCGGTGCCGACGTACTCTCCCGCATCACCAACTGGGAGGACCGTGAAACCTGCGTGCTCTTCGGGGACGCGGCCGGTGCCGTCCTGCTCGAACGGACCGACGCCCCGTCCGAAGGACAAGGAAAACGGGGCCTCATCCGCTCGATTCTCGGTTCGGACGGCTCCGGCTCAGGGCACCTCATCTGCGAACGGGGCGGATCACGCAATCCGTTCAAAAAGGGCGAAACGATCGAAAAACCGATATATCTTTCCATGAACGGACGTGCGGTCTACAGCTTCGCGGTCAAGGCCATCACCGATACGATGGAAAAGCTCCTTTCGGAGGAAGGCATCACGATGGACGATGTCGCGCGCATCGTGCCGCACCAGGCGAACGAGCGGATCATCCAGGCGGCCGCGAAACGGCTCGGAGTAAGCGAATCGAAGTTCTTCATGAACATCGAAAAATACGCGAACACCTCGAACGCGACAATACCGGTAGCCCTCGACGAGTTCGCGCGTTCGGGCGAACTGAAGCGGGGAGACCTCATCATGACCGTCGGTTTCGGCGCGGGACTGACCTACGGCGGCAACCTGATAGTCTGGTAGCCTTCTTCCTAAAGGCAGCCTCTTGCAATGAAACGCGTAATATGTCACAAGCTGTTCCTGGCCATCTTGACGTTCCTGCTAATGACAGCAGGCGCCATCTTTGCCGCAGAGAAAGAATCGGTCACCGAAGTTATGACCGGTCTTGTCCTGCAAATCGGTATCATCCTGTTCGCGGTCCGCATAGGCGGCATGCTGGTCAAAAAAATCAACATTCCATCAGTCCTCGGAGAGCTCATGGCAGGTGTGATCATCGGACCCTACGCCCTCGGCGGCCTTTCCCTCCCCGGTTTTCCCGAAGGCATATTTCCGCTCGGCACGGGCGGACTCGCCGTAAGTCCGGAACTCTACGGTTTCGCGACAGTCGCCTCGATCATACTCCTGTTCGCCTCGGGCCTCGAAACCGACCTCGGACTATTCCTCAGATATTCGGTGGTCGGCGGAATCGTCGGCCTCGGCGGCGTCATATTCTCTTTCGGCCTCGGGGACGCGGTCGGCATGTGGCTCCTGCACACCACCTTCATGGATCCGCGCGCCCTGTTTCTCGGCATCCTTTCCACGGCGACCTCGGTCGGAATCACGGCGCGCATACTGTCGGACCAGAAAAAAATGGATTCCCCGGAAGGCGTCACCATCCTGGCCGCGGCCGTTTTCGACGACGTGCTGGGCATCATATTGCTCGCGGTAGTACTCGGTATCGTGGCGGTCATCACCGGCGGCTCGGGAGGCACACTCAGCGCGGGCGCCATAGAAATGATCGCGTTCAAGGCCTTCGGCATCTGGCTCGGCGTCACCGCACTCGGTCTCGTGTTTTCGAAAAAAATCGCCTCATTCCTCAAATTTTTCAAGCATTCCTACGATTTCTCGATCTGCGCCGTGGGTATCGCCCTCCTGCTCGCCGGTCTCTTCGAAAAGCAGGGACTCGCGATGATCATCGGCGCGTATGTAACGGGACTTTCCCTGTCGAAAACCGACATAGCCGCCGTCATCCAGGAACGCATCCACGGTCTCTATGAATTTTTCGTTCCCCTCTTTTTCGCGGTAATGGGCATGCTCGTCAACGTGGGAGCCCTCATGTCGATGGACGTGCTGATTTTCGGACTTGTATTCACCGTCTCGGCCGTTCTCGCGAAAATCGTCGGCTGCGGACTACCGACCCTCGCGCTCGGCTTCAACCCGAAAGGAGCCCTCCGGATCGGCATGGGAATGATCCCGCGCGGCGAAGTCGCCCTCATCATCGCGGGCATCGGTATCACTGCCGGTATCCTCGACGAGAAGTTGTTCGGCGTCACCATCATGATGACCCTCCTGACCACCCTGGTCGCTCCGCCTTTGTTGACCGCATCGCTCAAGATTCCTGGCCGCGGCACCAAGAAAGAGACGAAAAACGACAACATGGAAACCCTCGAATGGAATTTCCATTCCGACGAAATCGCGGACCTCGTCATCGATACCCTCCTCAAAGACCTGAAATCCGAAGGGTTTTACGTACAGATGATGAATATCGACGACGGCCTGTCACAGGCCAGAAAAGGCGACGTGGCCCTGTCGATAACCGAGGACGAGCACAAGGTGACTATCGAAACTTCGATCGCCGACATCGCCTTCGTGAAACGCGCCATGTTCGAAGTTATCGTCAATCTGCACGAAGCCATCGATCAATTGCGATCCACCTCCAATCCCGCTACGCTCAAACTGGACCTGTTTTCCGGAGCGGCGCGGACGGACAAGAGTCTTTTCAAGCTGATCAAGGCCCACAGCATTTCGACCGACCTGAAGGGAACGACGAAAGAGGAAATCATCGTGGAAATGGTGGATCTCCTCGTAAAATCGGGAAACGTGACCGACCGCGAGACGGTCTTGCGCGACGTACTCATGCGCGAGCATACCATGAGCACGGGAATGCAGCACGGAATCGCCCTTCCTCACGGAAAATCGGACGGTATCAAGGCCATGAGCGTCGCTATCGGCATAAAAAAAAGCGGTATTGATTTCGAATCGATAGACAAGGAACCGACGAAACTCTTTATCATGGTGGTGTCGCCGAAAAAAGCGTCAGGCCCGCACCTGCAGTTCCTCGCCGCGATCGGAAGCATATTGAACGACAAGAAACTGTACGACCAGATCGTAGCCAAGCATACTCCCGAAGAAATCGAAGTCTTCATGACCAATTCCCGCATCTGAAACAATAAAAAAAACCGGCGGTATTTGCCGCCGGCTCAGGAAAGCGCGACGAAAACCGTCTCCCGGCTTTCATGCAGTTTTCGAGTACGATCGCGCTGCGATATACCTTCCCTATCCCCAAATTGGCGGAAACACCCTTTATCGAATGCACCAGCCGGTATGCTTCCTCCCGTTCCGAGGTTTCGAGGAGCAGATGCAGCGTTTGCGTCGAATTTCCATACGTATCGTGGAATTTGACGAGAAGACGCTGGAGAAGGGCTTCGTTTCCTCCCAACCGCTCCATAACCTCGTGTATATCCTCGATAAACAGATAGGTTGCTTTCATCAAGTATATTGTAGTGATATTTATCCCGAAATTCCATTGAATTCGTTTCAACCGCTCCGATAATCGGTCGATCATAAGACGGGAGACTATTATCGTATGATAAAACACGCATATTCAGCTACGGCAATCGCCACGCTTGCCGCCGCCTTTTTTCTTTCCGTATCCTGCGCGTCCCTGCCCCAGCCGGTTCACAATACGCCAGAGGCGAAGCCGGCACCGCCTGTCGAAGAAAGCCTCGCCGACCTCATCGCCTCCGGAAAGACGGATGAAGTCAAGAAACGCTTTACCGACAAGAATACGGTCAACCAGAAAAATGCCGCCGGTCAAAGCCTCCTGCACATTTCGGCCGTCAAGAACGACGCGGAAATGGTCCGGTTCCTCATCGCCATGCAGGCGGATACCGGGGTACGCAACCCGGCCGGAGAAACGCCGATGGGAGCGGCTGTCGCAGCCGGCAGTTTCGATGCCGTCCGCGTGCTCGCGGAAGCCGGTTCGTCCATTTTCGCCCAAAATACGGCGGGAAACACCGTTTATGCGATCGCCCGCACGAAAGGGGAGCCGGCGCTTGCGGCCGTCATCTCGCCAAAAACGGTCGTACAACAGGACGAAACGGGAAAGACCGCGCTTCATTTCGCCGCGGATCAGCTCGACGAGGCGGCCGTAACGCTCATGCTCGCCTCCGGCTCCGCAG
>JFJP01039909.1_pt1 | contig 12344 bp, 10 predicted proteins | sample 431651 | NCBI WGS metagenome assembly JFJP01 (sample SAMN02602958, study PRJNA72255) | Microbial mat metagenome, whole genome shotgun sequencing project. | biome: fresh water; feature: sink hole; material: water; isolation source: purple microbial (photo- and chemosynthetic) mats found in... | reverse complement strand
TCAAGGGCGGCCAAATCTGTGTTGGTTTTGAAAGGAATCAAGGCGGTGATTTCCCGATCGTTCTGAGAAATGAGTGGAAACATCATGCCGATATTTGCGGTAGACGCGTAGGAGCCGTTGGTGCGAATCAGTGGTGTTTGATCGGAAATAACTGTCCCCAACGGAAAGGAACGATACACATTGGCCGTAGAGTCATCGATTTGTGCAACGTGATCTCTTCGAATCCATCCGCTGCAGAGATGTGATGACACAAGTGCCCACTGGTCTGATTCGTGGCAGATTTCAATCGGTGTCCCCGCAGGAATGGTCGAAATCTGCCAGTAATCGAAAGGGAACCCTTCGCCGGGAAGGGCAAACTCTTTGAAGTATGGCTTGTCCGTAGGGAGTTTGCGAAGCGACGTTGTGTGAACCACAATCCCTTTTTTCCGGTGAAGGAACTGATCAGGAAGTGCGGCATTCTTGTGAAGTTCGCGTATTTCATTCGAATCGCGGCCATGAAGATTTTCGCCGAAACCGGGATAGTTGATGTATGTGGCAAAACTCTGTTGCTGATATTCGTGTATGGTTTTCATCGCACTGGTATCGTTTAAAGATGGATCGCTCCACACGTGGAAATAGGATGCGTGTGAAATTTTGGATTGGCGTTCCTGAAGTTCTGCTATGATAAGCGCGGAATCGGGAAGGGTTGCGGCATAGGTTCGCGGATCTTGCGAGTAGCGAGTGAGATCTTCTATGGAGGTAGTGATGGAGCCGGTTCCGGCGCAAGAGAGAATCAGAAAGGGTAGGGCTAAGAGTATCTGTTTCATTACATTTCCAAACTAGTAAAGTAGCGGTACCTGTGGAGTCGTGAAAATCGCATTTGCTCGACGAAATAAACAGGGGAAACCGTTGCCGATTTCCCCTGCATAAATGCGCTGGATCAGGTATCCTACTCTTTCTTGTGTGCAGGAACGGGTAGGGTTTCATGTACCTGAACCGTGCGGCCGTTTGCATCGGTGATCGTTACTACGCCGAGATATGCGCCAGTTCCGACGCGGCGTCCCCCTTCGTTGGTTCCATTCCAAAGAATAGCAAACTGTGAACGACCGTTAACAACAATCGATTTACATTCAACCGCATCAGTTCCTTCTTTGATCGAGCTGAGCCCGAGAATGCGGTGGCCCAGTGCATCGTAAATCATCATTGTACCGGTGTAGCGTTCCCATTCAGATTCGAGGAACCGCGCCTGAGGATCGACGAGAACCAGTATGCCGCTGTTGTTTTCAAAGCCATCTAGTTTCTCTTTGAGCCCACTCATTTCCGATTTCGATCCATCGTACCAAATCGTGCTTACCTTTACATTAGAAGGTACCGGTTTCACAATAAGCGGAACGGTAACATTGTTCGAACCGTCTTGAACCACACCAGTTTTCGATGCAATCACATTGGCTGCCACATCAATGGTAATCTGATCTTTCAGGTGTTCTGGAAGGTAGCCATCTGGTTTACCTTCGGCTTTTTCCACGAGATAGATATGACTTTTTCCGGTGCCGATGCTGTCGCGAAGGCGGAACGTATAGCGGTTCCCGTCCTTGTCATTGCTAATGAACGGCATATCGGTGGAAATGTTGTTCACTTCCTGATCGAACACAATTCGCAACGTATCCGGATTCATTTCCGAAGTGGCGTAATCTTTGAGACTCCCTGGTGAGTAGATCGCCGAATCGATTACCGGTGGAGCTACGTATTCATAGGTCACCGTGAGCGGGTCGCTGGTTCTCCACAAGTGAGTTGAATCGCTGAACGCAATCACTTCGATCTTGATGTCAGCTTTCGCTCCTGCCGGAAGAGTGATTTCTCCGTTTGAAGGGAGTTCATCGCTGGAACTGATTGCCGATCCGTTGATTGCATAGCGAACGGTGTAGTACTGGTCGCCGGGATATTCAACGGAAATTGCTATTTTTTTAACCGACTGGGTGTTGCCGCTGTTCGGATTCGCTTTCGGTGTTGCGATTTTCGGAATCGCCCGTTCGCGCACCGTCAGTGGAACCATCCGGTTGTTTGCATCATCCTGAACGATCCCGTCCTTGCCGATGATTTTCGCATTCACATCGATTCTGAGTGAATCTTTCAGCGTTTCAGGAATATACCCAGCCGGTTTACCTGTGGTGCCAATTCGTTCGAATCGCATATACTGGCCTGCTGTTTCGATATATTTCAGTTGGAACCGATACTCGTTTGAACCGTTGTCAAAGGAGATAAACGGTTTGTCGTAGCTCACGGTGTTCACTTCCTTGTTGAAACGGATCAACAGTGTGTCCGGCCCGAATTTCGAGGTTTGATAATCCTGAATCGATCCGGGTATCAGTTCAGCTGTTTCGATTACCGGACCGCCCACATATTCGTAGGTGACGGTCATGGTATCACTGGTTTCCCAAAGATCGGTGTCGCGGGAAATTGCCACCGCTTTGATCGTGATGTTTGACCCGGTTTTCGGAAGGGTAATCGCACCGGTGTATTCACTGCTGCTGTTGGTGACATTTCCGTCGATCTGATAGCGAAGCGTGTATAGTTTCGCATCTGTGGGGTATTTAACCGATAGCTTAACAGTTTTCACGGTCTGAGTGTTCCCGCTGGAAGGATCTGCTTCCGGCGTGGCGATCTTCGGTTTTTTGATTCCATCGACCTGAACAACCACGTAGCGATTGGTTGTTCCATCCTGAACGGTCCCGTCGACGTCGCTCAGTTTTGCCGCAGGATCAATTGCCAGTGAATCTTCTCGGTCTTTGGGAAGATAGCGCGCGGTCATCACTGAAACGGTGGTGATAACAAATTTTGCTTCCTTGCCACTTTGAGAAAGTTCTTTCAGGGTGAACTGATAGTTAATGCCGTTTTTATCCTTGGAAATAAACGGTTTTGTGGAAGTGAAATCTTTCATCTCCTTGCTGAATGTCACGAGAAGGGTGTCCTCAGCCCGTTGGCTGGTGGAAAGATCGATAGAACCAGGAATGATCCGCGCCGATTCGAGAACCGGCCCGCCGGCGTATTCATAGATAAAGGTTGCCGTGTCACTTGGGGTGTAGTTCCCTTTGGGATCGGTGGGAATTGCACACGCCCGTACTGTCACATCAGATCCATCAATAGGGAGTGCTATAGATGTGTTGTAGTCGTTCCACGAACCATCATCGAGCTGGTATCTAATTTTATAGAGCGATGCCGTGCTCGGGAAACCAACCTTGAGCAATACTGTTTTGACCACATTGGGTGAACCATTTGGAGGTGTAGCAGTGGGCATCTCAATTTTCAACATCTCTTTTGCTTTAGAAGCCCAGAACATTGAATTGTACACAATCTGCTGTGAAGCCTCGACTTCCTGAATAAATTGTGGCTGATAGCAGAGCATTACCACGCGATTCAGCTTTGCCTGAAGTGCGGCGATCACTTTGTAAAGATCTGGAGTTGCCGCGGGAGGAATATCGCCTTCGTCACTTTTACCGCTTTGTATGCCAATTACTGCCGCAGGGATATCTAGTTTTGAATTGTCAATATCCCATACATCGGCATCGGCTTGACCACGCCCATTTTTCTGCCATGTTTTGAAATTAAGGCTCGTTGCAGTAACCCCGCGGAGTATTCCTTCATCGGGAAGTTTTTTATTTTCAGAAGGATTCAGTGCAATTTTAAGCGTCGGAAATCCTTTTGTTGGTTTCCACCCTCCCGCATCCCAATCTTCCTCCCAAATCACACCATCTGACATATACGGCCCTGGAAGTCCGCCGGTCTCATCGGCAGACGTGGCATCGTCGTCATAATCGTGAAGTTGAATAATCGCACCCTTGCCTTTGTAGCCAGTGAGCGGGAAAATGGTTTTGGCATCGTAAGCCGCATCATCACCGATTGCCACGATTCCAACTCCGGAATCGGAGGCTTCCTTGAGCAGTTTGAATGGCGTTGTCGATTTTGTCTTTTTAGTTTGATCCCATTCGTAACCGGCATTGATATAAGCGATAACATCGGGAAGTTCTCCGCCGAACTCTTTCTTGAGATTGGCCACAGACTGTGAAATCGAACTCCATTCGGGCGATGTTCCCGTAAAAACTTTTATGTTGCTCTGTTTGACCGTACTGAGCGATTTTAAGACAAACGAACGAGTTGAATCACCGATTTCGCCGGTTTTCTGCGGCCAATCGAGAGGCATTGCGTCGGTTCCCGTTCCTTCGTTCCAGATGATACAGATTTTTACAGAGTCATTCCACGCTGATTTTGTCTGAATTGCTCCCGATGCAGAAAAAAATGCTGCCAGAACAAACAAGAATGATGTTAGCTTTTTCATACGGCTCCTCGCGATATCATTGCATTAAAAAACATAATCCAATAGTAAAAGAATCTATTATTCGCGGAAATGCCGAGAAAAAAAAGCTGGCCTCTATGCTGAGCGGAAACTTTTTTTGGCAAAATTGAAATGTAAAGAATTTTGTTCGTCTTGTAAAACAGGCTTTGCCTTCAGTTGCCCTTTAATGTGTTGTTTAAGTTGGTCTTGCGGTGTTGTAGTTCCGGTGGTATGTGTTGCCTCTGTCGGTGGCTATTTCGACTAGTGTAAAGAATTAATCCGCCGTTGATCTGTGAATGTGTGAAGGTTAAATCGTTACACTCTCTATAAAACAGGGATAAATAAGATCTATCGTTGAAAATTGCCAAAGATCTCTGAGAGTACATCGACAGTTTCTTGGATGGTTCTGGTTGGTATGAGCTTGTATGGCTCGAATCGGTTTTTGTATGCCAACGATGGGCATTCGCTGTTCCACAATCCCAAGTGAAGAAATGAAATATTCCGAGATTTGCACGTGTCGATTTCTGAAATAACTGACCACGTTCCCAATGATCGATGGCGATAGTCGGGGTCGTAAAAGAAGTAGATCGAACTGGCGCGACTACCCGCGAGATCCAGAAATCCTACGCCGATTAATTTTGCTCCATCGTAGATTTGGTACTCTTCGCAGAAATGGTTTCCTTTGATAAACCCATCGAAATAGTCACGTTCATCGTGTTCCAAAAGATTCCAACCGATGCACTCGGTTTGAGATTTTTGAAACTGGTTGAGCAGGGTTACTTTCTCGGCAGTCACCGATGGCGCCGATCGTTCAATCCGCAGATCACTATTTCTGTTAATAATCTTTCGCTGTGATTTCGAAGGTGAAAATGTATTCACATCGATAAATATCCCCTGGCAGGCGGAACATTCGGGGCAAGCGGGGATAAACCAGTGTGTGCCGAAATGTCGAAATCCAGCCGTGAGTAGTTTTTCTGTTGCCGATACGTTTTCGATGAGCATAGTAAATGTCAAATTCTGACAGGTTTGTTCAGGAAGATAGGGACAGGGGTGAGGATGTTCAAGATAGAGATCCATACAATTTCTCCTTTGGTTTCTATGAAAATACATCTCCATTAAATAATTTACTGGTTCTATTGACAGGTAAAAGCAGTTCCTTTGACAGTTAAAAACAGTTCCTTTGACTAATTCACCTGTTCCTTTGACAGTTAAAAACAGTTCCTTTGACTAGTTCACCTGTTCCTTTGACAAGTAAAAGCAGTTCCTTTGAATCGTATACCCGCTCCGTTGAAAAAGGAGTGCGGGATTTCTTCAATGGAATCATTCGGCGTTTCAATGTAAGAGTAGAACCGCTCATTGTAAGAGTAGAACCGCTCATTGTAAGAGTAGAACCGATCATTGTAAGAGTAGAACCGATCATTGGTGTGTTGTTTCAATCCCAAAAAAAGGTGAAAACGATGCGGGGAAATGCTATTTTAACGCGAAAAGAAAACTATAACCAAATAAAGGATTCAAAATGAGTAAAAAACCTATGACTTATGCTGATGCCGGTGTCAATCTCGAGGCATGGGATGTTGCAAAAGGAAAGATCGGAGCTCAAGTTAAGACTACGTATAATGATCGTGTTGTCGGTAAATTCGGTCAGTTCGGTGGAATGTTTGACGTTTCGTTCATGAAAAATATGGAAAAACCGATCATGGTTTCTTCTGTTGATGGCGTTGGTACAAAGCTGAAAATCGCTGTAGAAACGGGTGTTCACAACACTGTTGGTAAAGATATCGTTAATCACTGTATCGGCGATATTCTCGTTATGGGCGCTCGTCCGCTCGTGTTCCTTGACTATATCGGAACCGGAATTCTTGAGCCTGAAGTAACTGAACAGATAGTTGAAGGTCTCTGTGCGGCGTGTCGTGAATCAGGAATCGCGCTGATCGGCGGCGAAACTGCTGAAATGCCGGGGATGTATTCAAAAGGCGACTACGATATCGCCGGTACAATCGTCGGTGTGGTTGATGAAGCCAAGGTTATCGACGGATCAAAAATCAAAAAAGGTGACGTGATTGTCGGGCTTCGTTCAAGCGGACTTCACACAAACGGCTATTCACTTGCTCGCAAAATTGTCACCGAAGCAGCCGACAAAAAATGGTCTGACATTTTTGCACCTACGGGTAAAACCTTTGGCGAAGAACTTCTTGCTCCACATACAGCATATACTCCGCTCTTCGGTGCGATTGATGAAGGATATGTGAAGGGAATCGCTCATCTTACAGGCGGTGGTTTCCCGAACAATATCGACCGAGTTCTTCCTGAAACCTGCAATGCGCTTATTCATACAAATCTCTGGGAACCGTCGCCGATTTTCAAATTTCTTGTTGAAGAAGGAAACGTTGAACCGTTCGAAGCGTATCGCACGTTCAATATGGGAATCGGTATGGTTGTCGTCGTTGCTCCTGAAGACAAAGATCGTTTGCTCAACGACAAATCTCTCGCGATTTTCAGCCCCGTTGTTGTTGGTGAAATCACTGACGGAACCGGCGTTGTCGATATGGATTTTGGAGCGTAATCGATATTCCGTTTTGATTGTTTACTTTGGAGACACGGGAAATCGTGTCTCTCTTATATAAGGATGAAATATGAAAGAAGTTCTACTCTATAACACTGCTCTTCGCGACAAGGTTCCGTTCAAACCGGCCAAAACTGAAGTTGGCATGTACTGTTGTGGGCCTACGGTCTACAACTACGCTCACATCGGAAACATGAGAACCTATGTGTTCGAAGACATTTTGAAAAGAATGCTCTGTATGGCTGGTTATACAGTCAAACACGTGGTAAATATTACTGATGTTGGCCATTTGACGTCCGATGGCGATACCGGCGATGACAAAATGGAAAAAGGCGCAGCCCGTGAAGGCAAATCGGTGTGGGATATTGCAAATCACTACACCGAAGCGTTTATGAGTAATATTAAAGACCTTAACATCCTCGATGCTGATTTTTGGCCAAAGGCGACTGATCATATCCAAGAGATGATCGATATGGTTCAGGACCTTATGAATAAGGGCTTTACCTACACAACTGCTGATGGAATTTATTTTGATACAAGCAAATTTCCTCAGTATGTGGACTTTGCACGGATCGATCTCGAAAATCTTCAAGGTGGAAATCGCGTTGATATGGGTGAGAAAAAGTCAAAAACGGACTTCGCACTCTGGAAATTTTCTCCTAAGGATGAACAACGCGCCATGGAGTGGGAATCGCCGTGGGGGATTGGTTTCCCCGGATGGCATATCGAATGTTCGGCTATGTCGCTGAAATATCTCGGTCAGCCTCTCGAAATTCACTGTGGTGGGATTGACCATGTGCCAATTCACCACACCAATGAAATAGCTCAGGTTGAGGCTGCCACTGGTCAGAAATACTGTAATACTTGGGTTCACGGTGAATTTTTGGTGATGGACAACGGGAAGATGTCAAAATCTTCGGGCTCTTTCATAACTGTTGATACGCTCAAGGAACTGAAAATCGATCCGCTTGCGTTTAGGCTGTTCTGTTTTAGTTCGCACTACCGCAAACAGCTCACATTCTCGGTGGAAAATGTCGAAGCTTCTGCGGTGAGTCTTTCGAATCTGCGTAAGCTGGTTCAAAAAGAGTGTTCTGAATCAGGTTCTACCGATTCTGCAGCGGTCGAAACTATTCTCGAAGAGTTTTACACATCTGTTCTTAATGATATGAATATGCCGCTTGCCATGGGATGGCTCTGGACTATGCTTCGTGATCATTCGATTTCTGCCGAGGTCAAACGGTCTGCGGTTGAAAAGGCTGAAACGATCCTTGCGCTCGATCTGTTCCGTGTAGAAATTGAACAGGAGTTGATCATCGACGGTGTGAAATTTGTAAACGCCGAGGGGAAATCCGAATCTGAATTGAAAGAAATTGTATCGGTGATCAGCGAACGAAAAGCCGCTCGTGCCGCAAAGGATTGGGCAAAAGCCGATCTTATGCGTGACAAGATCAACTCTCTGGGCATTTCTGTCGCCGATAGTGCTGATGGAACTTCGGTTTGTACATTTTGATTTGAGTTTATCGGTGTTAATGTAAAGGGTGCAGGTGTCTGTGCCCTTTTATTTTCGCCTCTGAATTGGGTAAACATATATTTATAGTGAATAACATAAAGGAGTTCCTATGTGGCTGTATCGCTGTGATGATGAAGATGAAAAAGATGATGAAGCTAAACCGGCACCGATTGCCTCAAAAATTGCAGAAAAGTTCCTCGAAGATCGAGCGATCTTTCTCTGGGAAGATGTAAATGATAAAACAGCAAAAGCGGTTGTTCAGCAGATTCTTTACCTTGATTCATTAAATGATAAAGATATAACATTTTATATAAACTCACCTGGTGGATCAATTTCTGCCGGCATGGCAATCTATGATGCTATGCAGTTTGCAAAATCGGATATTCGCACCGTCTGTATGGGGCAGGCCGCTTCGATGGGAGCGGTTCTTCTTTGTGCTGGTGCTGCGGGTAAACGCGAAGTATGGGAGAATGCACGCGTCATGATTCACCAGCCTCTTATTGGTGGGCAGATGTACGGTCCTGCATCAGATATTGAAATACAAGCAGAAGAGATGCTCCGTATTCGTAGTATTTTAAATGCAATTCTAGCGAAACACAGTGGCGCAGATGTAGCTAAAATCGAGCAAGATACCGACAGAGACAACTTTCTTTCTGCGGAAGATGCTGTAGAGTATGGACTTGCAGATGTAGTCGTAAAAAAGAAGTAAAAAGAGTTTGACAAGTGCGGGTGTTTGCTTTTATATTTTGCCTGTTCTTTGAAACGATGCCTGTTTAGCTCAGCTGCTAGAGCAACTGACTTGTAATCAGTAGGTCGGGGGTTGGACTCCCTCAACAGGCTCCATATATTAATACGGGTAGGTGTCCGAGTGGTTAAAGGAGATGGACTGTAAATCCATTAGCGTAGCTTACGGTGGTTCGAAACCATCCCTACCCATATTAATTTCATTTCCGCGGGTATAACTCAATGGCTAGAGTCCCACCCTTCCAAGGTGGTTGTTGTGAGTTCGAGTCTCACTACCCGCTTTTTTCTTGCCCGGATAGCTCAGGGGTAGAGCATTTCATTGGTAATGAAAAGGTCGGCAGTTCAAATCTGCTTCCGGGCTTTCAGCTTTGTAATTAACGTATTTTATTAATAATCGATTCTTTTTTCTGGAGTGTTACTCATGGCAAAAGAAAAATTTAACAGAACCAAACCGCACGTAAACGTTGGTACTATTGGTCACGTTGACCATGGTAAGACGACTCTTACGGCTGCAATCTGTCAAACCCAAGCTAACAAAGGTCTCGGTCAAGCTAAGAAGTTTGATGAGATTGACAACGCTCCTGAAGAAAGAGAGCGCGGTATTACTATTAACACAGCTCACGTTGAGTATGAGTCGGAAATCCGTCACTATGCTCACGTTGACTGTCCTGGTCACGCTGACTACATCAAGAATATGATTACTGGTGCAGCGCAGATGGATGGATCTATTCTTGTTTGTTCTGCTTCTGACGGCCCTATGCCGCAGACTCGTGAACATATCCTTCTTTCTCGCCAGGTTGGTGTTCCTTCTATCGTTGTGTTCCTTAATAAAGTGGACCAGGTTGACGATGAGGAGCTTCTTGAGCTTGTTGAGATGGAAGTTCGTGAGCTGCTTTCTGACTACGACTTTGATGGTGACAATTGTCCTGTTATTCGTGGGTCGGCACTTAAGGCTCTTGAAGGTGAAGATTCCGAAATTGGTCTTGGTGCAATCGCTAAGCTTATGGAAGCTCTTGACACTTATATTCCTCAGCCTGTTCGTGAAACCGATAAGCCTTTCCAGATGCCTGTTGAAGATGTGTTCTCGATTCAGGGTCGTGGTACAGTTGCGACTGGTAAAATCGAGCGCGGTGTAATTCATCCTGGTGATGCGATTGAAATCGTAGGTATCAAGGAAACTCTTAAGACAACCGTAACAGGTGTTGAAATGTTCCGTAAGCTCCTTGACGAAGGTCAGGCTGGTGACAACGTGGGATGTCTCCTTCGTGGCGTAACTCGTGAGCAGATTGAACGTGGGATGGTTCTTGCGGCTACTGGTTCTATTAAGCCTCATACGGACTTCAAAGCTGAAGTGTATGTGCTTGGTAAAAACGAAGGTGGACGTCATAAGCCTTTCTTCTCTGGTTATCGCCCTCAGTTCTATTTCCGTACTACGGATATTACTGGTGATATCAAGCTTAATGAAGGTGTTGAGATGGTTATGCCTGGTGACAACGCGACCTTTACTGTTTCTCTTATTCATCCAATCGCGATGGAAAAAGAGCTTCGCTTCGCAATTCGCGAAGGCGGACGTACTGTAGGTGCAGGTGTTGTTACTGAGATTATAGCGTAATTAAAGTTTTGATATGTTTGCGGGAACCTCGATCTCGAGGTTCCCGCTTGCTATATAAGGTCTAGGTGAAAAATGCCAAGAGAAATAGTAATTCTCGAGTGTACGTCCTGTAAAGAGCGTAATTATACGACTAAGAAGGACAAGAAAAAACACTCCGGTCGTATCGAGCAGACTAAGTTCTGTCCGCACGAGCGTATGAGAACAACTCACAAAGAAACAAAATAGTTTTAAAAGTTTGATAGGTGCGTAGCTCAGTTGGTTAGAGTAGTGGTCTCCAAAACCATTGGTCGTGAGTTCGAGTCTCTCCGCGCCTGCCACTCTTTTTTTAGGAAAGTGCAATGAAAAAAATTATCGCTTATTTGGCAGCTGTTAAAGAAGAGATGGGTAAAGTTACTTGGTCCTCGAAAGATGAGCTTGTACAAGCTACCACACTTGTGGTTTCATTTGCGCTGGTTTTATCGCTCATTGTCTATAGCCTGGATTTGGTTATAGGTTTTGTTGTTGGTAAAGTCCTTTAATTGATTAGGAATTTGATGCATGATTGATAATAGTGGTTTCAAATGGTATACGGTTCAGACATATGCAGGGCAGGAGTCAAGGTCGGCTTTGTATATTCAGGAATTTGTAGACAATGGCGATCTTGATGGGATGATTTCTGCTGTGCTTGATCCTTCTCGTGAAATAGTTTCGATGAAAAACGGAAAGCGTGTCAGTTCGCAACGTAGAGATTTTCCTGGATACATTCTTGTTGAAATGGATCTGTCAGAAGAGAGTACTAAACGTCAGGCGATGCATTTTGTTCAGAATGTGAATGGAGTAATGGGTTTTGTCGGTGGCCTTAATCCGCGGCCGTTAAAGCAGGCTGAAGTTGATCATATTCTCGGAAGAGAAGTTGAAGTATCTTCGGCTGAAATTACAGAAGTTCCATTCGCAAAAGGTGATTCTGTTAAAGTCACTGGGGGCCCTTTCAAAGACTTTGATGGCTTTGTTGAAGACCTCAGTCCCGAAAAAGGTAAAGCCAAAGTATTGGTGTCTGTATTCGGGCGATCAACTCCGGTTGAAGTGGATTTTTCTCAGATTGAACCAGTTTCATAAATAGTAGTGACTACTGTATTGAAGGGTAATTACATTGGCTAAAAAAGTTGTTGGTCAGATCAAGCTCCAGATTCCTGCGGGCGCGGCTAATCCTTCTCCGCCAGTAGGCCCTGCACTTGGTCAGCGTGGTGTGAATATCATGGAGTTCTGTAAGGCATTTAATGCCAAAACACAGGATCAACCTGGTATGATCATTCCGGTGGTAATCACCGTGTATGCGGACAAGTCCTTCACGTTTGTAACCAAAACTCCGCCTGCTGCGGTGCTTATCAAAAAAGAACTTGGACTCAAATCCGGTTCACCTATTCCTAATAAGACTAAGGTTGGTAAGCTTACAACTGCTCAGGTGAAGAAAATTGCAGCGATTAAAATGCCCGATCTGAATTGTTATGATGAAGACCAGGCGTTTAAAATTGTTGCCGGTACTGCGCGAAGTATGGGCGTGGATATCGTAGAGTAGAGATTGATTGATTTGCGGAGATATAATTAAATGAAGCGAAGTAAATCATGG
>JFJP01039908.1_pt1 | contig 12344 bp, 12 predicted proteins | sample 431651 | NCBI WGS metagenome assembly JFJP01 (sample SAMN02602958, study PRJNA72255) | Microbial mat metagenome, whole genome shotgun sequencing project. | biome: fresh water; feature: sink hole; material: water; isolation source: purple microbial (photo- and chemosynthetic) mats found in... | reverse complement strand
TACTTATTAAAAAATAGAGATATATCAGTGAGATTCTTTATTAACACAAGAGCCTATTATTATAGATGAAAATGTAGCAAAAATATAACTTTGCATAAAAGCTGCCATTAATTCAATAGCCATTATAATACCAAAAAATGGAATAGCTAAAAAAGACCAAGCACCAATAGACTGACTAAGTTTTAATAAAAGCTGAAATAAATAAGAAATAATTATATGCCCAACAGAAATGTTTAAAAGTAATCTAAAAGCTAAAGAAAAAGGTCTAAAAATAAAAGAAATTAATTCTATAAAAAAAAAGATTGGTTTAAAAGCTAAAGGAACTTTAGATGGAACTAAACCAAATATTAGCTTTAATCCTCTTTTTTTAAAACCATAAAATAATCCAATAAGAAATACAAAAGCAGCCAAAAAAAATGGAGAAATTAATATGGAAAAAATAGGAAAAAATCCAAAACATCCAACTAAATTACAAGTTAAAATAAAAAAAAGTAAAAAACTTATTAGATTTTTAAAAGAAGAATCTCCAGCTATATGATCTGTGCACATTTTTTCGGCAATAGCATCTATTTTATAGAAAATTAAATCCACAAAAGAGACTTTCTTTATGGTTAAAACTATTAGTAAATTTATTAACATTATAACTAAAAAACTCCAAGAAAAATCAAAAAAACCTAGGCTATAAATCATGATCTAATTTTATCACTCTTGTAGACTTTTTTAGTTAAAAAATAGTTTTTTATAATTAAAAATCATAAATTATTAAAAGTTTCTTTTTTAGTTATAGATTTATTGATAATATCTTTAATGTTATTTTTTTATCTGTCAAAAAATAAAAATTTTAAAACAGGTAAACATTTTACTTTTAAAAAAGAAAAATTACAATTTAGTAAGAAAAATCATAACAAAATATATTTTTATTTAAAAACTTTGGTTTTATATTGTATTTTTATTACTCTTTCTGTAAAACCAGTAGTAAAATTTTGGCCTAAAAAAGAAAATCAAATATAGTTGAATTTCAAGAAGATTTAAAAAATTTCAAAAAAGAAGAGGATCAATTTCAAAAGGTTTTAAATTCTGTATCAGAAAATTCTATACTGGAAAATAAAAATATTATAGAGACTAATGATGAAATCAAAACTTTGGAAAAAGATTTACAAAAAAATCAATTAAAAATTTTAGAAGAAAAACCAATAGAAAATCAATCTTCACCCACAGAGAATTTGAATATTTTACCAACCAAGATAGAAGATAAAAACAATATTGAGAAAAATCTTGTAGACAATAAAAATATTATTGAAAAAGAAGTGCATACAGAAATTGATAAAAATATTAAAAAAGAAAAATCTGAAATTATTGTAGAAGTAAAAAAAGAAATTTTTAAAAAATCTCCGCCAATTCACATAGTAAAAAATAATTCATCAATAAATAAAACTATAGAAACTAAAAAAATTGTAAATACTTTATCAGAGAATAAAAATATAATCAATAATCCAAAAAATGTTGTACCAGAAATTAAAAATATACCAAAGGTTCCAATAAAATCTTCTGAAATAAAAATAAGTAAAGAAATTCGAGCAATTTTAATAAAAGATATAGATATAATTTCTAAAAATACAATAAAATTAAAAGAAAAAGCTATTATATTTTTCACAAAATTTAATGACATTTTGGAAAAAACAAAAAAAATTACTGGAAAAAAACAACAGAAGAAATAGTAGAAACAAATACCTTTTGGGAGATGTTTTTTCCAGATGTTTTATCAACAATGTATTTCATAGCTCCTATTTTAAAAGAAATAATTGTTTACGTTTATGTTTTACATAAAAATGTGGATCTTTTAAAACTTAATAACAAGATATTTTTTCAAAATTTAGAAGCTGCAGAAAATGTAAAAATTAATTTACTAAAAAAAGAAGCATCACAAATAAGAGATTTAGAATTATTATACAAAATAGAAGAAAAAATTAGAGAGGAAGAAGAAAAAAAAGTAGAAAAAGTTTTAAAAAGCTTAACAATTTTTGAAGAATATAAAAAATTAATAAATATTTTTTATACTATTCATAAAAATTCACATATAATTGCACATCATAATTTAGTTTTTGATTTATTAGAATTTTATTTATTGGACAAAATAGTGGATATACTCATGGATGTTTTTGTAATAAATCCCCTGACCGCTTTTAAAGAAAATAAAAAAGTTGTGCCTCCAGGCGTATATTCGATATTTGATTCTATAAAAACCAATGCAAAAAAATTATCAGAAAATCCAGAGTTAGTGGATAATGAAAATATAGAAATAATATTTTCAGAATTAGCCATAAGTAGTAAAGACAATACTGAAATAATAAGACAAACTTTGCAAGAATATTTTAATGTTTGCAACAAAGAATCAGAAAGTGGTAGATATAGTAACTTTGAAAATTCATTATTATCCATGAAAAAACCACTAATAGAGCTAATAAATAATCTCTTAAGAGTTGAGCATTTTCTTTTAAGAAACAGAATAATATCTAGTTATTTTTTAAATTGTTTATTTCCTTTTATTATAGATTTTTATAAAAAATTAGAATCTTTAAATTTAACTGACAAAGTTAAAAACTTAGAAATGTCAGATTTTATTAGATAAATTGTAAATTTTAATTAATTTTCATACCAGAAAAAATCATCTTGAAAATCAACAGGTAAGATCTTTTCTGAATAATCACTATTATCTGTATCAGTAGAATCATTACTCTCTGGTAAAGGTTCTTTTCCGCTATTATTTTCTGGTGCAAATCCTAAATAAAGACCAGCCGCTCCAGGAATTAATAAAAATGCCCATCTAGGATCAAAATTAATTGCTACACCAACATTTTCTGGCATTTTCTCAAGATATTTTGTATCAAATGGTTTTATTGCATTAATATCAATTTTAGATTTTATTGTAAATATTTTTCTTATAAAACTTTCACTTTCTTTAATAGCTTCCCTTTCATTACTATCTTTATGATTTTTATTAATAAAATTTAAAAGATTATTTATACCGCTACCTTTAATTAATTTTTCATCTTCTAAACATTTTTTAAAAAATGAGAAAAAATCATTTTTAAAACCTCTTTCTTCCATTTGTTTTTCTATAGATAATTTCATAGCTAAAATATGAGAATCTATAAAATCATCTAATTCATCTTCTTGGTAATTTTTTACATCAATTTTTAAAGGAATAATAATTTTATCTCCCACTTTGCTATTTTCTAATCTCTTATCAAATTTTTCCTTTAATTTATCTAATATTTGAGTTTTATTATCATCACAAATAAGATTACAAATTTGAAAAAAAGTAAAACATTGTTTAGATATATCTATTTTTTTTTCACCATTTTCTTTTTCTAAAAATGACAAATTATCTTTGATAACTTCTTTAAATTCATCATATTCTAATTTTTTTTCTTTTTCATGTAAATCATTATTTTCTAAGTCATTATGAAAATTTGGTGGTTCATTATTCTTTTTAAAATCTGTAATAGGAGTATATTTTTCTGTATTTTTTGCAGTTAAGTCTTCTGGTTTTGGAGTACTTCCAGGATTTTCTACTTTTGAAGTATTTCCAGGTGTTGAATTTTCTACATTTGGAGTGGTACTTAAATTTGGAGTAGTACTTAAATTTTCTGATTTTTTTTCAGTTGTTTTTATATCTTCTTCTGTTTTTTTCTCTGGTTCTTCTACTTTTTCTACAACATTTTTATTTTCTACTTTAGGCTTTTCTAACAAAGGAGGAAAAAGATTTTCCATTAAAATTTTTGTAAATACTGCTGTATCATAAAAAAATAAAGCTTGAGAATATCCCATTAAATGAATTTTTGGAATAGAGCTATTTATATCTAAAGTAAAACCAAAATCGGCAAATCCATCCATTATATCAGTTTGAGCTTTATCAGTAGTTTTTATTTCTGGATTAATCTTTTCTCTTACTGGCATAAAAACTGGTCTATAAAAATAAAATTTTAAGTAATTTAATAAAGTTAGTTTCTCATTATCCATATCATTTTTACTCTTAATTTTAAAAATATTAAATAAAAATATTTTTTTAAAAATTGGATCCTCCAAAAGGAAATCCAACTCTTTTAAATCTAACATTCTAAGAAAATGATGCACGACTACAGATGATTCTTTTTCGTTTTTTTTATTTTTTTTACTGGAAAATAAGCCAAACCAACTAGGAGATTTTTCTTCTTTTTTCTTAGTTACTTCCTTTTTTTTATGTCCACAAAAAAAGTGAGCCATTTGCAATGGAGCAAATTGATTCTCCTTATTTAAGGTTTTTGTCGAAGTTAGTTGTTCTACTTCATCATATTCTTTTGTATTTATAGAATAAAATTTTCCTGATAAATTTTCATATTTACTTGGATTATCAATTTGAGCACTTTTCAAAAAGAGTAATGTCATATAGAATATATATAAAAAGTCCATTAAAATTTTATAAATTTAAATATAATAGTTAATTTTTTAATATTTGTAATATTTTTGTGCTCATTTTTAAATCTATTTAGAAAATAAAAATTTCATATTTTAAATGGTGAAATAATATAGTAAAATTAATATTTTTCATATATCAATGAACACACTATACTACAATGAGTATAAAAGTAAATCTATTAAAAAGTAAACCCATTAAAACATTTTAGGAATTTTGAAATTTTTCAAAAATAACAAGAAAAAACCTATAATAAATAAAAATTATGCTAGAATTCTTCTGTTAGGTAACTTATGAAGATACGCACAGACGGAAATATAGCAAGAGCTTCAAGAATCATTTCTAGAACTAGAAATGCCTGCGGTTTAACATCCTCAGACTACAGAAAGGTACGTTATTACATAAAAAAATCTGTACAAAATCGCTTATTGGAATCAAAAAAACAGGCTAAAATTCGTATGGAAAGAATTGCAGAAAAAAACTCTTCTAACAATAGTTATGTCCAAAACGTATAACGCAGATTCTATACAAGTTTATAGAGATATCGAGGCTGTACGTATAAGGCCTGGAATGTATATAGGAGATATAGCTACTGCCACTTTTCAGATGTTATGCGAAGTAGTAGATAATTCTGTAGATGAGTTTTTAGCTGGCTACTGTAAAACTATAGAAATAACTGTAGACGAAGAAGGTTTTGAAGTTTCTGATGATGGAAGAGGAATTCCTATAGATATGCACACTACAGAAAAAGTCTCTGCATTAGAACTAATTTTAACAACACTTCACTCTGGCGGAAAATTTAATAGTGAAAGCTACCAATATTCTTCTGGTTTACACGGAGTTGGAGTTTCGGTAGTAAATGCTCTTTCTGATTATTTAAAAGTAGATGTATATAGAGAAGGTTTTAAATACACTATGACTTTCGCAAAAGGAAAAGTTGTACAGCAAATTACTCAAGAATCATGTGATAAAAATCTAAGAGGAACAAAGATTTATTTTAAACCTGATTTTTCTATAGTAGAACAAACTTTCCCAACAAAAGATATAATTTTAAGACGTTTAAGAGATTTATGTTATTTAAATAGTGGAATAAAGTTTATTTTTACCGATAAAAGAGAAAAAATTGGTGATGAATTTTTCACAAAAACTCTTTATTCTGAAGAGGGATTAGTAGAATTTTTAAAAGATTCTTTAGATAATAAAAATGTTATTGGTAAAGTTTTACACTTTAGAGGCCCTAGAATCAATACAGCTTTTTGTTGGTGTGAAGGAAGAATTGATAAAAATTTATGTTTTACAAATAGTATTTTTCAAAATGAAGGGGGAACACATTTAGCGGGATTTAAAACTGCTTTAACAAAGGTAGTTTTAGATTACTATAGAAAAGTTGTAAAGGGAAAAATTGAAATTACTGGAGAAGATGTTAGAGCTTCTTTTGTAAGTATTTTATCCATAAATTTAGAAGATCCTCAATTTAGTTCTCAAACAAAAAACCGTTTAGTTTCTTTGGAAGCAAGAAGTTTGGTAGAAAATTTCTTATCTGAAAAATTAAACTCTTGGTTTGAAGAAAATCCTTTAGATGCAAAGAAAATAATTAAAAAAGTTATGGAAAATGCTGAAGAAAGATTAGCTTTAAATAGTGTAAGAGATAATTTTAAAAAGAAAGAACTGGATTCTATTGCTGGACTAGCTGGAAAACTTTCTGATTGTCAATCCAGAGATCCAAAAGAAAAAGAGATCTTTATAGTTGAAGGAGATAGCGCTGGAGGTTCTGCCAAACAGGGAAGAAACAGAAGATTTCAAGCTATATTGCCTATAAGGGGAAAACTTTTAAATGTAGAAAGAGCTACTTATAAAAAGGTTTTGGATTGTGAAGAAATTTTATCTTTATTAGCTGCTTTGGGAACTGGAATCGGTGATAATTTTAATATTGCTAATTTGAAATTTCACAAAATAATAATAATGACAGATGCGGACGTAGACGGTTTACACATTTTCTCTTTATTAGTAACATTTTTTGCTAAATTTTTGCCAGATGTAATAGTACAAGGGCATTTATATGTCTCTCGTTCACCGCTTTATAAAATAAGTTCCGGACCAAATGTTACATATTTGTATAATGATGAAAATTTGGAGAATTTTTTATTTGAAAGATTTTTTAATAAATCTGAAATAAAATCTATATCTGGAGAAGTTTTAAATAAAGAAAAAGTAAAAAGTTTAGTGAATTATTGTTTGAAATTTAGAAAAGATTGGACAAATTCTGTAGATAACAATATTTTGAGAGTCGCTTCTGCATCTGGTATTTTTCAAAATAGACAAAAATTCATAGATTCTTCAACAAAACTTTTTGGAGAAACTGGAGTGGAAGATAAAGAAGAGGGAAAATTAGCTATAAAAATAAAAAATATATATGGAGTCAATTTATTTGTATATGATTTTGTAAGAGATCTTTCTACAGATTTATTGCCTATTTATTTAAACGGAAAGTTTTTTGCAGATCCGGTAGATTTTCTAGATGAAATGAGAAGAGTAAGTCATTTGGGAATAAATCTTAGTCGTTTTAAAGGTCTAGGAGAAATGGATGCGGAAGAATTATCTATAACCAGCTTGGATCCTAAAAAAAGAACTATGGATTTAGTGACTATGGATTCAGAAGTTGTCACAGAGTCTTTGGCTAGAATTGCAGACATTATGGGAGATGAACTAGACAGAAGAGAATTTGTTCTTTCCAATATAAAACAGATGTTTGGTTTGGCTGAGGAATAAATTGCATTATAAAAAATATTAATTATGAAGTTTTTGCGGATCTAGTAAGTTTTATTAATCTTTATAAAACTACGCATATTATTTTAAAGAAATATATGGAATAAATTTCTATTGAAAAAGTAAAGCTTTTTATAGATAATAAAATAACATTGAACAAATATTTCAAGTAGTTATTAAATAATTTTTGAAGTTTACCTTTAGTTAACTTTTATATGTTTTTGGAAATTTTAACTAAATTTAAAAAAAAAATATGTATTGTATATCAAATGATATATTTAAGTGCAGAAAAAAAATTAGATTGTAAAATATGTTCTTCTATTTTTTCTCAAAGAGTAAATTGCAAAAATGAGGATAATTGTAATAATATTTTTGCATTTCATTCAAATTGCGTAAAATGTGAGATTTTATTTTGTGCACCAACAAAAAAAGATAAAGATATTTTTCAATCCACTGTTTCATAATTTAATTTGATTTTTTTATTAAATTTTTTATAAAAAAGTAAGAAAAATTTCTTATTTTTGTTATTATTCTTTTGTGCGTAGATCTGGTTTTATTATGATCGAAGCTATATTAGCAATTACTCTTTTGTGTTCTATATCTATTTTGTGTATAAGACATTTGAAAAATATAGGTTTAAAATATATAGAAATTACAGAAAAATCAATTAAAAATATTCCAAATCAAAATCAACCAGAAGAAGAAGAAAATCATTGGTTTTGTAAAGAATGTGGGAAATGTAAAAAGTGCATGAGATATAGCTATGGAAAGAAAAGGAAAGTAAAAATTCCTGGATAAAATTTTCTAGTAATTTTTTATATACAAGATTTTAAGCCGTGATGTTGGGTAATAGAAGATGTTTATAAATAAAGTTTTTGCGAAGTAATAACAGGATTTTATCTAAAACCAATATATTTTCGTTCCTAATAATAATATGTTTAGAAATATTTTTTCAGAATGTTTCTAGAAAAAAAATTCCAACTGATAAATTGTTAGAAGATTATCTAAATTTACGCTATAAATTAATATAAATTAATATAAATGCATTTTGTTGTATTTTACAAACAATAAAAAGATTAAATAAATACTGAAGTGAATAAATAAAAAATGGAAGATTCTTTGAATTAATGTATAATTATCTAAATGTTTGAATCTTTTGGACAGGTTTTTTTTTGTATGATACACTCTATGGTTGAATTTTTACCTGTTAGTAGTAGTTCCTTTTTTGTACTTTTATCTGGATTAATTTCTCATAAATATATTGGATCTCTCCATTTACCATGTGCAATAGCTTCTACTGTATGGTTTGCACCAGATATTTTAGATGAAATTAAATCTCTTAAAAAATGGTTTTTTTACGGAATTGCTACACTTTTACCGGTTATTACCGGTTTTATTATTTCATACTATAATATTCAATTACCAGAAACCTTATTTACTAGATTAATTTTCAATTTTATTTCATTTATATTTTTTATAACAAGTCTTTTTTTTTCCAGCAATAAAAAATTTCAATATTCTATTTTAGATGGTTTTATAGTAGGAATATTACAAAGTTATGCAATTTTACTACCTGGAAGTAGTAGAATGAGTAGTGTTTTATCATTTTTAAATATTGAAGGTTTACCATTTTCAGAATCATTTTTCATTACAGTAATACTTTCTATTCCTTTAAATTTTGGAGCTGCCATAATGTCTAGATGTCTTATGCCTTTTAACCATTTAATTTTATGCACATTAGTGTCTTTATTTGCTCTTTTACTTATTAATAAATTTTCAGAAAAATTCATTTTTACTTCTATAATAATCAGATTAATTTTAATTTTTGCAATTTTTTATGAAGTATTTATAAAGTAAAATTTACAATAGTATTAAACTATTGTTCTGAAAGTATTACTTTTTCTTTAAATTCTTTTAAATAAATAATTTTTTTTTCTTTATTAAAAAAACCTTAATGCCCATGAATGATTAATAATTCTGAAAACTTTTCACAATTGTCCATTTTGGATTCTTACTTAAGTTATTCCTTTTAGTTTTCCATTTCCTCTATAAAAAAATATTTTGTTTTATCTTCTTCTATTTGATCTGTTTTATTAATTTTTTTTATTAACTCTTTGGGATTTCAAGAATCACGAATGCAGCGAATATTAAGTTTTCCTCCAGCGAAATCTGACAATTTTCTTTCTGGACACTACATGTTCTTTCAGCGAAAGTCTAAGGAATTTTCTTTCTGGACACTATGGTGTTCTCTTGGAAAGTTTGATAACTTTTCTCTTGGAAATTCTAAGGAATTTTCTCTCAGCGAAATCTGACGATTTTCTTTCGGCGAAAGTCTTCAACTTTTCTTTCAGCGAAATCTGACAATTTTCTTTCAGCGAAACCAACGAGCCAAATAATATCAAAGATGTCATTGAGCAAGTAATGAACAAACCAAAAATATAAATGCCATTTTTTCCACGATCTAATTCAATATTGGTACATAAACCGCAGCATTATTTGTTTAGAATTCAGAAAAGTTTTGATGGATTTTTCTATTTCTTTTTATGGTTTTTTACTAAATTTATAAAAATAAAATTCATTCAATTATTCCCAAGAAACCCAAATGTTTTCATAAAATATTTTATCAATTTATTATTAGCTCCGAATAAAATATGATGTGAGTAAATAAAATTTTAATAAGTAAACATTATATTTAATAAAAAAAAATCCTTGAAAAATCTAGAAAAAATATAAGCATTAATAATATTTTTCACAAAAAAATAATAAAAAAAACACTTTAAAAATTTTTATGTTAAAATAACTTATAGTCCCTATCGTCTAGAGGCCTAGGACATGGCGCTTTCAATGCCACAACGGGAGTTCGAATCTCCCTAGGGACAGAGTTATTTTTCCTAATATTCCCATTATTTTATACTCTTCAATGGCAATTTTTTTAGGAATTATTTTTCCTATATAAGTGTTACCTATCTTTTTAATTTTATTTTCAATTGGTAAAGGTAAAATTCTAACTTTTTTTGCTACCTTTTTATTTTTTTCCACAAACAATAACCACTCTGAATGTTTAATACACGCATATTCATAGTATTTTGAGTGTATTTCTTGAGCAAATATACTTTCGAAAATTTGTGATATCTGAGGATTAATATGAACAATTTTTTCAGTAAAATTTATTGGTAAAACGCCATTTATTCCAAAAAATGTTTTATAAATATCTCTATCCCATTTAGGGCTAAAAAGTTTTTTTTCAGTTCTTTCTGAAAATTCTTCGTTGCATTTTTCATCTACATTATTTACAAGTTTATCAATCTTGCTATGAATTATTTCTTTTCTTTCAGAATCTAATGACATAAAAATGCATAAAGCTTTAAAATTAATTTTTTATTAACTCTATAATCTTTTAATAGATATTGGTTTGGCTCGTTTATTACTCGCTTTACACAATGACATTTTCTTACAATTTAATCCACATCAATTCATATTAATAATTTTGATTAAATTTAATATTAAACACTTCATAGCAGAATAAAATATTTCCTGGCAAAAGATTTCTATTCTTTTACAGGATTTTCAGTTACTTCATTTGTTGCTTCAGGTTTTTTTACAAAAGGATTTCTTGGAGCATCTTGATTTTGTCTTGGCGTACCATATCTTTGAAATCTATGATTTATTGGTTTATTTGGAAATTTCTTAGCCTCTGTACCAATTCCACTATTTACATTTTCAGTACCATGAAATCTTGGTCCTCTTTGAGTATGTTGTCCCATTGGTCTTGGAGTGAATCTTCTATTTTCTGTTCCTTCAGCATTGGGATTAGTTCCTTCTGATCCCTCAGGTTTTCTTTCGAAATTTTTACCAAAACTATTTTGTTTTATAAATGGCTTTTTAAAAACACCTTCTCGTTTAAAAGAATCATCTCCTCTTTTTTTGAAAAAACCTTCTCCTTTTGGACCTTTATCTGCCCAATTTTTAAAATCAGTTCTAGCAGGTCTTAAGTTTTTCTTTGATCCAGCTGAAATTGCATTAGAAAGACATGACATTACTAAACTAATAGATTTTACAGATTCACAGTTAATAGGTACTGGGAAATTTGTCTTAAAAGGATCTCCATTTGTATCTGTTAAAATCACTGTAGAAGTATTAGTTGTTAAAGCTTCTTTTAAGGCAACCTTCTCTTTTACAGGATCTATAATTACAATGGTTTTTGGAAAATCTGATAAATTCTTTACACCATTAAGATTTTTTTGAATTTTTTCCCATTTTCTTTTGATTTTAAGAGCTTCTTTTTTTGTAACTCTCCTTGCTCCATTGGCTAAAAATTTTTGTATAGAAGCTTCTTTTTGAATAAGTCTACTAAATGTTTGAAAATTTGTTAAAAATCCTGGTAAATATCTATTGCACATATAGGAAGCTCCACATCTTTTTGCTTCTTTTTCTATAATATCTTTCAATCTTTCTTTAGTACAAATAAATAAAATCTTTCCACCTTTACTAGCAATAGATTCTAAAAAATTACATGCTTTTTGGATGCATTCTAAAGTTTTATCTAAATTAATGATGGATATTTTATTATGATAGTCATAAATATATTCATTCATTAAAGGGTTTCTAAGTCTCTTAACATATCCAAATTGAGCTTCTACTTCTATTAAATCTGTAATAGTAATAGTTTCTCCTGTAATTTCCTTTTTTACTTCTTCATGTATTGATTTTTCTATATTTTCTATAGATTCCACTTGGTTTTCTCCATTTTGAGTGCTTTCTCTCTCTTCTTCCATAATTTCCTTCGGTTATTGATATCATAGACAGGGACTTGCCCACCTTGGATTGTCTATGTTTCATAAAATTCTAACATATTTTTTATTTTTTAAAAAAAGATTTTAAATTTACTTAAAAAATATTTCATGATCATTTTTTTTTATTCTGATAGCTTTATTAAACACATAAAAGCTTTCATTTTGTCGTATCTTTCTTCTTTTAGATGATTGGGATCTTTTTCTCTAGCATTCAAGCACATAACTTTTTTGTTTTTTATATTTTTTATGTAATTTTCTCCTTCTTTATCATTTTCAAAATCATCATTATGTCCATGTATTATTAAAATATCTGGAAATTTTTCTATATA
>JFJP01005825.1_pt1 | contig 12344 bp, 8 predicted proteins | sample 431651 | NCBI WGS metagenome assembly JFJP01 (sample SAMN02602958, study PRJNA72255) | Microbial mat metagenome, whole genome shotgun sequencing project. | biome: fresh water; feature: sink hole; material: water; isolation source: purple microbial (photo- and chemosynthetic) mats found in... | reverse complement strand
CGCCTGCGCAAGGCTGCTACCCAGACCCTGCAGCAAGGTGCCACCGCATGAGCCCCCTCCTGCATGTGCAGGGTCTCAAGTCCGGCTATGGTGCCATCGAAGTCCTGCGCGGCGTGGACCTGATCGTCATGCCCGGGGAAACCGTGGCATTGCTGGGTAGTAATGGCGCTGGCAAAACCACACTCAATCTCACGCTTAGCGGCCTGGTCGCCACGCGCGCCGGAACGGTGAACTTTGACGGCCAGGCCATCAGCGACCTGCATTACCGCAAGGTGGTGGAGCACGGCCTGATCCATGTGCCCGAGGGGCGCAAGGTGTTCCCCAACTTGAGCGTGCACGAGAACCTAGAGTTGGGCGCTTTCACGCGTGGGCGCGCGCATCGCGCGGAGAATCTGGAGAAGGTCTACACCACCTTTCCCAAATTGAAGGAACGTACCACGCAACTGGCCGGCACGCTCAGCGGTGGCGAACAGCAAATGTTGGCTATTGGCCGCGGTCTGATGGCCGAGCCGCGCCTGCTGATTCTGGACGAGCCCTCGCTGGGCCTGTCACCCCTGCTGGTGGAAGAGCTGTTTGGCCTGATTGCGCAGCTGCGCACCGGTGGCCTGGCCGTGCTGCTGGTCGAGCAAAACGTTGGCGAGTCACTGGACATTGCCGACCGCGCCTACGTCATGGAAAACGGGCTGATCCGCTTCAGCGGTACGCCAGCCGACCTGCTGGCCAGCGACACGCTGCGCCAGGCCTATCTGGGCATGTAACGCATGGGCCACAACACTGCACCGCAGACCCTGGCGCAAAAGCTGATTGCCCGCGCCGCTGGGCGCAGCCAGGTGGCCGTGGGCGAGATCGTCACCTGCCAAGTGGACCTGGCCATGTTCCATGACTCCTCTGGCCCACGCCGACTGCAACCCATGCTGCAAGAGTTGGGCGCGCAGATCTGGGACACCAGCAAAGTGGTGCTGGTGCTGGACCACTATGTCTCCACGCAGGATGCCGATGCGCAAAAGATTGTCGACCTGACCCGCAGCACCGCGCGCCAGTGGAAACTGCCCAACGTGATCGACAGCGAAGGCATCTGCCACGTGGTGCTGCCGGAGCGCGGCCATCTGCACCCTGGCATGCTGTGCGTGGGAGGTGACTCGCACTCGCCCACCGGCGGCGCCTTTGGTTGCTATATGTTTGGTGTCGGCGCCACCGAGATGCTGGGCGTTTGCGTCACCGGCGAGATCTGGGTGCAGGTGCCCCGCACCCTGCGCCTGCAGTGGCAGGGCAGCTTGCAACGCGGCGTCTGCGCCAAGGACATGATGCTGCATACCATCGCCCGCCTTGGCATGAATGGCGGCCAGTACCAAGCGGTGGAGTTTGCCGGCCCCGGTGTCACCGCACTGTCCATGCCCGAGCGCATGACGCTCTCCAATATGAGCGCCGAACTCGGTGCCCAGGTCGGCCTGATTGCCGCCGATGTCACCACGGTGGATTATCTGCGTGGCGCTGGCGTGGCACCAGAGCATCTGAAGGACGTTAGCGACTGGTGCAGCGACGAAGCTGCCGACTGCGAGCTGCATGTATTTGACGCCAGAACGCTGGCGCCGCAGGTAGCCGCACCACACAGCCCGGCCAATACCCGCGCCGTCGGCGACTTCCGCGATGTGACGCCCGACATTGCCTACATTGGCGCCTGCACCGGCGCCAAGCTTGAAGACCTGCGTGCAGCGGCCAGCGTGCTGCGGGGCCGGCACGTGACGCCCGGTGTGCAACTGCTGGTGGCCCCGGCCAGCGCGCGCGAGCAGCAACAGGCCAAACGCGAGGGCACCCTGCAAATCCTAATTGATGCCGGAGCCTCAGTACTGGGCAACAGCTGCGGCGCTTGTGCCGGCTATGGTGCCAGCTTCCCCGCAGGTGCCACTGTCATCTCCAGCACCGCGCGCAACTTTAAGGGCCGCATGGGCCCAGCCAGCGTCGATGTGTACTTGGCCTCGCCCTACACCGTGGCCGCCTCGGCGCTGAGAGGACGCATCACCGACCCGCGCGAGGTGCTGGCATGAATGCCGCGCCGAGAGCACGCGTGTGGCGCGTCGGCGCCGACGTCGACACCGATGTACTGGCACCCGGTGCCTACATGAAGCACGGCGTCGACGTGATTGCACAGCACTGCCTACAAGCGGTTCGGCCGGACTTTGCCGCCGGTGTGAAGGCCGGTGATGTGCTGGCCGCTGGTGCCAACTTCGGCATCGGCTCCTCGCGCGAGCAGGCCGCCGGTGCGCTGCGCCATCTGGGTGTGGCAGCGGTGATAGCGCCCTCGTTCAGCGGGCTGTTTTTTCGCAATGCCTTCAATCTCGGCCTGCTGCTGCTGACCTGCCCGCAGGCCGGCGAGTTGCAGGAAGGCGAGTTGGTACAACTGCTGTTGCCGCCCGCTGGCCCCCGGGTACTCACGGCCAACGGGCAGCAACTGGACTGCGCGCCCATTCCTGGTTTTTTAATGGACATGGTGCAGGCCGGCGGTTTGCTGGCACTGCTCAAACAACGCAACAGGAGTGCACCCAATGGTGGCTGAAAAGGTTTTGGATCCGGTGACGCTTGCGGTACTGCGCGGGCGGCTGGAGCAGATTGCCGACGAGATGGATGCCACGCTGTACCGCAGCGCGTTCAACCCCATCATTGCCGAGGCGCACGACGCCTGCCACGGTCTGTATGACGCCCAGACCGGCGACACGCTCATCCAGGGCAAGTCCGGCCTGCCGGTGTTCGTCGGTGCCATGGCCTTTGCCGTGCGCGCTGCCATGCGCGTGGCCGCCGAGCGCGGCACCGGCATGCAGGACGGCGACGTCTGGCTGTTCAACGACCCGTATGAAGGCGGCACCCATGCCAACGACTTCAAGCTGGTACGGCCCTGCTTTCGCAGCGGCCAGCTGTATTGCTTTTTGGCCTCGGCTGCGCACTGGCATGACGTCGGCGGTGCGGTGCCCGGCAATTACAACCCGGCCGCCACCGAGTGCTGGCAGGAAGCGGTGCAGATTCCGCCGGTGCGCATTCTGCGCGGCGGTCAGCTGGACGAAGACGTGCTGGCCATCTTGCGGGCCAACACCCGCCTGCCCGACAGCCTGTGGGGTGACCTGAATGGCCAGCTTGCCGCGCTTGAACTGGGTGCCAAGCGACTGGACGGCCTGCTGGACGAATATGGCGATGCCACTGTGGCCAGCGCACTGGTGGAGTTGCGTGCCCGCGCCCTGCGCCTGATGCGCTCGCACATCGCCACCCTGCCCGACGGCCGCTACAGTTTTGAAGACGTGCTGGATAACGACGGCGTGGTGGACCAGACGCTGACGATTGCCCTGGACATGACAGTGGCGGGCGAGCGTCTGACGCTGGACTTCTCGCGCACCTCGCCGCAATGCGCCGGGCCGGTGAACATCTCGCGCGCTACCGCCGTGGCCGCCTGCTATGTGGCGCTCAAGCATGTGTTCCCGGATGTGTCGGCCAATGCCGGTGTGCTGGACGCGGTGGACTTTGTGATTCCCGACGGGTTGGTGATCAGCGCCTCGCGCCCGCGCCCGGTGGGTGGCTACACCGAAACCATTTTGCGCATGATTGACGTGATCTTCAGCGCCACTGCGCTGGCCGACCCGTATCGCACCGTGGCCCATGCCTACGGCACCATCAACGCGCTGTCGATCGCCGGGCACCGCACGGACGCCAAGCGCGCAGGCCAGCGCTGGGTGATGTTCAGCTTTTTTGGCGGGGGCCATGGTGGCCACTCGGACGGCGACGGTCTGTCGCACGGCAACGCGCCCATCTCCACCGCCACCATTCCGCCGCTGGAAATTCTGGAAGCCGCCTACCCAGTGCGCTTCACGCAGTGGGCCTTGCGCCCCGGTTCCGGTGGCGACGGCCAGCACCGCGGCGGCCTGGGTGCGATCTATGAAATCGAGCTGCTCGAAGACAGCGCCGAAGTCTTTATCTTTGGCGAACGCAGCAAGGTGGCGCCGCAAGGTATCCACGGCGGCAAACCGGCTCTGCCGAACGTCTTTGAGTATTGCCAAAACGGCGAATGGAAACGCCCGCCCATGCTCTCCAAGATGCTGGGCATTCAATTGAAGAAGGGCGACTGCGTGCGCCTGCAAACACCGGGCGGCGGTGGCTGGGGCGACCCGGCACTGCGCTCCGCGCAAGACCGCGCCAACGATGCAGCATTGGGTTACACCCAGGAGAACACATGAGCCAGGTTGTGAATGAGAAGCCCCGCTGGATCGTGGGCGTGGACGTAGGGGGCACGTTTACCGACTTGTTTGTGCTGGACGAAGCCACGGGACAGGCGCGCATCGTCAAGGTGCCTTCCACCCGCGGTGAAGAAGCGCGCGGCTTCATGAACGGCATCCAGCGCGTGACCGGCTCGGACGCACCAGACGGCGCCAGTGGCATTGCCACCATCGTGCACGGCACCACCGTCGGCACCAACGCACTGCTGGAACGTAAGATTGCCAAGACCGGCATCATCACCACGCGCGGCTTTCGCGATGTGCTGGAAATGCGCCGCCGCGACCGGCCGCAAACCTGGGGCCTGCGCGGCAGCTACACGCCGGTGGTGCCACGCGCCTGGCGGCTGGAAGTGGACGAGCGCGTGCTGGCCGATGGCAGCATTCACACGGCAGTGGACCTGGAGCAGGTGCGTGCGCAATCCCGTGCGCTGCTGGCCGAAGGCTGCGAGGCGGTGTGTGTGTTCTTTGTGCATGCCTATGCCAATCCAGGCAACGAGCAGGCGGCCGTGGCTGCCGTACGCGCGATCTGGCCGAACGCCTTTGTCACCGCCGCCAGCGAAGTGCTGCCGGAAATCCGCGAGTTCGAGCGCTGCTCCACCGCCACGCTGAATGCTGCATTGCAGCCGGTGGTCGGTAGTTATTTGCAGCGGCTAGACAGCGAACTGCGCGCCCAGGGCTTTGGCGGCGAACTGCTGATTGTGCAAAGCAACGGCGGCGTGATGTCGCGCGAAACTGCGTGTGATATGCCAGTGCGCACGGCCCTGTCCGGGCCGGCTGCGGGTGTCATGGCCTGCGCCGAGATTGCCCGCGCGGCGGGCTTTCCCAACGTCATCACCGGTGACATTGGCGGCACCTCGTTTGACGTGTCGCTGGTGGCCGCGGGCAAGGCGGCACTGGCAGCGCAAACCTCGATTGCCTTCGGACTGGTGGTGCGCTCGCCGATGATCCAGATTGAAACCATTGGCGCCGGCGGCGGCTCCATCGCTTCCGTCGATGCGGGTGGCATGCTGCAAGTCGGGCCGGAGTCTGCGGGCTCAATCCCTGGCCCGGCCTGCTATGGCCGCGGTAACGAGCGCCCCACGGTGACCGATGCGAATGTGCTGCTTGGCCGCATTGCCGCCGACCGGCCTTTGGGTGGCGGGTTGCTGCAGACCCTGAATGCTGGTTTGTCTGAAGCGGCGATCGCCAGGCATGTGGCCGAGCCCTTGGGCATCAGTACCCTGGCGGCTGCCGAGGCTATCCTGACGGTGGCCAATGCGCGCATGGCCGGTGCCATCCGCCTGGTGTCCATTGAGCGCGGCCACGACCCGCGCGCCTTTGCCTACATGCCGTTTGGCGGTGGCGGGGGCCTGCATGTCTGCGCAATGATGCGCGATGTGGGCGTCACCACCGGCATCGTGCCGCGCTATCCCGGTGTCACTTCAGCGCTGGGTTGCGTGATGGCCGACATGCGCCACGATGCCGTGCAGACGCTGAACGTGGGCTTGCCCGAAGTGGACTGGGCGACCCTGACGCAGCGAGTGGAGGCGCTTGCGCTGGCCTGCCAGAACCGGCTTGATTCCGCTGGTGTGCAGTTCAGCCGAGTGGACGAGGTGCTGAGCTTTGACATGCTCTACACCGGGCAGACCCACACGCTGCAGGTGGCAGTCAGTCGCGAACAGCTGAACACGCAGGGCTTGCTGGCTGCGTTTCAAGCGGCCTACCGCCACGCCTTCGGCCGCGTGCTGCAAGGCCCGGTGATCCGCGTCATGAACTTGCGTTACGCCCGCATTGGCCGCCGTCCCAAATTCGATTTGGCCGTGCTGGCGCCGCAAGGTGTCGGCAGTCCCCAAATCTTGGGCGAGCAGCAGGTCTACCACGCCGGGCGCTGGTGGACGGCACGGCGCTTGGCGCGGCTGGACTTGCCGGTCGGTGCCATCGTGCAAGGCCCGGCGATTCTGGAGCAACCCGACACTACAGTGTGGCTGGAGCCGGAGTTTACGGCGCGTGTGGATGCGCTGGGCAATCTGCTGGTGCAACGCCGCGAGTCTGAAGACTCAGGAGACGCCGCATGAACCTAGCCCAGGCCAAACTCGGCATGGTCATCGTGGACCTGCAAAACGACTTTCTGGCACCCGACGGCGCCTATGCGCGTGGCCATACCGCCAGCAGCGCCGCACAGGCCTTGCCGGCACTCATAGAGCCAGTGGCGCGCGCCATCAAGCGCCATGGCGGACTGGTCACGGCCAGCCTTTTCACACTCTGGCCCGATACGAAGGGTGAGCCGATGATCTCGGTGCACCTCAAAGAGCGTCGCCCTTTCTTGCGCAAGGGCGACTTCGCTCCCGGCAGCCGCGGCCAGGCGAATGTGGACCTGCTGCTGCCCTGCGTCGATGTGTCGGTGTGCAAGGTGGCGTACTCCGCTTTCTACAACACTCAGCTCGACTGGCTGCTGAAAAAAGCTGGCGTCGACACGCTGGTGGTCTGCGGCATCGTCACCAATGGTGGTGTGGCCAGCACGGTGCGCGATGCCCATGTGCGCGACTACCACGTCATCGTGTTGTCGGACGGCTGCGCCGCCTTTAGCGACAGCGCGCACCAGGCGGCGCTGACCGATATGGCTTCGGTAGCAGACGTGATGGCCAGCGCCACATTTTTGGAGCAGCTGGGTTGAGCCATGCCCATCACTGACAGCGCGCAGCCACGCATTTGCGACGCGGCCGAATTGCAAACCGATACCCAGGTGCCGGTGGCCATCGTCGGTGCCGGCGCCTGCGGACTGACTGCCGCGTTGGCCCTGCAACGGCTGGGTGTGGACTGTGTGTTGCTGGAGCGTGATGTGTTTGCGCGCGGCTCCACCGCCCTGTCGTCCGGCTTCATTCCGGCACCGGGCACGCGGGCGCAGCAGGCGCTGGGCGTTCAGGACAGTCCGGAACAATTTGTCGCCGATATCCAGGCCAAGAGCCACGGGCTGTCGGCACCGCTGCTAGCTGAAGCCTATGCGCAAGCAATCGCCCCGGCACTGGATGCGCTGGAAGCAGCGCATGGCATTCCCTGGCAGGTGCTGGATGGTTTTTTGTACCCCGGCCACAGCAGCTACCGCATGCATTGCGTGCCCGAGAAAACCGGCACCGGCCTGATGAGCCGCCTGTTGGCTGCCGCCGATGCCGCAGAAATTCCGGTGCTGACCCAGGCGCATGTGACCGAACTCTGGTGCGATGCAGGGCAGCGTGTGCACGGTATTGGCTACGTGCGGCCCGATGGCAGCACCGAGCGCCTGCGCTGCGATGTGCTGCTGCTGGCCTGCAACGGCTTTGGTGGCGCACCGGCCTTGGTGCGTGAGCTGCTGCCGGAGATGGCCGAGGCTACCTATGCAGGCCACACCGGCAACGACGGCAGCGCCGTGCTCTGGGGCCGGACGCTGGGCGCGCAGCTGGCTGACCTGACGGCCTACCAGGGCCACGGCTCCTGGGCCATGCCGCAGGGTGCGCTGATCAGTTGGGCGCTGATGATGGAAGGTGGCATTCAGATCAACGCATGGGGCCACCGCTTTCACGACGAGACCCAGGGCTACTCAGAGGCCGCCGTGCATGTGCTGGCGCAGCCGGGCGGTGTGGCCTGGAATGTGTTTGACGCTGCGCTGCTGGACTTTGCACAGCAGTTCCCAGATTTTGTCGAGGCGCAGGCCGCCGGCGCGGTGCAGCAATGCACCGATGCGGCGGCGCTGGCGCAACTGATCGGCTGCCCGCTAGCCAATCTGGAAGCAACGCTGGCGCAATGCCGCGACGGTGTCGAGCCGGCCACCGGTCGCCGCTTCAATCGCGCGCTGCAGGCACCCTTGCACGCCATCCGCGTTACCGGCGCGCTGTTCCATACCCAAGGTGGGCTGCATATTAATGCCAGTATGCAGGTGCTGCGCTCCGATGGCACAGCCTTTCCCAATCTGCTGGCGGCCGGTGGCGCTGCGCGCGGTGTCTCGGGTAACGCGGTCTGGGGTTATCTATCCGGCAACGGCCTGCTGAGCGCCGTAGCCGGTGGTCACATTGCCGCGCACACGGCCCAACAACTGGTGGCCCCCGCTCAGACGGCCCAACCACCCAACAAGGACGCAAGCGCATGAGCAACCTGTCACTGGCCCAGCGCCTGCAAATACCTAAAGTCCTGCTGGCCCCTGGCGTCTATGATGCGCTCACCGCACTGGTGGCGCAGCAGGCCGGCTTCGAGGCACTGTACCTGTCGGGTGCCTCGATTGCTTACACGCGCCTGGGTCGCTCCGATGTCGGCCTGACCACGGCCACCGAAGTGGCGCAAACCCTGGCCCACATCACCGACCGCGTCGATCTACCGGTGATCGTCGATGCCGACACCGGCTTTGGCAATGCGCTCAACACGCAACGCACGGTGCGCGACTTCGAGCGCGCCGGTGCCGCCATGATCCAGATCGAGGACCAGACCTTCCCCAAACGCTGCGGCCATCTGGACGGCAAAGGCGTGATCCCCGTGGCCGAGATGTGTGGCAAGTTGCAAGCCGCACTCGACGCGCGCCGCAGCGCCAACACTCTGATCCTGGCCCGCACCGATGCGGTCGCGGTGGAAGGGCTGGACGCGGCGCTGGAGCGCGCCGAGCGCTACCTAGCCTGTGGCATCAATGCGCTCTTTATCGAAGCCCTGCGCAGCCCCGAGCAGATGCAAGCGGCCTGCGCGCGCTTTGTCGGGCGCGTGCCGCTGCTGGCGAATATGGTGGAAGGGGGCAAGACCCCGGTGCAAAGCGCCCAGGTGCTGGAAGACATCGGTTTTCGCATTGTCATCTTCCCCGGCGGCACCGCCCGCGCCGTGGCGCACACGCTGCAGGACTATTACGCCAGCCTGCAATCCCACCAGATCACCGCCCCCTTTCAAGACCGCATGTTGGACTTTGATGGCTTGAATGCGGTGATTGGGACGCCAGCGTTGTTGGCAGTGGGCAAGCGCTATGAATCTGCGCCGGTGGCCTGTTTGTGGTAAGCGCTGAAATGGTACACCTACAACCAGAAAATACTACGGGGTTGGCAATGTTCACGGGCAGTGCGTGGAACGCGAAACCCTTTGTAATCAAGGCTTTTCGTCTCAAAGCCTTGATTCGACAAGCATTTTCCAATTATGCAAGCCATGCAACCGCATCAAGGCCAAGCCCTTCGGGTGGACTTCGTCCAGCTTTGACCCGGCGGCACGGCAAGACCACAAACATCAACCATGTGCGCCAGCCTGTGTCAAGTTTCATACGAAACGACGAAGGGCCCAAAAAAAGGTGGCGATTCAAATACCAAGCTCGTTTGAGTTGAATCAAAAGTATCTCGTTGGTAGGAGAGCATAGTAATTGCCGAATTGCATCTTGCTTTGAGACGGCTGGTTTTGTTGTTTAAGCCGGGAAATGGGGAATTTGGGGTTTGTTAATAAATCCAAAATATTGCCGCCATTACCCGCCCCTTGAGGGAGAGCGAATGGCGGCGTGAAGAAATGAAGGGAACTTGGTACTGTCCAATTAATGGTTGTATGCCGACTCGCCGTGTGCGCTGGTATCTAGGCCTTCGCGCTCCTCTTCCTCTTCAACGCGCAATCCGATTGCCAGATCCACCAGCTTAAATGCAATACTGTTTAGTTAAAAAAACAATCTTTGGAATTGGATCGCAAGGCTGATTCAGCGGATCGCCTCGTTTTCGCAAATTGAAGTTGCTCATCTTACGCTTGACCCCTCGGGGATTACGCTTGCCGCGGCTGGTGACGGCACGCTCGCTGGCCAACTCTGCGAGCAAGCTATCGAGCCAAGATTGGCGCTGCACAGGGGGGAATAGCCACACAACCTGGCAAGCGACGCTTGAGCACGCGCACCGCATGCACGAACGACAAATCCTTTGCGGCTTGGGCGCTTGCCGCTGCTGCCTGCGTCATCATGCGCCGAATGGCGGCATGAACAAGTAACCACGCATAAAACTCCTGGAGCACCAGTTGCGGGCGTTTGCTGCGCAGCGTCAGAGCCCGCTGCGCCAGGTGCGTCTTCAGTTCATCAAACGTCTGCTCGATCGTCCAGCGCTGGTGATACAACGCCGCCAACTCTTCTGCTGGCGCATGCTGTTCATCAAGCCAATTGGTAACCAGGCGGTAGCTGGGCTCTGCCTCGACAATGCCCTCCAATGTGTACTCAATCACCCGCACCTGGATCGCTTGGGTGCCATGACGGCGGTCTTTATCGCTGGGATAGACGTGACACAAATAGGAGCCATCAGGCAGTTCTTGCTCGCGTGGCAGACGCAAGTTGCGCTTGACACGAAACAGCAGTTTGGCACCGGTTTGCTCTGCCCGCTGCCAAAAGGAGTAGCCGTAAAAATTGCGATCTGCCATGACCAGCATGGATGCGTCTGCACAATCAATGACCGGGCCCGCCAAGGCCATCTCGCTGGTGGCGTAAGCACCTTCATTGGCGTGACACACGGTGTGCGTGCCGCATTCGACCATGGCAACAAACCTCAGGTGCGGAAAGGCGCTGTCACCGCGCGGCGCACTGGGGTACCCAAAGTGATCAGCGTTGGCTTTCTCGTCGGGCATTTCCAGGCATGAGCCGTCAATGGCCATGAGTCGTTGTCCACGGTAAAACACGCCCGCCATGTCTTTGGGGCCATGCGGTTGGACTTGGCTCTGGTACAGGTGCTTGAGTGGCTCGGCACCAACTTGGCTGCGTGCTTGTGAGATGGCTCCTTTGCTGACGATCAGGTCGCCAAGTTCCTGGTCGCCCAGCAAGCGGCGCAAGCCCTCCACCACGAGGCGCAGCACTTCTTCATACGCGACATTGGCATACAGGCACATGGCCATGACGAAGTAGACCAGCACTTCGTGTGGCAGCCCGCGTCGGCGTTTGCTGTGGGCTTCATGTTTTTCAAGCGCTTGCTTGACCTTGTCCAGTGGGCAGTTCATCGCCAGAAAGCCAACTGTCAGGTAATCCGCCAGCCGCGAGCCACCGATGCTTGTCTTGGTTCTGGCCATGCCAACTCCTTAAATCAAGGGATGGCATATTCTACAAAAAAAAGTTTAACTAAACAGTATTGAGCTTAAATGCAATGATTGAAACCACTGCAGACCAGATTGCCGAGGTGCCAGCACCCCACAGTTGTGACACAAGTTGTGCACTCATGTTGTAGTCGGCAACTTTGTTCGCAACATAGTCATATACGCCAGTGCCACCCAAGGCAGGAGAAGCAAACACACCGGTCAGAATGGCTCCTAATATGCCTCCCACGCCGTGCACGCCGAACACGTCTAGAGAGTCATCCATGCCCAGCATGCGTTTCAAACCATTGACGCCCCAGTAGCAGACGACGCCGGCCAGTAGACCCATGATCAAGCTCCCCATCGGGCCGACGAAACCACAGGCTGGCGTAATAACCACCAACCCAGCAATTGCACCAGATACGGCACCCAGCATAGACGGCTTGCGCTTGATCGCGGCTTCCAGTAAGGACCAAGCAACGGCTGCAGCACAAGTAGCCAGCAAAGTGTTCACAAAAACCAGGGTTGCAACACCCGAAGCTTCCAAGTTAGAGCCCACGTTAAAGCCAAACCAACCGACCCACAGCAGCGAGCCGCCGATCATGGTCATCACCAAGCTATGTGGTGCCATGTGTTCACGGCCCCAGCCGACGCGCTTGCCGACCATAAAGGCACCAACCAATGCGGCGACACCCGCGTTGATGTGCACCACCGTGCCACCGGCGAAGTCCAGTGCTCCCTTTTGAAACAAGAAGCCAGCGGTTGCGGTGGCTGCATCAGCAGCAGCTTGCGTGGTGTAAGCGTCAGGACCAGACCAATACCAGACCATGTGGGCAATTGGCAGATAGGAAAAAGTGAACCAAAGTACCATGAAGGCCAGCACGGCGCTAAATTTCACGCGTTCGGCAAAACCGCCAATGATTAAAGCTGGCGTGATCGCGGCAAAGGTCAGTTGGAAGGCAAAATAGATGTATTCGGGAATAACCACGCCTTTACTAAACGTCGCCGCCACCGAATCTGGCGTAATGCCTTTGAGAAAGAGCTTGCTGAAACCGCCGATGAAAGCGTTGCCTTCCGTAAAAGCTAGCG
>JFJP01005824.1_pt1 | contig 12345 bp, 9 predicted proteins | sample 431651 | NCBI WGS metagenome assembly JFJP01 (sample SAMN02602958, study PRJNA72255) | Microbial mat metagenome, whole genome shotgun sequencing project. | biome: fresh water; feature: sink hole; material: water; isolation source: purple microbial (photo- and chemosynthetic) mats found in... | reverse complement strand
GCACCCTGTGGCCGGCGCTGGGGGTGTCGCTGGTGCTGATGGTGGTGGCGCGGCCGCTGTCGGTGTGGCTCTGCCTGGCGCCACTGCGCTTTGAGCGTCGCGAGATCGCGTTCATCTCGTGGATGGGGCTGCGTGGTGCGGTGCCGATTGTGCTGGCGGTGTTTCCGGTGATGGCTGGCGTACCTGGGGCGCGGATCTTTTTCAACGTGGCGTTTGTGGTCGTGCTCAGCTCGCTGCTGCTGCAGGGCTCCACCATTGCCTGGAGCGCCCGCCGCCTGGGCGTGGCGCTGCCCGAGCCGGAAGACGAGATTCAGACGCGCGCGGTGTTTGGCGATTTTCTGCTCGATGCCTCGGTGCCGGTGGGCCAGCTCTGCGCGTTTTACGGCCTGCCCACGCCAGACGATGCCGAGCAACCGGTGGGGGCCTGGCTGGCCGAGGCGCTGCACCGCCCGCCGGTGGTGGGCGACAGCGCACACCTTGGCCACGCCGAGCTCAGCGTGCGCAGCATGGACGGCAAACACATCCGGCAGGTGGGCATTCGGCTGGAGTGATGTGGAGACTGCGGATCACGCGCTCGTGGGCTCACGCGCTCGTGTGCAAGGCCGTGCGGTTGCTCCTGTCAAACTGCAGCCGATCCCGCAACCCATGTTCGACCACCGACAGGGGTTCGTACCAACCTGAGAGCCGAGCGCGGGCAGGCCAGTCGGCCAACATCCAGGCGCCGCGCGCAGTACCTTCCAAAGCATCGGTTGAGCGCAGCACCCGTCGGCCCGCAAGCAACGCCGACAACACCGTCGTGTACACCACATTGCTTGCAAGCGGTCCTTCCAGCACCACGGGGGCCAGGGCAGTTTCGCTGGTGGCAAGCGACTCAACCAGCTCAGCCGTGATTTCTGCGCAGTAGAGCGACGCGAGCGCTGGCCGCAGATGCGCAGGCACACCGACCACGCCCTGCGCCACGGGCTGACCGTGTTGCCAAACGCGGCCTAACTTCCCCTGATAAGGACCGCCAGCATCGGAAAAACACGGGGTGGCTGCCCAACCCTGCTCCACAAGCTCGTCCAGCGCGGCCAGCGTGGCAAGCCCTGGGTCGGTACCCGCACACAGGACTGCAAATTCCCGTCCACCCATGAAGCGCGCGGTGGGCACGGACGCGCCCTCTACCGACACATTGACCAGCTCACCGCGACACGTATTGTGCGCAGACTCAGCATCGCCGGGCGCCATGACCACGCACCAGGTGCCGGTGGAGACCACCGTGCTTTGAGGTGCGGCGTGCAGGTGGCGGGCCAGGCAGGCGTTGCTGTCGTGCACGCCCACGTGCACCTGACAGGTTGCAGGCAGCTGCAGCCGCGCGGCGAGATTGGGTTTCACCGGGCCCAGCACTTCCCAGGCCTTTCTCAGTGGCGCGATCAGCGGAGCGATGCCGGCTTTCCGGGTCCACGCGGCCAGCCCCTGCGCCGCTGGTGACCACAGATGGGAATGACAGCCGAGCGACGAGACCTCGCTAGCGGCCACGCCGCTGAACCACCAAGCCCAGAACTGCGGATACGGGAGCCAGTGGCGTATGCGCTGCCAGGCAGCGGGCTGCGTCTGTTGCAGCCAATACAGTTGCAAACCCGCGTTCAAGCCCAGAGGCAGAACGGGCGAGCCGGTTGCCTTAAAACCATCAGCGACTCGATGAAAGGCAGTGCGATACGCGCCGTAGCCATCCCACTCGTAGTCCATCGGTGCAAGCACGAGGCGCTCGCCGTCGATGGCGCAAAAAGCCGCGCCGTGGGTGCTGATCTGCAGGTGCGCGATGCGCTCGCGCTCGGGCAAAGCGGGGATGGATCTCAACAGCCAGGCTTCAATTTCCCGTGTACCAAGCTCAAGGTAGTCCGGGCCCATCACGGCTTCATTGGCCTGAGCTTTGCGGGCAAGTACCTCGCCAGCCTCGCTGATCAGCAGCAGCTTTGCGTTGGTCTTCCCAATGTCAAGAATCAGGGTGTGGCTCAAGTTGCGCTTCATTCAAGGTGAAACACACGGGGAAGAGACTCCGTCACGGGCGAGCCGTCGGCGTTCGTTTGCATCAAATCTTTCATGTGCTGCCACCAGCGCTGCATCACGGGATGCTGGGGCAGGCTGTCCAGCCCACCACCACCAACAACACCAACACCGTCACCGCAGCGCATCACCGCGAACAGCACGCCGCGCGGTGCATCAAGAAAGATGCTGTAGTCGGATATGCCGCATTCTTTCAGCAGCGCACACAGCTCGGGCCAGATGGCATCGTGGCGCCGTTGGTACTCCGCCTCGCAGCCAGGATTCAAAAACATACGAAACGCAATTTTTTCGGTGGGCATGGCATGTTCCTTTCGTTGTCGCGTTCGCTCAGTCAAGCGTGGGCACAGCGCCAGCAGGTCGGCGCAACACCCTGAGCCAGCGCGGCAGCACCATGGCTCCAATCAACAGCGCGCCCACGATCATCGACATGACGATGCCCGACACGTTGAGCATGCCCAACGCAAAATTGAAGCTGCCCAGCAGCACGGCCGCGAGGATCACGCCCACGATGCTGCCGCGCCCGCCCTCAATGGCCACCCCACCGAGAATCACAATGGTGATCGCGTCAAGCTCCCAGCCCATCGCCAGGTTGGGCCGTGTGCTGCCGATGCGCCCGGTAAGCAAGATCGCTGCAAGCGCTGCCATGACGCCAGCGAAGACAAACAGGCCGAGCCGGTAGCGGTCTACCGAAATGCCAGAGAAACGTGACGCGATCGGGTTGGCGCCGATGGCGTACACGCGCCGACCGTGCACCGTGGCGTGCAAAAAAAGGCCCACCAAAACCGCCATTAAGAGCATCACGCAAAACCCGATCGGAACAATAAAACCAGGCTGCCCGATCAGGTCGCCGATGCTGCCGTTGCCCCAGATACTCAGGGTCTCTGGGTAGCCGGTGATTGCCTGGTCGCCCAATGCCACCTGCGCAATGCCCCGGTAAAGCGAGAGCGTGCCGATGGTGACCACAATGGAGGGAATCTTCCAGCGCGTCACAAGCCAACCGTTGAGCCAGCCGCAGAGTGCGCCGGTGGCCAACGCGGCGCACAGCATCAGCGGCAGGCTGGCGCCCGCCTGCATCGCAAGACCCATCGCCAGCGAAGCAAGTGCCATGATGGCGGCAATCGAAAGATCGATCTCTCCAGTGACGATCAGCAGCGCCATCGCCAGCGCAATCAAGGCCTTTTCGGAATAGTTGTAGGTACTGTCTGCCAGCGCATAAGGCGAAAAAAAGCCTTCGATGCCCCAGCCGAAGCCCAGGTACACCAGCACGATCAGCGCGAACAGCACGCGCTCCCAGGTGTTGAGTGCCCTCATGCCGTTGCCCCTTGTGGGACCGCAGAACGATCCAGAATCAGCCGCCCATTTTTGCGGTCGGCCGTGGCGTTAAGCACCACTGAAATCAGGATCACTGCGCCGGCAATCGCCTGCTGCCAGAACGGCGAGACCTGGATCACCGGCAGCGCGCCGTTCACCACGCCGATGAACAGCACGCCGAGCACTGCGCCGCCTATGGTGCCGACACCGCCGCCGATGCTCACGCCGCCGATCACGCAGGCCGCGATCACTGTCAGCTCATAGCCCGAAGCCAACTCGGAAAAGGCGATGGAATAGCGCCCCACCCAGAGCAGACCCGCCAGCCCGGCCAGCAGGCCGGAAAGTGTGTAGGCCATGACCACCCGGCGTTGCACTGGGATGCCGGCATACAGCGCGGCCGAGGGGTTGCCGCCGAACGCGTACAACTCACGCCCTTCACGCCGCCAGTGCAACAGCCAGAACGACAGCGCCACCACCACCGCGGCAAACCAAATCAGCATCGGCAGGCCAAGCAGGGTCTCACGCGGCAGGCCTTTGATGAGCGGATGGATTTCGTGGTCCGACACCCAGGCTCCGCCGCTGGCCACGAACACCGCGCCCCGGTAGAGCGACATCGTGCCCAGCGTCACCACGATGGACGGGAGCGAAAACCGCATGATCAGCCAGCCATTGATGAAGCCAAGCGCTGCGCCGATCGCGCAAGCCAAGGCGATCAATGCAACCAGCGGAATGCCGGGCCAGGCGCGGCCGGCCAGCGCGCACAACATGCCGGTGAGCGCGAGGTTGGACGCCACCGACAGGTCGACGCCGCGCGTCAGCAGCACCAGCATCTGGCCCATCACCAAAATGGCAAGAATGGCCGAGTCGTTGCCAATGTCCAGTGCATTGCGCAGGGTCAGAAACACGGGCGCGCGCACGCCCACGGCGATCACGATGACCGCGATGATGGCCAGCAGCAGCCACTCGCGCCGCACCTGCGCCAGCGCGGTCAAGGGGTGAATTTTCATGGGAGCGCCTCGGTAGGCAGACGGACAGGGGGCACATGAACAGGGTGCGACACGGCGGCGTGGCCCAGGCCCGACGCGGCCGACACGATGGTCTCGGCATCCACCGAGCCCATGGCGAACTCGCTCACCATGCGGCCGCGGCGCATGACGATCACACGGTGCGCGAGGTGCATCACCTCGGGCAATTCAGAGGACACCAGGATCACCGCCAGGCCCTGCTCCACCATTTCGGCGATCAGGTGGTAGACAGCCTGCTTGGCACCCACATCGATGCCCTTGGTCGGCTCGTCCAGGATCACGATGCGCGGGTTCAGCCCCAGCCACTTGGCGATCACCACCTTCTGCTGGTTGCCGCCTGACAGGCCCGACAGCGGCGTGTCCTGGCTCGCGGTCTTGATCCGCAGGCGATCGATCATCCGGGCCGCGAGCTCGGACTCGCGCGCGGCCGACAGCCACAGCCCGCGTGACAGCGCCGACACGCCGCTGGCCAGGCCGGCCAAGCTGATGTTGTGCCGCACCGAAAAGCCCAGAACAGCGCCCTGGCGCTGCCGCTCCTCGGGCACGTAGGCGAGCCCCGCCGCAATCGCATCGCCGGGTCGGCGGATTTCGATGCGGCGGCCCTCTACCACCACTTCGCCGGTGGCCTGCGGGTTCAGACCCATCAGCGCCAGCATGGCTTCGCTGCGGCCGGCGCCGATCAGGCCGTAAAAGCCCAGGATTTCCCCGCGGCGCAGCTCGAAGCCGAGGTCGGCAAACTCGGTCGGGTGACTCAGACCTTTCACTTGCAGCACAACCTCGCCCAGCTGGCTGTAAATGGGCGGGTAAATCTTCTCGATAGCGCGGCCGGCCATCAGGCCCACCAGCGTGGGTTCGTCGGCGTCGGCGATGGCGCCCGAGCCCACAGACGCGCCATCGCGCAAGACCACGTATCGATCGCAAACGGCAAAAATCTCGTCGAATTTGTGGGTGATGAAAAGCACCGCCACGTTCTCGCTTTTCAAGCCCCGCACGAGGTCAAAAAAGTCGCGAATCTCGGCCTGCGACAGGGCGGCCGTGGGCTCGTCAAGAATCACCACCCGGGCGTTTTGCGAGAGGGCGCGCGCGATCTCGATCAGGTGGCGTTGCGCCAGGCTCAGCTGTTTGACCAGCGTGGTGGCGGCGAAGCCGGCGCCCACGCGGTCGAGCACCACCTGAGCCTGTGTGTTCATCTGCGCCCAATCGATCACCTTGAACACACCCACGCCGCGCATGGGTTGACGGCCTATGAAGATGTTCTCGGCCGCGCTCAGCTCCTCGAACATCACCGTTTCCTGGTGCACCGCCACGATGCCGGCAGCCTGAGCGCCCTGCGCTTTGGTAAAGCGCACCGGCTGGCCTTCGATGCGGATCTCGCCCTCTTCTGGCTGGTACACACCGGTGAGCGTTTTCACCAGCGTGGATTTGCCGGCGCCGTTTTCGCCGATCAGTGCGAGCACCTGGCCCGGCACCAAGTCCAGGTCCACGCCCTTCAAGGCATGGGTCGGGCCGAAGCGTTTGTGGATGCCACGCAGCGACAGCCACGCGGGAGGGGGATCAGGGTTCATGGCGGCGCGTTGAAGGCAAAGGGCAGGACGGACTCCCCCGCAGCGCCATCCGCATCGCATGAAGCGGCGCCAACCGGGAGCACCGAACCGGCTTGACAGTCCTATGGTGCCGCCAGAGGGAGGGTGACGCGAAGCGGCGCGAAGGGCGCTTCCTGAGGCTCAAAAGATTTTTGCAAACTTGTCTACGTTGGTGGCGTCGTAAGTAAACGGCTCGGCCATGGCGCCTTCGAGGTCTTTGTCCAGCGTGGTGCTGCCCACGCGACCCAGCGAAATCTTCTCGCCGGGAACGCCTTTGGCCGTGCCCTTGATAAATGCACTGGCAGCCATGATCGACGAGTAGCCAAGGTCAATTGGATTCCAGATGGCGAACGACTTGACCGCGCCGCTTTTCACGTGGCCAGCCATTTCAGATGGCAGACCCAAACCGGTCACGAATATCTGGCCGACCTTCTTCTCGTCTTGCACTGCCTTGGCAGCGGCAGCAATGCCCACCGTGGTCGGAGCCACGATGGCCTTCAGGTTGGGGTGGCTCTTGAAGAGGCCCTGGGCTTCGCGGTAGCTTTTGTCGGTCTGGTCGTCGCCGTAAACCACACTGACCAACTTCAGGCCGGCGTACTCGGGCTTGGCCAGCAACTTGCGCATCTCGGCGATCCAGATGTTCTGATTGGTGGCCTGCGCAGTGGCCGACAGCACAGCGATTTCACCGGTTTTCCCCACGACCTGCTCACTCATCTTCACCAGCTTTTCGCCAATCAGCGCGCTGTTCGACGGATTCAGCTGCATCAGGCGACCCTCTTTTTTCACACCCGAGTCGAAGGAAATCACCTTGATGCCACGGGACATGGCCTTCTTGAGCGAGGGCACCAGCGCGTCGGGATCGTTGGCGGAGATCACGATGGCCTTCACGTTTTGTGCGATCAGGGCGTTGATGATCTCGATCTGGCCTTCGGCTGTGGCCTTGGCCGGGCCGGTGTAGATGATCTCGACATTCTTTAGCTCCTTGGCAGCCTCAAGCGCGCCCTGATGGGCGGCATCAAAGAAACCATTGCCCAGGCTCTTGACCACCAAGGCAATCTTGTCGGCGGCCAGCGCAGGCTGGGCCAGTGACAGGGCGAGGGCCGCAGCGGCCAGCAGGGAAAGGCGTTTGTTCATGAATGTCTCCAGGTTATTGAATCGAAGCAAGGGGAAAAGTCTCGGCAGGCCCAACCCAACAGGGCCGGTGGTCCTGCCTGTGCCGCTGGCCTCCCCTGTTGCACCAGCGACCAGGACGCACTACCCGATCAGACGATGCCGCCACCGCCACCCACCACAGCGGGCCGGGCCGAAGCCATGCGAGCGCGGTAAGCACTGGCGCGGTACACGGCCACTGGGTCAATCGCGGCGCCCGCGTCCAGGCGAACCTGTTGCAGCAGCGGTGTCACATCGGTCTGGAAAGCGGTCTTGAGCAGATGCGTAGCGGCCAGCGCGTCATTGGCCTGCTGGGCGGCATCGAGCGCAGCGCGATCCACCAGCAGGGCCTGTGCGTAGCTGCGCTGGCACTGCTGCGCGCTGGTCATCAGGCTCTCGATCGGGTCGGTCACGTTGTGGCTCTGATCCAGCATGTAGGCTGGGTCGAACGCTACGCCCTCGTGCGCCGCTGCCACCAGCTCGTTGAACACCAGGAACAGTCGGTACGGGCTGACGCTGCCGGCATCCAGATCGTCGTCGCCGTACTTGCTGTCGTTGAAGTGAAAGCCAGCGAGCTTGCCGGCGGCGATGAGACGCGCCACGATGAGCTCGATATTGACGCTGGGCGCGTGGTGACCCAGATCCACCAGACACTGCGCCTTGGAACCCAGCGCGCTGGCAGCCACAAAGCTCGATCCCCAGTCCTGAATCACCGTGCTGTAGAAGGCCGGCTCGCAAATTTTGTGCTCGAGGAACATGCGCCAGTCGTTCGGCAGCGCGGCATAGATCTGGCGCGCACTGTCGAGGTAGCGATCAAAAGCGCGCCGGAAATGCTGCTGGCCTGGGAAGTTGCTGCCATCGCCGACCCAAACCGTCAAAGCCTTGGATCCGAGCGCCTGGCCAATCTCAATGCACTCCAGGTTGTGCGCCACCGCCTGCATTCGGGTGGCGGCGTCGGTGTGGCTCAAGCTGCCGTATTTGTAGCTGTGGGCCTGCCCCGGTTGGTCGGAGAAGGTGTTGGAGTTCATGGCATCGAACGCCAGGCCTTGCTCGCTGGCGGCGCCGCGCAGTTCGCTCCAGTCGCTGCATCGATCCCAGGGAATGTGCAGCGACACCGTGGGCGTGCAGCGGGTGAGCTGCTGGATCACACCGCAGTCCTGCAGCTTGTCGAACACGTGGCGCGGCTCGCCCGGACCAGGGAAGCGGGCAAAGCGCGTACCGCCAGTGCCCACGCCCCAGCTGGGAATGGCGACGCCAAAAGTGGCGGTCTGCTGGCGCACCACGTCGATGTCGATGTTCCGGCGTGCCAGCTGCTCGCCGAGGTGTTCGTAGTCGTTGCGCACGTGGCGCAGTTGCTGCTTGTTGTGCAACTCCAGCAATTCGTTGTCGATGGTCTTCATGTCTCTTCCTTGTTGTACGTGTGCCTGCGCGCCCATCTCATCCGTGGACGCCGCAGAACCGGCTTTGCCGGGCCGCTGGCGTCGCCCCTCGGGGAGGGAGCCGCGCGCTGCGCGGCGCGGGGCTATCTTGTGAATGCGGCTAGGTTGCCTGCGTCCACGTTGAGGATGTTGCCGGTGCTCTTCGCGCTCAGGTGCTCGGCAGCGAAGAAATAGGTGGCCTCTGCAATGTCTTCTGGGAACACGCTGCGCTTGAGCATGCTGCGGTCGCGGTAGAAGGCTTCGAGATCTCCTTCGTCGATCTTGTTGGCGGCAGCGCGCTCTTCGCTCCACTTGCCTGTCCAGATCTTGGAGCCGCGGATCACCGCGTCGGGGTTCACCACATTGGAGCGAATGCCCAGCGGCGCGCCCTCCAGCGCGAAGCTGCGGCTGAGCTGGATTTCGGCGGCTTTGGCCGCACAGTAGGCGGTGGCCTGGTTGCTGGCGACCATGCCGTTCTTGCTGGCAATCATGATGATGGCGCCGCCCGTTCCCTGCGCCTTCATCTGCTTGAAGGCCTCGCGGCCCACGAGGAAGTAGCCGGTGGCCAGAATGCTCTGGTTCTTGTTCCACAGCGCGAGGCTGGTGTCTTCAATGGCAGCAGCCGAGGCGATGCCAGCGTTGTTCACCAGAATGTCCACCCCGCCGAATTCGATGGCGGCGCGGTCAAAAGCCGCGATCACGCTGGCCTCGTCGGTCACGTCGCAGCGCACGCTGTACACATGGTCTTCGCCGTGCGCCTGCGCGAGTTCAGCGCCCACCGTATTCAGGGCGTCCTGATCGATGTCAGCCAGCACCACACAGCCGCCGTCAGCCAGGATGCGTTTCGCAATCGCCTGGCCGATACCTCCGGCGCCGCCAGTGACCAGCGCCACCTTGCCCACCATCGGTTTGGGCTTGGGCATACGCTGCAGCTTGGCCTCTTCGAGAAGCCAGTACTCGATGTCAAACGCTTCCTGCTCGGGCAAGCCTACGTACTGATCCACCGCAGCGGCTTCGCGCATGACGTTGATGGCGTTCAAGTAGAACTCACCGGCAATGCGGGCCGTGGCTTTGTCCTTGGCAATCGTCACCATGCCGATGCGCGGCAACAGGATGACCACCGGATTCGGGTCGCGCAGCGCCGGGCTGTTCGCGCGCTTGCAGCGTTGGTAATAGGCAGCGTAGTCGGCGCGGTAGCCCGAGAGCAGTTCACTCAAACGTGCCTTCAGGTCGGCGCCCTGCAGCTGGTAAACGGCTTCGGGCACGATCAGCGGGCGGATCTTGGTGCGAAGGAAGTGGTCGGGACAACTGGTGCCCAGCGCAGCGAGCGGCTCCAGGTCTTTGGAGTTGACAAACTCCATCACTTCGCAGGAGGTGTTCAGGTGCAGCAGCTTGGGCGCGCCTTCTGCCGAGAGGCCGCGCAACACCGGCAGCACGCGGGCCAGGGTTGCGTCGCGCTCGGTCTCGAGCAGCGAAGCCACCGCGGCGCCACCAAACACGGGCAGCTTTCGCGCCGCACGCTCCTGCGCCAGCCAGGTCTGGGCGCGCCGGATCAGGTCTACTGTGTTCTCGTAACAGGCTTTGGACGTTTCACCCCAGCTGAACAGCCCGTGGCCACCGAGCACAATGCCGCGCAGGCCTGGATTCGCGGCGTTGCAGGCGGCCAGTTGCTGGCCCAGCTCGTAGCCAGGGCGCAGCCAGGGCATCCAGCCCACGGTGCCGCCAAACACCTGCTGCGTGATGGCTTCTCCGTGAGCCATGGCAGCGATGGCGATCACCGCATCGGGGTGCATGTGGTCCACGTGCACATAAGGCAGGCTGGCGTGCAGCGGCGTGTCGATGGAGGCGGCGCGGGTGTTCAGGTTGAAGGTGCAGTGGGGCAGGTAGCCCACCATCTCGTCCTCTTGCGCCAGGCCCTTGTAAAGGCCTTTGAGCGCGCGCAGCTTGTCCATGTAGAGCGTGGAGAAGCCGTCGAGCTTCATCGAACCCACGTCACCGCCCGAGCCTTTGACCCACAGCACCTCGGTGTCTTGGCCGGTCAACGTGTCCTTCTGCCAGATTTTGGCGGAGGTGTTGCCGCCTCCGTAGTTGGTGATGCGAAGGTCTGAGCCCAGCAGGTTGGAGCGGTAGAGCAACCGCTGGGGTTCGTCCATGCCGGCGGTGGTGGCGTCGTTCCAACTCGGGAAGGCTTGGGCAGAGGTCGGTGTGTTCATGGGGCGCGATGTTAGGCACGCCATCCCATACAGGCAATTGATGAAAGCTTATACAAACCATCAGAACGTCTTATAGAATTTGCTGACGCAGTAATGGAGCTGACCAAGCAGCCCGGGAAACAGCAAGAACAGGCGCCTGCCAGGATTGGGGCGTCCCAAGCGAAAACCGGCTCTCGCGAGACCCTAGTCTGACGATCCCCTGGGGAGCCCATTTATTCGGGTAACCCATAGGAAAACTTTCATGACCACCCCCATGAACATCCGACAGCTGAAGGCCTTTGAGGCCGTGGCGCGGCTCGGCGGCTTCTCGCGCGCAGCCGAGCAGCTGGGTATGACACAGCCGGCGGTGTCGATGCTCGTACGCCAGTTGGAAAAAGAGCTGCGCATCGCCCTGTTCGACCCGAGCGACCGCAAGCGTCTGAGCGAGGCTGGACGCGAGCTTGTGCTGCACGCTCGGCGCATCCTGGCGCAGGTGAAAGACGCCGAAAACGCCATGGCCTTTCACGAAGAAGGCGCTGCAGGCGACGGCGCACGTGGCCCGCGCGGCCTGTTGCACCTGGGCGTGGTCTCGCCCGCCCACTACTTCGCACCCCGTCTGCTGCACGCATTCCACCAGCGCTTCCCAGACGTGCGTCTCAAGCTGACCGTGGCCAAACGCTCGGCGATTCTGGCCATGCTAGTCGAGCACCAGCTCGACATCGCCATCACCGGCTATCCGCCGTCCGAGGCTGACCTTGACGCGTCGAGCTTTGCGCGCCACCCGCACTGCATCGTGGCGTCGCCCGACCACCCGCTCGCTGCCAAGAAGGACATCCAGTGGGCAGAACTGCAGCACGAGGACTTCATCTTCCGTGAGCAAGGCTCCTCCACCCGTTCATTTTTGGAGCAGCTGCTGCAGGCCCAGTCGATGCAGGTGCGCTTGGGCATGGAGCTGGCTGGCAACGAGACCATCAAGCACGCAGTGATGTGCGGCCTGGGCATCAGTTTTTTGTCGGCCCATGTGTTCCAGATGGAATTGGCAGCGGGCCGTATCGCGATGCTCGATGTTGTGGGCATGCCCAAGTTCATCGACTGGTGCTTCATCCACCGCCGCGACACCGGCCTGAGTGGTGTCAACCTGGCCTTCAAGCAGTTTGTGTTTGACGCGGGTGCAGATATCGCAGTCTGCGAGGGGATTAAGGCGCCAACGTCGCTTTGACATACCCCGTACCGCCGGTGCTATATTAATGACCAATTGGTCACTAAAAAATGAATACGTTTTTACCTCCCAACAAGCGGGAGCGTCGCAAAGCAGCGCGCCCTGGCGAACTGCTCGATGCGGCGCTATCGCTGTTTGTGGAAAAAGGCTTTGCCGCCACCCGGGTCGAAGAAGTGGCGGCGCGCGCCGGTGTCTCCAAAGGCACGCTGTTTCTCTATTTTTCGAGCAAGGAAGAGCTGTTCAAGGCGCTGGTGCGCCACACCATCTCGGGTCGCTTCACCGAGTGGAACGAAGAACTCACACAGTTCAGTGGCAGCAGCGCCGAGCTGGTGCGCTACTGCATGCATTCCTGGTGGGAGCGCATCGGCATGACCAAAGCGGCCGGCATCAGCAAGCTGGTGA
>JFJP01059089.1_pt1 | contig 12347 bp, 8 predicted proteins | sample 431651 | NCBI WGS metagenome assembly JFJP01 (sample SAMN02602958, study PRJNA72255) | Microbial mat metagenome, whole genome shotgun sequencing project. | biome: fresh water; feature: sink hole; material: water; isolation source: purple microbial (photo- and chemosynthetic) mats found in... | reverse complement strand
CAAGCAGGCCATCTATGGGTTTCGCGGGGCCGAGCTCTCCACCTATCTCGCCGCTCGTGCAAGCGCACAGGCTCTCTACACGCTGAGTAAAACACGGCGAGCCCCCGCGCCCCTTGTGGGTGTCATCAACAGCCTCTTCGATCGTTCCAACGCTTTTTTGAATCAGGAGATGCTGTATAAGCCGGCCGTATCTGCGCTCAGCTTCGATCAGCAGCTCCATCGCGATGGTCAACCCTGCTCCCGCCTGGAGGTCTGGCTGGTTCCTGAAGAGGAGAACAAAAGCTACTCTGCCCAGCCACGTCGGATTGCGGAGCTCTCAGCCCGGATTGCCACGACCATCGTCGATCTGCTGGAGCACGGCACACTGGTGAAAACCGACCTTGCGACGGGTAAGGTATTGGAAACGGTCCAGACTACACCGGAGCATTTTGCCGTCCTTGTTGCGACCAATGCCCAGGCTGCGGGCATGGCGAAAGCGCTGGAGGCGGTCGGTGTCCCGGCTGTGGTGAATTCAGGCGCTGATGTGTTTGCCTCGGAAGAGGCCACCGATCTTCACTTGCTGCTCCGCGCACTCTTGGATCCTCGAAGGTCCGCCCGCCTCCGCCGTGCCCTCGCCACACGCTTAATCGGCCTGAACGCCACCGAGCTCGCAAAGCTCGATTTAGCCAACGGAACCACCACCGCCTATGCCCGCTGGCTGGAACGCTTCAACCAATGGCAAAGCACCTGGATCAAGCGGGGCCTGGTCGCCCTCTTCACCCAGTTGGATCTCCCCGATCCGGAGGGGAACGAAATCGGCGTCACCCAACGCCTCGCCCTTCTCCCTCAGAGTGGAGAACGGCGTGCCACCAATTACCGGCACCTCACCGACCTGCTGCTCGAAACCTCGCGCGAGCGCGTCAGCCGTCCCGATGAACTCGTGCGCTGGTTGGGCCAGCAAATCGCCCGTTCCGAAAGCATGTCTCAGGCGGAGGAACGCCAACTCCAACTCTCGAGCGACCGGAATGCCGTGCAAATCGTGACCATGCACAAGGCCAAAGGCCTCGAATATCCTCTGGTGTTCTGCCCCTACCTTGCCGATCCCCTCAAGAAACCAAAAAACTGCGAAAAGCTTTCCGGCCCCTCATCCCAGGGCGATATCTTGCTCAACCTGAATCTACTGGATAAAGAGAAAAGAGCGGACAAAGAGAAGCAACTGATCACCGCCCAACTCGAAGAGCGTCTCCGTCTGGCTTACGTTGCCCTGACCCGCGCCCGAGTGCGGGCCTGGACTTGCAGTTACCGGGTTCACCAAAGTATCGGCAGTCCGCTCGATTGGCTCCTGCGCACCGATGCGGTGACCGTTCAACACCCCAGCTACAGTGAAGCATGGGGGACGCTGGCCAAATCGAGCAGCCCCTCCCGCCACCAGGAGGCCCTCCTTGGCCTCGGCGCCAAACGGCAGGCCGATGCTGGCGCAACTCCTCCGCCCATCACTTTCTGTGAGCCTCCGGAAAAATCCAGGACCCGCCACCAACCGAGCCAGCAGCCAGCAAGGACCTGCCCGTCCGCTGCGCCCGCTGATGCGGTCGGGATAACTTCCCTCGTCGCGCCCTATCTCCCGAAACGCTGGACCATCACCTCGTTCTCCACCCTCACCAAAGAAAAACACGCCCACGGAACCCCTTCCAGTACGCCGTCGGTAACAGGCGTAGAACAAGCTCCTTCATCCGAACTTACGGCCAATCCAGTTTACACCCCACCCTTCCTCCTGGCCCCGGCGGGAGCGGCTGTCGGCACCGCCGTCCACGATTGGATCGAGACCTGGGACCTTTCCGAACTCGGCAACCCGGCAGACACGACCGCCCCACTCTCACGCTACCTCGCCACCTGCAACCTGCCCAAGGCAGGCACCGGCCAGACCGATCTCGCCACCTGCCTGCCGAAGTTATTCAGCGACTTGAGACTGATCCGACTACCGGGCTGTGGCTCCACTCCCCTGCACGAACTCTGCCCCGACGCCTATGGCTCGGAGTGGAACTTCCACCTTCCGCTCGCCGGCAGCCTCTCAGTCAAATCGCTCGCCCAATGCTTTGCCGACCACGCCGCCCCCGAGCATCGTGAGTACGCGCCCATGCTGGCAGTGCTTTCCGATCAGGAATTCCAAGGCCTGCTCCAGGGCTTCATCGACCGCCTGGCCCGCCACGGTGAACAATGGGGTGTCATCGACTGGAAAACCAACCGACTCGGCACGGACCTTTCTGCCTACGACGAAGCCGGCTTGCTTCGTTGCGCGATGGAGTCGCATTACCTTCTGCAAACACACCTGTACTTGGTGGCCTTGCGCCGCTACCTCCGCTGCCTGAACATTCACGACGCTCCGATTCTCGGCGCCTGGCTGGTGTTCCTTCGCGCCATCGAACCCGCTACAACCAGGGGAGTCCTCCACATCCAGCCCCCGCACGAAATGCTGGATGCCCTGGATGCCCTGTTCGCTCCCGCCACTGCCACCCGCTGAACGTCGACCACGCATGAATACCACCGAATCCCTGGCTCCCGAAATCGAACTGCTCGTCCGCCGCTGGCACCTGCCCAAGGAGCGTGTCCTCGCTGTCCAGAAACTCATTGAGGCACAAAACGAAGGAGATACCGCCTGCCGTCTGGAGCCCGGCTCACCGCTGGACCCGTACGGCTGGGGTGCCGCCGCCCTCGCATCCGCCCAATCTGCAGGGCCGGGGAAAACGCCGCCAAAGCCCTTGGTTCTACGCACGCACCAGGGAAAACCCCATTTGCAGTCATGGCGCTTCTTTCAGGCGGAACAGGCGATTGCCCGGGATCTTCTCACCCGTGCAAGCCTGTCCGCCCCGACACTGGCACAGACGCCCGCACAATTACTGGCCAACCTCAAGGACCCGGCCATCAATGAGCTTCAAGCCCAGGCGATCACCTGCGCGCTGACCCACAAACTTGCCCTGATCACCGGTGGCCCGGGTACTGGAAAAACCCATACGCTGGCGCGCCTGCTCGCGCTGCTCGTAGCGAGCCAGACTGGTCCCCACCCCCTCGTGATCAAACTGGCCGCGCCCACGGGAAAGGCCGCTGAGCGCATGAAGGAGGCCATCGAAAACGCCGCAGAAAAGCTCCCCTCCACGGTAGGCGAAGGCATTGCAGACAAGCTCAAGGCTGCCGCCAGCGGTGCCTCCACCGTACACAAACTCCTGGGCTTTAACCCGGCCACCGGCCATTGCGCGCTGAATGCGAAAACCCCGCTCTCGTGCGATGTGCTGATCATCGACGAATGTTCGATGGTCGACACGCTGATGTGGCAGGCGCTTCTCAGCGCCCTTCCGCAAAGTTCCCGACTCATCCTGCTGGGCGATCCCAATCAGCTGGAGAGCGTCTCCGCCGGAGATGTTCTGGGGTCCTTGGTTCGCCAGGCCCGCCAGAGCAAGCCGCTCGCCTCGGTCTGGGTCGAATTGACCGAAAGCCACCGCTTCAAGCATCGCCCCGGCATTGGTGCCCTGGCCAAAGCGATCGTCAATCTCCGCCCTGACGATGCACTTGATCTCCTGCGTGCCCATCCATCGACTGCCGCCCGGCCGCTCGACGATGGCCTGTCCTGGCTGGGCGATCACGGCGGCCGCTTTGCCTGGGAATGCCTGCCTCAACCCGTGCAGCTTGCGATCACCGCCGTGGCGGATGCACCCACGCCCGAAGAAGCGCTGACGGCACTCAATCGCGTGCGCCTCCTCACCGCGCATCGCGAATATTCGCTGGGCGTCTCGGGATTGAACCAGGCGATTGAAAACCATTTCAGTCGCTGCTCGGCGGCTTTGTCCGTTACAGGCACCCGCAAGACCAACCGCCCGATTATCGTGAACAAAAACGATGCGGACACCGGCCTGACCAACGGTTCGGTTGGCATTATCATGGCCGACGCACAAGGCATCTACGCGGCCTACTTTCCATCGGGCTCAAAACAAAGCCCGCCCCGACGCGTGGAACTGGGACAATTGCCCGACCACGGGACGGCCTGGGCGATGACGATCCACCGTTCCCAAGGCAGCGAGTTTGACCATGTCGTGGTGATGCTCCCTCCGGATGACAGCCCGCTGGCCACGCGGGAATTGATTTACACGGCGATCACCCGGGCCAAGGACTGGGTGCATGTCTGGGGCACCGAAGCGACCGTAAGAAAAGCACTGACCAAGGGCAGCCTCCGCTGTACCCTACTGGAATCACACCTTGCCGGGGCACTGTCATGACTGCCCAATGAAATATGAATACACCTCGTCAAAACTGGACTCTCTTCACATGAAACATAAGGAGGACGTGATGCAGCTCCAAATTCCCTCCCCCCAATGACGACGCGTTTCATCCACACGGCGGATTGGCAGCTCGGCAAACCTTTCGCACGGATTGCGGATGTCCACAAACGCTCCCTGGTCCAACAGGAGCGCTTTTCGGTCATTCCGCGCATCGGCGCCGCCGCAAGGGAGCAGGCCGCGGAATTCATTGTTGTCGCGGGCGATTTGTTCGACTCCGCGAGCGTGAGCAAGGCAACGGTATCCGCAGCCTGCAGCGCAATCGGCCAACTCGGGCTTCCGGTCATCGTGATTCCCGGCAATCACGACCACGGAGGCCCAGGTAGCATCTGGCAGCAGTCGTTCTTCCAGCGTGAGTGTTCCAGTCTCTCACCAAATCTGCGTATCCTCACTTCGAGCGAAGCCATCGAGCTGGACACCGTGGTTGTCTTCCCTTGTCCGCTCCTGCGCAGGGCTGAATCCACCGATCCCACGGCCTGGCTCAGATCGCTCGACCTGAAAGCCGATTCCTACGGAGGAAAACCCCGGGTGGTTCTTGCCCATGGGAGCGTGCAGGGCTTCGGTGCCGTCGTTGACGATGAGGACTCGGAAGCTGGCGCAGGCAACTCCATCGACCTTTCAAAACTACCTGCCGACGCCTTTGACTATATCGCGCTCGGAGATTGGCATGGCATGAAACAGGTCGGACCCAAGGCCTGGTATGCAGGCACACCTGAGCTGGACCGTTTCCCCAAAGGGGAGAGCAACGAACCAGGCTATTGCCTCTGCGTGAGCATCCCCCACGGCGGGGTTCCGGCGGTTCAGGCGATCCGGACCGCACGCCTGAACTGGCACCAGGTCGCCGTCGATTTTGCCGACGACAGCGGGCTTCACAGGCTTCGCGAAACAGTCGACTCACTCGTCGGTATCCGCTCCCAGGAGGATCTTCTTCGACTGGAGTTGACGGGGTCTCTCGGCATCGAAGCATCCACACGGCTTGAGGAGCTGCTTGAGTCGATCGAGGCGCGACTGCTTCGGGTGAAACTATCCAACGGGACTGTCATCGCACCTTCCGCCGAAGAAATCGCCGCACTCACCCAGCGCTCCGCAGACCCCCTGATCGCTCGGGTGGCGTGCCTTCTCAAGGAACGCAGCACCGGACTGGGTGAAGAAGTCGAGATCGCGCGCATCGCCCTGCGCGAACTGCACGCAGCCTGCAACCGCAACTAAGCCAAACCCCATGCGACTCATCTCGGCTACCGTCCGCCACTACCGCGTTCACCATGAATTAAACGTGGAGTTTGACGACTCCCGCACACTGATCGGTGGTGCGAACGAATGCGGGAAGAGCACCTTGATCGAGGCCATCCATAGAGCTCTGTTCCTGAAATCAAAGGTGATGGGTGACGTGCAAAAAAACATGGTATCAAGCACCTCATCAGGGCATCCCGAGGTGGACGTGTTCTTCGACTCTGGCGGCAAAAAATATCAACTGAACAAACGCTTCACCGGCCCCAACGGCACGACCAAACTGGTTGAGATCGGCGGGCCCACGATTCAGGGAGACGAAGCTGAGACAATATTGGCCGAGCTATTGGGAGTTGATGCCATCGGCGGCGGCAGAGGCGTTGAGGATCGAGTCAAACAGCAATGGTCGCACTTGTGGGTATGGCAGGGGCTAAGCGGCGAGGATCCTACGGGGCACGCGACCAGGCAGCGCGACAGTCTGATTCATCGCCTCCAGGATGCCGGCGGTGCGGCAGCCATGCAGTCCGAACTGGATACCTCGGTGGCCGCTTACTTCTCCCAGGCAGAAGAGGCCTTGGGTTCCGAAAAGCGTCCAAAGGTGGGATCCGACCTGGAGCGTGCCCTAAGCGACGCGACCGAGGCGGAGAACAAACTCCTCGCTGCCAGCGCGTGCGTTGGGAAGTTGCAGCAGGCGGTCCGCGACCATGAGGAATCCACGGCTGCCATAGCCCGAAGCGAAATCGATGCGCGCTCGATCCATGAGCAGTTGGCGGCGGTCAACGAAAAGCTCACCCGGCTGGCGCAATTGCAGCACCAGGAATCCTTGCACGAGCGCGAAGTTCAATCCGCAAGCGAACGCTGCGCGGCCTTGGAGAAAATACGCGCGCAGATCGAAAGCTTGAGAAAGCAGCTTGGAAAATTGGAGACCGCGCTTGCTCCCAGGACTGCCGAGGTTTCCCGGCTCTTAAACGCCTGGAATGAGCTGCGGACCCACGCCGAAAATTCTGTGCGCGCCTACGAGGCCGCGTGTGAAGCGACCCGTTCCCGGCGCCTTCGCAGTGAGCTCGCCTCGGCATGGGTTGCTCGCTTCGAAAAGTCTGCGCGCCTGGAGGAGCTGTCGAAAAAATCATCCCAGGTCGGGAATCTCGAACGTGTACTGGCTGAGCTGCGACAGGAGCTGGCCAAACTCCCGGACATCGATTCGGCCCGTTTGCGGAAGCTTCAAAAATTGGAGGGCGAGCTGGGCAGTGCGCAGTCCGCACTCAAAGCGATGGCGGCGGGGCTCGATCTTATTTCCAGCGATCTCCCCGTCGTGCTTTCGGGCACCCCTCTCGCGCAGGGCGAGACTCGGATTCTCGTCGAGGACTCTGAAATCACGATTGGGCAGAATATTCGCCTGCGCATTCGTCCAGGAGGCGGCACCAGCCTGGCCGAGGCTCGACAAAACGCCCACGATGCCGCCCAGGCCCTGAGAAAGGCACTCGATTCTTCGAGCGTGGCAACTGCTGCGGCGGCCAATGAAATCCTCACGCAGAGGACCGCACTTTCGAGCCGCATCAAAGCCTCCGAGTCTTCCTTGGAAAGCCTGGACGCCGCAAGTCTCCAGACCGAAATTGCGGAAGCCTCCGCTGCGAACGCCGCAGCCATGTCGGAGCTGGAGCGACGAGCCGCGACCGTGCCCGACTTCGCGGCACCTTCGGGACTCGCCGAGGCAAGACAGGTCCACGCGGAGGCCGGCAAACACTTTCAGAACGCCGAGACGGACGAACGACGTGCCAAATCAGCACGCGAGGCCGAGGCGACGAAATCCGCTGAAGCCGAGTCCTCCCACCAAAGTGCCCGCCTCGAGGTTGAACGCCAAACCCGCGAAGTGGGCGATGCCAAGGCCCAACTGCGTCTTCTGGCGGAGACGCATGGAACCGACGAAGCCCAGCACGAAACCCTCACCGAGGCGCGGAGCGCTCGAACGAAAGTCGAAGAGGTGCTGGCCTCGGTCCGAAGCTCAATCGCGGGACTTCAGCCCGACCTGCTGCCTGCCGACAACGCCAGACTGCAACGCGCCCTCACCGGGGCGGAAAGATCGCGCAATGATGCAGAGACCCGGCGCGCCGTCGCCCAGGCGACCCTGCGCTCCGACGGCACCGACGATCCGCAGGCCACCCATGCCCTCGCGCAATCCCAGGCCGAATCCGCACGAGCCCATCTGGCGTCCGTTGAGCGGAAGGCGAAGGCAATCCGGCTGCTAAACCAGTTATTCCTCGAGGAACAACGCGCGCTATCCGAAAGGTTCACGCGCCCGCTCGCTGAGAAGATCACCGGGTATTTGCAGTGCCTGTTTGGTCCGGGGGCCCGCGTCCGCGTGAAACTCGCCGACAATGCCTTCGGTGGTCTCGAAATCATTCGACCGGATCGTGGAGGGGGAGCCACCTCTTTTGAATGCTTGAGCGGCGGAGCCAAGGAACAGGTTGCTGCTGCGATGCGTTTGGCGATGGCTGAAGTGCTGGCAGCCGATCATAATGGGTGCCTGCCGGTGGTCTTCGACGATGCCTTCGCCTACTCGGACCCTCAACGGGTTCAGACCTTGCAGCGAATGCTGGACCTGGCCGCATCCCGAGGCCTGCAAGTGATCGTGCTGACATGCAACCCCTCGGATTACACGGCACTCGGTGCCAGGCTGGTCGCGATTCCCTAGCCCCAAGGCCACTTTTCATCCTGCGCTCTCAATCGTGCATCGGCAAATCGGCTTTTCAGCTATGTCATCATTGTAAATCAACCAGAGACTATATGTCTTTCATCCCCGGGCCGCCCTGTTTTTCGTATTTTCTAGAGCCGGGAAGACCAAGCGCTTGGCAAAAATCCTCTTGAGGCAGTCGAGTCGCGGATGGGGACAGGCGGAATTTGAAACACGTGCCCTATGCGGCTGAGAGTGGCATTCCCGCGATATTTTCCGCTTCGCCGACCGTCGCTCCGATGAAGTCTTTTACTGTCACCAAAACCATTAAATCATTCACTCTCCCTAGGGAGTCCGCCTAAATCGTAACGGCTTCGAGTCCCGTCCATCCCGCCAGTTTACTTGCCCCTCACGCTGCGGCAAATCTCACACGTGGCACCGTCGCAGCCGCGCGCGGTGCAGTGCTCGCGGCCATAGAAGATGATCCGCAGGTGCAGCTGGTTCCACTGCTCCTGCGGGAACAGGCGTTTCAGGTCCGCCTCGGTGCGCTCGACCGTGCTCCCGTCACTGAGTCCCCAACGCGCCGCGAGTCGGTGGATGTGGGTGTCCACCGGGAAGGTGGGAACACCGAAGGCCTGCGCCATCACCACCGAGGCGGTCTTGTGCCCCACTCCAGGCAGTGCCTCCAGTTCCTCGAAACTGGCGGGCACCCGGCCGCCGTGCTTTTCCACGAGGATGGCCGAGAGTTGCGAGATCGCCGCAGACTTCCTGGGTGCCAGACCGCAGGGGCGCACAATCGCCTGTATCTGCTCGACGGGTACAACTGCCATGCGGTGCGGGTCCCCAGCCAGGGCGAAGAGGGCGGGAGTCACCTGGTTGACGCGCTTGTCGGTGCACTGCGCCGAAAGCACCACCGCCACGAGCAGGGTGAAGGCGTCGCTGTGTTCAAGAGGTATCGGTGTTTCCGGATACAGCTCTGCGAGACGGCGGGCGATCCATTGTGCCCGTTCCCGAAGGGAGGGAAAGCCGGCCTTGGAATGGGGGCGGATCATGGTACCGCCGCCCTCCAGAGCAGGGCCGACACATACAGGAGCATGCCCACGCGACAGGCCCCCTCAAAAGTAAGGATCACCAGGATCCACTTCATGGGTGCCGAACGCCTCAGAAGAAAACCCATCCCGGTGACAAAGAGCATGCAGGCGGCGGGGGCGCGCCCAAAAGGGTCCAGAAGCATCAGCAGCATCCAGGCCCAGCTCGCGAGCACACCGGCAGACCAGACAAGCGCCACCGACCGGCCCAGTGGGAGGCTGCGCGGATCCAGGGCTTGCTCGATGCGCGCTATGCCCAGGTAACGCTCGGCGACCACAAGCTGTCCAAGCTCAAAAAGAAGAAACCCGGGGGCCAGGTACGAGACGATCTGCATCAGCCCTCGGGTTGTCTCCTTGTAACGCAGCCAGGCTGCCAGATCACTTGGATTTCACGCGCAGAGTTGAGCGCAGCCAATCCCTCAGCATGTCTTTCTCATAACGCAGGGGGTCGTTGCGACTGATCGTGATGCGGCTCATGAAGGCCATGTCTCGAAGGTTTTCCTTGCCCTGCTTCAGAACCGCCCCTGCGCGGTCGCTCACTTGCCAGGAAAATTCAAAACGAGGGGCGTAGATATCCTTCACGATGCGAATGTCGCCGGCAGGAGGCATGCGCCAAGGCTCATAATCGCCGGCCAGATCGATGTCGGTGAAGGTTATCTTGAATTTCTGCTCGGCAGGCAGAACCGCCCCGCTCTCCGTCTGAATGAAATCGCGTAGCTCATCGAGGATCGCATCACGGCCTCTGTCGGTGCTCATGCTGCCGTCCTTCACGTCGGTGTACTTCTCAGGTTGCTCGAAGACGACCTCCACATTGAGGGGTTTGTTTTCCTTGGGTGCCGCAGCGGAAACGCCGGTGCCTGCCAGGACAAAGCCTGCCAGGGTAAAGACGAGGGGAAGAATTCGTTTCATAGTAAGGCCCTAGATGGCGGGCGTCGGAGTTTGTTCCACCAGCACCCGGTGCAAGTAGGGATGATTACACCAAAGCCGATGCTCGCCAAGCCCTATTGGAGACCTATCATGCCGCACACGTAAAACTTCCAAACCACTCAAACCGACATGAATCCCCAGACTGGAACCCCCCTCTTCAACTGGCTCACTCAACGCTCCGCTGGTATCCTGCTCCACCCCAGCTCCCTGCCAGGAAACCAGGGAATCGGCACCCTCGAGGCGGCACAGGTCACGCGCTTTCTCGACTTCATGTCCTCGGCGGGACTGAAGCAATGGCAAGTCTGCCCGCTGGGACCCACGGGCTATGGCGACTCACCGTATCAATGTTTTTCCGCCTTTGCGGGGAACCCCTATCTCGTCGACCTCAAGGCCTTGGTAAACAATGGGCTGCTTGCCGATGCCGACTTGCACCAACTCGCAGGCCTGTCCCAGGAGACCTGTGATTACGGTGCGCTGTGGCTCCAGAAATGGCCCCTGCTGTTCAAGGCCCATGCGGCGGCCGCGGCACGCAAATTCGCCTCCCTGCCCTACGGGGATTTCGCGCAGTTCCAAAAACAACACGCCTCCTGGCTGCAAGCCTACGCCTTCTTCAGGGCTCTCAAGGACCATTTCGACGGGGCGCCCTGGTGGCTCTGGCCCGCCGAGCAGCGCAACTACTCGCAGGCGCAGTCAAGCGCCCTGCGAAAAAAACTGGCCAAGGCGACTGAAGCCCATGCCTTTTTCCAGTACCTGTTTTTCGGCCAATGGCAGGCCCTGCGTCAGGCCGCCGCAGCAAGGGGTATCGAGATCGTGGGGGATATTCCGATCTTCGTGGCACTGGACAGCGCCGACGCCTGGTCTGCGCCCCAGCTCTTCGAAATCGATGAGAAGACCGGCCTCCCCCTGGCCGTGGCGGGCGTACCGCCGGATTATTTCTCGGCGGACGGTCAACTCTGGGGCAACCCGCTCTACCGCTGGGATGCGCATGCCGCTGATGGTTTCTCCTGGTGGCGCTCGCGCCTCAGCTCGGCCTTCGCGCAAGCCGACATCGTGCGCATCGACCACTTCCGCGGCTTCGACGAATACTGGAGCATCCCCGCAGGCTCGACGACCGCACGCACAGGCACCTGGAAGCCCGGCCCCGGACTGGGTTTGTTCAAAAAGCTCCAGGAAAGCCTGCCCTCCACACGCATCATCGCGGAGGACCTCGGCGACATCGGCCCCTCCGTGCACGCCCTGCGCGAGGCCACGGGGCTTCCCGGGATGGCGATCCTGCAATTCGCCTTTGGCGCCAAGTCGAGCAACCTGTATCTGCCCCACAACCACACGGCCAACACCGTCGTGTATCCAGGTACACACGACAACGACACCACTCTGGGCTGGTACGCCTCCTCGCCCGAAAAAGTCCGCGACCATGCGCGCCGCTACCTGAGGGTGAGCGGTTCGGATATCGGCTCGGACCTCATCCGCAGCGCCTACGGCTCCGTGGCACGGATGTGCATCGTCCCGCTCCAGGACATCCTCTCGCTTGGAGCAACGGCGCGCCTCAACACTCCCGGAGCCGCCCAGGGCAACTGGCGGTGGCGCTGCAGCGGGGAACAACTCGCGCGCCTAAGCCCGGGCACGGCAGGCTACCTGCTCGAACTGGCCGAACTCACGAGCCGCTCCGGCGCAAAATAACACAGACGCCCCCGCAGCCATGGGAAAGCCCTTCGCGTTGACCAAAAAACTTCTGGCAGGTGCCGGCATCCTCACCGTCTCCCTGGCTTTGAGCGCCGCTGGCTGGCTCTGGTGGACCATGGATAAGAGCTTGCCAGCACTGGATGGCGTGGTGCCGCTAAAGGGACTTTCCTCCACGATCAAGATCGAGCGCGACGCGCTGGGCGTGCCCACGATCCAGGCGGGCTCGGCTGCAGACGCCTGGCGCGCCCTGGGCTTCCTGCATGCGCAGGAACGCTTCTTCCAGATGGACCTGATGCGGCGAAAAACCGCGGGCGAGCTTTCCGAACTCGTGGGCAAGGCCACCGTGGGCATGGATCAGTGGGCCAGACTGCACGAGTTCAAAAAAGCCGCCGAGGCCGCTCTCCTGAAACTCCCGCCCGAACAGGCGGCGGTAAACAAAGCCTATAC
>JFJP01039906.1_pt1 | contig 12349 bp, 11 predicted proteins | sample 431651 | NCBI WGS metagenome assembly JFJP01 (sample SAMN02602958, study PRJNA72255) | Microbial mat metagenome, whole genome shotgun sequencing project. | biome: fresh water; feature: sink hole; material: water; isolation source: purple microbial (photo- and chemosynthetic) mats found in... | reverse complement strand
ATTTCAGATGGGAAAGTGGGTAGGTTGTTCAAATCGGATGGCTGAGGCTTATCGAACCTCACAGGCGTACACGCAAATTGCGTGGCTATAAATAATATAACTAATAATCGGTACAACATATTGGTGTTTTTTAGTGGTTTATGATAAGTTTGGATGAATGGGTAAATGTATTTCCTGAAACGCGGAGTATGTACACACCTCGCTCCAGATTTGTGGTACTCAGTTCCATTGTTTCCTCAGACGATTGTGCGCGTACCAGAATTTGGCCGCTGATGGAAATGATTTCGACTGTGCGAATATGCGATGCAAGTGCAGGAAACGCAATTGTGATTTTATCGTTGGCCGGATTTGGATAAAAACTGAATGTATCTCCAGACTCGGTGGGCAAACTTGTTGTAGTATTTTTTCCGAATACCGGGCGCATCATCACCGCGCCATTCAGGCTCGAGGGAGTCCATGTGCCATCTATGTTGTAATACATAAACGCAGAGGCATCGTGATTGATGTCGAAACCGATATTGAGGGAGTAAGCAGCCGTTTGTGTCCATCCCACGAAAAATGAATCTGGCAGGGCAATTGTGCTATCGAGCTCATAACTGGTAAACCCGTTGATATATCCTGCATACTGTGGTCTGGTACCTTCTTTCGAATATATCAGTTTCCCGGGGATGCCCTTGGTATCGGATTCCCAAACATTGAGGTAAAAAGGCTTTATGAGGTTCTGTTCGTATATGGTACTGAAATACATATGCACAGCCCTCAGAGAATCTGACTGTAGCGCATAAAATTTGTAGGCAAACATAGCATTTTGCGAACCTTCGCCCACAATGCCATACGAAGCCTCAGCTGAGCCATCGTCGTAGGCATAGTAGTTGCTCAGCAGTACTTCCTTGCTTATGGTATTGTTTACGGTTCTGTCAAAGCCATCGGTAGCAAACCCTCCATATATTTTCAGTCTGGCGCTATCCATGCCATTGGCAATGGGTACGAGGGTAAATGGGAAATTGACTGTCTGAGTTATCCCTGCTGCTATATTTTCGGCACCGGCCTGGATCGTATCAAACTGCATTCCGCTGAGGGTTTCCTGCATGCTTATGAAACGCTCTTTGAGTTTTCGTCCGGAGTTATCGTTGTTTTTTATCTGAAGGCTTATGCTATTGGCGAGTATAGGCTCATCGGCTTGCAGATAATGCTTCCATGGTATATGTTCAAAAGGGGGAAATATAGGTTGGAAATTTCCGAACATTGAAATATCATGGTACACTTTATCGGCAGGAGAGCGGTTGGCATCGAGGTAAACATAATCAATGTGCCAGAAATCTACATTTCCGGCAAGGCTCATATTGTTGCTTTGTGGTATGCTGCAGTAGTTTACAAAACGAAATTGAAATCCTTCTTTCATGAATTTCGGGTCTGAAACTGGCAGAATGCTTGTCTGAAATTGGGTGCCAATATTGCCTGGCGTTTTCCAGACGGTGTACCATTTATTTTCATCAGGAGCAAAAAACTGAAGCATAAGGCTGTCCTGCGCTTCGGGCAAGTTGCCCAGTCCACCACACTGATAGGAAAAACTGAGGTATACACCCGCTGCTTGTGGGTTCAAAGCAATGGGCTGACTGGTAAGCATATCGGCAAGGAAAGGCTCGCTGCTGATATGAGCCTGGCTGTGCACAAACCCGCTGGCATTGTATGCATCGAGCGTGGCTACACCGTATGTAGGCGGATCGAGCGCCAATGAGCGGTTTACGTATGCTTCACGGTCGGTCCAAAGAGCAGCATTCGGGTATGGGCCTGCTTGGGTAAAATCGTCGAAAAAGGGAAGTGTAATACTTTTGAGTACTGCGGCTTTCTTGACATTCTGGTCAGATGTGAAAGGTGAAAAAACTAGGACTTCGCCTCTGTTGGGTAACCAAAATTCCCGGTCTGATGCTTGCTGAGCATTTGCAATGCTTATATACAAACCACCCCACAGCATGAGGTGTATAAAACTGAAAACTAAGAATCTGAGCATTTGCATACTGTGTGTGCTGAGAAGCAATGTAGCCGGTTTAGTATTATGTGTATTTTTTTTCGAAATAGAAACGGAGTTTATACGACAAATGTTATGTAAAATGAGGGAAGTTTAGTATTCGTCGTCTTTGATTTCAGTTTCCTCGTCTTTGGTTTTCAACTTTTCCAAGTCCAGATTTGCCGATTCTCGTTTGGATGCAGCTATGGCTTTCACCTTGTCGATGGTGAGGTAAACATCAATTTTATCGCCGGGATTAAGTACAATTTCGTCGGAAATGTCGGGTATTTGTTTAAAAACTACTGCATTGAGTGTATCTTCAGCAGTTCTTACTGTTTCATCGAAACGTACTCCACCCAAATTGAGATATACATCCAGACATCTGTTTCTGGCTTCTTTCAGGGTGAGACTATTGAGGTCTATAGCCAGCGTTATGTTGTTGTTTCCGGTGCCTTTTTCCAGAACTACATCTATGTAAGTACCTTTATTTACTTTGGCGTCGTTCTCAAGTCTTTTTCCATTATGTCTGAGTTCCGAAATCAGGTTCTCAAATTCGCCGGAAATATAAATGAGTTTGCCAATATTCAGGCCATGATTGGCCAGCTCTGCACGGGCTTGAGGAAGTGAAACATTTTTGAGATTAGGTACTTCTACCTTCTCGGCCATAAAAGCCTTCATAGTCAAAAATATTTTACGCCCTGGTTTCACAAAATATCCGGCAGGGGGATTTTGCTCCACTATGGTTCCGCGTTTGCCTTTGGCATTGTATATAGAGTCGGTTATGATGCACTCCATATCGTTGTCGTTGGCCAGTTGAAAGGCCTCTGCCCTGGTAAGCCCGGTAAGGTTGGGCACCGGATTGTTGGTATTGTGAAGTGTAAATACTTTCAGGAACCAACCCATAAATAACATGAGTACTGCAAAAAACAAGAGCGATGTGCCAACATGTTTTAGAAACTCTTTCGAAATCAAAAAATTACCCAAAGATTTCAGGCCTTCTTTATTAAACATAGTTCTTAAAATTATGCTTTGTATTTAAAACAAAATTAGTACAAGTATTCAAATTAAAAAACCCTCAACTCTGATAAAACAGACCTGAGGGTTTTTATCGTACTGATACACCCGAATAGGCTAAAAGAGAATCAACCTTCGTCTGAAACGCTAAGTTTTCTTCTACCTTTTGCTCTTCTAGCTGCTAATACCCTACGACCTCCGGGAGTTGCCATTCTGGCTCTGAAGCCGTGTTTGTTACGACGTTTTCTGTTTGAAGGTTGAAATGTTCTTTTCATCGGAATCTATATTTCTGATTATATATTGCATTTTTTTAGAGCCACAAAAGTATGATTTTTTTCTAACTTACAAAACTATTTCAAAGTATAGATAAAAATTTCTTTCATATAAAATACAATTCGCATAAGATTAATTAATTGTGAATGTATATGATTTTCTTGGTGTCAAAAAAATCGTGTTTGATTTTATCTGAAATGTCGAATGTTTTGTAAGGATTCTCCACCAGTTTCAGTTCATCTTTCAGGTCGCCGCCTTTGTAATAAAAAATGCCGGGTTTCAGGTTGTACTGATGACGAAGCAGGAGCAGATGGTGGGTTTGGTCTATAAAACTAGGAAGTGTGGTTACCGCCCTGCTTACAATAAAGTTTGCTTTTGCTTTAAACTCATTACTACGGGCTTTTATTCCTATTACATTGTCCAGTTTCAGTTCTCTCGCCATTTCAGTCACGGCGTTTATTTTTTTTCCTATAGAGTCCATGAGGGTAAACTGCGACTCGGGAAATATGATAGCCAGAGGCAAGCCTGGCAAGCCACCACCGGTACCCACATCAATTACAGAGCTACCATGCTCAAACTGCACAAAAGCTGTGAGTGAGATAGAATGCAGGATGTGGTGTATATTGAGGTTGTCAATATCTTTGCGCGAAACCAGATTCAATTTAGCGTTCCATTCACGGAACACAATTGCAAATGCTTCAAGTTTTTCTATTTGCTGGTCGGTGATATTGGGAAGGTAGGTTTGTAATTCTTTCATGTTTTTTTTTTAAACTAACGTTCTAATTCTTTTCCCTCGCGGTTGTTGCGCATGATTTGAAGGAGCAATTCCCTTGAGCGGTGCAGGCGTGCCTTTACTGTACCTACGGGCAAACTGAGCGATTCAGATATTTCCTGGTACGACAGTTCCTGCAAATAGCGAAGCTCTACTATATGCCTGTAAGTGGGGCTGAGTTGGTTTACAATGGAATGCAATAGTTTTTCTTTTTGTTTACTTATCATGATTTCTTCAGGATCCGGATCCTCGGCTTTCAGCGTGATCTTTGGGTCTTTCGATTCTTCATCATCCTGATCAAGATATACATGTTTTTGTTTCATGCGGTTGCTGCGCAAATAGTCTATTCCGTTGTTGGTGGCTATTTTGAAAAGCCAGGTGCTGAATGCATAGTCTGAAGAAAATTGGTTGAGATTGCGAAAAGCCTTGCCAAAGGATTCTATGGTAAGGTCTTCTGCATCGTCTTTGTTATTCACCATCTTCAGGAGCATATAGTATATCGACTCCCTGTAATTTCCCATCAATTCGGCAAAAGCTTTCTGGTCGCCTTCCTTCGCTTTTATTACTAGGTCAAGGTCGCGTCTGGCTTTTTCCGTATAGTTGGGGCTTATCTCCATGCTTTTCTCGGAAAAACTATTTTATTACTTAAATATATCAGGAAGTTTATAAAAGGCATAGCCAAGTCGAACAAGATAATGGTCCACCACAGGTCTTTCTGCCGAAACATCCACAAGGCTTTGAACCAGATTATAAACATAAGCAGGAAACGAAGACTTGCAACTGCCAGCACCAAAGGATGAAAACTTGTAATATAGAGTGCAACAGGCAAGAGAAAATAAAACACATAGCGCGACAGTATTTCTGTTCCCAACAGTAATTTGTGCTTCCATTTATACATTCCCCCAGTTGTAAGGTGTCTTCTTTTTTGCTTGATCCATTTCAGAAGTCTGGGTTGAGGCAAAGAGGATGTAAATGATTCAGGAGCCAATTCTACACGGGTTTCCTTCCCCTTGGCTGCCTCGTTCACAAATAGGTCGTCGGAGCCGCTATCCAGTTTATAATGGCTGGCAAAACCTTTTTTCTCAAAAAATACAGATTTGCGAAATGCCATATTTCTGCCAACCCCCATATAAGGTACACCGGCCATGGCATAGGTAAGGTAATTGATGGCTATTTGAATGGTATCAGTGCGTATCATTTTATTCAAAAACCCTCCCATCCGCTTGTAAGCGCCATAACCGAGTATAAAATTGTATTCTGGCACAAAGTTAGATTGCATACGGGCAAGCCATTGCGGCGAGTCGGGTACGCAATCGGCATCGGTAAGCAAAACCCAATCGAAACGAGCTGCTTTAATACCAATAGTAAGCGCCAATTTCTTGGAATGCGAAAATTTTTCATCGAGCGGAATGGCAGTACTATAGAGATTTTTGTAGGTGAGCGAAAGTTCCTCCAACACCTCAGCGGTTTCGTCGGTAGATGCATCGTTTACAACTATTACCTCAAATTCCGGATAATCCTGAGTAAGTATTTGTGGTAAAAAAGCTTTCAGGTTCTGAGCCTCATTGCGTGCAGTTATCACCACCGAAACGGGCTTCCTTTCGGACACCGCCTGTTTTTTCTTATATTTCTTGTAAAAAAACAAACGTGAACCAAACCATGTTTGATATATTAACTGAATGAGAAATGCTCCCAGAAAAATAAACAGCGTGAGCTGTAAACCAATCTCGGAATAAGTTTGTAACAAAGATTTCTGGAAAAATATTTCAGACACGGGTATATTTCATTTAAATTATTTGGTAAAATTAATGAAAGATATTATTATCACAAGAATTTGCGGTATCGTTATAACATAAAAATACCAAAGGTGTTTATGCCCAAAATATAAGCAAGTAATGGCAATTAGCTTCAATAATCTCGTTATTCTGAAATTTCGTTTTATATTTGTCTGTTGTTTTACACCCATTCAGGCACAAGCCTTCAAGCTTGGCAGAATGCGTGTAAATAGTATTTTTAAAGTATAAAATGGATTTTAAACTCGAATATACAGACTCTAAGTCACAGGCCCGGGCTGGTGTGCTCCATACATCGCATGGCGACATACAAACCCCCATTTTTATGCCTGTGGGTACTTTAGGTACTGTAAAAAGTGTCCACCAACGTGAGTTGGCCGACGATATAAAAGCACAGATTATTCTGGGCAATACGTATCACCTATACCTGCGCCCGGGTATCGATGTACTTAAGGAGGCTGGCGGTTTGCACAAATTTATGAACTGGAAACGGCCTATACTCACCGATAGTGGTGGATATCAGGTTTTCTCGCTTTCCAACAACCGCAAACTCACCGAGGAAGGAGCCATTTTCAATTCGCATATCGATGGGTCTAAGCATACTTTCTCACCCGAAAAAGTGGTGGAAATACAACGTATCATAGGCTCGGACATCATGATGGCGTTCGATGAGTGCCCCCCATACCCTTGCACCCGTGAGTATGCCCACAAATCTATGGAGCTTACACACCGCTGGCTCGACAGGGGCTTTAAGCATTTTTCGGAAACCGAACCGCTTTACGGACACAAACAACATTTTTTCCCCATAGTACAAGGTGGCATTTTCAGAGACTTACGTGAAATATCGGCAGCCAAAATAGCTCAAGTTGCAACCAGTGGTTGCGCCATTGGCGGCCTTTCGGTAGGTGAGCCCACCGATATGATGTACGAAATGGTAGCTTTGGTAAATACCATATTGCCCACCGACAAGCCACGATATCTGATGGGCGTTGGAAATCCGGTAAATATACTGGAGAATATTGCCCTGGGTGTGGATATGTTTGATTGTGTGATGCCTACACGCAATGGCCGCAACGGAATGTTGTTCACCAGCGAAGGCATCATCAATATTAAAAACGAAAAATGGAAAAATGATTTTAGCACCCTCGACGAAAACGGTACTTCATATGTTGATAAAGAGTATTCAAAAGCCTATCTTCGTCATCTGATTTCTGTAGACGAACGCCTGGCTGCACAAATAGCAAGCATTCACAACCTAGCTTTCTACTTGTGGTTGGTAGGCGAAGCCCGCAAGCAAATACTTGCCGGGAATTTTGCAGAATGGAAAAATACAATGGTCACAAAATTAGCAACCCGCTTATAATATATATTTATCATGCTCAAGAGACTTGACGTATACATCATTAAAAAATTTTTGGGGACGTTCTTCTTCTCCATCATCCTTATTATTGGTATTGCCATCATATTTGATATCTCCGAAAAGATTGACGATTTCATCGAGAAGGAAGCGCCTCTGGGTGCCATAGCTTTCGATTATTATCTCAATTTCATTCCGTATTACAGCAACTTGTTTAGTTTTCTGTTCATATTCATAGCTGTAATATTTTTCACTTCCAAAATGGCTAGTAATTCAGAGATTATAGCTATTCTGGCCAGTGGTGTAAGTTACAACAGGCTTATGCGCCCTTATTTTATTTCGGCACTCATCATAGCCATATTCTCATTTGTGATGAGCAACTGGATTATTCCACCTGCCAACAAAGTGCGGCTGGCATTCGAAGACACATACATCAACAATACCTATCGGTTTACCGATCGCAATTTTCACAAACAAATACAGCCGGGTGTGTTTGTGTACATAGATAGTTACAACAACCGCGACAACGAGGGTACTCAGTTTTCGATGGAAACCATAACCGAAGGAAAATTGCAGAACAAACTCATGGCCGAGAAAATACGCTGGGACTCAATCAGCAACAAATGGCAACTCAGTACTTATCGCATTCGTTTTTTTGAAGAAAAAGGCGAGCGCATAGTTGAAGGACAGTTCATGGATACAGTGATAGCCATGTACCCCGAAGATTTCAGGAGAAAAATAACGATTGTGGAAACCATGAACCTGGGTGAGCTCAACGAGTTTATTGAACGCGAACGAATGTCTGGTAGCGGAAAACTTGAAGTTTATCTGATTGAAAAATACAAACGTACTTCTTTTGCTTTTTCGTCTTTCATCCTCACCCTTATTGGTGTTTCACTTTCGAGCCGCAAAACCCGTGGCGGTACAGGTTTCAACCTGGGCGTGGGCCTCTTGCTTAGCTTTACCTATATTTTATTTATGCAGGTTTCATTTCAATTTTCAATCGGAAGCAACCTTAGCCCCTTAATTGCCGTCTGGATACCAAACTTCATATATGCTTTCATAGCATTCTTTTTGTACAGAATTGCACCAAAATAGTCTAACAACAATTAATTAAACTAAAATGAGAACAATGATTAACCGACCTTTAACCTGGATACTGCTGCTTATGTTCGCATTCAGTACTCCAATTTTTGCTCAGGAAGAGAGCTCCGAAGAGGGAGAAGATAAAATGGGAGGAAGCGCATTTGTGGGTGGCACAACACTCGATGGTATAAACTACCAGCAATTTGGTATTCGTGCTGACCTGCCTATCTGGAAACTTGGTTTTGGTCTTGATATTCAGATTCTTATGGACCCTAACGGACAAATAAGAAAACAAGACTGGGACGAATGGCAAGATTATCTGGATAAAATTTATTACATCCGCTGGGGTCACAAAGGCGATCCTTTCTACGTAAAATTTGGTGGTCTGGATTATTCTACCCTCGGATATGGCAACCTTATAAACGGATATACCAACATGATAGAATACCCAACCGTAAAAAGATGGGGTGCTGAAATGTCGTTCTATGGCCGCAGATTTGGTGGAGAGCTCTTTATAAACAACTGGAAAGAAGCTTTTGATGGCGATTTCTCTATGCTTTATGGTGCACGTATGACATACCGCATTGTTAGCGAATTGCGCGTGGGTGTGAGTGTAGCAGGTGACCTCAACGAGTTCAATGGCCTTGAAGATGCTGATGGCGATGGTTATCCTGATGAACTGGATGCTTATGACAACGATGATAAGTTTGTGACAGAAGTAGACTACTACCTCGACAAAACCAATAATAATGTTGATTACGTTGAGCAATCTATTCAATTTGGTTTTATAGATGGTACACGCCGCGACCAACTTGGTAAATATGGCGATAGCGCACGTGCTTCTTTTGCATACAGTGCTGACCTTGGATACCCTATTATCAATGGCGACCGCGTGAAACTTGATATATATACCCACTATACCCAACTTGCTGGCAATGGCAATATTTATGGTTGGGGTGTTGCACTTCCGGGTTTGAAATTGGGTATTGGCGAGGCTTTGACCTTCAGTGCTGAATATCGTCGTGCTTCTACCGAGTTTCTTTTCGGGTTCTACAACTATACTTATGAGTTGGAAAGAGCTCAGTTTGTTACTGACCCAACATCTGGTGTACGCAATGTGTATACCAAACAAGATATGCTGATGAATGTAACTGAAGAAACCAATGGTTACTACGTAGGTGCCGATTTCAATATTGCCGGTCTTGTAATTGGTGGTGTTCATTATGCCGACGTTTTTGGTGATGTAGAACACTTCCGATCTATAAAAGGCGAATTGAAACTTACCGAGAAACTGATGCCTAAAGATGCTACCGTGAAGGCTTATTATATCCAGAACAACGTTCAGGATTTCAAAGAGTACAAAACTCCTAGTACCATCATGGGTTATGCTATTGGCTACAACTTCGGTGGTGTAAACATGGGCTTCGACTACAGATTTACTTACCAGGATTTGGATGGCGATGGCCTGATTCGTCTGAAAGAAGAAAACATAAATACTTTTGCAGTTAAAACTTCTATCAAATTCTAAAAATATACTTTCTGCGGCATAGCATGCCACTGAATTTTACTTATTAGCATCAGGTTGTTTCATGAAAGATTGTAAAACAGTTTTTTTTGAAACAACCTTTTCTTTTTTCTCTTTTTGTGTATGAATATGGAAACAGAACTTTTAAAAAGAATCGAATCCCAAAACAGCATTATTGCAGGGCTGAAGCGCCGCAACCTCATGCTTAGCTGGTGGCGTGTGGCCGATTTTTTATTGATGGTATATGCAGCTTATCAGGCATGGAACTCAGATGCTGTGTGGGGGTGGGCTTTTGTACCTGCACTCTTACTTTTTGTAGGTTTGGTAGTTTGGCAAACTCGTCTCAGGCATAAATTGGAATATGAAGAAAAATTGCATTTCGTTATTTTCAACGAATTGCAAATACTAAAAGGCCAGCCTTCTGCTTACCCGGCTGGCGAAATTGAATTGCAAAATGAACTGGCGCTCGATTTGGACCTCCTAGGCCCCGGCAGTTTGTTTCACCACATCAACCGAACGGGTACCGCTGGTGGGCGCATACTGCTGCGCGATACCATGCTGCATCCGCCACAGCATCCGGAAGCCATACGTCGCAACCAGGACGCCATACGCATGCTTATGCAAGACCCTGAGTTTTGCCATAAATTTCAGACGAATGCCCTGCTTACAGATGAAAACATGGAGCAGACATCGCGCCTGCATGCTTGGGGAATGGAGCGAATAGACTGGATACACAGCCCTCAGATACGCCTGCTCAAATGGATGGCCCCGGTAATCTTTGTACTGGGTGTATCGCTCTCAGCACTTCAGGTTTCAGCAATGGCATGGGTGTATGCGTTTATGTTCAACCTCATGGTCGCAGGCTATTATGCACGTAAGACTCAAAAAGTACATCAGGCACTGAGCAAAGGCTGGAACACTGTAAAGCTTTATGCATTGCTCTTTCAGACCATTTCTGCAAAAGATTTTTCGGGAAATATAAGTCTGGCCGAAATTGCAGAAATAAGCTCCGATGCTGCCCTCAAACTCCGAAAACTTGCACGCATTGGCGAATTGTTTGATCAGCGCATGAATTTGGTAGTAAACGTGATGCTCAATGGAATTTTTTTGTACGACTTGCATCTGGTATCCGCCTTAGAAAAATGGAAGCGTGAGAATTACGACGAACTGAATGAGTGGCTTAAACGGGTATATAAACTGGATGTATTGGTTTCCTTCAGTGGTTTTGCATTGCAGCACCCTGAGTTTAGCTTTCCGGTGGTTGAAAGCGAATTTTGTTTTGAAGCCAAAGATTTGGGGCATCCGCTTATTTTGGCAAACAAGCGTAAAACCAACGATTTTACTTTTAACAAAAAGCCCATGGTGGTATTGCTCACGGGCTCCAATATGTCAGGAAAAAGTACTTTCCTGCGTACCTTGGGCATAAACCTGCTCATGGCCGAATGTGGCCTGCCAGTGTGTGCTTCCTATTTTCGCTTTTCACCACTTACCTTACACACAAGTTTGCGCTTGTCGGATTCGTTGCTTTCCGACGAATCTTATTTTTATGCCGAACTGAAACGGATACGCCACATCATGGAAGAAATACAATATGGAGAGGCTATGGTGCTGCTCGATGAAGTGCTAAGAGGAACCAATTCCGACGATAAGCGAGATGGTACCTACAAGCTTATTAAAAAGATGCTTGGGCAGCAAAGTGTATGCATGATAGCCACGCACGATATTGAACTTGCCCGCACAGAACTTGAGTTCCCCGATAAGGTGTTGAACTACTGCTTCGAGAGTACCATCGAGAACGATGTCTTGAATTTTGACTACAAATTGCGCCGGGGCTATGCCACAAACCGCAATGCAGTATTTCTGATGAAAAAAATGGGAATTATAGGAGATTGAAGCCTAAGTAAGCTTTATGCTTTTGTAATGTGGATTTATTTTTGAGTATCTGAACTCATTGAGCAACTTCCCGTTTTTAACTATGGCTTTCTCAAAAATGGTTTCAAACCTGAAACCCGATTTTTCGAGTACCCTTTGCGAGGCCTTATTGGTTTCGAATACACAACTATATATGCGAATAAGCTTCAGCACGTTGAATCCATATTCCACCATGTGGTTTACAGCGAGTGTCGCAATTCCATTTTCTCGATACGCAGGACCTATCCAGTAACCCAATTCGGCTGTAAAACGGTATATATCGGTGTGTACACTAAGACCTATGGCACCCACCATAAGGTTTTGGTACTCTACAGCTAATGTTTGAACCGGTTTTATTGAGTTTACATGAGCAATAAAATCGAGGGCATTGCTTATTTGATAATCTTTTGGAAACGAATCTTTGACATTTAGCCAGATATCGCTGTCGTGCACAAGGTCTACTATACGTTGCGCATCGCTTTCGGTCAATGGCCGCAATACTACATCATTTGCTCCGGCTTCTTGCATAAAAGAAATTTTTTCTTTACGTTTTCTAAAGATAGTTTAAATTTCAGAATTTGCAAACGAAAAATGAATGACTTATTTCGGT
>JFJP01039905.1_pt1 | contig 12349 bp, 7 predicted proteins | sample 431651 | NCBI WGS metagenome assembly JFJP01 (sample SAMN02602958, study PRJNA72255) | Microbial mat metagenome, whole genome shotgun sequencing project. | biome: fresh water; feature: sink hole; material: water; isolation source: purple microbial (photo- and chemosynthetic) mats found in... | reverse complement strand
CTGAAATTTTGCCTCTTTAGCTCAGTTGGTAGAGCAGCTCATTCGTAATGAGCAGGTCGCCGGTTCAAGTCCGGCATGAGGCTCAGGTAAATTACATGCAATGGAAAACCTCTGGAATTAAGTATTTCAGAGGTTTTTATTTTTACACAATAACACCTTCCATATCAATCTGAATCAATTTGCCATCAACAAATCAGAACAAAAAGACAAACTCTAATAAAATTCCTCTCTCCTAAAAATTATCCTCAATTTACTCTATAAAAAAACAACTAAAACGAAATGAACAAAAATAATTAATTGACGTTTTCATAAATAAAGACATATTAGTCTTTATTTACATATCAAATTGATACTAAAAGTTTAAATTAATAACCAAAATGTTTAATATAGAGTAGAGCAAAAACTGCAATGAATTAGTTATGGATCAAGACTTGGAACAAGTAAAAAGAAAAATAATTGTACTATACATTAGTATTGCAGATAACAGTCATAGTAGTTAAAGCTTACATCAGAAACCAAATCGTTAACTCTTGGGGAATTAATTGGATAGATCTTTAAGCAGTGTTGTGATTTAGTGAAATTGTAGAGAGCTGAATTAAGAGTAGAAACTACACAAGAAGAAAAAGCTGATACGAATTGACTGTTTAAACAGGGCTTAATCGCAAAATGAGCTACAAAATAGATCCATTTCTGCTTAAAATATAGTGTAGTAACAATGATTAACAAATTATCGAAAAGATAAATTGTTAAAATTCTGCAAATCGATCTAAATAAAAGAGTTTTTTGTCTTTTATTATTTATACATTTATTCTTAATTCTAAGCTAGTATTTTCCATAGCAGAATACCAGAAAGATTCAATTAAAATAAAAGGTTATAAACCTCAATATTTACTGCGACCTGAATAAATGACAAAAAAATTCATCAATTCAGGATTAAAAAACGATTTGAATTAAACTGTAGTTCTCATTCAATTAAATGGATTAACGATGAAAAAGGGAAATTTTTATCACAATTTTTACAATTTACTGCTTGCAGGTTGTATTTTACTGTTCATATTTTTTAGTATTCCGACAGCAAAAGCTCAGGTTAATTGTGAAATTATTAAAGAACAGGGTCAGGGATATTCTACCAGTATCAGATCTGTAACCGATGATGGTAAAAACAACTTTACGATTCAATTGAATGTAAAGCATAATGGGTGCATGGATAATTGCAAAGCCATGGCGAGATATTCAGTCGAAGCAATACCAGGAACCTATTCAAATGTTTCTATTACAGTAATTTCGGGTAATCTAAATTACAAAAACATAGATTTAGGGCCAAATTTGCCTGGTGATCCGTTTAGCGGTTTTAGAATTACCGGAACTGCTGGCTTTGGGAATGGATTACCAGGAGAATTTTTAATAACCTATACACTTTCAGGAGGACTCCAAAATCAGCGGACTCAGGTCAAAGCCGGTGGCGATTTTCTAATCGCAAATTTTAAAACATCTGACTTTCAGAACATATTGGCCTGCAAAGATCAAAATATTTTCCCCTACTATACTCCACCAGTTGGTGGCAAACTGGTATCAATTATAGGACCGGAATTAACTTCTCTTTATAACTATTATGCCGCCGGAGGAACCTATCAGACTAATGACATTTTCCAGATTTTTGGATCGGATGTACTCATTGAAATTAAAGTTTTGGACGGAATGTATGCTTCACTGCTTAGCCTGCTGACAACCACTTATGGTTTGTACGATGTGATACCTGATGCAAATGGAATTATTATAACCGCAAAACTTCCAATACTTAAACTACTGTTGCTTAACACCCTTACAACCTATATCAAGTTTGTAAGGCCTGTTTATCCGGCCATTCCAACCAGTGGAATCGTGACAAGTCTGGGCGATATTGCCATGCATTCTGATTTTGCCCGTAATGGATTTAATTTGCAGGGAGAAGGAGTAAAAGTTGGCGTTATTTCGGATAGCTTTAATACTCTAAGTGGCAATCCTGCTCAGGATGATGTATCGAAGGGAGATCTCCCGGGAGCTGGAAATCTTGTTAATCCAAATCCTGTTGATGTAGTCTTTGAATATCCGTTCGGCACCAGAACTGACGAAGGAAGAGCTATGTTGCAGATTATTCATGATATTGCACCCAAAGCCAAACTGGCTTTCCGGACGGGGTTTATTAATGCTCCTGATTTTGCAAAAGGCATAAATGATTTAAAAGAAGCCGGATGCGACATTATTGTTGACGATATCACTTACATCACCCAACCATTTTTGACCGATGGAATTATTGCTCAGGCAGTAAATAAAGTTAAAGCTCAGGGGGTATCATACTTTTCGGCAGCCGGAAATTATGGAAATAAATCATATCAAAATACGTTTAATGCAGGAGTAACTCCAGTCGGCATTCCGGGAGTAGCGCATAATTTTGCCGGCAGCACCGGAAACGACATATACCAGAGCGTATCGCTGGCTGAAGGGAATTATACAATTGTACTGCAATGGAACGATGGTTCCGGCTCAGAGCAAACTAACACCGATTTAGATATTTACCTCACCAACAATAATGGAACTACACTTTTTGGATTCAACAGAGGCAACATTGGTGCCCAGCCAATTGAAGTACTTCCGTTTACGGTTGCAAGTGGAGGAGCCCAAACAAATATCATGATCACTAAGCCAACTGGTGGAAATAATGTATTCTTCAAATATGTTGTTTTCCGTGGCAATCTTACTTTTGATGAATATGGACAGGGTAGTTCAACTCTTGTAGGACAATCGAACTCAGAGGGAGCCATTGCGGTTGGTGCTGTACTTTATAGCAACACTCCGGCTTTTGGTGTTAATCCTCCAACAATTGCTTCGTTCTCTTCCATTGGCGGAACTCCTGTCAATGGAGTTGTAAGGAATAAACCCGAAATATCAGCCCCCAACGGAGGTAACACAACTGTCAACCTTGGCGGTACAAATATTGATGGAGACCAATTCCCGAATTTCTTTGGCACTTCAGCTGCAGCTCCGCATGCAGCCGCAGTGGCAGCTCTACTCTCAGAAGCCCGGTCAAAATTTTATAATTCTGATATTTCTCCTGATGAAGTAAAAGGATTATTGCAAAGCACAGCAATCGACATGAATACTCCCGGATTTGATCTCGTATCAGGCTCAGGATTGATACAGGCTGATGCAGCATTACTTACACTTGCCAACCCATCACCACATGTAAATGTACTGACATACGATACCACATTAACTCCCGGATTAGTTCCCATAGACGTCACTCTTTCAGGAAACTACCTGACTGATCAATCAGTGATCTATTTTAATGGTTCTCCATTGAATACAAAAACGACACTCGTTGGTGACACCTTGCTCAAAGCCACTATTCCTCCATTCACAGAGTTGTTCCCGGTAATTCAGGCCTATAATCCACCTCTACCGCAAACGAATGGCACTGATGGAGGTTTATCGAATCCAATGTACTTTTCGACCAAAAAGAAAATTCTAATTCAGATTGATGACAAGAGCAAAAAATTTGGCGAAGTTATCCCAGAATTTACCGCAACTTATACTCTTGAAAGTATTGATGGGAGTGTTCCTTTAGCGTCAGCTGGCTTGACAGAAGCTGAACTTGGAAGGATTAAAAACATAGCGTTTGAGACTGCAGCTAATGCATTAAGCAATGTTGGTTTGTGGAAAATTGATCCATCATCATCAGATCCTTTGAATCCTTTTAGCGGAGTTACTGCCACAGATTTACTTGACTTTTCTCTGCTTAACCGATTCGATTTTGTATTTAAAAGTGGATTTCTTACGATTGAAAAAATGGATCTGCTAGTTAAGCCTAAAGATAAGACGATAACCTATGGTCAGGAAATTGCAGGCATTGAATTTGATTACATTTTTAACGATGCAAACTTAAATCCGGAGAATCTGGTAACAATTAGTCCTGAAGACAATGCCGCAATTTTGGCACAACTTCAGCAAACACATGCCACAGCCTTAGTAAATGCCACGGCTCTGGTAAATGCTGCAGCGTTGGTAAACGAACTAGGCCAACCATTGCTTGATGCAACTGCCCTGGTGAATAAGAGCTTCATGATTAGTGAAGCCACTGCTCTGGTAAATGCTCTGGCATTAGTAAATGGAACACTTATTGATCCTAAAGCATTGCTCGATGCCACTGCTTTGGTAAATGCCACTGCCCTGGTAAATGGAACAGTTCTGGTGAATGGAACAGCGCTGGTAAATGGAACAGCGCTGGTAAATACATATGACGCTTCTGGCAACCTTGTTAATTCGACTGCTTTGGTTAATTCAACCGCCCTGGTTAACTCAACTGCACTTGTTAATGCCGGAACCATTAACGCAAACAGCAACAGTGAAGCCATTTTAATACTTGGGAAGGATGATATTTCGATCCTTGATGGTACCATTCCCGGAAATATTATATTGCGATCGGTAAATCTGGTGACCGGAAAAACGGTGGGTCAGCATCTGATAATTCCTGGAACACTTCTTTCTAATAATTTCAAGATAAGCTATGGCCTTGGTAAACTGACAGTAACACCTGCATTGGCAGAAGTTTCATTTGTCCAGGAAGACCTGACTAAAACCTATAGTGGAATTGCAGTGAATCCTGGTGTAGTAACAAATCCGGAAGGTTTGCTGATTGGGTTAACATTTAATGGCACCCCTGCAACTCCTGTTAATGTAGGAACTTATCAGGCAATTGCCACTGTTAAAGACCCAAACTATATCGGAAGCAGTACTGCAACTTTCAACATTAAGCCTGCAGCGGCAAAAGTTATAGCAGATGATAAGGTGATAAATGCAAGTAGTTCTCTCCCACCATTTACTGCAACCTTTAACGGCTTTGTTAACGGAGAAAACCAACAGGTGCTTACTTCCCTTACGTTTAACCTGAATCCGTTGTATGCCGGGAAGGCTGGTGTTTATCAGATTACTCCGCTCGCAAGTGCTGCAAATTATTTATTCACACCGGTTCAAGGAACTCTTTATGTGAATCCATTCGGATCTTCGGCCAAAAATATTAAAACAAGTCTGGTATGTGTGCAGCCAATTACACAAGATCCCAACGGATATACTTACATCGCAAATTTCAAATATGAGAATCCAAATTCCACACCTGTATATGTTGCCATCGGTCCTGAGAATATGTTATCAGGTAAGGCAAATTTCGAAAACAGTAAACAACCAGTACTATTTATGCCTGGCACCGGAACATGGCAGGCACGTTTCAATGGAAATAAAATAACATGGTCAGTAACTACTTACAATGGTGCACACAAAACTTCAACGGCATCATATGCGAGTTCAACTTCCAATAAATGTGCAAAATCATTAATGACCAGTAGTTCCGAAATTGTGAAACATGACGAACCAAAGGTCTTCCCAAATCCAACTAACGATAAAGTTTATATTACTACTGGCGACAGAACAATCTTGCAAAAGGATATTTTCATTAGTGATCTGGCGGGCAGAAATGTTCAGGTAAAGATTGACAATCCAAATGGCAATGTTATTCAAGTAGATTTATCCGGGATGGAATCAGGAGTTTATTTCATAAGGTTAAACTTCACTGACGAACAGAAACTATTCAAAATTATCAAACAATAACAAACCTCTCTAATGGTAATTTCTCTATGAATAGGATAAAATTGTTGGGGTCGATGCTGTTAATTGCATTTTGCCTTCAAATTACCGCTCAAAATCAAGCAGATAGTTTACTGAAAGTTCTTAAGACTTCAAATGAAGATACTGCTAAAGTTAATACTTTGATTACTTTGTCAGGAACTTTTCTAAAATCAGATGTTGAGAAGGCACGAAAATACGCCAACGAAGCGAAAGCACTTGCTGACGCAATCGGGTTCAAGCGAGGACAGGCTTATGCATTAAAAAGCATAGGCATGAGTTATTATTTTCAGGGGGATTACATTGAAACCTTGCTTTATTGGCAACAATCGTTAGTCACTTTTCAATCCATCAACGATAAAAGAGGAATTGCCAACCTGTTGAATAATCTTGGTGCGGTAAATTTTAATCAGGGAGATGACGAAAAGGCTATTACATACTACCTTGGATCATTAAAAGTTGCTGAAGAGATTAGAGACAAACTGAGAATAGCTACTGCGCTTGTAAACCTTGGCGCGGTATATTTCAACAAGGAAAGCACCCACGATCTGGCCCTGCAATATTACCTGAAAGCTTTGCCGCTTAGTGAAGAACTTGGAGACCACGATGCCATTGGTACAACAGCAGTAAACATCGGTGAAATTTATCTGACGAAAAAAGACCATATCTCAGCATTTATCTATTTTGAAAAAGGACTTCAGGCTTACAAAAGATCAGAGAACGGTAATGTTCCGTATGCTTTGTATAACCTTGGAAGGGTATACAACATGAGGGAACAATTTGGTGAAGCTATAAAATTTCAGAATGAAGCTTTCTCCCTAGCCCAAAAGATGGATAGAAAAAAAGAAATGGCACAGGCCAAACTGGGTCTGGCCGAAGTTTATCGAGCCAAAAGAGATAATAATGCAGCTATTGCTGCCTACAAAGATGCGCTTCACATTGCTCAGGCAATTGGGGCAAATTACGAATTGAAAAATGCTTACCAAGGTCTGGCCGAATTATATGCCATGGCTTCAGATTTCAAAAATGCTTTTACCTATCAGAAACTTTACACATCATTTAAAGATACCTTGTACAATGCTGAAATAGATAAAAAACTCCAGGCAAATGCGCTGAAATTTGACCTGGAGAAAAAACAGACCGAAATTGATCTGCTGGAAAAAGATAAAATTCAAAAAGAACAAAAAAGCCGGATTCAGCAGCTTTTCATTATTAGCATTTCAGGAGCACTTTTCACAGCATTAATCCTCAGTTTGATTTTGTACCGCAATAACCAGCACAAACAAAAATCGAATGCCAGACTACAGCAACAAAAAGAAGAAATTCAGAAAACTCTGGAAAAGTTGAAAGACACCCAATCTCAACTTGTACATGCTGAAAAGATGGCTTCGCTCGGGGAACTCACCGCTGGGATTGCCCATGAAATACAAAACCCCTTGAACTTCGTCAATAATTTTTCGGAGGTAAGCAACGAGTTGCTTGATGAAATGAAAGAAGAATTAGTTAAAGGAAACTACGAAGACGCCATTGCGCTTGCAGAAGATGTGAAATTAAACCTTGAAAAAATTAACCATCACGGCAAGCGTGCCGATGGCATCGTGAAAGGTATGTTACAACATTCCAGAACCAGTTCGGGCCAAAAAGAACCTACAGATATCAATGTCTTGGCTGATGAATACTTGCGTCTCTCCTATCATGGACTTCGTGCAAAAGACAAATCGTTTAATGCGAGCTTGAAAACTGATTTTGACAATAGCATTGGTAAAATCAACATTATTCCTCAGGATTTTGGCCGTGTGATTTTGAATTTAATTAACAATGCATTTTATGCGGTAACAGAAAAAAAGAAAGCAAATCCTGATGGTTATGAGCCGGTTGTTTCAATAAGTACAAAAAAAATGGGTAGTAAAATTGAAATAAGAGTATGTGACAACGGCAACGGTATTCCTAAAAGAGTAATCGATAAAATATTCCAACCCTTTTTCACCACCAAACCTACCGGAGAAGGAACAGGTTTGGGGTTGAGTTTGAGTTATGACATTGTAAAAGCACATGGAGGCGAATTTAAAGTGGAGACAAAAGAAGGCGAGTTTTCACATTTCATTATTATCCTTTAGCGTCTGAAATAAATAAATGATTCAATATGCCACTTTCTTTTGCACCCTTGGTTGTTAGTTTGGTTCTTGCGGATAAAATCCGGAAATATGCCAGAGTAAACTCACTTCAGCAATGGGAGAAGCCGCTTAAGTATGCACTGGTATTTTCTGTTTTCCTCATTTCAACAGAAGCAGTTCTTTCTGCCTATTCTATTACGAAATGGATATGGCATGTTTACCTGATTGCAATGATTGCCTTTTCGCTGAAACAAAAAGAGCTGCGCACATTACGAATGTTCGTTTTAGCCTTTGTTCCATTTGAAATAGTGTCGCTTATTACTGATCTGGCAGAGGTAATTAATGTCGATTTCTTTTCGGCAAATGAAACTTATTTTAAAAATGCAATGTCGCTGACCTATATCTGGATGGTCGCCATTCTATTCAGTCAAAACCGACAATTTAAAGTAGCTGAGAAAGAACGAATTAAAAGACAGCAGGAAGATGAGCTTAACAAGGCAATTGCCATTCGAAAAGTTGAGCTTGAAGGATTGGTCGCCGAGCGCACCGCTGAACTTACATTGCAGAAAGAAGAATTGGAACTAACGCTTGATGAATTGCGCAGCACCCAATCACAACTTATTCAGGCTGAAAAGATGGCTTCGCTCGGAGAACTCACCGCCGGCATTGCTCACGAAATACAGAATCCACTGAATTTCGTCAATAACTTCTCGGAAGTAAGTAAAGAGCTGCTCGATGAAATGATGGCAGAACTTGACAAGGGAAATAGCAATGATGCAAAAGAAATAGCCAGCGATATCATTCAGAACCTCGAAAAAATTAATCATCACGGCAAACGTGCCGATGCCATTGTAAAAGGGATGTTGCAACATAGCCGGAGCAGCAGTGGACAAAAAGAACCTACCGATGTCAATGCATTGGCCGATGAATTTTTACGCCTGGCTTATCATGGTTTGCGTGCAAAAGATAAATCCTTCAATGCTACCTTGAAAACAGATCTTGATGCAAACATTGGTATAATCAAAGTCATCCCACAGGATATTGGAAGGGTGATTTTGAATTTACTGACCAATGCATTTTATGCTGTTAACGAAAAGAAAAAATTAAACATTGCAGGTTATGAACCTCTGGTTTCGATACGTACAAAACGACAGGAAAATAAAGTTGAAATTGATGTTAGTGATAATGGCAACGGCATTCCTCAAAAGGTAATCGATAAGATTTTTCAACCCTTTTTTACAACCAAACCAACAGGAGAAGGAACGGGTTTAGGATTATCGTTGAGCTATGATATTATAGTCAAAGGTCATTCAGGTGAACTACGTGTTGAAACCCATGAAGGAGAAGGAACAGTTTTCCATATTAAATTACCAATTAATGCTTAAAAGTTATGGAGAAAATTTTAGTTGTTGATGACGAAAGAGACATTCAGGCACTATTTGAGCAGCGTTTTAGAAAAGAGATTAAAAACGGCGAACTCGAGTTTGTATTTGCGTTTTCCGGAGAAGAAGCAATAACTTATATGAAGGATCATGATCAGGAGGCAGTATTGATTCTCTCAGATATAAATATGCCTGGCATGAGCGGACTTGAATTATTAAGGCGCATTAAAGAGAAATACGAAGTTCCGCCACCTTTGGTCATGATGATAACCGCATACGGGGATACTGAAAATTACAGTCTGGCCATGCAACTTGGAGCCGATGATTTTTTAACCAAACCGGTTGATTTTACTGCACTGAAAGAAAAATTAAAAGCAAAGTTAGTATGATAAAAATTTTAATCGTCGACGATGAAGCTGATCTGGAAATACTTATCAGGCAAAAATTCCGTCAGAAAATAAGGGAACAACATTACGATTTCGTTTTTGCTGAAAATGGAAACGATGCGCTAAGAAAAATACAGTTACATCCTGACATTGAAATTGTACTGAGCGACATTAATATGCCTGAGATGGATGGATTGACCTTGCTTACAAAACTAAGTGAAACCAATCCTCTGGTAAAAACTGTTATGGTTTCGGCGTATGGAGATATGGATAATATACGCAAGGCCATGAATCGCGGCGCTTTCGATTTTGTAACCAAACCAGTTAATTTCGAAGATCTCGAACTGACCATGGAAAAAACCATTCAGCACGTGAAACAATTGCGTGAAACACTGAAGGCAATAAAGGAAAATAATATCTTGAAAATGTACGTGGATGAGAATGTCCTGAATTTCATGAGCAGCAGAGAATACGAGGTTTCACTGCTTGAAAATGAAACGATCGAAGCCAGTATTGCTTTCATTGATATTTGTGGGTTTACTGCGATAAGCGAAACAGAAACACCGGATTATGTGGTGAGCCTGTTAAACGAATATTTCGACATCATGGTAAAGGAGATAATTGAACAAAAGGGTATCGTCGATAAATTTATTGGTGACGCCATAATGGCTGTATTTAAAGGACCATTTCATTTAGACCGGGCAATTGATGCCAGTCTGAACATCAGAAATGCCATAGATAAACTTCCTGTCGCAGTTGGAGAGTCGCGCTACAAACCACGGGTTTCTATCGGCATAAACAGTGGCGAAATGGTCTCAGGAAATATTGGTTCATCAACTTTACGCCGACTTGATTATACCGTAATTGGCGACAAAGTTAATTTGGCATCAAGGCTTCAATCGGCAGCAGCAATCAACCAAATTTTAATTAGCGAAGAAAACTACCAGAAAATCAACAATTCATTTGTTTGCAAAAGGATAGGCGAAATGAGTTTTAAAAACAAAGAGGTACCGGTTGTTGTGTATGAAGTTATAAGCTAAATGATTTTGATTAGAACTGATCTTTAATGACTCAAAATTCGGATTTATAAGTTGTTTACACACGTAATTTACGAAAAGAGAAAGAAAATATGAGTAAGTCAGATAATATTGATTGGAGATCCATTTTCTCGTTTGAATCCATTTTCTACACGGTATTGGGTTTATTTATTGCAGTAGTGGGGCTCAAAGGGTTTATGATCCCCAACAATTTTCTTGATGGTGGAGTTACCGCAATTTCAATCTTGGTGAATAAAGTTCTTGAAATACATATAAGCGTACTTTTGATTGTTTTTAATCTTCCGTTTTTATTCATCGGATACCGGAAAATGGGAAAAACTTTTATTGTGCAATCGTTTATGGCCATTTTGATTATGGCAGCACTCATGTATTTTGTAAATGTTCCTAAAGTTACCAATGACAAAGTGCTGATTGCCGTATTTGGTGGATTTTTAATGGGGCTTGGCATTGGCCTTGTCATCAGGGGTGGTGGTGTAATCGATGGACTTGAAATCATAGCACATTATACCAATAAAAAAACCGCATTCACTGCAAGCGAAATAATTATGACCTTCAACTCGTTGGTTATTTTGGGTGCCGCAGTAAAATTTGGATTAGAAACTGCAATGTATTCCATTCTTGTTTACTTTACAGCAATGAAAACTTCTGATTACGTGGCGAATGGCTTTGAGGAGTTTACCGCCCTGAATATAATTTCGAGAAACCACGACTTAGTGAAGTCAATAATTGTAAATGACCTTGGCAAGGCAATAACCGTTTACAAAGGAGAGCGTGGTTATTTGCCCGGATCGTTCGATATAAAAAGTGATTGCGATATTATAGTGACCATTGTTACTCGTCTCGAAATTCATCGCATTAAACAAGAAGTATCGAAGATCGATCCTAATGCATTCTTTTTTATACAAAGTATTAAGGAAGTTAGTGGCGGTATTGTTAAACAAACTGGAATAAAAGCATAGAATGAACCTTTTTGATCAATTATACGAAAAGACAATCAGTCGTCTGGGAAAAGACCTTCCGGCATATCTTACCTATCACGATGCCAATCATACCAGGTATGTATTGGAAAAGACTATTTTAATTGCTGAGAAAGAGAACGTTTCTGATCATGAACTTTTTCTTCTGAAAATAGCGGCTTTATATCATGATACCGGCCACATTAAAAATAGTGAAAACCATGAAGCAGAAAGTTGCCGCATTGCAATGCAGGATCTGGCAGAGCTGGGTTTTGATGAAACTGAAATCGATCGGATTTGCAATATGATCATGGCAACCAAAATACCCCAACAACCCAAATCTAATATCGAAGGAATTTTGGCAGATGCTGACCTGGAATATTTGGGCACCTCAGAATTTGATGTTATAAGTGATAAATTACTTTCTGAATTAAAGCATTTCCGACCAGAACTAACTCCCAGACAATGGTACAACATGCAAATTGACTTCATCTCAAAACACAAGTACCATACCGAGTATTGTCAAACACACTATGAATCCACCAAATTAAAGAACCTGGAAAAAATAAAGATAAAGCTACAATTGCTCTAATCTGCATATGAAAATTTATTTTATTTTAAGACACTGACATAATTTTAAGTAAAACACTGACAATAAATACGATTCAGCATACTTGTTAAATATCAATCCATTTTTTTCTAAAATTAGTTTGGTGCTAACTTGAAAAAACTACTTTTGCACCGTCTTTTTGATCTATCAAATTATCCAGATATTTATACATATGGAAAGCGAATCAT
>JFJP01039904.1_pt1 | contig 12350 bp, 18 predicted proteins | sample 431651 | NCBI WGS metagenome assembly JFJP01 (sample SAMN02602958, study PRJNA72255) | Microbial mat metagenome, whole genome shotgun sequencing project. | biome: fresh water; feature: sink hole; material: water; isolation source: purple microbial (photo- and chemosynthetic) mats found in... | reverse complement strand
TGATAAGGAACACTAACCCGAATACTGGAACCATCATCCATCCCCAGCATTAGAGAGGCTTGCCTCTCATATGAGTCATCACTAATACCCGAGAATAGGCACTCAGAATCTGGAAACCACCAGGGTTCATTCTTAGCATTAGCTGTTTTAGCAATTTCCTCTTCGGAGAGTCTCCAATTATGACCACTTTTTTCATCATACCAGTTGTGATGTTCCTTAAGGGGTACAAGAGCTAGTTTTGCCTTGTCCAAGTTCTCCCAGGTTGGGGCTAAGGTGTCGGTTGTATCATAGTTCTGAAAGCTGTCACCAGTACTGTATTCGCAATATACTTCCCATTTCATTTTTGGACTCCTAGCTTAAGTATATCCTATGATAGGAAAAGTGTCAATTAGGCTCTACAAAGATTTTCGGGATTTACCCCTCCAGGTGGGCGTTTGACTGTGGCAGTTTGGGCATAGCAGTCGTAGGTTACTACGATTATTATTTAATTTATTACCATCAATGTGGTCTAATTCAAATATCATAGGTTTTTCCATCCACACCCCAGGCATGTTACATATATCACAGCAGTTGTTTTGTTCCATAAGTAGTCTTTTTTTAACAGACACCCGGCCCAAATCCTCAAACCTCCGGCTGTCTTCTTTCTTCCTCCAGGTATACTTTCTCTTTTCAATGGCTGTTTCACTGTTACCTAATAGTCTAGCATATTGAGAGACCTCAGGATGTCTAGAATTAAACTCTTTTGTTTTTAGTGATTTTAGATTTTTAGTTTCTTGGGTAAATACCCTACTTCGGGAGCAGGGGATACCACAATATGCAGGAATGGGGGTCTCTCTTATGTAACGTTTGTCCCTCCTCCAGTCTATTTCAAATTCTTTTCCGCAACTTTTACAAATAAACATAGATTAGAACCACCTTTTTAATTAGTGTTCTAACCAGTTGTAGGTTCAAATCCAGGACCGGGGAGTATAGGACCGGTGCTATGACTAACTAAACTAAGGAGCCCTTAAAAAACAATGAGCCGAACTGGACTCGAACCCCCAGGATTAGTTAGTTCTAGGGGTTAGAGAAATTATTTAGTCCTAGTACCTGGGTTTGAGCCAGGAATCTTTGCTTTATAAGAACAAATGGGAGACCCTCCCTCCTACTAGGCAGTGTACAATTATGGTCTTTTAACCTTTGAGCTAAAGGACCGTAAACAAACAATGAGCCGTGAGGGAATCGAACCCCCATTGGAGCCTTCTTATATACCCTTATTGAGAGGGGGTACACAAGAAGAGCCCTGTCTTATCCATTAGACGAACAGCCCGGTTAAACGACAATACCCTATTTCTAGGGTATACGTCAAGTGCTTTTGTTATTCCACGTCCGCCAAGTAGAGGTTGGCAATTGCCTTATCCGTCTTGGTGCGTTCAGCGAAGGGAAGCTCATGGGTGCTGATGTCAGTCATGATGTTATACAAGCAGTAGTCAGAAGCCTTGGTATCCACCTTGCGGATATTCCACTCAACCAACTCTTCCTTGCGACCGATGATTCCCTCAGTCTTGGAGACCTTAACATCCATGTCCAGTTCAACAATCGAGGAAGCCTTGTCCAGAACCGCCTTCTTGAACTTGTCCGAGAAACTGATGCTGTTGAGCATCACATTCAGTTTCTCCAGACCCTCGGTGGTATTCATCTTCTGGTAGGCAATTTCCAGGAACCGGCTGGACTGCTCCAGGTTCTTAATCATTTCGCCTTGAACCAGGGAAGGATTAACCACAGCGTTGTGGCGGAAGGAAAGCTGGGTGGCGGTACCGTGGGGGCGAGTCATCCCATTGAGGCAGACCAGCCTCAGCCACTGGTAGTCAAAAGTGGTGGCAGTGGTCTTATCATAAGAGCCCCGAACCTGAATAACAGGAAGAACATCATCCACACTCAGACCCGTGTTGTCCAGGGCAGTGGAAGCACCGAAGCGACCAAGGTTGAACTTGAGGGAGGGAAACACGATGGTTTCATAGAACTTCTTACCACCGTTAGCCGAGACAGCACCTTGGGACTCATAGGGAAGACCGGTGTTGTCCAAGAACTGACGGACCATGTTGGAAGCTTCCTGGTGGGTGGTAATCTGGTAGCCAGCGGCAACCTTGCCCATAATCTTGTCAGTAACGGAATTGATGATGTAGCGGTCACCAGTAGGAGCCATGGTATCAGCCCTCAAGGAAGGAACATCCTTGATATCGAAGAAGGGCGAACCCTCGGTCTTGGCAGTGCGGATACGCTGGGGAATCTTAATGGAAATCATGTAATCACCTCTTAGAAGCTTTTTCTAACTCAGTGGCAACGCCCTGATGAATATACTATATCATATGGTTTAAAACATGTCAACACCGAAAAAGAAAAATCTTAAAAATATATGACTTTGTTTCTATCGCACCAGCCACTGATAAACTTCCACTCCTCATCAGTTGGAGGACGATTGGAAAAACCCTTAACCTGTCTAATAGACATTGGGTTATCTTCTGAATTAAACACCCCCATCACCTCAATTGTAATAAGGGAATCTTGGGGTGCATCCTTGGTTCTCATGAAGAGGATTGTTGTCTTTTTATCCACTACGTTAGAGGCATAGGAAGCTACACAATGATGCTGATTTGCCCCTTCCTTAATAATGTCATCCACACTGCTGGGAATAACAATCATGTACTTCGACCCAGGAATGCTCATATGGGGGAACCTTTTCCGTGTGTCTTCTGCTACCTCAATGTATCTCTGTTGCATCTCCTCACTTTGCTTAATTCTATGATTCTTCATAGCAATATCATGATAGGTCTTAAGATACGGAGGGTACTTATCAAACTTGTTATTACCCAGTACATCGTAAGTCATAGAAGCATAGTCTCTTAGTAGAGTAAGATTGGTGTCCAATCTAGTAATATCGAGTCCCTGATGGTCCATATCAAATGCGAGGTATTTTCCAAGTCTTTTTGCATCATACCCATGGTCCTCAAAGAAATATGCTATCTGGGGTTGAATATTAAACGTTTGATTGGGAATAGTTGCGTAGTTCTGAAAGGAGGCTCTCATAGCGGTGATATAGGGACTCTTGGCTATTTCATAGCTTTGCATCCAGGAAGACAAATAAGCAGAGTTTCCCTCAAGGTTAGTTTCAGAAACCGGTGAGTATGGCTCTCCTAGATTTCTAAAGTTTCGCATAATTGGGAGGGTTTTTGTGAACTCTGGAATTGAGTATATCTCTCCTACACTATATCGTAAATCTAGATGAACCCCAGCCTTAGCGGCAACTTCTGCCCAAGCCATTCTTTCGATAACCGAGTGATGAGGACCTTGAAATTTATAACAAAAAACGTTATAAAACATGTGCATTCCAGTTCGGTTAAACTGAGCGGTAACCATACGAAGGTACAGAACAACCCATTTAGGAGCATCGCTTTGCTTCGCCGCTCTAATGGTTAGCTCTACACTATTGCCAATCTTATAGATATAAGATGGTTTTGCTACTTCACCGTTGGTAAGATATAGCTGTTTTGTTTTAAAGCAGAAGTAGAAGGCGGGTATGGACTTCGTAGTGTCTTCAAAGTAGATTCTATTACCAACCTCATTGGTATATACCTTATTGATGTAATAACCAATATAGCTGGTGGCGGTGAGACCGTCTTTCTTCCTTCGGGTTATGGGCTTAGGTTCAATCATAACATCGGACATATTGTGTTCCTCTGAAAGTATAATATATATAAGTAGTACTCTTGTCTACCCCTAAACTGCTTTAACCTCATCTTTTTTAAGTCTAGCCTCACAGGCATCCAGAATATCAGGAATCTCTGACCAGTGGGTGAAGCTATAATCACTCTTAATATTTCTATTATAAGGTTGAATGGGTTTAATGGTCAGCATCTTTCCATAGCATCTTTCAAGAATCTCTGGCTTATCATCAATAATCACATCCCCGGGCAAGTCCCATTTATTACCATCAGAAAAACAAATTTGTTCTTCATGGATGAAAGGAAAGTGTTTCCTAAGCCAGTGAATCTTTACCCCTCTATAGGCATCACTTTTCTTCCAAGGTACCGTAGCAATAGTAATATCATGGTAATAAGAATAATACCTGATTACCTCAGAAGCCGTGCACATAGGCTCAATATCTCTCCAAAATAGTACATCGTCTAGAGTAGATTTAAAAACATCCCTAGCATGTTCCATTGATTCCACACCAGTAATAAATCTGGCAATGTCCCAATCGTTGTATTCTTTCCAATTGAACCCATATCCTTTGTCTGTAATATACTTGACAAAAGCATCGTCGAACTGGTTGATTGTAGAGTCCTGGTCTATAATTATGGTCAAGATTTACTCCTAAATTGTTCTGCTCCACTTTTAGTGTAGTACTGTAGCATAACCTTTGTATCCAGAAACACCAAGTTATCGATAGGCTCCCCAACACGAAGGATACCAAATATCCTCTCAAAATACGAAGGGTCCTCTATGTTACCAATCCACAATCCAATAGCAGACTCCATACTACCCGAGAGCAACATCCATGTATTATTTCCAGATACAATCTGGTAGAAGTTTCTATTACCAGGAACCAATTTAGGTTTAGGGGGCTTATCCTTCTTATTAAAGAACATTATAGCTCCAGTGTAAGATACAGTGGCTTTTCATAATCTGAACCGGGGGAAGCACATCGAGTCTTACCATTAATAGCCACGGACTCATACGCTTTATGTGCATGTCCTGTATAGAGATAGTCGATATCATCCAATCCGTACTCATAGGAAGTGGGTGCTCCAAAGTAAACATTACCCCTTGCAACATTTTTCCAGTCACCCTCTTTTTCAGAGGACAGAAAACCCATATGACAGAACAAAATAGTCTTAGCGGAAGGGTCAGTCTTCTTAATGTCTGAGGCAATACTCTTAACTGAATTAAACCCATCTAGGCTACGTTTCTGTAAGTATACCCACTCTTCCAGCCTCTTAACGCCAGAGAGCCCTGGGGTCATTCTCCAGTCATTAGTGGGGACATTATTATCCTGATACCAAGTGTCAAAGGAAAGGATATGTATCCCTTTTGAGACCTCTTTAGACAGCCCATCTAAATGGATAATATTATACTTATCCCAGATTGATGCCACATGAGACAGCATATCTCGGGTGTTGTCTACTGCACTTTCATCCATGCCCCACCACATCCCGTGGTTAGACATTTGAATAAAGGTGGGAACTGTTTCTAGACCGGGTGTTTCCCTATACAGTTTCCAGAAGTCATCAATACACCCCGGGGAGTGAGAGCCTTCATCCCCACAATGAATTACCACATCTGGGGATTGCTTGGCAACATTCTTTAGCATCTTTACATTTTCCTTATCCTGAAGGGTGGAAAAGTGGTGGTGCGTATCGGACATAATTACAATTTTCATAGTTACAAAACCTTCCTCATAAATTCCAGTACATTATTAGTAAGAAACACTTGTGGCCAGAACAGCGCAGTAATAAGGCATTCCTTCTTATCCACTCTAACAAATCCAGAGGTTTGTGTCAAGTACTTATAGGAAAAAATAGCTGTCACCACATAGAATGTGGGAAATATAAGCATAGTAATTACTGATGCTATCATGACTTACACCTTTTTGTAACATTGAAGTTACATACTAAAATATGGAGCATCTGGGTTTTGCACCCCAGGTCTTGCATCTTCCTCGGACTTTCGGTCTTGTAGGCCCTATCGTCGTCCTTCGCTTTCTAAGCATGGCATGGTGCAATCGATTCTAATTATGCCCCTTGTTTACATATAATTAGTTAGCACCACCCTACATAAATAAGGTGGTGCCTTCCTTAGTATTAGTTCTATACTATTAATTACTCTTCGTCGTCATAGTCCTCATCGTCGTCGTAGGGATAGTAGTCAATCCCATGCTTCCCCAGGATAGTACGCAACTCATCCTGACCAGCATCACTGGTTTCCTCTTCTGTGAAGTCCATATTAGCCAGAGTAATCAAGTCCTCAACCAAGTCATCCTTCTCATTCTTGAGACGGGCAATTTCCATCTTCTGGTTGAAAATGGTTTTCTTGTAATTCTTGAGTTCCATCAAAGCAAACCCTCCCGTCATAGGAACAATATCCTCCGCCGAGTAAGCGAACTTGAAGTTGCCCGGAACCTTGTTCTTCATAGTAAACAAGAAACCAATGAAGGTCGAATCGGGATTGTCAAAGATATACTGAGCATTTTTCTTAGCCATGGTAGACTCCTTAAAGAAACTGTTTAAGATGCACAAGCACCTTGTATAATCACTATAGCATACGGTTTAAAACGTGTCAAGTAGATTACTTAGAATATTCACTCAAATTTTGCTTTCAATCGTTTATACTCTTCAAATTCTTTAAGTTCCAACTGAGCCTTTCTAAGCTCTGCTTCCTTTTTAATCATATTCTGAATTGCCAATTCTTTCTCATTGGGCTCACGAGTCCCCTGTAGTGTAATACGGTATCCATTGTCAGCATAGGAATAGCTTAAGTAAAGATTCTCATATTTATCCTGATAGTCCTTTTTAATCTGTTCAAGGTCATCTATAGTATCCTGAACAGAAAAGCCATCCCAATCCAAGAGAGTTTCAACATTTTCAGTAATTTTGCTCATTTCTTACTCCACCCAAATCTCGCCGTACATCGATTCCATCCTATCTCTCATCTTAATGATGGTCTCCTCAGGAACATTGTGAATACTGCCATACTCATTAAGCATACGGTATACCACAATATCATACTTATTATACTTGACAGCCAATGCCGAGTAATCATCCATCTCCCAGAGCTTAGTAAAGGTGTTGGAAACAATCACATCCTTACCACCTTGTTTCATGGTATACTCAGTGGACTCTTTACACCACTGATGGGCATCTCTCACACGGGAGGAATCCCACTTGTATTCCCCTTCTTTAGTTATGAAATACATGTCTGCCTCATAATGAGCAGGAACGTTACTCATCGGATACTGACCAATAAGCTTTTTAGCATAAGTGGTCTTTCCACTACCAGTAATACCACGAATAAGAATAAGTTTCATATTTTTAAACTCCAGTAAAAGTACTATAGCATAAATTTTAAAATGAGTCAAGCCCAAAAAGGACGTTTACTATGAACTTCAAAGTTTGCAATGGTTAGCTCCCTCACATAAAAAGCATACGACCTGCTATTTGCCATACACAGGTTTGCCCACCCCGGGGCAAAATTCCAAATAGCCATCTTTCCTGTTAGGGGCTTAATTGAATAATAATACCCCCAGTCGATGGAATCCTTATACTTTTCTTTCCACTCGTAATATTGGGGTTTGAGAGAACTGTTGTTGGTAATAACCAATACAACTACCCCATCCTCAAACCCATTCTCAACTGTCAGAAGTTCTTTGCTAATCATCTTCTTTTTCCTTAGGTATCATGATATAATCATCGAAAGATGACTTCTTAATGAATCGTTCACAGAAAGCTTGGATATCCTTTTCCTTCCCCTCTTTAATACATTCAAAGGATTTAATACTACTATTAGGAGGGAAGAAATTAATAATATAGGTCATTTTCCGATTGCCACCTTATTAGAGGAATTACCGCCAATCTGGGAGTTCAGACCAATATTGTCCCCAGCATTGCGACCTTCGGCGTAGGCATCCCAGTTACTTTTGGCACCAGACTTAACAGGGGCAGACTGCATTTTCTCTTTCTCAAAGAACTCAGCAACCGCATTATCTTCCTGAACTACAAGGTCACGGGACTGGGTGCTACTGGTGAGGTCCTTCTTACGGGTTTCCCTAAGGCGCATAATAAGAGAATCGGCAATTCCAGCTTTGAAGGATTCAATGTCAGATTTACCCATACCTGCACGGTTCTTTGCCAAGCGGTCAATGGTGGAAAACAGGTAGTCCATCATTACCTTGGATACTGCAACATTTTGAGGCTTTCCAACGAAGTGGAAAACAGAGATAACCACATTGCGAACGTTATCAATCTTGGTAGCCCAACGACTGGATTTATACACCCCAGTAAAGTTGGTCTTAGTGACTTCCATCATCAACATAATCTTCCAACTGGCAGTCCTACCAGACTCCAGATAGATTTCGTCAAGAACCTCAGAATCAGACACCTCAACATCAGACATATCAAGGTTATACTGCTTAAGAAGCTCGTGGGCTTTTGAGATTGCGGCGGACGCCTCGCTCTCGTTTGGCGATTCCCCTAGAGCCAGCAGTTTCTTAACTTTATCCAGAATCTTGGTTTGTTCTTCTTCAGACATGTTAGTCACCCCTTGATGAGGTCACTATAGCATATGGTTTAAAGGGTGTCAAGAGTTTTTAGTATTGAATTGTAATTCAAAGGGTCTTAGCAGTTTTATACTGAGTGCGTACCCCCATGTTTCCCACCCCTTATTGAAAATGCTGGTCCCTTTAGGATTATAGTCCACTATGAACTTCTCTAAAAATGGAACTATTTCCACGGGGTCATACACGAGGTATACATCATCCAGGAAAAAGTGTATGTAATACTCAATTCCATGCTTTCTAGCTCTCCATGGACCCCCGTCCGTTTTGAACTCCATATTTGAATGTCTCTCTATAAACAGGTTTCTACCAGAAAAGTATTTTTCGCTCTTTAACTCAATCCTATTACGAGAGGACTCTATGATAAAATCCTCTTTGTTCATACCTCCTGTTTGTATGAGCTTTTTTGGAAAAACTTCCTGAAACTTTTTACACCTAAAGTTAGACCACTCATCGGACACCTTAAAGTCATGAACACCTATTCCCATATCCACCCTACCTGTTTGGAATGATGAATATACATTGCCTCTACGTCTCCTTCTCTACCTCCGTTTACTCTCATCTTACGGGTCAAGAGACAATCCCCATACTTACCGGAGAGGTTAGAGTTCCTATCAAAGACAACCAAGGTTCTGGCGTATTTTTTAACCTCCTCAACATAATCCCAGTATTCAGCATAATTAAAAGTGGTATTATATGATGCAGAGCTACCTTGATAAGGTGGGTCCAATACAATTGTCCACCCCTCCAGGTCTCTTGGTGGGATGTCAATGTAGGGTTTATTAGTGACCAAAGGGTTCAGTTCTTCCATTCGTCTCTTACCTAAGAGTAGGTCATCTAGTATCCTTACCTCTGATATATTGGGTTTAATTGGTACATTATACCCATTCTTTGAGTACCTAAAGACTCCTGAAAATGACATTTTTTGAAAATAGAAGGTGTACTTCCACCACCCGGCAGACTTTCTAAAATTAAAGTAGTCATCCTTGGTGAATACTTCTAGCTCCTCTAACTGAGAGTACTGAGACATGATTCTATAAATCATAGGGTCTAGGTCATTAAGATACGCCCTAGACGCAAGGTTTGCAGATATAACCGAGGACCCACAAAAAAGCTCTGCTATATTAGTACCTCCAATATGGGGCTTTAGATAGTCCACCCAGTAAGCTTTGGAACCAACATAAGAAGGTAAGAATTTAGTCATTTTCTCTCCAAGATAAATATAACCAGAATAACCCAAAAGTAAACAAAAATAGTCCCCCATCTCTGAGGGACCATTCTTAATAACCAAACACTAGAACGAAGGGTCTTCTACGTTCTGGTCAGCGCCACACACAGGACAGAACTTGAACGCAGTAGGAATCCTGGTTTCACAGTCCACACACAAGGACCGTACCCGTACCCCATCCTTGTACTTAAGAGACCAGCTATCGCCCTCTTTAGAGGCGGAGTCAATCATTGCTTTTTCTTCACCTGTGAGCTTGGACCAACCAGGAAGTTGAAACTTAATGTCCACCTCAGAGCGTTCAGAAACAATTTCTGCTTCCTTAACTGGCTCTGGTTTCTTTTCTTCAACAACCACAGTTTCCTCAGGAGCATCAACCGTAATCTCAGCTTCCTCTTCCCTTTCAGCATCCCACTGTGCCTTCTCAGCCTCAGAGAGCTTCGTTAGCTCATTAATAAAATGAGTGCCCAGGTTAGCATCAACAATGGTCAAGAACCCCTTGAAGTGGTTAAGAATCTTTGTAGCAGTGGTGATACGGAAAAGCTTATCCAAGTCATAGCGTTCCCAAGATTTCTCTTCATCAGACAGACCTGGGTTAGGATTAATCAGCTTTTGAAGTCCTTTATCCAAAACCATCTCAGGGTTCTTAGAAGCATTGAAGATACGGTAAGGTGGGTTCTGGAGACCAGTTCTTTCCACTCCCATATCATACTTTTCCCAGAAACCGTAGAAAGCCATAACACTACCAGTAATGATAGGTACAAAGCCGTAGGAGGGAACACCGGGGTCTGCAAACTCCAGGATAGTTCCATCTTCGAGCTTCTTGATATTAACACCCTTAGATAACAAGACAGTGTGCTTGTTCTCTCTGTGCCAATCCAAAGACTGGCGGTCAATAACATTCATAAGGAAGAATTGCCTTCCTGACCAGCCACGACCCAGCAAACCAAACTTACGAGCAGGATTAGACTCTAACAAATTAGAGTAAAGTACCTGTCCAACCATAGAGGGAAACTTGGCAAGATGGCGATACTTGAGAATGTTCTTCTCATTGCCCTGTTCATCCTTACCTTTAACCCAATCTGCTTCAAGAACCTTATTAATAATTCTCCACAGAATGTGGTTCTCATCATGTTCTTGAATAGGAAGAACAAGCTTGATACGCTTACCATCGTCATCCAGAACCTCAGCGGTCTGAATGATACGGGCATCATACTTACCCCTCTTAGGATTAAGTTGATTGCGGATATTAAAGTCGGGGTTTTCACCCATAGCCCTAATAATCCTAGGTACCTTTTCTGTCATACCAACATACTTAATCTTTTCGTATGTTCTACTGAACGAACCTCCTTTGGATGAGTTCCGGTTTCTTTCACCGGCATCCACTTCCTCTGCTAGGTGCTTGAATATATCATCCAAGTCCTCCGAACCATTGTAATCTTCGCTCACTTGGAGCCTCCTTAACTGGGACTATGCCCTTTTTTATAAAGTAATGCCATTTCGGCTTAAAGTAAATTAGTTACTGACAGTTTTTCAGAAAATCACTCTCCAGGTGGACTCGTCCCACCACTTACTCCTTCTGGAGTAATATTTATCCATATCCTCAACGGTTTCCAGTATAATCTTTAGGGAATAAGCATGTTTGACAACCGCTTCTACATCCAGTCTCTTCATTTTGTCACTAAGAAGCCCCGGCTCCCGGTAGCATCTTTTCCATAGTCTCAAAATCCAGTCTTCTACCTCTTCTTTATGCTTTTTGTAGTACATTCTGATATATGCTCCCCAGTTTCTTACAAAGATGTCAAACAAGTCCTCAAACCCGTAGCTGTCCCATCTACCTGGAGTTTTATTGTCAATGAAGCTTTTAACTGAAAAAAGTGCATGAGCCTGAGCATCCACTTCGTAATCCGAAAATACCTGAAAGTTTTTTATACCAATAGTCTTGGCTATTCTATCGTTCCACTGCTCTGATGTCTCATCAGAGGATTTTGTATCCAGAAGTTTTCCTAGGAATCCACCTCCAGTAGCGTCACGATACCAATGTGATAACTCATGGTAAACCGTCGCCTCATAGGTACTAATATTCATAATCATACTATATGTGGTTTCACTATACTCATTCATAACCCAGGCTCTTAAAGACATTAGCGCAAACTGTGGGTATCTTATTAGGTCCTTGTACATCTGTCTTCCATAGAGGTATAGTATTTCATCTAAGTATATATTGACTGAACTACTATGAGGGGAGTAGCTATTCTGGTTCTTATTTTGTTCTCCATTAGGAACAATAATGTTAACCTTAATAGGTTTTAAAAGATGTGCAGTCTTTAGGTCCTCAGAGGTAAAGTCCCCACTAGACATAGAGAATATTACATTACCTTTTTCTCCGGTATAGTTGTGTGTAGAGTTAGCAAAGTCCTTTGTTTTATTAATATCCCTTAGAAAGGTAAAGATGGGCTCTATGATCTTGTCCATATCTGTACTTGGAACGTAGATAATTGCCTCTTTGAATGGCTTTATTTCTTGTTGTTCTGACATAGTTCTAACTTCCCCTCCAGTTCCTTAATCTTTTCCTTAGCCTCTGTCAGTAGTTTGAGTGGACTACTACCCCCATGCTTCATGATATAGAATTCAATGTCCTGACCTGCCACACACATTGACCCAGAAAGCCAGTTCTTAATGAGAGGATTCTTTTTGAAGGACTCTTGAATTGTCTTTGTAACAGCATATAACCATGCCTTGATGTCCTCCCTTTTAATGTCCATCATTATATTAGTACCATCTTCAGGGTTGTAAGTAACCTCAGCGAGGGTTAGC
>JFJP01035138.1_pt1 | contig 12351 bp, 9 predicted proteins | sample 431651 | NCBI WGS metagenome assembly JFJP01 (sample SAMN02602958, study PRJNA72255) | Microbial mat metagenome, whole genome shotgun sequencing project. | biome: fresh water; feature: sink hole; material: water; isolation source: purple microbial (photo- and chemosynthetic) mats found in... | reverse complement strand
GCTTGGCGTGGAGCGGGCGCTGGCGGCGGAGCGGGTGGCCATCTGGATGACCGGCGACGTGCGCCGCGTGATGAACCGCGACGGGCTGGACGCAACGGCGATCGGGTCTCTTGCAATTTCAAGCCATCAGCTCGCTGCTCTGGTTGCGCTTGTTTCCTCGGGTCGAATTTCAATCAAGATAGCCAGGCAGGTGTTCGACGCGGTGCTCTCCGGCGAAGGCGAGCCGGAAGCCATCGTGGCCGCGCGCGGCTGGGAACTGGTCGTCGATCCGGCTAAGATTGCTGCGGCTGTCGATGCTGCGCTTGTGGCGGAGGCTGAAGCCTTTTCAGGTGCGGTGGCCGCCCTCGTACGCGGCGACGCGGGCAAGGGCAAGTCGCTGTCGGCCTTCCTGGTGGGCAAGTCTATCGCGGCGTCCGGCGGCAAGGCCGAGCCGGGTCTCATCAAGGCGGCTGTTGAAGCTCGCCTTGCGGCGGCTGTTGCAGGCGCTGCCGCCGCGGTAGCTTCTGCCGCGGGGTCCACAGGGGACTTGAACCCCCACCTTCCGAGTAAAGGAGCACTGTAATGCGGGTACTTGCCAAAGAACTCAAGGCAGCGCTTGGCGCTATTAAATCCTCTGACGCCGCGGGTGTTCCTGACGAGGTGCTAGTAAAGGGCTGGGTGCACCGGGTGCGCGAACTGGGCGGCATCTCGTTCGTCATGGTGCGCGACCGTTCCGGCATCGCGCAGGTGGTGGTGGAGGGCAAGGTCGACCTGCCGCTGGAATCGGTAGTGTCGATACCCGGCGTTGTGGCGGCCAACGACAAGGCTCCCGACGGGGTCGAGCTTCGTGCGTCCCGCGTTGATGTCATCTCGCGCGCCGCTCCCGACCTGCCGTTTCCGGTAAACGGCGACCCGACAAAGATCGGTCTGGACGTGATTCTTGACCAGAGGCCGCTATCCCTGCGCAACACGAAGATTCGGGCTATATTTTCTGTACAAGCTACGATAATCGATGCGTTTTCTTCTTTCCTGCGTTCGCGCGGTTTTACCGAGATGAAGACGAGCAAGCTGATAGGTTCAGGCACCGAGGGCGGTACGGGGCTGTTCGAGGTGGACTACTTCGACACCAAGGTGTACCTGGCGCAGTCGCCTCAGTTCTACAAGCAGACGATGGTGGCCACCGGCATGGAGCGGGTCTTCGAGGTTGCGCCGGCCTACCGCGCCGAGAAGCACGACACGCCGCGTCACCTGAACGAGTACGTGTCGATGGACGTGGAAATGGCCTTCATCGATTCTGAGCGTGACCTCATCGCGCTGGAGAAGGAACTGCTCTCGTCGATATTCGAGGCGGTTTCCTCGCGCAACGGCGACGAGCTGGCGGCCTGGGGCGCTACGGTTCCGACGCCAGAATCGGTGGCCGCGGCCCCCATCGTCGCTCACGACGAGGCCATAGCGATAGCGGCCAGGGAAGTGGAGAAATCTGGCTCGTCGGCCAAGAAGGCATACGAGATAAGCCCGGAGGTGGAGCGGCTCGTGTGCGCATGGTCGGCCCGCGAGCACGGTGGTGAACTGGTGTTCATCAACGAGTTTCCGCGCAGGCACCGGCCGTTCTACACGTTCCCCATCGACGCCAGCCGCACGATGAGCTTTGACGCGATTTTCCGCGGTCTTGAAATTACGACAGGCGGTCGCCGCCACAACGAGTACCAGGCGCTGCTGGACGTGCTGCCCAAGTTCGGCCTCAAGGCAGAGGACCTGACCGATTACCTGAACGTGTTCAAGTACGGCTGCCCTCCCCACGGCGGCTTCGCCATAGGCTGCGAGCGCCTGACCCAGAAGATCCTGGGGCTGCAGAATGTCAAGGAAGCTTCGTTGTTTCCGAGGGATAGAAAGCGGGTGCGGCCTTAGATGGGGCTGGCCCCTGGGTATGGCAGGTCTATTGGTGCTGTAGCAATTCTCCGCGCTCCATGATTTTTATATCATCGATGTATATGTCGGGACGGAAGGCCACAAGGTCGAAGTGGCCATTGGCATAGTGCTTTCCGCCCAGGGCGATATTCCGGCCCATGCCAACATGGAAGGTTCCGTACGCGCTTTCGTCCTCTATGTACGAATTGCCGGCGCAACGTGCCTTCTCGTTGAGTCCTATACCCAATTCCCCTGCCACGAACATGCGCTCGTCGCCGAAGGTCTTCAGATAATCGGCGAGCTGCCTGCCGGAGTGGTTTGTTTCCATGTCTACGAGCCTGCCTGCTTCGTAACGCAGCCTTATGGGGGCAGCTACCAGTCCTATGTAGCCCATCGAGCCGTCGAGTACCAGGACACCTTCAGTGCGGTCCTCGACCAGTGAAACGGAAATTTCAAAGCTTACCGACGTTGATGCGCCTTTTTTGTCGCAGACGCCACTGAACAGGTTCCAGGAGCGATTCTGTACCGTAAACGTGAGATCTGTGCCAGCCTCGGTCGTAACATGCACCATCCGGGCGCTTGCAAGGAAGGGTTTTACCCGTGCCGCGAGGAGTTCTGCCCGTGCAGGGTCCATCGTCATCATATCGCTCGTCAGGAGTGACAGGCCATCGTTTGTTGCGAGTGGCAGCGACAGGAATCGCGAACCGGTGCGGACAGCGTCGTGGATGGCCCGGGTTGTCATGATGGAGTTGTGGGTTGCGCCGAGTATTACATTCGCTGCCAGGAATGCTACGCAACGCTGGTCGAACAGCTCTCCTGACTGAGGGCTGCCACTGGGCACGATGACCAGGATGGGCGAAGCGCCCGCGGCTGCGGCCTGGTCGCGCAGTTCCAGAGCTTCAACGGTATGGAGTTCGTCGGAGAGTATGGACAGGCTTTCGCCAGGTTTGAGCCGGAGCCAGTCACGAATGACTATTCTGGCTCCGTCGGACAGCGCGATGCTCATCGAACCATCAACTTATCTGGCCTTCAGCGGTCCTTATGTCCACGGAGCGTTCGACGATGGCTTCGATGGCGGCTTCGATGGCGTCTGAAATGGTCTGGATTGACATGGTCGGGGTGTTAACCGGCTTGCCGATGGCCTGCGAGGTCATGAACGGCACGTGTATGAAGCCAGCGCGGATCCCGGGGTGCTTTGTCGCTATGGAGTGGAGCACGCAGTACATGATGAAGTTGCAGACATAGGAGCCCGCGGTGTAGGAGACGCTCGAGGGGATGCCCCTTGCCCGGATCTTTTCGACTATTGCCTTGACGGGAACCGACGCGAAGTAGGCATTTTCTCCGCCTTCGCGGATAGTCTGGTCTATGGGCTGGTTTCCCTCGTTGTCGGGAATCCGGCCATCGGCGATGTTGACCGCGACACGCTCGACGCTGATGTCGAAGCGGCCACCGGCCTGGCCGATGGAGAGCACGACGTCGGGCTTCTTGTCTATGATGGCCTGTTCCACAACCGGGTCGCACTTTCCAAAGACTGTAGGTATCTCCAGCTTGATTATCTCGGCGCCGGCTATGTTGTCCGGAAGGAGCTTGACTGCCTCGTAAGCGGGGTTGACGGTTTCGTTGCCGAACGGGTCGAAGCCCGTGACCAGTATGCGCATGTTGCGGTTCTCCTCATGGGGGACTGGACGATGCCGCCGGGGCAGGACCGTCTTCGAGGCCTGCCTCGTAGAACGTCCCGCCCCGGCGGATTTTCTGTACTCTGGTTACTTGGCGATCAGCATGTAGCCGATCTGGAACACGAGCAGGATGACGGCAACGAGCACCTGGTTCTTGATGACGTTGTACTTGCCCTTCATGTCGAGGATGGCGACAGGGACGATGTTGAAGTTGGCTGCCATTGGCGTGCACAGGGTTCCGCAGTAGCCACAGGTCAGCGCGAGCATTCCTATGGTCGTGGGATTGGCGCCCAGTGCCAGTACGAACGGACCGCCGATGCCTACGGTGATGACCGTGATGGCTGCGAATGCATTGCCCATGATCATCGTGAAGAGTGGCATGGCTATGGCGAATACGATGATGCCGACCGTCATGTTCCCTTCGGGAATGATCTTGCTGACAAGGCCGGCTATGACCTGGCCGACGCCTGCGGTCGTGAAGATTGCTCCGAGCGCTGCCAGAAGCATCGGCAGCATGGAGAGCGGGCCGACAGTGTCGAGCAGTCGCTTTGAATCTTCAAAGAAGACCTTGGGTTTATTCTCTTTGGCGAAGATCATGAGCAGCAGGATGGCGACAATGACGCCTACGCCTACGCCGACGAGCGGGCTGATCTTGGTGAACACGGCGAAGAGTATGGCGAAGGTTCCCATGGACAGGGTAGGGATAAAGATTTTGTAGCCGATCTTGTCCGCCATGGCCTTGCTGTATTCCTTGGTGACTGCGGGAACGGTACCCGGCCTGACCTTCTTGATGATTGCGGGGATGGCCATGATGACGACGAGGATGCCGGTGACGACCTTGGGCATCCAGCGGCCGAAGGCCAGGATCACGGCGAGTGAAATCCAGAATACTGCCGTGGGGTAGCGAGACTTGTGTTCTTTCTCGAAGAGGGTCTTGATGCCAGCGTATCCGGCGACTATGCCCATGAGTATGTAGAGTACTTCGAGGAGTTTTACGTTGAGCACGACCTTGGGGTCCATGAAGAATGCCATATATGGTTCCTCCCTTTACTTTTTCGTGCTGTAGAGCGTCTTGGAGAGGCGCCTGTCTTTGAGGAAGTACAGGGTGCCCGCGACGAGGAGCGCGAAGATGGCGACCGGTATTTCTACTTTGGCGAGGTCTACGAGGTTTGTTTCGTAGCCCAGGCCCTTGAGGGTGGACTGGACGAGCAGTGCACCTGAACCGCCTATGAAGAGTACCTGGCCGTAGAACCAGGTGGTATTTTCCATGCCGGCGCTCATGCCCTTGACTTCTTCCAGATGGTCTTCGTTGACCGTGCCGTGCTTGGCTTCGATGGCGCCTGTGGCCATCGGCATGACGACTGGCCTGACGAATCCGGCGGTGCCGCCGAGGCTGACGTTGAAGGCAGCGAGCACGAGCCTGAGCACACCGTAGGCTGCTATGACCATACCGGCGGAGGCATTCTTGATCTTGCCTATGAGCTTTGCGGCCATCTCGCGGAGGCCGTTACGCTCGAGGGTGCCCGTGACAAGCATGATGATCACGAAGATAGCCATACCGCGGTTGGCTACGAAGCTGTTGCCTATCGTCTCGAGGATCTTGACGAACAGGGCAAAGCCCAGAATGACGATCGCCACGCCGATGAGTTTTATCACTGCTGCCTCCTGTGTGACTTGGGTAACTTGAAATAAGTTACTACGCAGGAACACGATAACATGAAATTTTGAATTGTCAAAACCTTATCACACCATTTTAATCGATATTTCCTTTCCAGTTTTCACGTTTCATGCAGGGACCGCCCCTGCAGCGCAACCGGAGGGCGGATCCTGGAACGGAATGCCTGGTGGATTCCGTCTCTGGTGCCAGCCCGCCACTCGGCTCTGGCATCAGCCTCCGCGAGCAAACGTATCACTGCCAGGTCATTGAGCGTGTGTGTGCGGGCACACAGGCGAAGGAGGCTGCCCGTGGCGGTTTCGTCGGACACCTCGGTGACGAAGCTTGTTGCCGTGACCCATGGGTACTTTACCGACGCGTAGTAATAGTCAGGTTTATACGGGTAAGGTACCCAGTAGAAGATCATATTTTTGTAGTATTCCGCAGGAAAGAGCCGGGGCATCCAGGAATGCGCGTACTTCTCGAAGCGGTCTTTCCATTCGGCGTTGAGCGGACCGCATTCGGGATCGGCGCCAATTAGGTCGGCGACAGCTTCCTGTATGCCTTCGGAGAGGATTTTGTTGTCGGCGTAGCGCTGGTCTGTAACGTACCAGAAGTAGCCGTACAGCAGGGCCCGGGGCATCCAGAAGCCCTTGAACCACGGCGAGGTGTAGCCTGAAAATTGCTGGCACCACTCGTGGGTGGGTACCCCATGGTTGTCGGTCACGACATCCGGCAGCCAGTCGCGCCATACCTTCGTAAAGGCCATGGCTTCACTGTGGATGGTGGAGTCTTTCCAGTACTCATGGGCCAGCTCCTTGCCCAGGGAGTTGTACCGGGCTATGTGGAGTATCCACTCTGGATTATCCCTGGCAAGCTCGTAATGTATGGCTGCACCATCGGCGTTTTCGTACGGTACGATGACGAGGTTCACCCTGTCGGCAATGCCGGCATATGCCGGATCGCCGAGCAGGGTGCGCAGCAGCATGAAGGCGGCGTTGGTGCCTGAAACCTCGTTGGCATGGTGCCGCGCATTTACATAGTAGACCGGCCTGGCCGCGATGAGCTTGGTCCGCGATACGTAGCCCGGCAAGGATGAACGTAGTTCGATCGAATGGATGGCACGGCCTTGCCGGCTCTCGGCCACCTGCCGTACGCGAAGTCCCGGTACGCGCGAGAATTGGCCGATCAGCGATAGGTATTCGTCATAGCCTATGAGGGTGTCTTCGAGGATGTCTATAGAAGAAACATCCAGCGGTTCCAGGGCAGGTTCCGCTGTCGGGGGCTCTGCGTGGATTACGGTTCCTGCAATGCGGAAGCTCAGCTGCGGAGTACTGGCAAGCTTCCCCGACGCGCCCAGCAAGCCCGCCGTCAGGAGCCGTGCATAGGAACGGATAAACGCTGTCAGATCGGCGGACTCGGGTTCCTTGCTGCCGCAAATTTCAATGGCCAGCCTTGGGCTGAAGTTGCCCGTTTCAGTATGAAAGACCAGTGCTTCTATCCACACTCCTACGTCGGTCTTGTGATACGGCGAGCCAAAGCGCTTGTCTGCAGTCTCTATGGCTGGTTCAGCCGATAGCTCACCGAGGAGCCGGAAGCGCATGCGGGGCCTGCCTGGTCGTTTACGGATGACCGGGAGGATGAGTCCGGGGGCGTCTATGCCCTTGCCGCAAGACTTGAGTCCAAGCGTCTGGAAGTAATCGAGGCCGGCAAAGTAGATGTCCTCATGGAGCGATTCCAGCGATGAGACCCTGTCCTGCCTTACCGGCAGTGTTTCGTCGGGCTCGCTGGCGTCTATGTCGAGCCTGAGTTGTGCGAAGTAGGGCTGCCGGGCTGAGTCGATGGTAGCACCGCAGACTGCTTCGATTCGGGCCTTGCAAGCTGGCAGCACCTTGGTCTGGTAGGCCTCCCATATGGTTTCCATGTCGGTGCTGAAGGATTCCGACCACGAGTCCTGCCCGGGAACGCTGATGGAAACGCGGCCGGTACCGGGGTGGACCCTGCCGATGCCGGGGAATTCGTCGAGGTAGGTCCGTTCAGAAAATGAGGTAGCATATGCGGATTCGTAGACCGTTTTCCCGGCTGCATTCCTGGCGATTACCCGGTATCCTGGCTCTGTCACCCCTTCAAGGAGGGCGAAGCGGATTGTATCGCGCGGCAGTCCGAGCGTCTCGGCCATTATGTCATCTATGGGGTAGAGTTCCTGAAGGAGGCGTACCGGCGGATCCAGCCAGGCATCTGGATCATCCACCCTCTGTGCGCTGATCTTGGGGGTGGCCCCGTCCTCGTCGGTCCAGGCTGTGCGGCCATCGGGCAGGAAGGCGCTGAATGCCAGTTCCAGAGAGTTGATACCCGGGACTGCAGCCAGTTCAGGCAATACGTAGTCCCGTATCCAGCTGAAACCCTGTTTGAAGGCGCATATCACCCGCACCCTGGGATTGATGGCGCCGCGTGCAGTAGCTTCCTTGAGAATCTCTCCGGCGAGCTCCTTGCGTACTTCACTGTCCTCGCTGATGACAACATCGATGGTGGCGGGTTTCCCGGGTACAATCCGGCTGTAGACACCGCGTTCGAGGATTTTCCTGCACGTGTCCAGTTCCCAAGGCAGTTCGTACTCCTCGTCCCGGAGTACGGCGAGGTCGCGCCGGTTCCGGAATTCGACGGAGGGGAATGCTTTTTCAAGTGCGGCCCTGCGTGTTTCTAGCCCTGGTTCCCCGTAGAGTGTGGTTTTCCCGGCGGCGCTGTCAGTGGATTTTCTCGTTGAGCCAAGGGCATCCAGCCAGGCGAGCTGACCATCCAGCGTGTACAGGGCTACCGCGCGGGAAAGGTCCGCGCAGATTTCAGGCCAGGTAGCCTCACGGCCGGCTTCGGGGAACCAGCGGCACAAATGTGCCGCCATGGCTGCCAGTCCTTCGCCGTTACCGGTGACCCTGATGACATTCCGGCCACCTTCGTTGGCCATGGACAGGCCACAGGTGCCGGAGCGTTCGATGCGGACAAGCGTGTGTGCCTGCCTGCCCTTGCCCTCCAGTATAGGAAGTGCAAGCCCCAGGCTCTCCATACCCAGCCTGGCAGCCAGGTCGCAGGCTGCCGAGAGTTCGTATCCATTACAGTTTTCCGGAATCTCGATAGTAACGTCTATGGTATCCGGCAGGAAGTCAAAGTCCGTGTCCTTGGCTATGAACCCGCGTTCGAATATCGATTCGAGGCCGCGGCGGACCGGCTCGGGTTGGTAGCCGCCGTCCATGATGCCAGGTGCTTCCTTCCAGGGCGCATCAGCCAATGATGAAACTGCGCCTCCGCTGGCGTATTTACCTGCCAGTCTGGCGCTGAGGACAGCCAGAGCTTCGGAGGCACCGGTTTCGTCGCGGAGTAGTATTTCCAGCCCATCGTCGATGTCGGTCATGGTATATCCACATGGCAGCGATGCTTCGGCTCGTAGTCTGACGACGCCAGCGCCTGCCGGCCCGGTCAGGAACGAGAGGAGGGGGAAATCGAGGGATAGTGCGTTGAAGCCTATGGCCGCCGCAACTTCAACCGCGAATTCCTTGATGAATCGCGGGCTGTCGGATGGTACGTTGAGTGTGTGCATGCGGCCATTGTACCATCTGTTTTGCGGATTTTCCGCACCATCATTCCGGCGAGCCGTTTTTGCGGGCCTGGTTCTGCAGGGCCACCATGACGAAGTCCTGCATCACCGCGACACCTTCCTTGACGAGGTCAAAGGCGGCATCCTGCACGCACCAATCCAGGAACACCCCGCGGGAGGAGCGGTTGACCAGCACGGCCAGACGGTCCGCGTCCAGGTCGGTCCGCAATTCACCCGAAGCCTGGCCCCCCAGTATGATGTCCCTGACGATGGCGTGCCAGCGCCGTTCCCGGTTGGTTATCATCTTGCTGGAGCCCGGTTGCACGGCCTGGTTGGCGTACAGGATCTTGAGGCTGGGATTTCCGACCACGTCCCGTACGTACTTCATCTGGGCCCGGGTAAAGGCAACCAGCTTCTCTGCCGCTGTCTTGTAGCGCTGCAGGTTTTTCGAGGCGTAGCTCTCATAGTAGGCGTCAATTGCCCAGAACGAATCGACGACGATGTCGCTCTTGGTGGCAAAGTAGGTGTAGAAGGTACCCTTGGCGACACCGGCATCGTTGGTTATGTCTTCAATCGTTACAGAATCAAAACTGCGTGCATTGAATAGTTTAAGGGCGCTTGCCATGATTGCGTTCTTGGTGCGAAGCGCGGTAGGTCCTAGTTTAGCCATAGGTACGGAGAATAATATAATGGCCGTTCTAGTACAATACCGCGGTATGAATTACCCACGAAGTCGAAGTATCACATAAGGGCCGTCGGGAACGATGGCCCACCTGGCCTTGGGGCCGTATTTTTCCAGCAGCGACTCTACGGTTTTGCCAATGTCCTTGCATGGCTTGAAGCCGTACCTGACCTGTTGCTCTTCGGTAACGCCTTCTGAATACAGGTAGATGGGATGGTTGCCCATCCATTTGTAGATCTCCTGGGCGCACCACTGGTCGGGATAGAAGAACTCGTGGGCCAGAGCCCGCCGTATCCATTCCCCTGGCGTGGTAAATTCGTCCATGGAGGCGATGAATTCAGCACTGCCAAGCCCTTCGGGGCAACGCGACGCTACGACAATTTCGCCGCCATCTTTGAGTACCGGTGCCACGCCCGCTATGCCCTTGGATGTCTGGTAGAGGTTGACGTCCAGCGGGGCGCCTCCGTTGGTGGTGACAACAAAATCAAGTGGCTCGTCCAGGTAGGTGGTGCAATAGGGTTCGAGTTCCTGCGCACCGCGAAGATGGGCATTGACCGGGTGGCCGGCGTAGACGCCGGTAACTCTTTTTTCGGTATCGAGGGTCACGTTGACCAGGAAATCCGCCCCTACCTTCTCCATGATCGAAAGACCGGCCTCGTGGAAAGGGTTGCCGGCGAGTTTGCCGTAGACCACGTCGGGATGCGCTATCATCTCGGGGCCGTGCATGAACTGCACGGTTTTGATGCTGGAAATGCCTGGCAGGATGGATTTGCGTCCGCCTGAAAAACCTGCCCACATATGGGGTTCAATAAAACCGGTGAGTATCTTGAAATCAGCTTGTGCATAGAGCTTGTTAACGTAGACGGGCGTATCGCCCATGATGGAACCCGCGAAGCTCATCTCGTCGTCGTTTTTTGAAAAGTGGTTGACGATGCGGTAATTCTTGACTATGTCCTCGCCAACATGCCTGATAAGTTCTTCACCTTCGTTCGGGCGGTGAATGCCGGTGGCTATCAGTATGGTGATGGCCTCGCGCTTGATGCCAGCCGCCGCGAGTTCTTCCATCAGGAGCGGAAGTATCAGCTTGTTCGGTACTGGCCTCGTAGTATCGCTTATGACGATGATGACAGAGCTTCGGCCCTTGGCCATATCGCGCAACGGGCTGGTGTCTATTGGATGTCGAAGACCTTCCAGGATGGCAGCCTGAGGATCCTCGATGACGGGCCGGGTTTTCGGACCCAGAATTCCGACAAAGTTGCCCATATCCGGCAGGCTGACTTCGAGCCCGGTAGTCCCGTATTTCAAGGTGGTTTCTGGCATGCATTGCTCCTGTTCCATTTATTTGTAGATGGAAGGTTGCTCCGCCATGCGAGCGCGGAGCAACCTCGTAGAAACTAAGCGTCGGCCAGATCGAAAATCTTGCCTGGATTCATGATGTTGTTGGGATCCCAGGCCTTCTTTATCGCCTGCATCAGTCCGAGTTCAACCGGATCGATGACTTCTTTAAGGAACTTTTTACGCTTGAGTCCTATGCCGTGCTCGCCGGAGATCTTGCCACCCAGATCGCCGGTGATCTTGTACAATTCCCTGAGGCAGGCTACCTCGTTCTTCTTCCAGTCTTCCATGCTCATGGCAGGATCCTTGACGAGGGTGGCATGCAGGTTTCCGTCTCCGGCGTGGCCGTAGCAAGGAATCTTCACATGGTATTTCTCGCTGAGTACATCGAGCTTGGGGATGATCTCGGGTATGCGCGAAATCGGTACGACTATGTCTTCAAGACTCTGTATGGGGCTGTAGATCTTGAACGCCTCGGCTATGTTGCGCCGTACGTTCCAGATGCGCTCGATGTTGTTGCGGTCTTCTGCGACGTAGACTTCAATGGCGCCGTGCTCCTGGCAGAGCTGGCCGGCCGCTATCAGGTCCATCTCTATCTGCTCGGCATTGGTGCCGTCCAGTTCGATGAGCAGCATGGCACCGGCCTTTTCATAGGGCAGGCTTTCGTTCAGGTACTTGCAGCTGGTTATGATTGACAGCTGGTCCATGAACTCGATGCTCGTCGGGGTCAGACCCTTTGACAGGATGACGGGTACCACATCGATGGCCTCGCGCGGTGTCTTGAACAGCACGAGGAGGTCGGCCTTGGCGGTCGGGTAGCCAATCAGCTTGATGATGGCCTTGGTCGCTATGCCCAGGGTTCCCTCTGAACCCACGACCAGAGACTTGAGGTCGTAGCCGCTTACGTCCTTTGACAGTTTGCCACCTAGCTGGACTATGTCGCCGGTAGGCGTGACCAGTTCTATGCCCTGGATGTACCGTCCGGTAACGCCGTATTTTACGGCTTTGCCGCCGCCGGCGTTCTCGGCGATGTTGCCTCCGATGGCGCAGGTCTGCAGGCTCATCGGGTAACCGGCGAAGAACAGCCCGCGCTCCTGTACGTAAACGGCCAGGTCGTTGGTCACCATGCCGGTCTCCACCACGGCAACCATGTTGTCTACGTCGAGCTCGATGAGCTTGTTCATTTTTTCAAGCGACATGAGGATCCCACCATAGAGCGGGATGGATCCTCCCGACAGGCCGGAGCCCGCGCCGCGCGGCGTTATTGGAATGTGTTCGCGATTGGCCAGTTTGACGACAGCGGCGACGTGTTCGGTCGTAGCCGGCATGACGACGACTTCCGGCATGTGGCCGTATTCGGCTGCATCGGTCTCGTCATGCGAGTACGCCTCTATTTTTTCTTCATCGACGAGGACATTTTTGGCCCCCACCAGGGCACGCAGTTCTCCGAGGATGGCCTCGGTGACCGGAGCGTAGGTCGTGGCTTTGGTCGCGGTCATTTGGCACCTCCGTTGCGCTTGTCCATGCG
>JFJP01010507.1_pt1 | contig 12351 bp, 14 predicted proteins | sample 431651 | NCBI WGS metagenome assembly JFJP01 (sample SAMN02602958, study PRJNA72255) | Microbial mat metagenome, whole genome shotgun sequencing project. | biome: fresh water; feature: sink hole; material: water; isolation source: purple microbial (photo- and chemosynthetic) mats found in... | reverse complement strand
TCCGGCTGCAAGGAACCCCGATGTCGATGTCCGACCGCGACGGCAAGATCTGGATGGACGGCCAGATGGTCGATTGGCGTGACGCCAAGATCCACGTCTTGACCCACACCCTCCATTACGGCTGCGGGGCTTTCGAGGGAGTGCGCGCTTACCTCACTCCGCGCGGCACGGCGATCTTCCGGCTGCGCGAACACACCGAGCGCCTGTTCAACAGCGCGAAGATCCTGCGCATGAAGATCCCGTTCACGCTGGACGAGGTCATGGAAGCGCAGCGCGCGGTGGTCCGCGAGAACCGGCTGGAGAGCTGCTACCTGCGGCCGCTGACCTGGATCGGCTCCGAGAAGCTGGGCGTCAGCCCGAAGGGCAACACCATTCACCTGATGGTGGCGGCCTGGCCTTGGGGCGCCTACCTCGGCGAGGAGGGCCTCAAGCGTGGCATCCGTGTGAAGACCAGCAGCTACACCCGCCACCACGTCAACATCACGATGACGCAGGCCAAGGCGGTGAGCAACTACACCAACTCGATCCTCGCCAACATGGAAGCCCTCGACGATGGCTACGACGAGGCGCTGCTGCTTGACGCCTCGGGTTTCGTTTCGGAGGGTGCCGGCGAGAACCTCTTCATCATCCGCAAGGGGGTCGTCTACACGCCGGACCTGTCGGCCGGTGCGCTCAGCGGCATCACGCGCGACACCATGTTCGCGATCTGCCAGGACCTCGGTCTGAAGCTGGTGGAAAAGCGCATCACCCGCGACGAGGTCTACATCTGCGACGAGGCCTTCTTCACCGGCACGGCCGCCGAGGTGACGCCGATCCGCGAGCTCGACCGCATCGAGCTCGGTGCCGGAAGCCGAGGCCCGATCACCGAGAAGATCCAGTCCGCGTTCTTCGACATCGTCAGCGGCCGCAACGAGAAGTACGCCGGCTGGCTGACTCCGGTCTGAGCGTCGAGATGAGCACGCCCCCATCGGTCACCGAACCGCGCGCCATCGTGGAGGTGAGCGCCAAGGACCTCCACGGCCCGGGCGTCGTCTTCTGTCCGAATCCGAAGATGCCGCTGTGGAGTGCGCACCCGCGGGTCTTCATTGACGTGGCGCACAGCGAGGGCAAGTGCCCCTACTGCGGCACGGTCTACCGGCTCAAGGACGGCGAGAAGCTGTCTGGCCATTGAGCCCGCCTCGGGTACGAACCGCTCGCGCCGTAGGAACAGTGCGCACGCTGGACCCACCGAACGGCTGAGCCCGGAGCGATCCGGCCCCATCTGAGAGCTACGGACGATGCCGGATCCAGCCCACGAGAGCGACCGCCAGGGACAACCCGGTGCCGACGGCGTGGTCTCGCCGATCTCGGACCGTTTCGTTCGCGAAGCTCTTCAAGGCGCGGGTACGGCTGTTTGGGAATGGAACATCGTCACCGACGAACTGTCCGACGTGACCAGCAGCGCAGCCTTGCTCGGCTACGGTCCGGGGACGATCGCCGCGAGCCAGTCAGGCTGGGACACGCTGGTGCACCCGGACGATCTCAGCCAGATCGACGTGGTCTTCCTGAAGCACGCCCGAGGCGAAATCTCCACGTACGAACAGGAGTACCGCGCACTCGCGCGCGACGGTTCATGGCGATGGATTGCAGAGCGCGGCCGCATCATCGAACGGACGGCAGACGGCAAACCGTTGCGCATGGTCGGCACGCTCTCGGACGTGACCGAACGCCGCGAGGCACAGCGCCTCGCGCTCGAGCTGGGCGAGCGGCTGCAGAAGATCTCGCGCCACGTGCCGGGCATGGTCTACCAGTTCCGGCGCCGAGCCGATGGCAGCACCTACTACCCTTACGTGAGCGAAAGCTGCGTCGATCTGGTCGGGCTCACGCCAGCACAGCTCACCGAGGACGCGAGTGCTCTCAGGCAGCTGATCGATCCGCAGGACAGCCAGCGGGTTCGGGAATCGATCGAGGTCTCAGCGCTCAAGTTGCTGCCATGGCGCTGCGACTTCCGGATGCGACGCGCTGACGGAGAGTTGCGCTGGTTCAGTGGCGCTTCCACCCCGCAGGCCGAACCTGAAGGGGGCATTCTCTGGCACGGCTACCTCCAGGACGTGACCGATCTCAAGACACTGGAGCAGGCCCAGCAGGAACGCGCCACGGCCGAGGCCGCCAACCAGGCCAAGACGGCCTTTCTGTCCCGGGTCAGCCACGAGTTGCGAACACCGCTGAACGCCGTGCTCGGCTTCGCGCAACTGCTTGAGCTCGACACCGAGGAGCCGCTCACCGTGGCCCAGCGCCGGCGGGTCGAGCACATCCATGCAGCCGGCGATCACCTGCTGACGATGATCGGCGAGTTGCTCGACCTGACGCGGATCGAGTCCGGGCACCTCGCGCTCGACCTGACCGCCGTGCCGCTGGCACCGCTGTTGCAGGAGTGCCTGGAGATGATTCGCCCGCAGGCGGAGGCGTTGCAGGTGAGTGTGCAACTCGGTCCGTGTGAATCCACCGCGGCTGCGCGGGCCGACGCTACGCGGCTGAGGCAGATCCTGCTCAACCTGCTGAGCAATGCCATCAAGTACAACCGCGCCGGCGGTGACGTGCGGGTGCAGTTCGAGCGGCGCGGGGCCGAGGTCGCCATCCATGTGGCCGACTCCGGTGTCGGCATCGCGCCGGCCGATTTGCCCCTGCTGTTCGAGCCGTTCTATCGCGGGGCACAGCAGCAGAGCAGCATCCAGGGAACCGGGATCGGACTGGCGATCACCGCCGGCCTGGCGCAGGCGATGCACGGCCGCATCGATGTGCACAGCACGCCGGGACGGGGATCGACCTTCACCGTCGTGCTGCCGGGCTGCTGAAGCCAAAGGCACGCTGCGCCAGGCCGCTCCTTAGAATGAGGCTCGTGCGGGGTGCGGCGACCGAGTGGCCCGGCCCTTGCTCCGTGCCTCCTGGTCCGCTTCCTGCCCGCACTCGCCAGACCTCCGCATGCCTCCTACGCCGAAAGCCCCGCCCTCGTCGCCCGACGATATCGAGCAGCAGTTCTACGAGGCATTGCAGCGGGCCGATATCGAGAAGCTGATGGCGGTGTGGTCCGACGACGAGGAGGTGGCCTGCGTGCACCCCGGCGGGCCGCGCATGGTGGGAGCAGGAGCCATCCGAGCGGCCTTCGAGGCGATCTTTGCCAACGGAGCGATCGACGTGCGTCCGGACAAGGTGCGCCGACTGCTCACCCATTCGAGCGCCGTTCACCATGTGCTCGAGCGGGTACAGGTGTTGGGCGAGGAAGGGCCGCAAACGGCGTTTGCGATCGTCACCAACGTCTACATCAAGACGCCGCAGGGCTGGCGCATGGTGCTGCATCACGCAAGCCCGGGCATGGCGCGCGAGATGCAGGAGATCGCCGAGGCGCCCTCCACGCTGCACTGAGCGCCGCACACCTTGGCTGCGAACGAGGGCGCACCGATGTCCGCCGTGATGGCCCGCCTGCCTTTCCCCGCGAACCGCGGCGCGCCCTGGTGGCTGCCGGGTGGCAATGCCCAGACGATCTGGTCCGCGTTGTGCGCGAGGCGCTATGAGGGCGCTGCCCCGACGTACCGCCGCGAGCGGTGGATCACGCCCGATGCCGACTTCATCGACGTTGATGTTCTCGATCCGCCGCCCGAGGGCCGCACCGCGCCGCTGCTGGTGCTGTTCCACGGCCTCGAAGGCTCGTCCCGCAGCCACTATGCGCAGGCGTTTGCACACTGGGCGCGTGGCGCGGGCTGGGGTTTTGCGGTGCCCCATTTCCGCGGCTGCTCAGGCGAGCTGAACCTGGCGCCGCGCGCCTATCACTCCGGCGACTTCGAGGAGATCGGCTGGATCCTGGCCCGCCTGCGCGCGCAGCACGGCCGTCCGCTCTATGCGGTGGGTATCTCGCTCGGCGGCAATGCGCTGCTGCGCTGGGCCCAGGAAGCCGGCGAAAGCGCGGCGCAGACAGCCCACGCCATCGCCGCCATCTCCTCGCCGGTCGACCTGGCCGCTGCCGGCCGGGCGATCACACGCGGCTTCAACCGGCAGGTCTATGACCGCATGTTCCTGCGCAGCATGCTGCCCAAGGCACTGGCCAAGCTGGCTCAGCATCCGGGGCTGTTCAAGCGCGAGCGGCTGCTGGCAGCGCGCGATCTCTACGAGTTCGACAACGTCTTCACCGCACCGCTGCATGGCTTTCGGGACACCGACGACTACTGGGCGCGCGGCTCGGCCAAGCCGCATCTGGCCAGGCTGCGGATTCCCGCGCTGGTGCTCAACGCCCGCAACGACCCCTTCGTGCCCGCCGCCTGCCTGCCCCAGCCGCACGAGGCTGGCAGCCATGCGACGCTGTGGCAGCCGGCGCACGGCGGGCACGCCGGTTTCCCGAGCGGTGGCTTTCCAGGGCAGCTCTCGGCCATGCCCGAGGCCGTGACAGCCTGGCTGCGCTCGGCGCATTGAGGCAGGCCGCGATGGACGAGATCGTCAAGGCGGCACTGAAGAAATGGCCGCAGGTGCCCGCCTGTCACGGCTGGCTCGCGCTCGATGCGCGGGGCGACTGGTACATGCGTGACGATCGGGTGCAGGCCGCCGGCCCCTTTCCCCAGGTCAAGGGCAGCCGGCTGCTGCACGAGGCGCTGTGCGCCTTCATCGCGCGCAACTTCGAGGCCGACGCGCAGGGCGCATGGTTCTTCCAGAACGGGCCGCAGCGGGTTTACGTGGAGCTCGAAGCTGCGCCACTGGTGCTCGGTGTGCAGCGAGAAGGCGATGCCTTCGTCGTGCACAGCCACCTGAAACGCGAGGACCACCCGCTCGCCGTGCAAGCGGCCTGGCTCGACGAAACTGGCCGCCTGTTCCTGGATACCGACGCCGGCTTCGGCCTCGTGCGCTCACTCGACATGGATGCCGCCGCCGATGCACTCACCGCCGGCCGCTGGCGCCTGAACGAGCTGCCCTTCGCCGAGATGCCGGCGCGCTTCGGCTACCGGCTCAGCCCGCAGCGCGACCTGCGGTCCGGCCACGAAACTCGCTGAGCCTGACGTGAAAAAGCCGACCCGCCGGGGCCGGCTCTTCATCGGGTTCGAACCTTCGCCGGCCGCGAAGCCGGCCGCAGTCAACTCACTTTGTGGCCGACGCGGCAGCAGCGACAGCCGGGGCCGGCTGGGCAGCCGAGGCAGCACCGGCAACCGCTGGCGCCTTGGGCTCTTCGAAGCTCGCGCCGCCCGCATTGACGAGATAGACCATCGCGCGGCCGACCTCGAGATCGCTCAGATCGCCACCCCCCTGTGCACCCATGGCGCCCTTGCCCTTGAGCACCGAAGTCAGCAGAGCTTCGTAGCCGGTCTTGATGCGTGGGGCCCAGGCCTCCGCATCCCCAAGCTTCGGCGCGCCAGCCAAGCCCGCCGCGTGGCAGGCCGCGCACTGCCCTTTGAACGCCTGCTCACCGGTCTTGAGCGACGCCACATCCGAGGCGTCCTTCACCCGCACGCGCGCCACCGGTGCGATACGTTCCTCGATCGCCCTGGCGCTCATCCCGTCGCTGCCGGCGGCCGGCTTGGATGCGGTGGTCACATACACCGCCAGCATGACGATGACGAGGACCGGCACGACGAACGACGCGACGACTGCCACGACGAGCTGCTTGGGGGTACGGATCGGCCCTTCGTGATTGGGCTCGTGGTCGTCGTGATGGGGCGCTGCGCTCATGCTTACCTCAAGGTGGTGATCAGATCCGTGACCTGCAAAGGTGCCGCCATCAGGACGCCCCGCAAGAAGGAGCACGAGTATAGAAGGGCCCCGCTCCGGCGCGTCGCAGCGGGGCAGTCCACGGCACCGCCGAAGTAGAATTGTGATGCGCGTCCGTAGCTCAATGGATAGAGTACTGCCCTCCGAAGGCAGGGGTTGCTGGTTCGATCCCAGCCGGGCGCACCATGAGCTTCAGAGTGCTCGCCAATCCCCCGCCTGCTCGAAGGCGTATGCGCCGCGGTAGATGGTGCCCTCCTCGTAGCGGCGGCCGATCAGCATCATCCCGACCGGCAGTCCATCGACCAGACCACACGGAATGCTCATCGCCGGATGACCGGTGGCGTCGAAAGGCGCGGTGTTGGAGATCATCTCGAAGGCGCGCGCCACGGTTTCTTCGACCGACGCGCCGGGAGCGGGCAACTTGCTCGAAGTGATCGGCAGCGTCGGCATCAGCAGCAGGTCGAACTCCTTGAAGGCCTCGTCGTAGGCCTGCGTCAGCTGGCGCGTCAGGTTCTGCGCCTTGGCGTAGAAGTGACCGCGGTAGTGCTTGATGAAGTACTCGCCGAGCACCATGGTCAGCTTCAGCGGGTCGGACAACTCATCAGCGCGCGCCTTCCAGCCGGCGTGCCAGTCGATCATGCTGGTGACGTACAGGCCCTTCCAGTTGTAGCCGTGCCCGTTGTCCTTCATCATCTGCTGGGTCGCGCCCTCGGCCGCGACCGGCAGCCAGATTGCCGTGCCCATGCGGTGCATCGGCACCGAGACCTCGGACACCTTGGCGCCGAGCTTCTTGAAGCGCTTGGCCGCCTTGCGCACCTGCGCATCCAGCGCGGGCATCGAGTTGGGCCAGTCGAAGCCCTCGGTCACGATGCCGATCCGGAGATCCTTCACGCCGCCCTTCATCAGCGTCGTGTAGGGCTGCGCTTCGCGGCCCGCGTGCTGGCGAGGGTCCAGCCCGTCGGGGCCCGCCAGCACCTCGAGCATCAGCGCGTTGTCGGACACGTTGGCGGTGATCGGGCCGGTATGGTCGATGGTCAACTCGATCGGCATGATGCCGGTGTACGGCACCAGCCCGTGCGAAGGCTTCATGCCGTAGGTGCCGCAGAAGGCCGACGGGATGCGCACCGAGCCGCCCTGGTCGCCGCCGATGGCGAGCTCCACCTCGCCGGCCGCGACCAGCGCCGCGCTGCCCGAGGACGAACCGCCCGCGGCATGCCCCATGCGCCACGGGTTGTGCACCGGGCCGGTCGCGCTGGTGTGCGATCCGCCCGAGAAGCAGAAATGCTCGCACACCGACTTGCCGAGCACCGTCGCGCCGGCGTCGAGCAGTCGGGTCACGATGCTGGCGTCGACGTTGGGAATGTAGCCCTCCATCGTGCTGGAGCCGTTCATCATCGGCACACCGGCCACGCACACGTTGTCTTTGATCACCACGCCCTTGCCCGCCAGCTTGCCCTGGGCTGCGCCGCGGATCGTGGACTTCACGTACCAGGCGCCGAACTTGTTCTCCTCGGGGCCGGGGCGGTAGCCCGGCGTGCGCGGATAGCTCACGGCTGGTACAAAGTCCGGCATCGCATCGACCAGATCGTAGGCATCGAAGTTGGGTTGCAGCAGCGTGTTGTAAACCGTAACCTGCTCGTCGCTCAGGTGGATGCCCAGATCGAGGGCGACTTCCTTGAGCTGCGCATGCGTGGGTCGTTTGATGGCCATGGGAGAGTTCCTGAGGTTGGAGGAGAACGGTGGGCAGAAGCGCGGGAGGCAAGCTATATCGTGAAGGCCGCGCCGAGCGAGGAGCCGGCGCGGGCGGTTTCCGGGTCGGGGTCAGTGCGCCGCCACCGCATTCGCCTCCCATCGGACCTTGCAAGCCGCCAGCTGCGCCAGCCACAGCTCCTTCGGCAGATCGCGGCCGATGAACACGATCCGCGAACAGCGCGCCTCGCCCTCGCCCCATTCGCGCGACACGTCGGAGTTCATCAGCATGTGCACGCCCTGGAACACCACGCGCTGGTCCAGGCCGTCGAAGGCCACGATCCCCTTGTAGCGCATCAGATCCTTGGCATGGCTCGCGATGGCGTCGCGAAAGAAGCCCTGCAGCCGCTCTCCATCCAGCGGCGCATCGCTGGTGAACACGAAGGACTGCACCGCATCGTCGTGCTCGTGGGCGTCCTCGCCCAGGAAGCCTGGCTCGATCTCCAGGATCGCATCCAGCGAGAAACCGCGGATGTCGAGCAGTTCGGCAATTGGCGTGTGCCCGAAGTGCACGGCCTGGATCGGCGCGCGCGGGTTCATGCGCGCCAGCCGGGTGCGCAGCCGCTGGCAGTCCGCCTCGCTCACCAGCTCGGACTTGCTCAGCAGCAGGCGGTCGGCAAAGCCGACCTGCTCCTGCGCCTCGTGGCTGGCATCGAGCTGGGCCGGGCCGTGCACGGCATCGACAACCGTCACGACCGCATCGAGCCTGTAGTAGGCGGCGATGTCCTCGTCGATGAAGAAGGTCTGGGCCACGGGGGCCGGATCGGCCAGTCCGGTGGTCTCGATGATCACGCGGTCGAAGGCGCCGGGTCTCGCCTCGCGCCGCAGGCGCAGCTCGCCGAGGATGCACACCAGGTCGCCGCGTACGGCGCAGCAGATGCAGCCGTTGTTCATCTCGACGATCTGCTCGCTGCCACTGTCGAACAGCAGATCGTTGTCGATCCCGGCCTCGCCGAACTCGTTCTCGATGACCGCGATGCGCTCGCCGTGGCGCTCCTGGAGAATGCGGTTCAGCAGAGTCGTCTTGCCCGCACCCAGGAAGCCGGTGAGGATGGTCACCGGCACCTTGCTCGCAGCAGCGCGATCGACCGGAGCGCTCATGCCGGCATCACTTCAGCACGTGGGCCGGACCGACCGCACCGATGGCAAAGCGCCGGGCCTTCAACTGTGCTGGCGAGGTCAGGCCCTTGCCCACAAGCATCGTCTCCGCAGCGTTGAGCCACTGCTCGTAGTAGGACGGAGCCCGCCCACCCGCCGCCTCGACGGCACTAGCAGCGGCCACCTCCTTCGAGAAGCACTCGACCCACTCCGCCCAGGTGAACTGCCCGGCCTGCGCGAGCTCGACCACGATCGCGAAAGCGCGGGCTTCCCAGGGCGCAGCGAAATGCCTGTCGGGGTCTGCGCCCGCGGGCAGTTCAGGCGCCAGCAGCGGCGAGCAGGTCGCGGCGTCCATGGGGTCGGCTCAGGCAAGGTCCAGGTAATCGTCGAAGAGGTCGACGCGCAGCGAGTCGCGCTCCGGGGCCCTGGGTCCCCAGACCTCCCGGGCCGCGAAGCGCACGCCGTAGCAGTGCTGCGGCTGCTCGCCCAGGCCGTGGGCATGGGTGTCCGGAAAGGCGAATACGCCGTGATCCTGCTCGATCGTGCCGACCCGGCAGCGAAGGTAGCCCGGCAGGCGGGTGTGGGTGGTCGGCTGGTGGTTGCGCACACGCACCCGGTCGCCGACGCGAAAGCGCGGCGCCACCGGCGCGGCCACGCGAGCGGACGCGCCACTGGCGACGACGACAGGAACGAGATCGGGCGTGAGCAGCATCAGAGACCCTCTTCCTGGAACTCGGCGATCCGCGCGTCGAGCTCCTCGCGGCTCACGATGCCGCGCTTCACCAGCAACTTCTCGAAGGCATGCAGCCAGTGCTCGTAGTAGGACGATCCGAGGTAGTGCGCCGGGTCCATGTTCTCGATCGTGTGGCGGAACTCGTCCACCGTATAGCCGGCAAAGACAAAGGTCGAGGCGAACAGCCCGAACACGCGGGCCTCCCACGGCGCGTGGAAGACCGGCTCGTTCTCTTCGTGGAGCACCGGCCCGTGGCCGTGCATGCCGCCCAGGTCGTGCACGCCGTTCATGGCACAACCGCCTCGGGATTCCTCGCGCGGGTCACGCCGATCATCGAGTCGCGCGTCACCAGTTCGGCCAGCTGCTCTTCACTCAGGTGATCGGTGCCGGGCGGCCGCTCGGGAAGCACCAGGTAGCGCAGCTCGGCGGTGGTGTCCCAGGTGCGCACCTCGACGGTCTCGGCCACTTCCGTGCCGAACTCGGCCAGCACGCTGCGCGGGTCGCTCACAGCCCGCGCACGGTAAGGCGCGGACTTGTACCAGCCCGGCGGCAGGCCCAGCGTCGGCCAGGGATAGCAGGAGCACAGCGTGCAGACAATCAGGTTGTGCACCTCGGGCGTGTTCTCGACGACCACCATGTCCTCGCCCTGCAGGCCGGAAAAGCCCAGCTCCTTGATCGCGGCCGTGGCATCGGTCAGCAGCCGCTGCCGGTAAGCCGGGTCCACCCAGGCCCGCGCCACGACCCGGGCGCCGTTGCGCGGCCCGACCCGGTGCTCGTAGGTGTCGATCAGCGCATCGAGCGCCTTAGGGTCGATCAGACCCTTCTCGGCGAGGATGGACTCGAGAGCGCGGACGCGAATGGCCGCTTCCGATTCGGGCTGGACGTTGTGGGGCTTGGCCATGCGGGCTCCAGACAGCGGTTCCCCGCCGTCGCAGTCTACCCAGTCAGCCACGCCGCGGCATCAGCACCGTGTAGTCGAAGTCGAGCACCACCGCGGGATCGTAGGCGCCGCTTGCGTCCTGGTAGGGGAAGTCGGCGCCCGGGCGGTCCTTGGTGGCCACCGTTCGGACGCGCAGCGCGCCGAGGTCGCTGCGGCCCGGCAGCGCCTGGCGCTCCAGCACCTCTGTCCATGCATAGATGGTGTCGCCCGCGAAGGTGGGGTTGGCGTGGCGGCCGCCGTGGATGGCGGCGATGGTCTGTGCATTGGCCAGGCCGTTGAAGGACAGCGCCCGCGCCAGGCTGATGACGTGGCCGCCGTAGACGATGCGGCGGCCAAAGCGGCCGGCCTGCTCGACATGCTGGTTGAAATGCACCCGCGCGTTGTTCTGGAACAGGCGCGCGGCCATCATGTGGTCGGCCTCCTCGATGGTGATGCCGTCGATATGGTCGATGCGCTCGCCCGCGGAGTAGTCGTCCCACAGGTGAGGGCTGCCGGCGCGTTGCGTGTCGTAGCGCGCCGCATCCACGCGGTAGGGCAGCAGCAGTTCATCCGCGGCCACGGCGGCCGGCAGGTCGGGCACCACGGGCTCGGGCGCAGGCAGGTCGGCGTCGCGCTTGCGCACCATCACCCAGCGAAAGTAGTCCACCACCATCTCGCCCTGCTGGTTCACGCCGGTGGAGCGCACATAGACGACGCCGGTGCGGCCGTCCTTGTTCTGCCGCAGACCGATCACGGTGGAATCGGTGCTGACGGTATCGCCCGGGTAGAGCGGCACGCCGAAGCGCCCGCCGGCATAGCCGAGGTTGGCAATGGCATTGAGCGAGATGTCGTTGACCGTCTTGCCGAACACCATGTGGAAGGCCAACAGGCTGTCGACCGGCGCGCGCGGCAGGCCGAAGGCAGCCTGAGCGAACGGTGTCGACGAGTTGAGCGCGAAGCGCGGGCCGAACAGCGCGGTGTACAGCGCCACCTCGCCATCGGTCACGGTGCGCGGCGTGGCATGCGCGATATGCTGGCCGACGCGGAAGTCTTCGAAGAAGTTGCCTGATTCCGTCTTGCTGCTCATCGTCGGCGGCCTCGGGTTCAGAAGCCGTAGGCGGCGGCGAGTTCAGGGTCCTTGCGCGCCACCAGCCGCGCCAGGTCGACGATCACCTTGGCCTGTTTCCAGGTGGCGTCGTCCTGCATCTTGCCGTCGATCATCGCGACACCGCTGCCGTCGGGCATGGCGTCGAGGATGCGCTTGGCGAACAGCACCTCCTTCACGTCGGGGCTGAATACGCGGCGCGCGATGGCGATCTGGTTGGGCGCCAGCGACCACGCGCCGGCGCAACCCATCAGGAAGGCGTTGCGGAACTGCGCTTCGCAGCCGGCCTCGTCCTTGAGGTCGCCGAAAGGGCCGTAGAAGGCCCGCAGGCCGTGCGCGACGCAGGCATCGACCATGCGCGCCAGCGTGTAATGCCACAGGTCTCCCTGGGTGAATGTTCTGGCGGCGCTGTGCTCGGCGCGGAATTCCATGGGATCCGACAGCACGCCGTAGCCGGGGTGGCCCCCGCCGACGCGCGTGGTCTTCATGCCGCGCGAGGCCGCGAGGTCCGCCGGGCCCAGGCTCATGCCGTGCATGCGCGGGCTGGCCGCGGCGATCTGCTCGACGTTCATCACGCCCTGCGCGGTTTCCAGCAGCGCGTGGATCAGGATCGGCTTGCGCACGCCGTGGCGCGCCTCCAGCAAGGCGAGGTACTGGTCGACGAAATGGATGTCCCACGGCCCCTCGACCTTGGGGATCATCACCACGTCCAGGCGGTTGCCGGCCTGGCTCACGATCTGCGCCAGGTCGTCCAGGATCCACGGGCTGTTGAGGCAGTTCACGCGCACCCAGATCGCCGTGTCGCCGGCATCGAAGGCGTTGATGCCTTCGATGAAGCCGGCGCGCGCGGCGTCCTTGGCGTCGATCGGGATCGCGTCCTCGAGGTTGCCGCAGAGCACGTCCACCTGACGCGCGGTCTCGGGCAGGCGGGCGCGGATCTTCTCCAGGTGCGGCGGGAAGAAATGCACCACGCGTTCGGGCCGCAGTGGCAGCTCGCGCATCGGGGCGGGCGCGCCGATG
>JFJP01010506.1_pt1 | contig 12351 bp, 10 predicted proteins | sample 431651 | NCBI WGS metagenome assembly JFJP01 (sample SAMN02602958, study PRJNA72255) | Microbial mat metagenome, whole genome shotgun sequencing project. | biome: fresh water; feature: sink hole; material: water; isolation source: purple microbial (photo- and chemosynthetic) mats found in... | reverse complement strand
TGAAGGACTTTTCGCTCGCGGTAGTGGGAGCCGGCCCGGTGGGGCTGGCGCTGGCGCTGCATGCGGCGCGCGCGCTGCCCGGCGCACGCGTCACCGTGTTCGACAGCCGGCCCGAGGGACAGGACGTGGCCCGCGATCCGCGCACGCTGGCGCTGTCGCTCGGCAGCATGCAGGAGCTGGAGCGCCTGGGCGTGTGGCCGGCCATTGCGCCCGCGAGCGCTCCGATCCGCGCGGTGCATGTCTCGCAGCAGCAGCCCGCATTGCTGGCCAGCATGGCACGCCTGCCGCAGCCCGAGATGCTGCTGACCGCCGCCGAGTGCGACGTGGCGCAACTGGGCGCGGTGGCGAGCTACGGCGCGATCGTGGCACCACTGCAGGCCGCCTGGCTGGCCGAAGTGGCACGCGAACCGCAGCGCCTCTCGGCGCGCTTCGGCACCCCGGTGGTCGCGCTGAAGGGGGTGCAGGACGCGCTGGGACGGCCGGCGATAGAGGTGGACGCCGGCATCGCCGAGTGCTGCGATCTGGCCGTGGTGGCCGAAGGCGGCGTGTTTGCCGGCCAGCCGCGCAAGAGCTTCCCGCTGGGCATCTCCAGCGACTACCGGCAGACCGCCTGGGTCGGGCAGGTGACGCTGGATGCACCCGCCGATGCAGACGCCGCCGGCACTGCCTACGAGCGCTTCACACCGCAAGGCCCGGCCGCGCTGCTGCCACTGCCGCCGGACGGCGAAGGCAGAACCCGCGCCGCGCTGGTGTGGTGCGTCAACACCGATTGCGATCCGGTGCGTGACCTGGACGACCCGCAGCGTCTGGCGGTGCTGAACAGCGTGTTCCATCCGCGCGTCGGGCGGCTGACCGACATCACGCCGCTGAAGAGCTTTGCGCTCGGCCTGAATGCCGAGCGCACGCTGGTCGACGGGCGCGTGGTTCGGATTGGCAATGCGGCGCAGACCCTGCACCCGGTGGCCGGCCAGGGCCTCAACCTCGGCCTGCGCGATGCGCACGCGCTGGTGGCCGCGTTGCAGTCGTGCGGCGACGTGGAGGCCGCACTGACACGCGTGGAGTGGCAGCGCGCACCCGACCGCTGGGCACTGATCGCCACCACCGATTTCCTCGCCCGCAGCTTCACCTGGCCGCTGCCGGGTCTGGCCAGCGTGCGCGGGCTGGGCCTGGCGGCGCTGCAGGCGCTGGCACCGGCCAAGCGCGCGCTGGCCAGGCAGATGATGTTCGGCTGGCGTTGAGCGTCACCCGGCTCTGGGTGCGGCCGGCACCAGTACAGGCTGGCAGCGACCGGTGGACAGCCAGGTCCGACTGGACGAGCACCCACCATCTCTCCGCAGCACTGACGGCTCGGTGAATCCCCTCTGTGCCCGGGGCGCCACCTCGCTCAAGCTGCTGCTTCAGAGACACTCACCTCACCATTGCAGCCCTCACGCTGACGCCAAGGAAACAAGACGATGGAACAAGCCAAGCTGATTCTGGACTACCTGTACAGCCACGAAACGACCCGCGCCAACGAGGTCTTTCTGACGCAGCCGATCGGCAACGGCCAGGTGGTGGACTACACCTGGCAGCAGGTGATGGACCAGGCGCGCCGGATGGCCGCGCACCTGTTGGCACAGAACTTCGAGCCGGGTCCCCGAATCGCGATCCTCTCGAAGAACTGCGCGCACTTCATGATCGCGGAGCTGGCCATCTGGATGGCCGGCGGTGCCACCGTGGCCATCTTTCCCACCGAGACCGCAGACACGGTGCGCTACGTGCTGGAGCACAGCGGGGCGAGTCTGCTGTTCGTCGGCAAGCTCGACAGCTTCGATCAGCAGCGGCCCGGCATTCCGGCCGGCCTGCCCATCATCGCCTTCCCGCTGGCGCCCAAGAACAGTTACGAGACCTGGGATGCGATCACTGCGCGTACCCCGCCCGTGGCGGGCCAGCCTCGCCGCGAAGGCAGGGACATCGCCATGCTGGTCTACACGTCGGGTTCCACCGGCCAGCCCAAGGGGGTGATGCACAGCTTCGAGCGTATGTCGGCCGCCGCCGAAGGCATCAGCAAGGAACTCAAGTCGCGCATCGGCGCGGACACCCCCAACCGCATGCTGTCCTACCTGCCGCTGGCGCACATCTTCGAGCGTGCCTGGGTGGAGGCTGCCTCGCTCGTGAGCGGGAACGTCCATCTGTACTTTGCGGAATCGCTCGACACCTTCATGGAGGACCTGAAACGCGCGAAGCCGGTGACCTTCATTTCGGTGCCGCGCCTGTGGCTGAAGTTCCAGCAAGGCGTGTTCGCCAAGATGCCGCCGAAGAAACTCGACCGCCTGCTGGGCATCCCGATCCTGGGCTCCATCGTCGCCCGCAAGGTGCTCAAGGGACTGGGCCTGGACCAGGTGCTGCTCGCCGGCAGCGGCTCGGCGCCGATCCCTCCCGAGGTGATCAGCTGGTACCGCCGCCTGGGCTTGAACCTGATGGAAGGCTACGCGATGACCGAGGACTTCGGCTACTCGCACTACTCCACACCCGGGCTCAACGAGCCGGGCTGCGTGGGCGGGCCGCTGCCGGGCGTGCAGGTCCGCGTCAGCGACGAAGGCGAGGTGCTGATCAAATCGCCGGGGCAACTGGTGGGCTACTACAAGCGGCCCGACCTCGATGCCGAGGTGTTCACGGCCGACGGCTTCTTCCGCACCGGCGACAAGGGCGAGCGGCGCGCGGACGGCCTGCTCAAGCTGACCGGGCGGGTCAAGGAGCTGTTCAAGACATCGAAGGGAAAGTACGTGGCGCCGGCGCCGATCGAGAACCGCATCAATGCCCATCCGCGCATCGAGATGAGCATGGTGTCCGGCGTGGGTCAGCCCTCGGCGTACGCCCTCGTGGTGCTGGCGGAATCGGTGCGCCCGACCGTCAAGGATGCGGCCGTCAGGGCCCAACTCACTGCCGAGCTGGCGCAGTTGCTCAAGGATGTGAACGCCGAGTTGCCCCACTACGAACAGCTGCAGATGCTGGTCGTGGCACCCGAGCCGTGGTCCATCGAGAACGGCATGCTCACGCCCACGATGAAGATCAAGCGCTCACGCATCGAATCAGCCGTGGAGCCGAACCTGGCGACCTGGTACGCCGGCGGCGTTGCCGTGCTCTGGCACTGAGCGACCGCGGCCTGGTGCAGCCCGGGCCATGATGCAGCCCATGCGAAAGCACGAGGAAGCTCCCGACGAACCGATACCGCTTCGCGAGCGATTACTGGACGTTCCGTGGAACGTGCCGCGCGAGGTCTGGTACGCACGGCTGGCGGTGCTCGTCATCATGGCGATATGGGGCACGAGCGTCTGGCTCGGCAAGATGACCGAGATGCCCCAGGTGCTGCACCTGACCGTGATCCTCTTCCACGAGGCCGGGCATGTGATCTTCGCGCCCTTCGGCGAGACGATGGGAGTCGCCGGCGGCACGCTCGGCCAGCTGCTGATCCCCCTGCTGTGTGCCGTCGCGATGTTTCGCCGCGGCGACAACTTCGGCTCGGCGATCTGCCTGACCTGGATGGGCATGAGCCTGATGGACGCATCCGTCTACGCCTACGACGCCGCCGACCCGGTGCTCCCGCTCATCGGTGGCGGCACCGGCGCCGACAGCTTCCATGACTTCGTCTTCCTGTTCGATCGCTTCGGCCAGCTCGACCATGCCCGCGGGTGGGCCCGCCTGATGAACGCACTGGGCGCGATCGGCATGTTCGCCGCGCTGGCTTGGGCGGCGGTGCTGCTCTACCTGCAGCGTGAGCATGGGCCCGACTGAGTGGGCGGGTGCGGCGCCTCGCGGCCACTTCCTCCCGCTGATCATGGTCAGCTTGCGGGCATCGCACCTGTTCGTGCGGACCGAGGCCTCGCCCTCGCGCCTTGCCACAATCGCTGGATGACGACACCGCCTGACCCGACCCTGGACCCCGAGACCGGCGAACGCCGCCGGTTCTCCACCCGCGACACCACCCGCATCGACGACACGCGCATCGATGCCGTGCGCCCACTGATCACGCCGGCGCTGCTGCTCGAGAAGCTGCCCGTCTCGGAGGCCACGCTGACGCTGGTGGAGCGCAGTCGCGCAGACATTGCGCGCATCCTCGCCGGCAGCGACGACCGGCTGCTGGTCGTCGTCGGGCCCTGTTCGATCCACGACCACGATCAGGCGCTCACGTACGCCTCTGGACTTCAGGCTGCGGCAGCACCGCTGGCCGACGCCCTGCTGGTGGTGATGCGCACCTATTTCGAGAAGCCGCGAACGACCGTGGGCTGGAAGGGCTACATCAACGACCCGCACCTGGATGGCAGCTTTGCCATCAACGAAGGCCTGGAGCGTGCGCGTCGCCTGCTGCTGCAGATCGTCGATCGCGGCGTCCCTGTGGGCACCGAGTTCCTGGACCTGCTGAGCCCGCAGTTCATCAGCGATCTGGTCGCCTGGGGCGCAATCGGGGCGCGGACCACGGAAAGCCAGAGCCACCGTCAGCTGGCTTCGGGGCTCAGCTGTCCCGTAGGCTTCAAGAACGGCACCGACGGCAGCGTGAAGGTCGCGGTGGACGCCATCGTGGCCGCAGCCGCTCCGCACGCCTTCATGGGCATGACCAAGATGGGCCAGGCCGCGATCTTCGAGACCCGTGGCAACCCCGACTGCCATGTCATCCTGCGCGGCGGCAAGCGCCCGAACTACGATGCCGAGTCGGTCGCGGCTGCTTGCGACAGCTTGCGCGCAGCCGGCCTGCGCGGGCACGTGATGATCGACGTATCGCATGGCAACAGCGAGAAGCAGCACCGGCGCCAGATCGACATCGCGGCCGACATCGCCGACCGCATCGCCGCCGGCGAGCGGCGCATCACCGGCGTGATGATCGAGAGTCACCTGCACGAAGGCCAGCAGCTGCTGCGTCCTGGCGAGCCCCTGCGCGCCGGCGTGTCGATCACCGATGCCTGCATCGGCTGGGACGACACGGAGGCGGTGCTCCAGCAGCTGGCCTGCGCGGTGCGCGTGCGGCGCACAGGACGGGCCGACGGTCTTTGAATCTCTCGTACCCGGTGACACCGCTCGACCCTTGCCCTCGATGTCCTACCTGTACCTCGCCATCGCCATCGTGGCTGAAGTGATCGGCACTTCGGCCTTGAAGGCATCGGAAGGCTTCACCCGGCCCAAGCCCTCGCTGGTGGCGGCGATCGGCTACGGCGTGGCCTTCTACTTCCTGTCGCTGGCCTTGCAGAGCCTGGCCGTGGGCGTGGCCTATGCCATCTGGTCCGGCGCCGGGGTGGCCCTGATCACGCTGGTCGGCTGGCGCGTCTTCAAGCAGCGGCTGGATTCACCGGCGATCCTGGGCATCGGGCTGATCGTCGCCGGCGTGGTGGTGTTGCAGTGGTCGTCGAAGGTGGTCGCTTGAGCCCGCCGGGCCGTCCCCACGGCGAACACCGCAGTGCGCAGCACGAAGGTGCCGCAGTGAGCTCCGTGCCCACGCGGCCGGAACAGGCCTGCATCGCGGTGCCCGCCACCACAGCCGGCGCGCACGATTCGGTCGCTGCGCCGGGCGAAGAAGAGGTCTTCGAGGTTGCCCCGGGCGCGCACGAGCCCTTGGCCGATCTGGCGCGCGAGGCGGGCGCCCGGCTGCACGATTCCAGTCGCGCGCGACGTCGATGGGCCGCCTGGTTGATGCTTGCGTTGGCCATCGTCGGCGGCGCCATCGGCACCTCGTCGCTGGCAGCGAGTGCCGGCTTCACCCGCGCGGGCCCGGTGGGGATGATGGCCGTGGGCTACCTGGTGTGCTTCATCGCGCTGACCCGTGCGCTGCGAGTGATCCCGATCTCGATCGCCTATGCCGTGTGGTCGGGCGTCGGCATCGCACTGGTGTCGGGGATCGGCTGGTTCTGGCTCGGCCAGCAGCTCAACCGGGGCGAACTGGCGGGCATCGCGCTGATCCTCGTCGGCACGGTGGTGATCCAACTGTTCTCGCGCAGCCACGACTCGTCGCACTGAGGCGCCGCGTTCGGCACCCGCGCCAACGGTCGTGCCGACGCAGCGCCTGGCTCGCAGCTTCTCGATACAGAAGCGCGCCTAGGTTCTGCGGCGAGTCAGCGAATCACGCGGTGGATCTCGCCGTCGTCAGTGGCCACCCAGACCCATCCGTCGGGGCCCTGACGTACGTCGCGAATGCGCTTGTTCAAGGCGGCCAGCAGCGGCTCGCAACTCGCAAAACGGTTTCCATTCAGCGCGACGCGCCACAGGCGCTGGCCAGCCAGCGAACCGATCAGCACACTGCCGTTCCACTCCGGGAAGCCCGAGCCGTTGTAGAGCACCACATTCGACGGCGCGATGGAGGTTGGCGCCCAGAAGGTGACCGGCTCGTTGAAGGTGCGCCCGCTGAGCGGCGCATGGGTGCCGCCATTCACGCGGCACGCCGTACCGGTCGGAGAGCCGTACGGGCATCCGTAACTGCGCAGCGGCCAGGCGTAGTTAGCGCCAGCCACGACGCGGTTGAGTTCGTCGCCGCCCTGCGGCCCGTGCTCGGTGTTCCAGAGGTCGCCGTTGGCCGGGTTGATCGCCAGGCCCTGCGGATTGCGGTGACCCAGGCTCCAGATCTCGGGCAGCGCGCCTGCCTGCCCGAAGAACGGGTTGCCGGCAGGGATCGTGCCGTCGCGGTTGATGCGGATGATCTTGCCCAGGGTCTTGCCCAGGTTCTGGGCGTGGTCGGTGCCTGGTGACGATGGGTTGTCCTGCCCACGGTCACCGAGCGACACGAACAAGGTCTTGTCCGCGCGGAAGGCGAGTCGCGAGCCGAAGTGCACGCCGTCCTGGCCGACCTTCGGTGTCTGCTGGTACAGGCGTTGAAAGCTGCCCAGAGTGGTGTCCCCCTGCAGCTGGGCACGCCCGACCGCGGTGCCTGAGGTGCTGCTGGGGCCAGGCTCCTGGTAGGTGAAGTAGATCCAGGGCGACGTGGTGGCGTAGTCCGGGTCGAGCGCCACGTCGAGCAAGCCGCCCTGCCCACCGTCGCGGATGTTCGGTCCGCCGGGAGCCCAGGAGAGCGTGGTGCGCGTCGCGCCGTCGGCACTCACGAGGACCATCGCACCGGCCTTCTGCGTCACGAGCACGCGGCCATCCGGCAGGAAGGCCATCGCCCAGGGGCTGGACAGGCCGCTGGTGAAGCGCTCCGTCCGCACTGCGGTGCTGGCGCTGGTGGTGGTGCATTGCACCGCGGCCGCGGGGGCTGGTGCGGGCGCTGGCCCAGGCGCCGGGGCTGGAGCAGGTGGCTGCGGTGGCGCCGGCGGTGGTGGCGAAGCCGACAGGATGTAGGCCGCCATGTCGAGCATTTCGGCCCGAGTCAGCGTCGTGAGTTCGTACTGCGCATCGCCCATGCGACCGGTGTTGCTGCGGATCGCGGCGTCGATACGATCAGCCAGTTCGCTGGCGCTGGTCGCGCCACGACGCATCGCGCTCGCGTCGACATGGCACTGGACGCAATCGACTCCGGTACCGACATACAGCGCCTGACCGCGAGCCTCGGCACTTGCCGGAGCGGCGCTCTCGGAGCTGCCCGAGCCGCCAGAGCCGCCGCAGGCGGACAAGGCCAGACAGGCGGCCGCGCAGGCTGCAAGTCGCCACTGATGCTCAGTGGGGCGCGGCGCGGCCGGAACGAATCGGCGACCAAGGACGTCGGTGGGGGTCGAGCGCAGCGACATCGGGGCTACCCGGAGCAATACACCGCTGAACCTTATCGTGCCTGCGCTCCGAACGCCACCACAGAATGAAAGCAAACGTCACCTGATCCTGGGCGGTGATGAGGGCGAGCCCCGAACGTCCCGGCCAGCGGCCTGCGCGGCCATCTGGGCAGGCTCCGCATCGTTCGAGCGGTTTGCCAGCCCGGGCGGGCGAGGTCGGCTGTGCGAGCTTGTCAGAACCGTCAATCAACCGGGCTCATTTGCTGGCCGGACTGGCGGCTTTGATCGCCAACCGACTGTATTGATACTTCAAGCCGCCGCTACCTCTAAAGCGCACCGACTGCTAGCGCGGCATGTGCGTCCTGCGATCCCGCTGAACGCGCACTCAAGTCACTTGATCCAACCCTGTTGCTTGAACCGTATCTTCAACTGATCGCCGATTTCCTTGGCAGTCTGCTGGGCCCTGCCTTGAACCTTGTCGCTGCCGGTTTTTTCGCCATAAGCACTCATGCCGCTGCTGACAACGAGTCCCACGGGATTGTGAGTGGCGATCAAGGCCACCACTCCCAGCGCCGCCCCGGGTCTCTTCGCGCCTTGCGCATCGGTGTTCCCCGAGCCGAGTTTGACCCACCCACGCTCCGTCACCTGAAAACCTTCGACCGTGGCTTTCAGATCCGTATTGCCAGCCCCAAAACCAACGGCAACGCGCTTCTCTTTATCGCCCTGGTTGAAGGAAAGGATAGCGCCCTGAATCACGATATCGTTGATCTGCGGCCGGGTACCTTGTCCCGCATGGTTCGCCTGCATTCCCATCGCATTGATCTCGTTGACCAGTTCATTCTTGATCGCAGCACCCAGCTGTCGGCCCAAGGCAAGGTCCTCCTGAGACTGCGGCGTGGCAGACGGGGGAATCTGGCCTGCCAGCGCGGATTGGGGAGGAATATCGGACGGGCTGGCCGCAAAGTCGTAGACCCAGATCGTGGCGGGCCGCGGGAGCGGTCCGGTCACGAGCTGCTGACGATCGGAAACCTTGGTCTGGGCACAGCCGGCCGTCAGACTGATGGTCACGAAAAAGACACCCAATAGGGCAAACAACTTGTTCACGAACTCTCCTTTCAATGATTGATTTCCAGCCGACTAACTTGTCACTTTATCAAGCTCACTCCAGAGCCACCCAGGTTTTCTCACGGGCCCGCCGCTGGTCGAAACCTGTGCGGGTCAGAAAATCGCCGCTGTGGCATGAGCCACCGCCACCGCGGGCCATCGCAGGCGCCCGGCCCCCTCTGCCCATGCACGCTCGGCCGAGGCTCGCTGTGACAGGCAGGCTCCACATCAACACGGCCGGTCAAGTTCTGGATAGCAGCGGAAGATGCCCTGCTCATTGAACGCGATGCGTCGCTCGCTGCGCAGATAGGCGGCCACCCTGGGCAGCGCGGCGACGCGGTCGCGCAACTGCACGACACCGGGCGCCTTCGCCAAGGCGCTATGCGCAGCCTTCGGGAAGGCGTAGCGCAGCCCCTCGACCAGCTGGAACAGCGACAGGTCGGCATAGCTCAGCTTGCCGCCGACCAGATACCGCGACCCGGCCGGACTGCGCTGCACGATGCTCTCGAACCACTGCAGGTACTTGGGCATGCGCTCGCTGCAGAACTCCTGGGCGCGGCGCAGCGCCTCGGGCTTCTGGTCCTCGTAGTAGAGGCTGGCGCCGACCGGGTGGTGCGTGTCGTGCGCTTCGGCCACCATGTCGGCGATGGTGAGCTGGATCTGCTGCGTCCACACGCGGGCCTGCTCGCTGCGCGCCACCAGCTTCAGGGTCGGCGCCAGGTACTGCAGGATCACAGCCGTCTGCCCGACGAGGACCTCGCCGTCCTTCAGGAATGGTGGCGCGAAGGGCGGATGCGCCACCTTGCCGTCCTGCATCAGGCGCAACAACGCCGGAACGCCCTGGCCCGAGCCCGGGGCGCCGCGCGCCACGTCGATGTACGGCGCGCCCGCCGCTTCGAGCGCGAGCCGGACGAACTCGCCGCGCCCCTGGATGGTCGGCCAGTAATGGAGTTCGTATGGCATGGGAGGACTGTAGCCCCGCGCCGCTTGTGCCCAGCGGCACCGACGGCGCTGTTCCCGGGCCGGTACCGGTGGGCAAGCTTGCGCCAGCGCAAGCGCGGTCGATTGGAGGCCGCCCGGGCGGCGCAGCGCCTGTCACGGCGAGTGCTGGGCATCCTAAACTGATGCAACGCAGCATAAGGAAACGGAGCTTCCATGGATCTGTCGAACAGAGTGGCGGTCATCACTGGTGGCGGCAGCGGCATCGGCCGCGCATTGGCGGCGGCGATGGCACCGCGCGGCGTGGCCGCGGTGGCGATCGTCGACGTGAGCGAGGCGATCGGCGACGTCGCCGAGAAGCTCAACGCCGAAGCGGGACGCAGCTTCGCGATCCCGTTCCAGGGCGACACCACCGACGAGCGCTTCCGCGCATCGGTGTTCGACGAGATCAGCCGCAAGCACGGCCAGGTCTCGCTGTGCGTGCCGGCCGCGGGCATCACCCGCGACGATCTGGCCGTGCGCGTGGACAAGCTGACCGGCAAGGCCCGCATCTACCCGCAAGAGCTGTTCAAGCTCGTCGTCGACGTCAACCTTATCGCTCCCGTCTACTGGGCGCTGGAGATGATCGGGCGCATCGCCGAGGATCGTGCCGCCAGGGGCCGCAAGCGCTGGACGCCCGACGAGGGCATGCAGGGCTCGGTGGTGTTCATCGGCTCGATCTCGTCGCAGGGCAACCGCGGCCAGATCTCCTACGCCAGCACCAAGGCGGGCCTGGAGGGCGCCGCGGCGACGATCATGAAGGAGGCGATGTTCTACGGCGTGCGCTGCAGCGTGATCCACCCCGGCTTCACCGACACGCCGATGGTGCGCGCGATGGGCGCCGACTACCTGGCCAAGAACATCCTGCCGTACACGCAGCTCGGCCGGCTGATCCAGCCGGCGGAGATCGCCGACGCCATCTGCTTCATGCTTGCCAACTCGGCCGTCAGCGGCGAGCTCTGGGTCGACGCCGGCTGGCACGCGCCGGCGTAACGCCGATGACAAGAAGGCCTTCGAACGACCTATCCTTGCACCACCATGGGTCAGGAGATCTCCGACACGCGCTTCACCGAGGATGACCTGGTGCGCTTCGAGCACCGGCTCGAGGATGAGACGCGGCGCGCCCGCCAGGCCTTTGCCGACGGCGCCTTCGCGCTCTCCGGTCGTGTCGCGGGCTTTGAACTGGAAGCCTGGCTCGTCGACCGCAACCTCTACCCCGTGCCGTGCAACCAGAGCTTCCTCGCGCGGATGGCCGACCCGCTGGTGGTTCCCGAGCTCTCGCGCTTCAACATCGAGCTCAACGGCACGCCGCAGGCGCTGCAGGGCCGGGCCCTCTCGAAGCTCGAGGAAGAGCTTACTGCCACCTGGGGGCGCTGCATTCGCACGGCGCATGAGGACGAGGCCACCGTCGTCGCCATCGGCACGCTGCCCACGCTGCGCGAAGCCGACCTGAACCTGGCGAGCATGACGCCTGCCAAGCGCTACCTGGCGCTCAACCAGCAGGTGCTCAGGGCCCGCGGCGGACGCCCGATCGCGCTGCAGATCGATGGCCGCGAGTCGCTGCGCACGACCCACGCCGACGTGATGCTCGAAGCGGCCACCACGTCCTTCCAGGTCCATCTGCAGGTGCCCGCGGACGAGGTGGCACGCCACCTCAATGCCTCGATGCTGCTGAGCGCGCCGCTGGTGGCGCTGTCCGCGAATTCGCCTTTCCTGTTCGGCCGCACGCTGTGGCACGAGACGCGCATCCCGCTCTTCGAGCAGTCGGTCGACTGTGGGGACGAGGAACGCTCGCAAGAGCGCCGCGTCAGCTTCGGCCGTGGCTACCTCGGTGCCGACCCGACCGAGTACTTTGCCGACAACGCGGCACGCTACCCGGTTCTCCTGCCGCTGGTGAGCGACACACCACCGGAGGCCTACACGCACCTGCGGCTGCACAACGGCACCCTGTGGCGCTGGAACCGGCTGCTGATCGGCTTCGACGCGGCTGGCGCTGCGCACCTGCGCATCGAGCAGCGCGTGATGCCGGCCGGCCCCAGCATGGTCGACATGATCGCCAATGCCGCGTTCTACTACGGCTGCGTGCACATGCTGGCCGCGCAGCCGCAGCCGCCCGAGACCGCGTTGCCGTTCGCCGAGGCGCGCGACAACTTCTACCTGGCCGCGCGCGACGGGCTCGACGCGCGGATCGTCTGGCTGGACGGTCGGAGCGGCCCGGTCTGCGAATTGCTGGGTCACCTGCTGCCGCTCGCCGGCGAGGGCCTGCGCCGGCAGGGCATCGCCGAGGCCGATATCGAACGCTACCTCGACGTGATTTCGGTGCGGCTGCGCACACGCCGCAACGGTGCCGCCTGGCAGCTCGCCCACCACGCCAAACATGGCGACCTGTTCCGCCTCACCGCAGATTACCTGGAGCACCAGCGCAGCGGCATGCCGGTGCATGAATGGCCGCTCTGACCGACGGCCCCACTCCATGCTGACCCGACTCGACGAGCTGCCCGACGGCTTTCTCACGACCCCTGCCCGCGACCTGCACCGCCTGCTCGGCGGTCCCACGCTCATCCACCTGCCGGGGCGGCGCACGCCGGAGCTCTTCGTGACGGTG
>JFJP01021791.1_pt1 | contig 12352 bp, 12 predicted proteins | sample 431651 | NCBI WGS metagenome assembly JFJP01 (sample SAMN02602958, study PRJNA72255) | Microbial mat metagenome, whole genome shotgun sequencing project. | biome: fresh water; feature: sink hole; material: water; isolation source: purple microbial (photo- and chemosynthetic) mats found in... | reverse complement strand
GTGCTAAAAATATGCTCTAACCCCTGAGGCTTCGTTGTTTTCGGGCGTGCCAGTTCGCCGTGGCTCACCGTCGGGCCCTGGCAGGGGTTCCGTTGTCGAAGACATCCTTTAGAGCACGCGAACACGCCCACTAGAAGTGTTTCCCGTATCCGCCGCAATGGTTATGCATCGGTTCAAAATTGCAGGGTTATGAACAGCAGGTCAAGTTGCAATCCAAATCTCTCCTAAATCGGCATAGATTCCAAACTGGTCGCAAGCTATATTAAGATTGTAAAAAATTTCACAGCTAACTCTGGAGGCAGCTATGGAACCATTTATCTACGAAACACACGGAATCCACGTCGGAACCGGCAATGACCATATAAAACACGGCGTTGATGAAATCGAAGCAATCACGGAAAAAGCGATTGCCGCCGGAGCACCTTCGATCACTTTTATCATTCACACCCCGCGACTCACTCGTTTTCGCTATGAAACAGAAATGAAACTGGACATTAAGTTCATTCGCGGCGATAACGCCTATCTCGAATACCCAAAAAAGATTGCCCAGCTTAAAGAAAAATACGGCACTCTGATCGATATCAAATACGGTATCGAACTCGAATGGCTCGGTTCTGGGTTGGGCCTTCAGTGGAACCGATCGAAAATATTTCAAGCTGCAGATGCTGATTTTGTGGTTGGATCGGTGCACTTTTCCAAAGAAGGGTTGCCTTATGACGGTTCGGTAGCAGAATCAAAAGCGCTTATGAAACTTCGCGGCGGTTCCGAAGCGTATTGGGCGGGCTACATCGAAGAGATGATTCAGATGATTGAAGAGATGGGCGACATGATTCAAGTGGTTGGCCATGTGGATCTTCCCAAGCTCTACGTCGATGCTCCTGCCTGTCTTGCGGACATCGAAAATTCACCGCACCCGATTGCACGGCGGTTCCGCACACTACTGGAAATGATTGCCGACCATAATTTGGCGCTCGACGTGAATCTCGCGGGCCTAAAAAAAGGGTGTGGAATCTATCCATCCCTGCCGATTCTCAAACTGGCGCGAAAACTGAACATCGTGATTGCTATCGGAACAGATTGCCATCTTTTGGAACACTACGGGCACAACTACGCCGAAGGAATCAGCTATCCGCAACTTGCTGGATATAATCAGTATGTGAGTTTTTCTCACACGGTTCCGCAGAAACGACCACTTGCCCCGCAGGAGGGCGATGAAGAGCGCTACCGAGTGTTGAACCTCGGTATTCAGATGCTCAATCGTCGATTTGCCGACCATAAACAGCGCCGCATCCCCCGATTCTCATTTGGGGGAACGTTCCGCAGTTTTCTCGACAAATACGATGGATCGACCCCATTGGCGACAAATGACGATGCAATTACGATTCGCCGGGAAAATCGGTCGATCACGATCAGTAACCGCGTTCCGGAAAAACCGGTGGTACGGGTAAAGGGTATCTATTCTCATCACTACGACCGGCCTGGCGTGCTTTCTATTCTCTTTAACACACTCGCTTCCGAAGAGATCAACGTTGAAACGGCGTTTCTCAATGCCAATGGTGACGGAACTGCTACAGCCTACCTCACTCTTTCGGGTGAAGATGCTATGATCGAAGAAGCGGTGGCGTTTGTTATGGGAACGGCGGGGGATAATTTTATCACTGTAGAAATTCAGGATGAACTGGTCAATCCTGAACCGAAAAAGGGAAGGGACTATCTACTTGCTGTCGATGGCGTTGAAATGACCATTCCTCTCTCGCCGCAGATGATTATCACAAAACACGACAACTCGGCTGGGGTCTTGCTCGTCCTTCTATCGGCGCTTGCATCAAAAGAGGTAAACGTGAAAGATCTTCAGTTGGGCGAACGTGGAATTAAAGGGTTTGCAGTTCTCGGTGTTGAAGGCGATCCATATGTTATTTCTCGATTAACACGCAAGCTTGGACCGCAATATGAAGAGGCTTCGCACATTATCCTTCATGGCTACGATTCGGAGTAATTATTACCTCGATTTTTTTAAATGGCCCTTGCTGAATATTTCGGCGAGGGTTTTTTCATTTTCGAAACTATGGCCCTTGGCTTCTTTGTACTCGTGAGTAGTACAATAGAATATCCCATCTCCTTTGTAATTTTTACCCTTTTTGAAAATGTAGCTTGACGAAATTGCCATAATTTTGAAAAATATCCCCAAAAAATGAGGATTTGGAGAGAAATACCATTGCGATTCTGTTTGCAGTATTTTTCCTAAAAGATTTCACCAAATGTAAATTATTATTGTATCATGCTGAATACTATAGCAACAGGATGTATTACATGTGTAAAAAGACCGTTCGAACAATATTCATGCTCATTATCGGTGTGACGGCCTTGACTGCTCAGAGCGATGACGTGACGTTCCCGCCTGAACCAGTTCGTTCTATCGAAGAGAAAAAGATGAAACCCATGGTTCCCGTGCGACTTACTGTTTCCACGAGCGGATCGGCGAACAAAACCGCCGATATGATGGCTAATCGGGCTGGCAAGGTTTTGGTAAACCCCAAAGGAAATGATACAAATCGAAGTGCTATTGAAAAAAACAAAAAGCAGGCTCAACAGAAATCAAAAAAATAGGGGATAGTTTTATAGTACATGAAAAGCGGTAACTTCTCGCAGAAGTCGAGATGTCAATCATTTGTACCTGTTGGCGGTCTTGTATAATCTTTAAACCAACTTGTTCAAATGACATCTAAAAACAAAAAAGCCCCCTGATTTTCATCAAAGGGCTTTTTGGCTGAGAGAGGGCTTGAACCGCCGACTCGGTGATTAATCCCGAAAATCTGGACTCTGCCAACTGAGCTACTCACGGAATTTGTTGTAAAAAAAGCCCTCTGATTTTCATCAAAGGGCTTTTTTGGCTGGAGAGAGAGGACTTGAACCTCCGACCCGGTGATTAACAGTCACCTGCTCTGCCGACTGAGCTACTCTCCAGTTCGTGTCCTTTTTCAAGAACGGATGAAAAATAAACAATTTGCATTGCCGAAGCAAGTACTTTTTCTGCAAAAAGGTGATTTTCATGCTTTCGTGATCATCTTTCGTTGTGAAATTGGAATCGTGCGTTAACTATATTAAAGTAACAACAATCATTATTTGGCTGAATATGGTGTAGAATGGCGATCCGTGATCAACTGAACTCTTTGCGTGACAGTAAAGCGATGCAGGCTTTTGCCAAACAACGGGAACTTATCGTTGTTGCTGGTATTATACTTGTAATTGTTCTCATGGTGATTCCGCTCCCACCGCTATTGATGGATGTTCTGTTAGCGGTGAATATCACAATCGCGCTGATGATTCTTCTCATATCAATGTATAATAAGCATGTATTAGAATTTTCGGTCTTTCCATCGCTACTGCTTTCGGTGACACTCTTTCGACTGTCGCTTAACGTTGCTTCAACCCGTTTGATTCTCTCTACTGGTGATGCGGGCGAAATTATTGAAGTTTTTGGAACCTTTGTATCTGGAAATAATCCAGTCGTAGGGGCGATTATTTTCCTTGTTATCACCTTGATTCAGTTTATGGTTATTACAAAAGGTGCTGGGCGTATTGCCGAAGTTGCTGCGCGATTTACTCTCGATGCGATGCCGGGAAAACAGATGGCGATTGATGCCGATTTGAACGCTGGTATGATCACTGAACCACAAGCTCGCGAACGCCGTGAAGCAATCTCGCGCGAAGCGGATTTCTACGGAGCAATGGACGGGGCATCGAAATTCGTAAAGGGCGATGCCAATGCTGGAATTGTCATTACCGGTATCAATCTTATTGGTGGATTTATCATTGGAATGGCTCAACAGGGACTTTCGTTTACGGAAAGTCTTTCCCTGTACAGTCAGCTGACAATTGGTGATGGTTTGGTGAGTCAGCTTCCGGGGCTTATGATCTCTGTTGGTTCCGGACTTTTGGTGAGTCGATCTGGCAGCAAAGGCTCAATGGGGGATGAAATCACCGAACAGATGTTTGGCAATTTCCGCGTGCTCTATGTATCTGCTTTTGTAATGGTGATGTTTAGTTTTATCCCCGGTCTTCCTCGTTTAACATTCCTTGCTCTTGGAGCTATTTTGGCTTTGGTTGGATATTTTATTCAATCAACAGCATCGGAAAAAGCTGCCGCTGATGCAGCTGGCGCCGGACATGGTTCCGGTGGTTCGACTGGCGCAAGCAAAGGTGATGGTGGGGAAGAAGAAGATCGAATTGAAGATTATCTTCTTGTGGATCCGCTTGAGTTAGAAATCGGGTACGGTTTGATTCCGCTCGTCGATGCGGCTCAGGGAGGAGATCTTCTCGATAGAATCGGGCAGATTCGCCGTCAATTGGCGACTCAGCTTGGTTTTATCATTCCACCGGTGCGCATTCGCGATAATATGGCGCTTGAACCAAATCAATATGGTGTAAAGATTCGCACTGTCAAAGTTGCTGCCGGTGAACTGATGTCCGGCTCATATTTGGCCATGGATCCAAGTGGAACAGCGGAAACGATTCGAGGAATTCCCACAGTAGAACCAGCCTTTGGACTTCCCGCTCTGTGGATTACCGAAAGCCAAAAAGATCACGCTGAGTTATGTGGCTATACCGTAGTTGAACTTCCCGCTGTACTGGCCACTCATCTCACGGAGATTATTAAAGGAAATGCGGCTGATCTTCTTACTCGACAGGATGTTCAAGAACTGATTGACAACATCAAGGCCACGCACAAAGCGGTGGTTGACGAAGTCATTCCCTCGGTGCTCTCCCTTGGTGAAGTGCATCGTGTATTGCAAAATCTTTTAACCGAACAAGTATCGGTTCGCGATCTTCCGTTGATTCTCGAAATCCTCGGGGTCGTTGCTCGCCAAAATCGTAACTCCGATGTGATGACTGAGTATGTGCGCAACGGGCTCAAGGCTCAAATTTGTGAAGGGCTCAAAGGATTTGATAATACATTGAAGGTTATAACATTGGATCCCAATCTCGAAGCGATGCTCGAAGGGTCGCTTGCTGAATATGATGGGGGAATTAAGCTCAATCTTTCTCCTACCGATGCGGGGCGAATTGTCGAAGCTGCTCGGATTAGCGTAGATGAGGCGCGTCAGATGGGGGAGATGCCTATTGCAGTGGTGTCTCCGGTGATACGCCTTCAATTGAAGCGTCTTGTAGAGGGAGGGTGCCCTGAATTGGTGGTCCTTTCGTATAATGAAATTGTGAATGGCGTTGAACTTCAGTCCATCGGCATGATTACACTCGACAATGAAGGTCTTGAGTAAAATATGAAAATCAAAAAAATCGTAGCCGGATCAATGAAAGAGGCGCTCATTCTCGTGAAAGCGCAACTAGGCGAAGATGCTATGATCCTCAAAACACGAAAGATCCCTGGAAAATTACTGGGGAAAAGTGGCGAACAGATTGAAGTTACAGCGGCTATAGACGACGAACGCGAAGTCGCTACGGCGAGTGTGCCCGACCTTTCCATGAAAGGCGGTCACAATAGCGAATATTTGGCGCTCTTGAAAAAAGAGACTACCGTGCAACCTCCTCAGCCCAAAACGGCCCCTGCTCCAATTCGGGAACAGCAAACACCGATTCGTTCAGCCGAGTCAGAACCAATTCGCCAAGCTAAAGCAGAGCCGCGTGATTCAATGCAGATTATGAAAATTCACGATGAGCTTTCAGAAATGAAACAGCTTTTGGCATCAATTCTCGCCACTGGTGAAACCAAGGCTTCTGGCGGCTTTGCTGGTCCGTGGGCAATTCTTTATAAGCGACTTTCTGACTCTGAAATACGTGATGATTTGGCCCGCGATCTCTTGGGGCGTTTGCGAGAAATTTCCCCCAATCCTGGAAGAAATATCAACCGCGAATTTATCAATGCTCTCGCAGAAAGTTTCCCCTGTGCGGACACTGAACAGAAACGACTGCAGGTATTTGTCGGTCCCACAGGTGCAGGAAAAACAACAACAATCGCCAAGCTCGCCGCTTATTTTTCCTTAGAAAAACAGAAAAAAGTATCGCTTATTACCGCAGATACCTACAGAATTGCTGCGGTTGAACAGTTGCGTTCATTTGCCGATATTGTAGGTATAGATCTTCAGGTTATTTTCAGTCCCGACGAAGCACCAGATGCTATCGAAGCGTGCAGTTCAAGTGATATCATTCTCGTTGACACTGCGGGGAGAAGTCAAAAAAATCGAGAACACATGGATGAATTGGGGCAATTCCTCAGTTCGATTTCTCCCGATGCACTTCACCTTGTACTCAGCGCAGGCGTAAAGGAATCAGATCTTCGCGATATGGTCCTTCGTTATCGGAAATATGGAGTTAATCGTCTTGTAATTACAAAGTTGGATGAAACACTGCGATTGGGGAATATCTTTAATGTGGTCGATGAATGCCGCATTCCTGTCTCATATTTCACTTTTGGACAGAGTGTTCCCGACGATATAGAAACTGCACATCCAGGGCTCTTTATCAAACGACTCTTACAGGGAAGTTCATTGTGAACGGCCGCGATCAAGCTGGCGCGCTGCGTGACCTTGTCTCACGGCGAGATCCCGAAACCGAAAAGTACCGTGTTGGATGCCCAACAATTGCGGTCACAAGTGGAAAAGGTGGCGTGGGAAAGACAAATGTGTCGATATTCTTGGCTAAAACCCTTGCAGCTCGCGGTGAAAAAGTGCTATTGTTCGATGGCGATCTCGGTTTGGCTAATCTTCATATTCTACTTGGCGTGTCAACACCGTTTACCTTGCGCGATTATCTTACAGGAAAATGCTCACTCAGCGACTGCATTGTTGAAGTCGAACCGGGAATCTATCTTCTCGCGGGTAGTTCTGGAAATCTTGGGCTAGCCAATATTTCTCCACGTGATCTTGGAAAGCTTCTGGAAAAACTCGATGGTGTCACCGAGCAGTTTGATCGGCTAATTGTCGACGGCGGTGCAGGAATTGCTGATTCGTCACTGGCATTGACACTTTCAGCCGATCAGGTTCTTGTGGTGATTACTCCAGATCCTACTTCGCTGGCAGATGCCTACGCCACAATGAAGTTGTTATACAGCAAGGGATGCAAAACTTTTTACGTGGTTATCAATATGGTCGATAACGACGAAGAGAGCTCTGCCGTCGAAGAAAAACTAGCTCTTTTGACTGAACGGTTTCTCGGTTTTATCCCAGAATTTGCAGGAAGATTGCCGCGGAACAAAAAACTAAGCACAATGATTCGCCAAGAGCGATCGCTTTTAACTGCTAAAGGATTGGGTGATTTTGTGAATCGCATGAACCACATCGCTCAGATTATTCAAGAAGGCCAAGGCGAACCATCTGAACGTTTTTTCAGTCGATTTTTAACTTTAGGTAAGGAATCATAATGAAAGAAGCGGTAAAACAGGTGGCGAGCTTAGTTGCTATTCTTGTATTTATAACTATTCTGTTGGTTGGCTATCGATTTGACCTTCCGTTGACAATGGAACTTCTTTTCCCACTTCTGATAAAAGCATTTGTCGGTGCATCAATGTTTTGGATTGGTGGGCTCATTATTGGCGATATAGTAATTAAGGGAATTGTAGAAGATATTGATCCCGAACATCTTGAACCATTGCAAGGTGGATTCGAACAGCGAATTCACGAGGCAAAGAGAAAGCAGCGTGTTTCTATTGTTGAACGTCAGTTTCATATTGATAAAACACCTAAGGGAACTAGCGGGTCTGTGAAAGATCGTAAGAAATAGCACTTGAATCCTACCGTGGATAATTGTATTATCTTGAAAATTGTAGTGAAACGAAAGAGATAGCCCATATATGACTAATCTTGAAGCACTCTGGGACGAGTATAAAAAAACAGATTCGAAAATGGCCAAGGATAAACTTCTGGTCGAATATTCGAAGCTTGTGAAGTATATCGCTGATCGGATTGGCTACTCACTTCCCGCATCGGTGGATAAGAACGATCTCATCAGTTCAGGTATTTTTGGTTTGATAAAGGCTGTTGAGACATTCGAACCCGACCGCGATATATCGATTGGGTTCCCCGTTCTGTACGAGCGAAATCCCGCCAACTTCAAAAAGCGTATTCGCAACTTGAAAATGATCTGGGTAGAACTCCATACGATGATGAAGTGTGCGCCCATCTTGATATTTCTGAAAAAGAGTACGAACGGATGCTAGGGGATGTTGCTCCTACAACGATTCTTTCCCTTGAAGAGGCTCTTCCTTCGCGGAGTAGCGATTCAAAAGATCTTACCTTAATCGATACAATTGAAGATCCCGGTAGTGATAATCCTCTGGCTGTTTTGGGTTACGCTGAAGTAAAGCGCATTCTGAAAGAAGCTATTCAGTCACTTCCTGAAAAAGAAAAATTGGTGGTCGCGCTTTATCACTTTGAAGAGTTGACTCTTAAAGAAATAGGCGTTGTTCTTGATATTTCCGAATCGCGAGTTAGCCAGATTCACTCCAAGACTATTTTGCGACTCCGTTCTAAACTTCTCCAACAGATGGAGTAAGTGTGGATAGGATCAACCTTCCCGCTTCAATCCAAAATCTTCCCAATGTAGAAAAGCTTCAACAAAGGGAAGTGGCAAATCCCGTTATCCATTCGATTCAGAATAGCACATCCGATGCCTTGCGCCATGAAGAGCGCATGCAAAAGCCCAACGAAGTTGATGCGACTGAAAATCGCACCATTGATCCTGATGAACGGAAAAAACAGGGTCAGTCAAAAAAACGTCACGATAAACGTAAGCCTGATCATAAAAATCACGGTAAGGACTCGGGCCATTTCATCGATTATTCAGCGTAACCGATGGTAGATAGATCAGAAAGAATCCGGATGATCGCCGGAAAAGTTTCTGGGTTGCCCACACTTCCCACAGTTGTGGCCAGAATGATCGAACTCGTTGACAATCCGCGTACAAATACAAAAACACTGGCAAAACTAATATCTCATGACCAATCGTTGACCGCTCGACTGCTCAAACTGGCAAACTCAGCCTATTATGGATTCTCTCGTGAAATCTCCACTGTTGACACGGCTATTATCGTAATGGGATTCAATGCGGTAAAAGAGATGGGACTTTCGCTTTCTGTGTACGATACATTTAAAAATGTTGCCAGTATACACAATTTTGATGTGAATCGCTATTGGGAACACAGTGTTGCAGTGGGTGTGGCGGCGCGGTTTCTTGCGCGTAAATTTCGCATTGGCGATCCCGGTGAAATGTTTGTGGCAGGTTTACTTCACGATATTGGTAAAATGATATTACTTCAATATATGCCTGATGATTTTAACTCTGTTATCGACTTGATGCAGGCCGAAGATATTCCTTTTTTCAAGGCTGAGGAGCAACTTCTCGGCATTACCCACGGAGAGATTGGCTACATTCTCGCCAAAAGGTGGCACCTTCCCGCTCGAATTACCGCGTGTATTTACGCTCACCACTATCCCGATCGATCGCAAGAGTATGCACAGGAAGCGGCGTTGGTCGACCTCGCCGATTTTGTGTGTCACCGGTCAAATCTCGGTAATGAAGAGCATCGTTCGCCGGATGGATTTGATTCCTTGGCACTGCATCTGATTTCAGATACGGCTCAGATTAGTAAAGAGGATATTATTTTCATTCAGGAAGAGCTTTTTGCTGAACTGGATCGCAATGATATGCTCTCATCATTCTACGGGGGATGAGAAAGGGGATCGCATTTGCAATCCCCTTAGTTGGTAGTTACTTTATAGTTGAACGAATTCCCTGCCATTTAGTTTCAGGTATGTGAGCACCTTCAACCTGACACACTTCGTAACCGCACATTGAAGCGATTCGTCCGCACTCTTCCATTGATTTTCCATTGATTAATCCAAACAGAAATCCTGAAGCCCAGAGGTCGCCCGCACCGGTCGTATCGACAGCGGTTCCCGTCCCAAAGGGCTGCACGATGGTTGTTTCGCCGTGCTCGTGAATATAACTACCTCTTTTTCCAACTTTAAGAACGGCATATTCTGCATCTTGAGCAAGAATTTTGAGTGCTTCTGCTTCGTCGGAAGTTCCCGTGTAACTGCGTGCCTCATCTTCATTTGCCAGAAGAACTGTCACGTATTCGCGAACAAGTTCTTTCACGAGCGTTGGATTTGCATCGACTACGGTGAAACTTGCCAAATCGAGTGAAACGGGAACACCGGCAGATTTCGCCGCTTCGAGAACTGCGCGGATCAGCCGTTCATTGAACAGGAGGTATCCTTCCACGTGAACTATGTCCGCGCCTTTGAATGTTTCTGCAGTGATCAGTTCCGGTGAACTTTCTGCCGCAGCTCCAAGATATGTTAGCATCGACCGTTCCGCATCGGGAGTGATCACGGAAAGCACCCGGCCGGTGGGAGTGTCGATTTTTTCAAGCTGAGGAGTTACATTGTTTTTTGAGATAGAACTTTCGAGTTCTTCGCCAAGTGAATCATTGCCACGAGTGCCGACAAATACTGCTTTCCCACAGAGTTGTCCAAGACCGATGGTAGTGTTACACGCCGATCCGCCGGGAACAAATTTTGCACTGTTTGAAGATTTTCCCTGAAGTTCACTCGCGCGATCAGGCCCGACCAATTCCATGCCACCTTTGATAATCCCGTGGGCGGAAACAAATTGTTCCGATTCGAGAAGAATGATATCCATTAATGCTGAACCGACACCGATTGCGAAGGGTGTGCTGTTTTTTGATTTAGGGAACGTTGCCATTGGGTATTCCTTTGTATTTTAAGGGAGAAACATGTGGCCTATAAATAGTCAACGGCGAGCGGTGGTGTCAATGGCGAATTCAGTTCCTTCACGAGAGTATGAGTTGATAGAGTCGATTCGGCGAGAATGTGGTGATAGTTCTCAGCGCTGGGAAATGGGTATCGGCGATGATTGCGCCGTGCGAAAATTATCGAATCAGCGAATGCTTCTCACCGCGGATACCATGGTGGAAAATGTTCATTTTCGTTGTGATCTTATGAGTTTTGATGAGATTGGATTTAAGGCGATCGCCGGAAGTGTCAGCGATATTTTCGCCATGGGCGGCAGTGCCGAATCGATGGCAATTCAGCTTGTATTTCCCAAATCAGCAGAAGTTCAATCGCAGATAGAGGCGTTGTATCGCGGTATTGGCGATGCGGTTTCGCTCTTTTCTGTACCGGTGATCGGCGGTGATATGGCGTCGGGGCCGTGCTGGATGATTGCTGTGACTGTTTTGGGCGATGCCGGTGATCGCGTTCTCTATCGCAATGGCGCGCGAGTTGGCGATCAGATCTGGGTGACCGGAACGCCGGGACTCTCCGGTCTTGGCCTTGATCTTCTTTGCTCACGAGGACGAACAGGTGCAGATGTAATTGATTCTGCCGCAGTCGCAGCTCATGTCCGCCCGATACCTCACGGAAATTTGTCAAAGTGGATTGGCGAAAACTCCGCAATCACCGCCATGATTGATATTTCCGACGGCGTGGGAAAAGAGGTTCTTACTATTGCTAAAGAGAGTGGCGTTGGGGCGATTGTTGAACTTCCCCATTCAATTCGTACTAAACTTATTTGCACTGAACAATCTGTTCGATCGCCGGAAGAACTATTTCTTTCCGGCGGCGAAGATTACGAACTACTATTCACCGCTTCTCCCGAATTTGTGCCCTCGTTCCCTGGCGTGATATTTTCTCGCATCGGCACAATAACTGAATCTACAGAATCATTTTTTGTTGATAGCTCGGGGCAGAAAAAACACTTGCACGGCGGTTGGGATCATCTGTAAAAAAAGGGAACTGCATTGAGAGCAGTTCCCTATTAAAAAATATCAGAGTATCACGCTTTACAAATCGTCTTCGTCGACATCCAAGTCCAAATCGAGATGCAACGCCGGTGCTGATGCCACGGCGACCGGCACAGCAGCAGTTGCAAGTTGTCGGGCTTGCTCTTCCCGTGCCAAATCTAATGCTTCCTGTTTCTGAGCGAGGGTAATTTGAGCTGATTCGGCATTCATACGCGCATTTTTTGCTGATTCAGCTGATAGTTCAGCTTTTTTAACAGCCTCTTTTGCAATTTGTGCATCCTGTGATGCCAGTGTTTCTGAAGAATCGCGCAGTAACTCTGCCTGTTGCAGAGTTGATTGCGCAGCGGCTAACGCCTGTTCAAATGAACTGAGATCGATTGTTTTCACTTGAGTTTCCGCTTTTGCCTGAGCTTCCGCTTTTGCCTGAGCTTCCACTTTTGCCTGAGCTTCCACTTTTGCCTGAGCTTCCGCTTTTGCCTGAGCTTCCGCTTTTGCCTGAGCTTCCGCTTTTGCCTGAGCTTCCGCTTTTGCCTGAGCTTCCGCTTTTACCTGAGCTTCTGCTTTTGCCTGAAC
>JFJP01020774.1_pt1 | contig 12352 bp, 4 predicted proteins | sample 431651 | NCBI WGS metagenome assembly JFJP01 (sample SAMN02602958, study PRJNA72255) | Microbial mat metagenome, whole genome shotgun sequencing project. | biome: fresh water; feature: sink hole; material: water; isolation source: purple microbial (photo- and chemosynthetic) mats found in... | reverse complement strand
GCGCCGCGACCACCGCGACGTGGATCGGCCCGCAGGGGCCGGTCGGCGCCGAGACCCTCGACCGCGTCGCCGTATTCCAGTCGGCTGCGTCGATCGCCGGCGGCCAACGCCTGCCCAACCCGCTCGGTCTGTTCGACCTCCAGGGCAACGTCTGGGAATGGTGCCAGGACGGCTACGCCGCCTACCCGGTGCGTCCGGCGACCGACCATGTCGGCAGCGGCCCGCTCAAGGTCATCCGCGGCGGCTCGTGGGGCGACGGCCAGCAGCAACTGCGCCTGGCCAACCGCCAGCGCGTCGATCCGGCGATGCGCTCGCCCTATCTCGGCTTCCGCGTCGTGGTCGAGGGCGGGCCGCTGGTCGAGCCCAAGGCTGCCCCGGTCTACCGCGTCCAGGCTGGAGATACGCTGACGCGCATCGCTGAGCGCGAACTGGGCAGCAAGGAGCGCTGGCGCGAGATCGCGGCGTGGAATCCAGGGCTGGATGTGAAGCAACCGCTGCAGGTCGGGATGGTACTGCGAATGGAGAATGCGCCATGAAGACGGCGTTGATCTTCCTCTCTCTGCTGCTGGCGAGCGATGCCTGGGCTGGGGATGCCTGGGCCTCGACGTGGAGCATGAGCGTGCGGCGTAGTCAGCACGGGGCGACACTCCTGCCATCAGGCAACATCCTGGTTAGTGGCGGCTATGCACTTCCGGCTGGCACCCTGGCGTCATGCGCTGTTTACGAACCATCCAAGGGCATCTGGTCGGCAACAGGGGCGATGGCAACCGCCCGCAGCGGGCATGTCCCCGTCCTACTGCGTAGCGGCAAGGTACTTGTCACCGGCGCCACTTGCGAACTGTACGATCCGACGACCGGCACCTGGTCGGCTACCGGAGCAATGGTGAACCCGCGTAAGGAGGCCGCTCTCGTCCGGCTGGATGACGGCAGGGTGCTGGCGATCGGCGGGGTCAACTCAAGCTACACCACCTATTTCGCGCAGTGCGAAATCTACGATCCGACAACTGGAAGCTGGACCGTTACGGGCAGCATTACGGGCCTACGCACCAATCCTACGGCGACTCTGCTGCTGTCAGGCAAGGTGCTGATGGCGGCCGGATCCAACGCGACCATACCGATGAACAGTTGCCAGATATGGGACCCGTCCACGGGTCTGTGGACCGCAACCGGATTGCTGATCAATTCTCATTTGGGTCACACCGCCACCATGCTCGCCAACGGTCAGGTTCTGGTCGCTGGTGGACAGTCCTACAATGCCCCGAGCGAGTTGTATGACCCGTCCACGGGCCAGTGGTCTGCCACCGGCACCATGTCCACACACCGGGAGTCCCATACCGCCACCCTGCTGCCATCAGGCGAGGTGCTGGTCACGGGCGGTACTGGTGGATCACCATGGGGCGCCAGTTGTGAGCGCTACAGTCCCTCCACTGGTCTGTGGAGCGCCGCCGTTGCATTGTCCGCTGCGCGCTATGGCCATAGCGCGACGTTGCTGGCCTCCGGACAGGTGCTGGTGCTGGGTGGACAACCCGATTCGTCAGTATTTCTCAGCAGTGGCGAACTGTATACACCAAGCGCGGGCGCATGGATTCCGACCCAAGCGCCGCCCATCAATGCCAACGGCAACAGTCTGACCCTGCTGCCGTCGGGTCGATGTCTGATGATTGGGGACATGGCCAATTATGAATACGATCCGGTTGGGAACAGCTGGGGCACCGTAGCGCCGACCTTGTGGATGCGATCCCGTCCGACTGCGACCCTGCTCAAGACGGGGAAGCTCCTGATCGCTGGCGGCCTGCTGACCGACCCGCGGACCGAAATCTACGATCCGTCCTCACAGACCTTCTCCTACAGCGGCCCCGTGGTGACGGTGCGCAACGACCACACCGCCACCCTCTTGCCGTCTGGCAAGGTCCTGATCACCGGCGGACAGGGGGGGCTCAGCAATATCCTGCTCAGACAATGCGAACTCTACGATCCGGACACCGGGACGAGTACGGCGACCGGTTCAATGTCCGTACCACGAAGCCTGCATGCGGCGGCGCTGCTGCCATCCGGCAAGGTGCTGGTCAGCGGTGGCTCGACCGCCGATGGATTCACCAACAGTTGCGAAGTTTACGACCCGTTGGCAGGCACCTGGGGACCGGTGTCCAGCATGCCGACCTCACGCGATCGGCATACCTCCACCGTGCTACCCAACGGCCGCGTCCTGGTGGTGGGCGGGCGGCCTGACGGGGTGGCCAGCGCCGAGTTGTACGAGCCTATCTCAGACAGCTGGAGCCTAGCAGGAACAACGCCGACCAGCAGGTGGTCGCATAGCGCAACCGTACTCCCATCCGGGGTGGTCCTGGTTGCGGGTGGATACCATGGCAGTGGCAGCAATTACAACGACACGGCAACCTGCGCGACCTACGATCCGACGACAGCTGTCTGGAGCATTGCACCGAACATGGCGTCGGCACGTAGCCAGCACGGAGCGGTGGTGTTGCCCAGTGGTAATGTGTTGGTCGCTGGCGGAAACTCGTGCGAGCGATGGTCGAATGGTGATGAGGTAGCGCGCCGTCCGACCGTGTCGGGGACGGTGATATCGCCGGTCTCCGTGCTGGTGTCGGGAAGTGGTTTCTCCCCGGTGATCAGCGGTGGCGGCGGCAATAGCGGATCCGGTCCCGCTGACCGACCGGTCCTCCAGTGGCAGCGCGCAAGCGACGGACGTCTGTGGCGGCTGTCCCCCATAGGAGGCTTCACTGCGAATACGACAACGGTCATCATACCCGATGAGGCAGCCGGCCCAGGTTGGCTGAGGGCCGTGGTCAACGGGATCGCAAGCCCCGGCTACTATGTCTACATCGACCCGCCAGCTGTGACCCTGTCGGTCTCAGCAGCGATCATCAGCGAAAATGGCGGTACTGCTTCGATCACCGCCACTCTCAGCCGGGCCTTCGCCCTGCCCGTTGTGGTCGGCTTACAGTTCTCCGGAACGGCCACTCCGTCTGTTGACTACAACCTGGGGACGAACGTCACAGTCCCGGCCGGTGCGACCAGTGCCTCCATAAACCTGACCGCCATCCCCGATGCCGTGGTCGAGACAGGTGGGGAGTCCGTTGTCATCAATGTTGTCTCAGTGGCCAACGGCACGGAATCCGGCACCCAGTCGGCGACCATCGCCATCACCGACTACCAGTCCCCCGGCTTCTCGGTCAGTGCGATCTCGCGGCACACCACCGAGGCCGGCCTGACCGCAACCTTCACGGTGCAGCCAAGCAGTCCGCCGTTGTTTGACATCACGCTGACCCTCGCCTCGACCGACAGCACCGAAGGCGTGGTCAGCGGTGGCGCCAGCCTGGTGTTCACCACCGGCAACTGGACCACGGCGCAGACCGTCACTGTCACCGGGGTCGATGACGCGATCGATGACGGCAACATCGCCTACAGCATCCTCGGCGGCGCGACCAGCGCCGATCCCGATTACAACAACCGCGCCATGCCGGCGGTCGCCGTGATCAACGATGACGACGACACCGCCGGCATCACCATCGCTGCGCCGGTCGGCTTCATCACCGAGGGTGGCGGCAGCGCGACGGTGGGAGTCAGCCTGGCCAGCCAGCCGACCGACAACGTGACGCTCGGGATCGTCTCCGGAACGCCCGTCCAGGGCACGGTCAGTCCGCCGACCCTGTCCTTCACCGCCGCCAACTGGAACATCCCGCAGACCGTGACGATCACCGGCGCGGACGGCGATGGCGTCGACAATCCGACCGCTGGCACGAACTTCAATCTCACCGCAACGGTCACCGCCGGCCCGGCCTTCGACTATCCCACCAGCGTCACCGCCAGTCGGAGCCTGACCTGCTACCCGTCGAACGCCGCGCCGGCCATCGCCGCGATCGCGCCGCAGAGCGTGGTCGAGGACAGCACGAGCAACACGGTCAACCTCAGCGGCATCAGCGCCGGCGGGGGCAACGAGGCGCAGACCCTGACCGTGACAGCGACCTCGAGCGATCCGACCATCCTGCCAAATCCGGTGGCGACCTCCTACACCTCGCCGGGTGCAACCGGCAGCCTGACCCTGGCGCCGGTGGCCAATGCCAACGGCCTGGTGACGGTGACGGTGCGGGTCAGCGACGACGCGACCATCGGCAGGGCCGGAGCCACGGATGCGGCGCGTTATACCGAGACCACCTTCACCGTCACGGTCACCGCGCTCAATGACGCCCCGGTGATCAGCGGGACGACGGCGGCGCCGTGGAGCCAGGCCGAGGACGACGCGGCTTCAGCCGGCACCCTGGTCGGCGCCATTCTCGGAGGACTGACCATCAGCGATGCCGATGCCGGAGCGCTGCGCGGCCTGGCCATCACCGCCGCCGAGACCGCGCACGGCGCCTGGCAGTACAACATCGGCGCTGGCTGGAACGCGCTTGGCACGGTTGCCGAGGGCACCGCCCGGCAGCTCGCCGATGACGGCGTCTCGCGGGTGCGCTTCGTGCCGGCGGGGAATTACAACGGGCCGGCCGTCCTGACCTTCCGCGCCTGGGACCGCAGCAGCGGGGCGAACGGGGCCCTGGGCGACGCGACTACGCCCGGCGGGACGACCCCGTTCTCCAACACCACCGCGACGGCGACCGTCACCAGCACGCCGGTCAACGATGCCCCGGTGCTGGCCGGGACGACCGGGCACGACCTGACCGTGGTGGTCGGCGGCCAGGCCAACCCCGGCACGCCGGTGGCCGCCTTGATCTCCACCCTGGTCAGCGATGTCGATGGCGATCCGCAGGGCATCGCCGTGGTCGGCGTCAGCGGCGCCGGTGGCGGCGGCTCGTGGCAGTACAGCACCGACAGCGGAGCCACCTGGGGCGACCTGTCGGGCGCCGGGCCGGGCGCCGCACGTCTGCTCAGCGACGCCGGTTCGATGCTGGTGCGCTATGCCCCGCAGGCCAACGAGGCGGGCACCGCCAGCCTGGTCTTCCGCGCCTGGGACCGCACCAGCGGCAGCGCCGGCGGCACCGCCAACATCACCGCGACCGGCCTGACCACGGCGTTCAGCGACCTCGCCGCAACCAGCACGGTGACGGTGACCTCAGGCAACGCCGCGCCGGTCGTCAGCCTGCCGACCGCGCTGCTGTCCTACACCGAGAACCAGGCCGCCACCCCGCTTGACGCCGCCGCGACGCTCACCGACAGCGACTCCGCCAACTTCGCCGACGGCAGCATGACGGTGGAGTTCATCCTCGGCGCGAGCAGCGACGACCGGCTGGAGGTCCAGGCGATCGGCGGTGTCACCGTCTCCTCGGGCACCGTTTCGGTCGATGGCACCGCCGTGGCGGTTGCCGGCGCCACGCCGTTGACCCTGGCGTGGAACGCCGCCGCGACCCCGGCCCTGGCGCAGCGCGTGCTGCGCGCGGTGTGCTTCCGCAACGTCTCCGACGACCCCTCGACGGCGGTGCGCATCGTGCGCGTGACCACCAGCGACGGTGATGGCGCGACCAGCTTCCCGACCACGGTGACGGTGACGGTGGCGGCGGTGAACGACGCGCCTGCGCTCACGGTCGCCGGCAGCGCCGGGACCTATGTCGAGAATGCGGCTCCGTTGCCGCTCGATGCGTCTGCGACGCTGGCCGATCCCGACAGTCCTGCGTTCACCAGCGGCACCTTCAGCGCGACCCTGCAGGCGGGCGGCGAGGCGAGTGACGTGCTGGCGATCCGCTCCGAGGGCACCGGTCCCGGCCAGATCGCGGTCGCGGCCGGCGAGGTGAGCTACGGCGGCACCGTCTTCGGCACGGTCAGCGGCGGCAGCGGAGCGGCCACCCCGCTGGTCGTCCTGCTCGGCGGCGATGCCAGCCAGGCGGCGGTGCAGGCGCTGCTGTGCAATCTGACCTTCGCCAGCACCTCGCAGCATCCGTCGCCGACGACCCGCACGGTGCGGCTGCGTCTGACCGACGGAGCCGGCGGGATTTCGCCGGATGCCGACGTCCAGGTCGCGGTGCAGCCGGTCAACGACGCGCCGACCGCGACGGTCAATCCGTGGCAGGTCAATCCGGGCGTGTCGAACTCCATCCCGGCCTTCAATCTGACGCTGAGCGATGTCGATGAACCGCCGGCATCGACCCTGGTCGCAACGATCACGTCGTTGCCGGCGACGGGTACCGTGACGATCGACGGCGCTACCGCCATCCTCGGCAGTCAGTTCACCTGGCAGCAGGCGCTCGAAACCAAGCTGCGTTACCAGGCACCAGGTGCAGCCACTGCCGTTAGCCTGTCGTTCACCATCGGCGACGGTACGGTGGCGGGAATCGGACCGTTCACGCTGCCGATCACGGTCACCGACGCCATCACCAACCTCCCGCCGGTCCTTGTCCTGAGCGGCGTCACGACATGGCAGGAGTCCCTGCCACCTGTTCCGGTCGATCCCAACGCTGACGTCAGCGATGGAGACTCGCCTCTTGGGGACCAGCCGGTGCTCTCCGGTGGCGTGCTGACCGCGACAGTCACACTCAACGGCACTGGTGCCGAGCGTTTGTCCATCGGCCAAAGTGGCGGCGTGACGCTCAATGCCGGCATTGTGGCTGTGAACGGGGTGGATGTTGGCACGGTAACTGGCGGAACCGGCATGACACCCCTCAGCGTCGCGCTCAACGCCGCGGCGACCCCGGCGCGGGTAACCCGTGTCGCCCGTGCGATCAGCTTCGCTGTCGATTCCACTACGCCGGGTACCGCCACGCGCCGTGTCACGGTGCAGGTCAGCGATGGCACGAGCGCCAGCGCGGCGATGAACGCCGATGTCGAGGTGACCGAGGTCAATTCGCCGCCAGTCGTGGCCCTGCCGCGCGTAGCAACGGCGGTGGCCGAGGGCGACGGAGCGGTCGTCCTCGACAGCACGGCGACCTGCAGCGATGCGGACAGCGGCAATTTCTCTGGTGGCCAGATGACCGTCACGCTGATCAGCGGCGGCGATGGCTCCGACCGCTTGACCCTGAGCAGCGTCGGGGCGATCAGCATCGTCGCCGACAAGGTCAACCACGGCGGAGCGGAAATCGGCACCTGGAGCGGCGGCGGCGCGTCGCCCATCGTCGTTTTGCTCAACGCCGCCGCGACCCCGGCCAGGGTCCAGGACCTGCTGCGCGCCGTCACCGGCGAGAACATCAGCGACAACCCGGTCTCCGGGACGCGGGTGGTGCGCTTCAGCGTCAGCGATGTCGATGGCGGCACCGGCTCCGCCGACCTCGGCGTCTATGTCGCGGCGATCAACGATGCCCCGGTGGTGGCGGTCAGCGGCGGCGCGGTCACCTGGCGCCAAGGCGATCCGCCTACGCGGATCGACGACCTCGGCTCGGTGGGCGATGTCGATTCCATCGACTTCGCCGGCGGCCGCCTGACCGCCAGCCTCAGCGCCGTGGCCAGCGCCACCGATCAACTGGCGATCACCGACTACGGTTCGATCACGGTAGTGGGTGGGACGGTCGCCTGGTCCGGTACCCCCATCGGCACGGTCACCGGCGGCGACAACGGCACTACGCCGCTGGTCGTCGCCCTGGTCGCCGCAGCGACCCCGGCAGGGGTGCAGGATCTGCTGCGCGCCCTCGCCTTCAGTGCGGCGGCGGTGCCGAGCGAGCAGGATCGCACCGTCGCGGTCACGGTCGAGGACGGCGATGGCGGCACCTCGACGCTACGTTCGCGCCTCGTCCATGTCGTGCGGGTCAACCTGCCGCCGGTGGTCACGCTCAGCGGTGGTACGGCGGCCTACACCGAGGACCAGCCGGCGGTGGCGATCGATGCCGCAGCCACGGTCAGCGATGCGGACTCGGCCGACTTTGCTGGCGGACGGCTCACCGTCACGGTCACCGACGGCGATGCCGACGAACGCCTGAGCATTGCCGATATCGGCATCGCGGCGGCGCAGATCGGGGTGTCGGGCCAGTCGGTCACCTGGGGCGGCAGCGTCATCGGCACGTGGTCCGGCGGCAGCGGCAGCGCTCCGCTGGTCGTCGAACTGGTCGCGCCGGCAAATCCGGCGGCACTGCAGGGCCTGGTCCAGGCGCTGCGCTACGCCACCGTGTCGCAGAATCCGCTTGGCACGCGCACCGTCGGCGTGGTGCTCAGCGACGGAGATGGCGGCACCAGCGTGCAGGCCACACGCAACGTGGCGCGCAGCGGGGTGAACGATCCGCCGGTCGGCATCGCGACGGTGCTGACGGTGGTGGATCAGAGCGCCACCGGCGTCTGGGCGACAAGCGATCCCGAGGGCGATACCTTCACCTGGTCGGTGGTGCAGCAGCCGACGAACGGCACCATCACCATCACCAATGCCGCGACCGGGGCATGGAGCCGCCCGGCTGCGCGTCACCGACAGCCACGGTGATGCCAGCGACCTCGATACGGTCCAGGTGGTGATCACCGGGCCGGCCGACCCGCATCCGGTGGTGGCGAGCGATCCTCCGCTGAGTGTCCAGGTTGGACAGACGTGGACCTGGCCGTTGGTCGTTGGCGAGCTGGGCGGCGCGCCGAATCTTGAGTTCGAAGCGATCGCCGCCCCGGCTGGATTCACCGCCACGGTCAGCGGAGCGCGCACCGCGACGTTCTCTTGGAGCGTTCCTGGCGGCGCCACAGCGGGCAGCCACGTCTTCTTCCATCTGCGCCTCAGCGACCGTTCCACCAGACAGACGGCGGTGGTGCCGATCCTCATCTATCTCCGCGCCCCGATCGCGGGAGGGGGCTGAACATGCGTGCGCTCCTCGGTGTGGCAGGCGTGGCGCTGGCGATCGGTCTCGCTGGCTGCGGTGGAGGCGGCGGTTCAGGCGGTTTGTCGCAGGACCTCGCCACCACCCTGGCTGATTTCCAGGTGCTCGATCTCGCCACCGGCACGGTCGAGGCCAAGGCCTCGATAGACGCCAGCGATCCGACCTTGCGTGACCGCTACCTGGCGGTCCGGCGTCTGCCGCAGCGCAGCGCCACCACCGGCCAGGCGGCCGGCACCTTCGCTGCGCAGCCCGACGAGACTCCCGGCAACAGCAGCCGGTCGCCGTGCTACCTCGCGGTGTTCGAGCTTACCCGGGCGCAGTGGCGGCGCATCGCCGGCGACGAACCGTGGACCACGCTGCAGCCGGCCGGACTTGCTGGCAGCGGCGGCGATGACCTGCCGGCCTGCGGCATCAGCCACGCCCGCGCGGTCGCCGCACTGGCCGCTTTCCAGTCCCGAGGACTCAACCTGCAGCTGCCCGATGACACGACCTGGGAATCGGCGGCCCGCGCCGGCACCGCGCTGTTCCCGTGGGGCGACGCGCGCGACGCGGCCACCATTGCAGCCAACGCGGTGATCGCCGAGAGCGTCGGCGTGGCGCTCGGCCCGCAGGCGGTCGGGGCGCATGCCGCTGGCGCCTCGGGCTGCTACGACCTGGTCGGCAACGTCGCCGAGTGGACCGCCGAGGGCCACCTGCGCGGCGGCGCGTGGAGCGATCCGCTCAGCCTGGCCCGCCCGGCCAACGTGCGCGAGGCCGAGAGCGACCTGCCGCTCGCCTGCGCCGGGGTGCGCGTGGTCTTCCGTCCGGCAAGCCATTGAACCGCCCCATGCGCTCCATCCTGCTGCTTGCCCTCGCCCTGTCCTGCCTGCCGGCCGAGGAACTGCTGGTCCGCGATCTCCGCCTGGGGGTGGCGATGACGCCGACCTCGTTCGACTACACCGCCAGCGACACGCTGGCCAACACCTCCGGAAGTGATGCGTTGAAGCAGGCCTACGCCGGCAGTCTGCGCGCCTCGTGGTCGTGGTCGGGCGCCGGCCGTGCGTGGGCACCGATCCTTGCCGGCGAGGTGCTCGCCGAACGAGCCACCTACGGCAGCGGCGGCAGCTACGGGCAGTACGTGCTGCGCGGTCTTGGCGGATTCGGTTGGAAGCCAGGCGACGACTGGACGCTCAGCGCGCTGGCGCTGATCGGCATCGGCCGCCCGACCTTCATCGTGCCGATCGCCACCGGAGGGACCGTCACCACCTCGGGGGCCTCGGCCTCGACCGGAGCGGTCATCGACCTGGACTACGCGCTTGGCCGCTCGTGGAGCGTCGGTCTCGAGGTCGGCTGGATCACCGAGGCGGCCACCCTGGCTGGTGACGATATCGATCTCGACCTGACCCGCTCCGGGTTCAGCGGCGGCCTCAGCCTGACCTGGTCATGGTCGCGCAGCCCGGTGCGTCTGGAGTGATCAGCACAGCAGGACCGGGTCCAAACGGCCACCTGCGCTTGGCACGCCTGACGCCTTGAGGTCCCTTGGCCCATGCCGTCCTGCCGCCGGGTGTCGCATTCCGCGACGCCGGTGGCGGGGGCCTGGACGCCGGGAGGACGGATGGCCGACGCCGCACCGCAGACCCCGCTGCTGCTGACGACGCTCGAACGCGTCGCCAAGCGTACCGAGGCGATCTTCGCCCTCGGCCTGGTCGGCATCATCGCCATCCTGCTGATGCCGTTGCCGCCAGGCATCCTCAGCGCGCTGATCGGGCTGAACCTGGCCCTGTCGATGCTCGTCTTCCTGGTCTGTGTCTACGTCAAGGAACCGCTCGAGTTCCATGCCTTCCCCAGCCTGCTGCTGGTGACGACGATGTTCCGCCTCGGCCTCAACGTCGCCTCGACCAAGCTCATCCTGCTCACCGGCACCGGTGGTTCGGTGATCGAGGCGATGGGCAACGTGGTCGTGGGCGGCAACTTCGTGGTCGGCATCGTGGTCTTCTGCATCCTGCTGGTGGTCCAGCTGGCGGTCGTCACCAAGGGTGCTGGGCGCATCTCGGAAGTGGCCGCGCGCTTCGTCCTCGACGCCATGCCGGGCAAGCAGATGGCGATCGACGCCGACCTCAACGCCGGCCTGATCAACGAGAAGGAGGCGCGCCAACGCCGTGAGAAGATCTCCATGGAGGCCGAGTTCTACGGCGCCATGGACGGTGCCAGCAAGTTCGTCAAGGGCGACGCCATCGCCGGCCTGATCATCACCGTGGTCAACATCACCGCCGGCTTCGTCATCGGCATGGTGATGATGGGCATGGATGCCGGTACGGCGCTGAAGACCTTCGCCCTGCTGGCGATCGGTGACGGCCTGGTCAGCCAGATCCCGAGCATCCTGATCACCATCGGCTCGGGCATGATCATCACCAAGACGCGCAGCGACGAGACCGCCGGCTCGGCCCTCGCCCGCGAGGTCTTCCTCAAGCCCAGGCCGCTGGCCATCGCCGGCGGCGTGATCGCGGCCATGGGTCTGATCCCGGGCATGCCGCTGCTGATCTTCCTCGCCATCGTGGCCTACACCCTGCGCGGTGCCGAGGGCGAGGCCGTCCTGGCCAAGGCCAAGGCCGAGGCGACCGCCCAGCCGGTGGTCGAGGAGAAGCCCGAGGAGATGCTGCCAAGCGACCGCCTGGGCGTCGAGATCGGCTACCGCCTGATTCCGCTGGTCGACAAGGACCGCGGCGGCCAGCTGCTCGACCGCATCACCACCCTGCGCCGTCAACTGGCGCGCGATGGCGGGCTGCTGGTGCCGCCGATCCGCATCAAGGACAACATCCAGCTGCCGCCGAACTGCTACCGCATCATGGTCCACGGCCAGGAGATGGCGCGCTACGAGATCTACCCCGACCGCCTGCTGGCGATCGATGGCGGCGGCGTCTCGGCGGCGCTGCAGGGTCAGGCGACCAAGGAGCCGGCCTTCGGCCTTGATGCGATGTGGATCGACGCCAACCGGCGTGCCGAGGCCGAGACGGTCGGCTGGACCGTCACCGACCCCGCGAGCGTGTTCATCACGCATCTGACCCAGGTACTGCGCGCCAACGCCCACCTCGTGCTCAACCGCGAGGACGTCCAGGGCCTGCTCGCGGCGCTGAAGAAGGACGCCCCGGCCTTGGTCAAGGAGATCGAGACCGGCGCCAAGCTCGGAGCGGTGCAGAAGGTGCTCAGCCACCTGCTCGAGGAGCGCGTGCCGATCAACAACCTGGAGAAGATCCTCGAAGCGGTGGCCGACGCCCCGACCGCCGATCCGGCTCTGCTTGCCGAACAGGCGCGCAGCCGCATGGGCCGGGCGGTGGTCGCACCGCATCTCGACGCGCAGGGCCGCCTCAATGCGATCATCTTCGATCCGACCACCGAGAGCCGCCTGTCGGCCAGCCTGGGCAACAACCCCGGCGGCCAGATCGCGGTCAGTCCCGCCGAGGCAAGCGCGCTGATCGATCAGATCGGCCGCAACCTGCAGGAGTCCAGCGTTCTCGGCCGCGAGGCGGTCCTGCTGACCACCGCCGGCCTGCGTCGCCAGCTGCGCCAGATCACCAGCCGTTTCCACGCCGATCTTGCCGTCCTGTCCTACTCCGAGATCGGCACGGTGCCGGTCGAGGTGGTCG
>JFJP01002246.1_pt1 | contig 12354 bp, 11 predicted proteins | sample 431651 | NCBI WGS metagenome assembly JFJP01 (sample SAMN02602958, study PRJNA72255) | Microbial mat metagenome, whole genome shotgun sequencing project. | biome: fresh water; feature: sink hole; material: water; isolation source: purple microbial (photo- and chemosynthetic) mats found in... | reverse complement strand
GGCATGATGGCCAGCCCGTCGAGCCCGTCGGTGAGATTCACGGCGTTGCTGCTGCCGACGATAACAAGGTAGGTCAGCAGGATGAAGCCGAACATGCCAAGAGGATAGGTAACGCTCTTGAAAAACGGCACGATGAGGTCCGCCTTGGCCGGCAGCTCGAAAACAAAGCCGCTGCCGACCCAGCGCAGGAACAGTTCGACGACCTTCTCGTTGTTGGGCGCGGAGATGGAAAAGGCGATGTAGATGGCGGCAACGAGACCGATCAGCGACTGCCAGAAATATTTTGTCCCGGCCGAGAGCCCGGCAGGATTGCGATAGACCACCTTGCGCCAGTCGTCGACCCAGCCGACCGCGCCGAAGCCCAGGGTAACGATCAGTACGATCCAGACGAAACGGTTGGAGAGGTCGGCCCACAGCAAGGTGGTGATGCCGACAGCGATGAGGATCAGTGCGCCGCCCATGGTCGGCGTGCCGGCCTTGACCAGGTGCGTTTGCGGTCCGTCGTCGCGCACCGACTGACCGATCTTGCGGGCGGTGAGCCAGCGGATCACGGCGGGGCCGGCGACAAAGGAAATGGTCAGCGCCGTCATCGTCGCCAGCACCGCGCGCAGCGTGATGTAGTTGAAGACGTTGAAGGCGCGGATATCCTGGGCGAGCCACTGAAAAAATTCAAGCAGCATGCGTGTTCTCCTTTATGGCGTCGACCACGCGCTCCATCCGCATGAAGCGCGAGCCCTTGACCAGCACGGTCGTGGCGCTGTCCAGTTCCGGCGTCAGCGCTGCCGTCAGCGCGTCGATGTTCTCGAAATGGCGCGCGCCCTCGCCAAAGTTATGGGCGGCGTCGGCCGCCAGTTCGCCCAGCGCGAATAGCCGGTCGATGCCGCAACTCTTGGCATGACCGCCAATCTCGTCGTGCACCTGGGCCGCCGCGTCGCCAACCTCGCCCATGTCGCCCATGACGAATATGCGTTTGCCCGGGAAGGCCGCGAGCACGTCGATGGCGGCGCGCATCGAGTCGGGATTGGCGTTGTAAGTGTCGTCGATCACCGTGGCCCCGCGCCGACCCGCATACCGCTGCAGACGGCCCTTGATGCCGGTGTAGTCGGCCAATGCCGCCGCTGCCGTCGCCAGCGGCACACCGGCGGCGAGACAGGCGGCAACCGCCGCCAGCGCATTGCGCGCGTTGTGCTCACCCGGCAGTTTCAATTCGACTGCCGCACTGCCAGCCGCCGTGCTCAAGCTAAGCCGCCCGCCAAAGCCCTCATTGTTAGCCGTGGGGCGCCAGGCGCCGCGGACATCGGCCGACGAGCCCAGGCCAAAACTGGTCACCGCGCGCCCGGCGGCAAGCTCCCGCCACAGGGACGCGTGCGGATCGTCGGCATTGATTACCGCCACGCCATCTGCCGCCAGCCCCTCGAATATCTCGCCCTTGGCCCGCGCCACGTCGGTCAGCGTGCCTAGCCCGGCCAGATGGGCGCGCTGGGCGTTGTTCACCAGCGCCACGGTCGGTCGCGCCAGGCGGGTCAAATAAGCGATCTCGCCCGGATGATTCATGCCCATCTCGATGACGGCGGCGCGGTGCCCGGGGTGCATCTTGAGCAACGTCAGCGGTAGGCCGATGTCGTTGTTGAAGTTGCCCTGCGTCGCCAGCACGCCATTTTCGCCATGTTCGCCAAGCAGCGCGCCCAGATGGCGGCGCAGAATAGCCGCGCACATTTCCTTGACCGTCGTCTTGCCATTGCTGCCGGTGATACCAATGAGTGGAATGTCGAAACGCGAGCGCCAGTACGCCGCCAATTGCCCCAGCGCGACGCGTGTGTCGACAACCGCGATCAGCGGCAGGGCAGAATGGTCCGCCGCCCAGGCCGCGCTCACCAGCGCTGCGGCAGCGCCTTGGGCTAGCGCACCGCGCACATGGTCGTGGCCGTCGAACCGCTCGCCCCTGAGCGCGACGAACAGCATGCCGGGGCTGACGGCGCGTGAATCGGTGCCGACGCTGGTGATGTCCACATCGGCACCTTGATGCGGTACGCCAAGCGCAGCCGCTGCCATGGATATCCTCATCATGCGTGGTTTTCCTTGTGGTTTTCCTCATGTAGACCGTGCAGCGCCCGCCGTGTCGCCAGCGCCGACTTTGCGGCCGCCATGTCGGAAAAGGGATGGCGCGTACCGGCAATTTCCTGGTAGGGCTCGTGGCCCTTGCCGGCCAGCAGGATGACGTCGCGCGGGTCGGCGCCGACCACGGCGGCCTCGATGGCTGCTGCGCGGTCGGGTTCGACCTCGGACCCAAATTCGGACCCAAATTCAGCCCGGCTTTTCATGCCGCCGAGGATAGCCGCGATGATGTCCAGCGGCGCCTCCCCGCGCGGATTGTCGCTGGTGACGATGACGCGGCTGGCCAGCCGCTCGGCGATTTCGCCCATCAGCGGACGCTTGCCGGTATCGCGGTCGCCACCGCAGCCGAATACACAAATGAGTTGGCCACCGCGGGCGGCGGCTGTCTCGCACAAGGTGCCGAGCGCCTTTTCCAGCGCATCGGGTGTGTGGGCGTAGTCGACCACCACCAGCGGCTCATGCAGGCCGCCCGCCGCCTGCATGCGACCGGGCGGCGGCCGTAACGCGGGCAGCACGGCGGCGATGTCGGTCAACTGCTCGTCGCCGGCCAGCAGCGTACCGATCACGGCCAGCAGGTTGGCGGCGTTGAATCGACCGACCAGCGGCGCGGCGCAGCGGACGCCGTCCAGGGTAAAAGCCAGGCCGGCGGCGGTCATGGTGAGATCCTTCGCCGCCAGCACCTGGTCGGCGCCACCACGATCTTCCAGCGTATAGCCGATGGTGCGCACGCGACCCGCCAACCGCCCGACCAGTTCGCGGCCGAAGGCATCGTCAAGATTGATGACCGCCGCACCGATCTTTGCCGCGCCCGCTGCCGCCGAGTGAAACAGCTTCGCCTTGGCCGCGCCGTAAGCCGCCATGTCACCGTGGTATTCCAGGTGATCGCGGGTGAGGTTGGTAAACACCGCGACATCGAATTCAACGCCATTGACCCGGCCCTGATCGAGGCCGATGGACGAAACTTCCATGGCGCAGGCAACGGCGCCCTGCTCCAGGTAGGCCGCCAGCGCGGCGTGCAGACCGATGGCATCGGGGGTCGTGTTTTGGCTTGGCGTCAGCGCATCCGGAAAGCCGTTGCCGAGCGTGCCGATCACGGCGCACTTGCAATCCCATGCATTCATCGCCTGCGCGATCCACTGCGTCACCGAAGTCTTGCCATTGGTTCCCGTCACCCCCGCCATCCATAAACGCTCGGAGGGCCGCCCATAGACGATGTGTGCGAGTTCGCCAGCGAGCAGCGATAGACTATCCACTGAAATAGGGGACAGACCACGTTTTTGTGAATCAAAAAACGTGGTCTGTCCCCTATTTCCTCTATTTCCTGCCGTACCGCTACCGCCGACTTTTTCACTTTCGGCAATTACCGCCGCCGCGCCACGCGCCAGCGCGTCGGCGATGTAATCACGGCCGTCGACGCGATGGCCGGGCATGGCGATGAACACGTCGCCCGGCTGCACGGCGCGCGAATCGGCGCAGAGACGGATCGCTTTCACGCCTTGCCGTTCGAGCTGATCGAGGATCGCGCCGACCGGGGTCATGGTTCCTCCACGGCGGCGGCCACCACATCCAATGGCTTCAGTGGCGCGTCCGACGCCACGCCCAGCGTGCGCAGGCAGCCAGCCATTACCTGGGCAAACACCGGCGCGGCAACGTCGCCGCCGAAATGCTTGGCGCCCGAGGGTTCGTCCACCATCACCGCGACGATCAGGCGCGGGTCGGACACCGGTGCGAAACCGACGAATGAAGCGACGAACTTGTCGGCGTAATAGCCGCCTTCGAGCTTGTTGGCGGTACCGGTCTTGCCGGCGACGCGATAACCGGAGATCTGCGCCTTGGGCGCGGTGCCGCCCGGTTCCACCACCATTTGCAGCATGCTGCGCACCTCGCGCGCCGTTTGTCCCGAGAAAACTTGTTGCCCCGCGGTCGGCGCATTGTCCACGCGCGTCAGCGACAGCGGTAGCAGGTCGCCTTCGCGGGCAAAGGCCATGTAAGCCCGGGCCAACTGGATCAGCGTGACCGAAATGCCGTGGCCGTAGGACATGGTGGCCTGCTCGATCGGCCGCCAATTTTTGAACGGCCGCAAGCGGCCGCCCACCTCGCCGGGAAAACCCAGCTTGAGCGGATGGCCGAAGCCGGCGCTGTCGAACATCGTCCACATCGTCTCCGGCGCCATGGACAACGCCATTTTGGAAACGCCGATGTTGGATGATTTCTGGATCACCTGCGCCACCGTCAGCATACCGTGAGCATGGGCATCCGAAATCGTCGCCGTGCCGATGGTCAGTCTGCCCGGCGAGGTCTGGATCTGCGTATCGAAGCGAAACTTGCCCTTGTCCAGCGCCAGCGCGGCGGTAAAGGGCTTCATGGTTGAACCGGGCTCGAAGGTATCGGTGAAGGCGCGGTTGCGTAATTGCGCGCCGGCCAGCCGCACGCGGTTGTTGGGGTTGTAGGTCGGCAGGTTGGCCAGCGCCAGCACCTCGCCGGTGCGGGCGTCAAGCACGACGATGCCGCCGGCCTTGGCCTTGTTTTCGGTCACGGCCTGCTTCAGGTGCGAATAGGCGAGGTACTGGATTTTGGCGTCGATGGCCAGCGTGACATCCTTGCCTTCGACCGGCTGATTGATGCTCTCGACATCCTCGACGATCTGGCCGCGACGATCCTTGATCACCCGCCGCGAACCATTTTTGCCGGTCAACTGGGCATTGAGCGCCAGTTCGACGCCCTCCTGACCGGCGTCATCAACACCGGTGAAGCCAATCAGGTGCGACATCACCTCGCCGGCCGGGTAGTAGCGGCGGTATTCGCGCTGCTGGTGGATGCCCGCCAAATTGAGCGCGGCGACGCGATCCGCCTGTTCCGGCGAAATCTGTCGCTTGATGAAGACAAAATCCTTTTCGGCGGCCAGCTTGTGGTTCAACTCGCGCACGTCCATTTCCAGCAACGCCGCCAGTTCGCGCGCCTGCGCCGGGGTAAGCTGGGTATCTTCGGGAATGGCCCAGATCGACTTCACTGGCGTCGAGATGGCCAAGACGTCACCGTTGCGGTCAAGAATGCGGCCGCGCGTCGCCGAGATTTCGATGACGCGCTCGTAGCGCGATTCGCCTTTCTTGATGAGGAATTCGTTGTTGAAGCCTTGCAGAAACAGCGAACGGCCAGCCAGCGTGGCAAAACCCAACAACAGCAGGATCAGCACCAGCCGCGAGCGCCAGGCCGGCAGCGGCTGGCCCAGCAGCGGGCTATGGGAAAACTTGACCTTCATGACTTGACCTTCACGGCTGCCCCACCGAAACGATATGTCCGGCGACCGGCGGGTGCATGGTCAATTTGTCCCGCGCGATTTTTTCGACGCGGGAATGGTTCGCCCAGGTGCTTTGCTCAAGCTGCAACTGGCTCCATTCGACTTCGAGGTCGCGCATGCGCTTCTGCTCGTTCTCGAATTCGATGAAAAGCTTGCGGGCGCGGTGGTTCGACGCCACCGTCGCCAGGGCGCAGATCACCACCGCGGCCAGCAGGATCAGGTTCAGCTTCGCCACCGGCTATACCTTTTCCGCCACGCGCATCGTCGCGCTACGCGCGCGCGGATTGGCGGAAATTTCGGCGGCGGAGGCCCGCGTGGCCTTGCCGATCAGCCGCATGTGCGGTGGCGGAAGCTCGGCGGCGCGCACCGGCACGCCCTTGGGTGGCTGACGCGACGTCGCCTCGTCGCGCATGAAATGCTTGACGATGCGGTCTTCGAGCGAGTGGAAGCTGATCGCCACCAGTCGTCCCCCGGAGGCCAGACAGGCGAGGGCGTCGGGCAGGACTAGCGACAGCTCCTCAAGCTCCCGATTGACGTAAATCCGTAGAGCTTGAAAGCTGCGCGTCGCCGGGTGCAGGCCCGGCTCGCGCGTCCGGACGACTTTTTCCAGGAGCGCGGCAAGCTGTCCTGTTGTTGAAATACTGCATTCGCGCCGAGTAGCAACAAGCGCCTTTGCAATCGCATGAGCAAACCGTTCTTCGCCATAGTCCCTGATTACCTCCTCTATTTCCCGCTCACTAGCCCGCGCCAGAAAATCCGCCGCGGTCTCCCCCTTCGTCGTATCCATGCGCATGTCCAGCGGCGCGTCGAATCGAAAACTCATGCCCCGGCTGGCGTCGTCCAGTTGTGGCGACGACACCCCCAGGTCCAGCAACACGCCATCCACTTGCGCCATGCCCTTCGCGTCGAGCGTCGCGGCCAGTTCGCTGAACGCCGCATGAACGATGGCAAAGCGCGTATCCGCAATCTCCCGCGCGACCGCGACCGCCGCCGGATCGCGATCCAGCGCCAACAAGCGGCCATTGGCCCCAAGTTTTGCCAGGATCGCGCGACTGTGACCGCCGCGTCCGAAAGTGGCATCGACATAACTGCCGCCCGGCTTGATCGCCAACGCCGCCACGGCTTCGGCCAATAGAACACTGAAATGGGCGCCCATGGTGGTGTTGGGTTCCCTCATCCATCACAGAGCCAGGTCCGACAGGCCCGGTGGCAGCAGTTTGTCGCCTTGGGCGAAGATCGATTCCTGTTGGGCCTTCCAGCCGGCCTCGGACCAGATTTCAAACCCGGCGCCCTGCCCCACCAACCAGATTTCCTTTTCCAGACTGGCGTATTGCCGCAATTCCGGCGGCACCAGCAGACGGCCGGCGGCATCCATTTCGGTATCGACGGCAAAGCCGACCAGCAGGCGCCGCAGTTGGGCGGACTGCTGTTCGAGACTGGGCGCGGCCAGAATCCTGGCGCGGATTGGTTCCCACGCCGGCTGGGGATAGAGCAGCAGGCAGCGATGCGGATGGGCGGTCAGCACCAGGCGACCCTCGCTGGCCTTGACGAGGGCGTCACGATGCCGGGCCGGGATTGCCATCCGCCCTTTTGCATCCAGATTGAGCGCCGCTGCGCCTTGAAACATCAAATCTCCCCCGTCCGTCCCGAACCAAAGGCCGGAAAGCAATAGTTTCCCACTTTCCCCCACAAGCCCCCACTTTACGCACCCATCGCATTACGGTCAAGCGAGAAATTTCAATATTTTCTAGGTGAGACAAGGACTTACCTATGCTTTTGGATAAAAACCATAAAATATTTATCCTTAAAAATCAATGCAACTACAACGTACACCGAAAGTAAATTATTAACATTGATCGCCTGCCTTGATGGCAGTGGCAGAGGAGGCGGCAAGCCTGTAAAGTTGAGGGTGTCATTAACTTGCAGCCGGAATTTCAGATGCCCGCATCGGCACCCGCCCCCAAAGCAACCCGCGACACGCATATTTTTGTCGGCCGCCAACCCATTCTTGATACCGGCCATGCCGTCATTGGTTACGAACTGCTCTTTCGCGATGGCCCGGATGCCCAAAGCGCCGACATCACCTCGGCCGCCAGCGCCACCGCCCAGGTGATCTGCACCGCCTTCACCGAACTGGGCATGGCCGAAGCCCTCAAGAATCTCAAGGTGTTCATCAATGTCGACGGCGATTTCCTCGCCAGCGACGCGCTCGAATTGCTGCCGACCGGTCAGGTGGTACTCGAACTTGACGCAACCGGCGCCGACGCGACCCTGATTGATCGCTGCCGCGATTTGAGCCTGCGCGGCTACGCCTTGTCCGTGAATGTCGATGCGGCAAAGCCGCTGGATGTGCCGGCGCTGATCGAACTGGCCGACTACATCAAACTGGACATCGGCGCGGCCGCGCCGGCGACAACCGCGGCGGCCATCCGTCAATTCGGGCCGACCCACGCCCGCAAGCTGCTCGCCGCCAAGGTCGAAACCGCCGGGCAGGCCGACTGGTGCGCCAAGGAAGGCTTCAACTACTTTCAGGGCTATTTCTTCGCCCGGCCGGTGATCGTCGAGGGCCGCAAGCTCGACCCGACCACCCATGGCCTGTTCCGCATCATCAATCTCGTCTCCGGCGACGGCGAAACCCACGACATCGAAAACGCCTTCAAGACCGACCCGGCGCTCACCATGAACCTGCTGCGCCTGGTGAACTCGGCCGCACTCGGCATGAGAAGCCGGGTCGGTTCCATCGCCCAGGCGATCACGCTGCTTGGCCGCCGCCAATTGTTGCGCTGGCTGCAACTGCTGCTGTTTCGCGGCGGCGGCGATGGCACCCTGACAGCCAACCCCCTGATGCTGCACGCCGCCCTGCGCGGCCGCTTCATGGAATTGCTGGTGCAGCGGCGTTACCCGGGCCAACGGGCCATGCTCGACAGCGCCTTCATCGTCGGCGTGATGTCGATGATGCCCGCGGCACTGGGGATGCCAATGAAGGAAGTGCTCGAACAGATTGACATAGCGGCGGATATCCGCGACGCCGCCAGCAACTACGGCGGTGAACTCGGCCGCCTGCTGCTGCTGACCGAATACTTCGACGACAACAATCCCGTCGGCTGCGCCGTCTCGATGCAGGAGATCGGCGAACTCAACCAGCACATCCTCAACACCTGCCTGGCCGAGGTGCTGACCTGGATACAAAGTTTCGACTTTTGAGGCTGGAAGTGGAAGTCCGCCGATAAGCCGGGTTCTGTGGGGCCGCCGCGCCGAAGCGAAGCAGCCTGGCAGCCATTCCTCTGGGTCTGCCGTTGCCGACAGCCTCAAGCAGCCTACCCGGGAGCGACGCGAGCCACGCCAATGCTCCCCTATTTGGCCTTGCCCCGGATGAGGTTTGCCATGCCGTCCGTGTCACCACGTCCGCGGTGGGCTCTTACCCCGCCATTTCACCCTTGCCTGATCCCCTTGCGGAGCCATCGGCGGTATCTTTCTGTTGCACTGTCTGTCGCCTTGGGTCGATCGACCTGCGTCTTGCGACTTGCTGCGCCCGGTCGTTAACCGGCATCCTGCTCTATGGGGCCCGGACTTTCCTCGGCATCTTGCGATGACGCGGCTGCCTGGCGAACTTCCGCTGACCATTGTAGACGGAACAACAGACGGAACAGCGGCGATCATGAAAAGTCGGCGCTAGCGGCACGGCAAAAAACGTGGTTTGTCCCTCTATTCAAGGTCAGAGAGAATGGCCATTTACGCTACCCCGCCCGCGATTACGACGGCGAGCAGAGATTCAACACCACGGGCTTTCTTGGCACGATGATGGTGACGGTGTGCCACACCGAAAGCGAAGATGAAATTCATGTTATCTCCCTGCGAAAGGCGGAACCCGATGAAATCGAACTCCTCTCCCGTTACCTCTAAGCCGCCGCGTCTGCGGGTCGACCTGAAGGATGTCAGCCAACCCGAATTCTCCGCCGCCGTGCGCGCGCATATGGGCAAGCAGCGCGTTTCGATCATGCTTGATGGCGAGGTCGTCGCCTTCTTCAAAGCCAAAGCCGGCGAGCGCGGTTACCTGCGGCACACCAGCGGCTATTCGGCTGAGGTGCAGGTGGGGAAAACCAATGACGGAAAATAAACCCAAGGCCCAGTGGCCCGTCTGGCTATTGCGACTCACCTGGCCGCTACCGGGCGCGATTACGGGCGCTACCGTGGGTTTTCATCTGTACTTTCGCCAACCGGGTCTCAACACGGATACCTTTGCACCAGCCATTTTCGCCAGCCTCTGGGCCGTGAGCGGAATGCTATTGGGCATCCTGAGCACCAGCATTGCCGCCTGGTTGATTCAACGTGGCTTACACCGCTTGTTCTCCAGTAGCCCATTGGCCACAGCCGGTCTTACCCTTTTCTGCCTGATCGGCCTGTGCCTTGGACTATATGCACCACTTGAAACTCGCCTGCCCACGCTGTTCTGGTCAACACACCAGAAAGAGTCATCGCGCCCTCTACCACCATCAGAGCCATCGCCTTGCACGCAATCACCGCCATCCAACCTCAATGTCCGTAAATCCTGGGAGCTGGAATGCCGCTAGCGAAGCACACCAGAATTGGCGCGTTAGCGTTGAACGGGGTCAAGGCCGGAAGGGGATCATTCGCATGGGCGCGGACATCGTGTTGACATCTTTCGTCATGTGGTTCATCTGCCCGTTCATGACCCAGATTTGCTGATTCATGTTCTCCAGATTCTGCGTCACGAGCGTCAGGTCGTGGCCCACTCCACCCATGTATCTGGTCATTTCCGTCATGTCCGAGCGCATGCTCACCATATTCTTGGACATTTCATTCGTGTGCCCGGTGATGGCGTTCAAGTTGGACGTCAGGGAATAAATCAGCAATAGCATGGCCGCGCCCAACATCACCACGGCGGACACACTGATGCGAATGATGGAGGTCGTGCGCTTGGCCAGACGGTCGTCGAACTCCCGCTCCATCCGCATTACTTCGGTATATTCGGCCATGTACATCCGGCTTTCGCGGGCCAGCGCCTCCATGATCGCGGCGAGCTGATGGGTGTCCGATTCGGGTGTGGCGCGCCGCGAATAACGAGTCTCCGCCGTATCCTTGTCAGCGGCGGCGGCCTCTTGCCGTGGCGGCGCGAAGGGATCGATTTTGCACGTATCGAATTTGGTGCTCATTTTCCGGATTTCGGCAAACTTTCCGCTCATTTTCCGGATTTCGGCGAACTTGCCCCGCATCTCGATCTTGTGATCAAGGTGCTCGTCCCGGCCTGGCTGATAATTGATGAGTTTACAAAGCCATGCCTTGATTACCATTGCAAGTTTCCCGTTCAGTGGTGAATTTATCATTAAGAGTTTGAACTCTTTGACATCATCGGTGCACAAAGCCACGTCAAGAAAAGTAATAGTGGAAAGACCACGTTTTTTTATCCACCCTACCAATGCCTATTCATCTTTCGCGCCAATTACTTCCGTGAGCGGGAAAGGTCAATCGGGCAAAGGATACAGGCGTTACTGCCGTGCCGCTAGTCCCACGGGATTCCCTGCGGTCACGTCATCGACTTTTTAAAGCGATCGATGCAACACGTTAGTTCCGCCGGATGTACAATAAACATTAACGTATTCATTAAAGTAGCTGCCATGACCTTGCGAACAAGCGATGTGGTCCCGATCAGCGAAGCGCGTGCCCGCCTGACCGAACTTGCCGATGAGGTGGTCGGCGGGGGTGCTGAAAAAGTATTGACCAAGAATGGCTCAAGCTTCGTTGCCATCATCGATGCGCGCAAGCTCGATTACTACCACGCGCTGGAAGAAGAGCATGCTGGCTTGATCCTGCTGGATGAAGCCGAGACCGGCTTGCGCCAGATTCTTGCCGGGCAGCGCGTGCCAGCGGCCGATCTGATGTTGGCGCTGTCTGATCAATGACGTTGCCGGTAAGCGCCCGGGTCGAAGCCGCGCCGAATTTCCTCGGCAATCTGGAAGCGGCCCGCCTGTTTTTGCTTGAGCAAGATGCGGAAACCGCCGCCAAAAGCTTTCGCAAGTTGAAGGCGGAACTCCGTGAAATGATTACCGTCCTGGGCTGGTCACCTGGCTGCGGTCGCCCGGCGCGGTTCCTGACCGGGCGTTCAGTTCAAGCCAGGTTGAGAGCCGAAGCGGTTCAACAACTTGCTGATCATGCTGGCTTGCCGAACCTGCGCGAGTACATCATCAGCCGTCACGTCGTCCTGTATGCCCATTCCGTAACTGAAGTTGTATTACTCGCACTGAAGCATCAGCGCCAACTCACCTATTCGGCTGAAGTGCAGTAACGAACGTTGCAGATCAACAGCCAAGCCGCTGCTTTTGCCGTACCGCTAGCGCCGACTTTTTCGGACCTCACGCAAAATACGGCAAAAGTAGGCCGATCAGGTTTTCGGCGGGAAGACGCGGAGTTTTATCGGCGGAAAGCCCGAGAGGGGGCCATCCCGCCCGACCTCCCGGTGCCCAAGAAGGCACATATCGGCCGAACGGGATGGCCCCCTCTCGGGCCGCGAGCGTGGCCGGAGATCGATCGCTGCAAAAAGTCGGCGCTAGCGGCATGGCAGGGTGTAAAGGTGGACGGCGGGTTGGCTTCTGTGTATGCTTGACGGATATGACGAACAGCAATGGTGCTCGGCTGAAAGAATGGTGGTCTGTCCCCCATTGTTTTCGGTCCGCAGGCTGTAATGCTTGAGCCGAAACTTGCCGCGCACCTGATCGAGCAACTTGGGAGAGCTTGCCAGTGCTGATGCCGTTGCATCCATTTTTAGGCTCCACTAAAAAACACCAACCTGTTGATTCAATGTGGGTTGATGTGGAAAATTTAATTGTATACAGCTTCCAGACGGAATGTTTCCCGTCTTTTAGGAAGTCCACTTCACGTTAGGGGCTTACCTTGGACTGGCTGACGCAAAAATTTGAGCTATC
>JFJP01022133.1_pt1 | contig 12355 bp, 8 predicted proteins | sample 431651 | NCBI WGS metagenome assembly JFJP01 (sample SAMN02602958, study PRJNA72255) | Microbial mat metagenome, whole genome shotgun sequencing project. | biome: fresh water; feature: sink hole; material: water; isolation source: purple microbial (photo- and chemosynthetic) mats found in... | reverse complement strand
TCCGGTACGGGCAATGCAGGAGCCATTTCTGTCACGGCAAAAGAGATGTCTGTCACAGACAATGCTTCTGTGGCTACGTCAGCTTCGGACAAGGGAAATGCCGGCGCAATCACGCTGAACGTGGAAAAACTCGATCTCAGCACGGGAGCGGCGATTGCTTCGGCAAGCATCTATCCTGAGACAAAGGTTTATACCGTAGCCGATCCCGCGGAACTGGAAAGTCTGTCCGGTGTTGCAAAGACAGGAGATATTGTAATTGTTCAGGATGCCGGAGACGGCAAACCGACAGCCGCGATTCTTAATGTGGGAGATTACTGGGTACAGATGACCGGCGAGATATTTACAGTTGACACGCTCTCCGAATTAGACGGACTGATTGACTACAACCACCCGGAAGACGGGGAAGGGAATATTGTCCTTGTGCGGAACGCCGGAAACGGCGAATCGGCAAGCTTTGTCTATAACGGATTCGTGTCGTGGCTGAAACTGAGCAAAGTCTGTACGGTTTCCGATCTCAAACAGAGGGAGAGTTTTCCTGCTTTTCCGGGTGATGTAGTCCGGGTAGATACGGGTGCCGGAGTTCCGGCGAATTTTACTTATACCGGTGAGAAATGGATACCTTACGGAAATGTCTCAACAGTTGCCGATCTTTCGGAACGAGACAAACTTTCAGTGCAGACAGGCGATGTCGCCAAAGTTGAAGATGCCGGCAACGGCGCTGGGAAAAGCTTTATTTTTGACGGAGAAAAATGGGCAGATTTTTACATGACCGGCAACGCTGGAACCATTGCTGTTCATGCGGATGACGCTGTGACGCTCAAAGATGACGCAACGCTCACCGCTGCGAGTACCGGCGGCATTCATGCCGGAGAAATACGTTTGGAAGCCCGCAGTCTGCAACTCAGCGACAGCGCTTCGATTTCCTCTGTAAGTCATTCTGTCGGAGACGCCGGAACGATTCGTATCCGAGCCGAAAACAGCCTCAGTCTGAATGACTCATCTGCTGTAACGACTGCGACCTTCGGACAGGGGAGAGGCGGCGATATAGAAGCAGAAGCCTCTGACATTGCCATAAACGGCAACGCGGCGATTTCATCGGCAAGCCATGCCACGGAAAACGGCGGGGCTGCGGGTGCGATTACGCTTAATGCCGGGGATTCGCTCCGGTTGCTCGGCGACAGCGCGCTGACCACCGAAGCAAAGGGCGCGGGCGGCGGCAAGATATTCGTGAACGCGGGAAATGAAATTTATCTGCTCAACGGCGGGATTACCAGCAGTGTGAAGCAGGGTGAAGGAAAAGGCGGCGACGTCACGACAAATTCAAAGTTTGTTATTTTAAATAACGGAGACATTACCGCCAATGCCGAAGAAGGGGACGGGGGCGCGATTTTCATCCGTACAGATAATTATATCCGATCATCTGACAGCAAGGTGACTGCCACATCAAAGCGGGGCAATGACGGAACTGTAAAAATCGAAGCGCCGGATACGGATGTCAGCAAAGATATTAACGTATTGCCGGTCAGTTACATTGACGCTGCAAGATGGATGAGAACGCCCTGCTCGGAAAGAACCGGAGAAAAGATGAGTCATTTTGTAATAGAAGGACGTGACGCTGTAGCAATATCCTATGACGACTGGCTGCCGTCGCCGATGATGCGGGTCGGCGGCTCAAATTCTGAAACACAAAAGCCCGAACATCCCTGAAAACTGTAGCGCGCCGAAGTTAAAGACAGGCAGGCAACTTTACACAACGGGCGCATCGGGTGAATTGCATCTGTTTTCAGCCTCGGCACCCTGCCAAACGGATAAGTTATTCTTTCCACCGTCATAATTTGCGCTTTCCGAATTTTCAGTAAAACGCCCAGGCTTAAAACAGACGCAAATCGTTTTGCAGAAACGCAGATTATTCCGGCGGAAGGGGGATTGTTTGTATTTCCGTGTTTTAAAATTTGCCGGATTCCAATTTCTGAGAAAGATATTCCACCTGTTTGCGGACAGAAGCGTCTTCTTTCAAGCCTTTTTCCACCGCGGCAACTGAATGAAGAATCGTGGCATGATAACGGTTAAAGACTTTTCCGATCACCTGAAGGGGCTGGTCGGTGTATTTCCGCACTAAATAAATGGCAATCTGCCGGGGCCAGACCAGCGATTTTTTCCGGGACTTGGAAAGCATCTCATCTGCTGAAATATTGTAATGCTTGCAAACCACTTTCTTAATCGCGTCCGCGCCGATGGTTTTGCGTTGCTGAACAATATTTTGCACCACACTTTCGGCAAGACTGAGATCAATGGAACTTCCCATCAGCGAGGCTTTTGCCGTCACGCCGATCAGACCGCTTTCCAACTGCCTGACATTTTCCGAAAGTTCGCTTGCCAGATAATCTCTCACCTCTTTGGGAATGTCGTATCCGTTTTCTCTGACTTTTTTCTCCAATATCCGTATCCGTGTTCTGAAGTCCGGCGCCTCAATATTGGAAATCAGACCCGATGACAGCCGGGACCGCAGTTGTTCGCTCAGTCTGGGAATATCGCCGGGTTTGCAGCAACTCGTGAAAATAATTTTCTTTTCCGCATTAAAAAGATAATCCAGCGCCAGCGAAAGCTCAACCTGAGTCCGCTCTTTTCCGTTCAGAAAATGAACATCTTCCAGCAGCAGGACATCGCAGCCGTTTCTGTATTTTTCCTTGAAAAATTCAAATGAGTTGTTTTGAAATGAATGGATCATTTCATTCATAAAATCTTCGGCGGTAATATAATAAACTTTTTCAAAAGGATGATTCGACAGAATGTGATGGCCGATGGCTTGGGACAGATGACTTTTTCCCATGCCGGTTGAGGAAAGCAGTAAGAGAGAATTCTGTGTCAACTCCTTCTGCGATGCAAGTGAAAGCGCGGCTGAATAGGCAAAATCATTGTTGCTGCCCACCACAAAGCGGTCAAAAGTAAAATCCTTTCGCAAAAGACGCCCCCCGGACTGAGGCGCATGAATATCAGGAAGACTTAACTGAATATCCGGTTCCGGAATATCCGGCTTCTTTTTTTTGGGATTCTCTTTTTCTTCGGAAATAGCGATTAAAATTTTATACAATTTTCCTGTCATCCGTCTGAATTCCGACTCGATCATCAGGGCATAGTGATCCTCAATGCGCTTTTTATAAAAAAAGTTGGGACAGGAAAGCGCAACCACCTCTCCCTCCCCTTCTTTAAACTCAAGCGGCTCGATCCACATTTTATAAATATGAATCGGAATTCGCCCTTTAATTACAGCTTTTACTTTTTCCCAGATCGCTTTCATTATGATTTTTTTTCGCTTAGTTTCGCTTATCGGAGACGGAATCAGAGGGCAAAAAAGGATTAAAAAAAATTTCCCCCTATTCAGCCCGGAAACAGGAGGAAAGCAGTTGTTTTTTCTGAAACGCTTGAAATATTTATCTGCCTATTTAAAACATTCTGCTGTTTCAGTCAAACGGAATAGAACTGCTTTGCATTCGTTTTCAAGCTGCCTGCCGGAAATGAATACCGCTTTGATTTTATTGTCTTATATATCATAATTAGACACAAGTAGCTCTAAATACGCCTTTTTCAGAATTTATGATTTTTATTCAAAAATTTAAAGATGATATGCTATTTTTGAGGGGATTTGAAACAGAAGATTTTCGCTTAAAAATTCAGATTATCTTTGAAAATCTCCGATTTTTAAAAAACAGCGGTAGGGGTAAGCCCCTGTGCTTACCCTTTTGGTGGGCATTTCATGCCCACCCTGCATAAAGGGCAACCACGGGGGGTTGCCCCTACTCCCGATAATGGCATCCGATGCTGATTTTGTTTTTCCACGCGGCATCTGTGACGGTAATCGCGGCCCGTACTGCGTTTCGCAACCCGATCAGGCTGTCGGTAAGGCGGGTGACGCGGTAAAAATGCTCGATTTCCACTTCCAGATTGCGGAGTTCCCGAATTGCCCGCTTCAAACGGGGAGCAGTCCGCACCAAGCCCACATAATTCCACATAATATGTTTGATATAACTCATATCCTGACTGATGAGCGCGGGGTCCGGCGTCTCCAATCCGTTGTCTTTCCAGGGCGGAATGTCTTCTCTGTGTACCGAGGGATATTTCTCTGTGTTGCGAAGAATATGCTGCGCCGCTTTTTTTCCCCACACAAGTCCTTCCAACAAAGACGTGCTTGCAAGACGGTTGGCACCGTGAAGCCCGGTACATGCCACTTCTCCCACAGCATAGAGATTGCGGATGGTTGTCCTGCCCCATTTGTCAACCCAGATGCCCCCGCAGAAATAATGCGCCGCCGGCACCACCGGAACCAGATCACGCGTGATGTCAATACTGTATTTCATGCAACTGTCATAGATATTCGGAAATTCCCGCCGAATCCGCCGCGTCGGAATGTAAGAACGCAAGTCTAAATAAACATTTGAAATATCCCGTTTAAGCATTTCCTGATGAATGCTGCGCGCCACAATGTCTCGCGGGGCAAGGTCTTTCCATTCCGGCGCGTAATGCTGCATAAAAGGTTCGCCGTCCGCATGAACCAAACGTGCGCCTGCGCCCCTAACGGCTTCGGAGATGAGATGCTGGGGCGCGTTGGGATGATAGAAAGTCGTCGGATGAAACTGCACAAATTCCGCATTAATGACATTTGCGCCCGCGCGATAAGCCATTGCAAGACCGTCTCCCCTTGCGCCGCTCGGATTTGTGCTTCGCAGAAAGATTTTCCCCAGCCCGCCGGTGGCAAGAATCGTATTTTTCGCGAGACATCGGACAACGATTTCCTCCGCGCGGTTAAAAATGTATGCACCCGCGCAGGAAGGCGGCTCATAAACCGAGAGCCGGTTCAGGGAGTGATGAGAGGGCGTGAGCAAATCCACAGCCGTGTGATATGTCAGAAGCCTGATATTCGGATGCGCCTGCACGGCTCTGATGAGCGCGATCTCGATGGCTTTGCCGGTGGCATCGGTGGCGTGAACAATGCGCGGAATGGAATGACCGCCCTCACGGGCAAGAGACAATTCGCCGTTTTCTGACAGGTCAAATTCCACGCCGATTTTTTCCAAGAGGATTTTTTTGACAAGACCGGGGCCTTCTTCTGCCAGAATTGAGACCGCTCCGGGATTGCAATGCCCCGCACCTGCCCGGATAATATCTTCTGACAGCAGTTCTTTTGAGTCCTCATTTCCACGGAAAATAATACCGCCCTGGGCATAGTAAGTGTTTGACTCATGGGGGTCTTGGGAACGCGTCACCACTGTCACGGACACGCCTTTGTCTGCCAGCAGCAGCGCGGCTGTACAGCCTGCAATGCCGCAGCCGATCACCAATACGTCGCTTTCGATTAACTCTGTCATTTTGGGTTGTCCTGCAAAGGTAGTACCCGGTTAATTTAATTCTGAAGAGTTCACAGTAAAGCGGGTTTGAAACCCGCTTTACACTTAGGAATGCGGCAATGTTCTGCTGTCAGTCAGAATTAAATTAACTGTGTAGTAGGGACTGTAATCTGAGAAACTAAGTTTTTTCAAAAAAAATTAGTTTCTGAATCACTGCTTGCGCGCCGCTACCTCATGTTTTTCATCTGCATTATCCGATAGCCAGCATTCGTTCTACGGACAGAACCGCCCGGACACGAATATCTTCCGGCACTTCAATCACATACTGATTGTATTTCAGTGCGTTGAGCGTACTTTCCAGCGTAATTTTTTCCATGTGGGGACAGCGCTGTCTGCATAACCGGAGAATTTCTTTCTGAGGATACGCCGCCGCGATATTGTCTCCCATCGCACATTCGGTGAGCAGCAGATATTGAGGCGCTGTGCTTTCTTCCACATATTTAATCATGGCAGACGTGCTTCCCGCAAAATCTGCCGCTGCTGTAACTTCGGGGCTGCATTCCGGGTGCGCCAGAATCACCGCATCAGGGAACTGCTTTCGGATGTCAGCGATGTCTTCTACGGTGAATTTCTCATGAACTTCGCAGCGTCCTTTCCAGCCGATCATCTGATAATGCTGTTCCTGTTCGGATTTATCATTTGTCTCAGCGCGCAATTTCGGAAAGATAATCTGCTTTCCGGTTTGCCGCGCCACATTTCTCGCCAAATACTCATCGGGCAGAAATATGACAGCATCATCTTTCAGTGAAGCCACGACTTTTGCGGCATTGCCCGAAGTGCAGCACAGATCGCACTCGGCTTTGACATCCGCGTAAGTATTCACATAAGTAATGACCGGAACACCCGGAAACTGCTTTTTCAGCGATCTGACATCTTCTGCGCTGATGCTTTCCGCAAGGGAGCAGCCTGCTTTCTGAGCGGGAATCAGCACCGTCTTTTCCGGGTTGAGGATTTTCGCTGTTTCCGCCATAAATTCCACGCCGCAGAAGACAATGATGTCTTTGTCGCTCTTGGCAGCTTTCCGGCTCAGTTCCAATGAATCGCCAGTGTAGTCGCAGACAGAGAGAAACAGCGCCGGCTCCATGTAGTTATGCCCCAGAATGACGGCGTTTTTTTCTGCTTTGAGTTTATTGATTTCACCGGCAATTTCGGATTTAAGCCTCAGTTCTTCATCTGAGTAGAACGCGGCAAGCCGCGCTTTCATTTTTCGATAGACTTCTTCACTCGTCATGTATGCTTCCTTATTTTGTCTCGTTCCCATGCTCCACTCATTAGAGTAAAACGGGTTTGAAACCCGTTCTACATGCAAAAGCTTCGCTCCGATTAGCAGAGTAAAACGGGTTTGAAACCCGTTCTACATGCAAAAGTTTCGCTCCGATTAGCAGAGTAAAACGGGTTTGAAACCCGTTCTACATGCAAACGCCGGGGCTTGGGAAACGATGATTCGGAGATGCTCAAAGCAACAGACTGATATCCATGGCTTTTGCCGAATGCGTCAGCATCCCCACGGAGATATAGTTCACACCTGTGGCGGCAATGTCTGCGACATTCTCCAATGAGACATTCCCGGATGCCTCTAACGGCACTCTGCCCGATGTCACACGAACCGCTTCCCGCATTTGCTCCGAGTTCATATTGTCGAGCATGATGCGATCCACGCCGAGCGCCAATGCCTCCTGCAATTCAGCCAGATTTTTGACTTCAACTTCAATTGCCCGTTTCCGGCTGTCTTTTGCCCGCACGCACGCGACTGTTGCGGAAATGCCGCCCAGCGCCGCGATATGATTGTCTTTGATGAGTACCATATCGAACAGCCCGAAACGGTGATTCTGTCCCCCGCCCAAGCGTACCGCCCATTTATCGAAAACACGAAGACCCGGCGCGGTTTTTCTCGTGTCAAGAATCACGGCGGATGTGCCTTTCACCGCGTCCGCAAACTGACGGGTGAGTGTGGCAATTCCCGACATTCTTTGGAGAAAATTCAATGCCACTCTTTCACCCGTGAGGATTGCCTGACCGGGACCTCGGACTTCGGCAAAGACTTGTTTGACTCCTACCTGGTCCCCGTCTGAGACATGAGAAATAAACTCAAGCCTTTCATCCACAAGCGAAAATGTCAGCTTCGCCGCTTCCAAGCCTGCAATGATTCCGACAGATTTGGCGATAAATTTTCCGTGCAAAACCGCGTCAGGCGGAATCGTACACAGCGTTGTCACATCGCCGTCGCCGATGTCTTCTTCAAGCGCACGGCGGATAATGTCTCCATGGTTGTTTGTCATTTTTATTTGTCGCAATTATTTTTGTCCCGAAGGGACATCAGAGAATAGACCGGCGATTTATCGCCGGGAACGGGAGACACCCATCAATTTAAGTCCCGTAGGGACGTCCGAGGGTTATTTAATAATCTCAGCCGTCCCTACGGGACTCACTGGAATTACCGCATATTTCTTTCCCGGCAATGAATTGCCGGGCTATTCTCATAAGTCCCTACGGGACAATTCAGGCAGAAAAATTTTCCAGAAAATACCGATGTATTCGCGAATCATCGGTCAGTTCCGGGTGAAACGCGAGCGCGAGAATATTTCTGTTTCTCACCATCACAGGCTTTTTATCCAATTCAAGCAGAATCTCCACATCCGATCCGACCGCGGTGATCTGCGGCGCACGGATAAATATCGCCCGAAATGGCGAGTCATTCGCCAGAAAGGGAAGTTTCACTTCGCTGATAAATGAGTCAATCTGTCTGCCGTAAGCATTCCGTTTCACAGAAATATCAATCAGTTGCAAGGGCGTGATGCGCTCGTCATCCACCTGTGAGGCAAGCATGATCATGCCCGCGCAGGTTCCCATGATCGGACGGGTCAGCGAAAACTCACGAATCGGCTCATACATCCCGTAAAGGCGCATCAGCTTTGTCAGCGTGGTGGATTCTCCGCCCGGAATGACCAATCCGTCACAGGCATCTAATTCTTTTGCTTTTTTGACTAAAAGCGTGTCAACATGCAACGATTTCAGCATCGCCTCATGTTTTGCAAAATCTCCCTGCAATGCCAAAATTCCGATTTTGCGCCCTGTCATGTTACCAGCCCCGTTCCTGTAGCCGCTGTTCCGGCGGCAAATCTTTCATTTCAATACCGGGCATGGCTTCACCGAGTCCGCTGGAAATTCTCAGGAGAATTTCAGGATCATCGTAATGCGCCACAGCCTGCACAATGGCATGTGCGCGGGGTTTCGGATCCGTTGACATGAAAATTCCCGAACCCACAAACACCGATTCTGCGCCCAACTGCATCATCAATGCCGCGTCCGCAGGCGTGGCAACGCCCCCTGCCGCAAAATTCGGAACCGGCAGTTTGCCGAGTTCCGCGGTCTTTTTGACCCATTCATACGGCGCGCCCATTTTCTTGGCAATCGCCATCAACTCATCTTCGCCGGAAATTGTCAGTTCACGGATTTCACGCATGACTTGTCTCATGTGGCGAACCGCTTCCACGATATTGCCGCTGCCGGCTTCGCCTTTGGTGCGGATCATTGCCGCGCCTTCTCCGATGCGGCGCAGGGCTTCGCCCAGATTCCGGCACCCGCAGACAAAGGGAACTTTGAAGGCATGTTTGTTGATATGGTTTGTCTCATCCGCAGGCGTCAGAACTTCGCTTTCATCAATAAAATCAACGCCCATCTGCTGCAAAATCTGTGCTTCCGCGAAATGTCCGATGCGGCATTTTGCCATCACGGGAATGGAGACAACTTTCTGAATCTTTTGAATAATAACTGGGTCCGCCATGCGCGCCACGCCCCCGGCTTTGCGAATCTCTGCGGGAATGCGCTCCAAAGCCATTACGGCTACCGCGCCGGCTTCTTCCGCAATTTTAGCCTGTTCAGGCGTTGTTACATCCATTATGACGCCGCCTTTGAGCATTTCGGCGAGTCCGACATTTGTTTCAAATCTTTCTTTTTCCATTAATATAGCTCCTAAATAGCTTCTAAAATAACGCAGGGGCGCGCCCCTGCGGATTAAAAATCATTTTGCCTGTTTTATAGCACACCATTCACCGCACATCGAGCAGGGAATTTCTTTATTATCATCACCGCCGCATGTGTCTGCTTTTTCAAGATATTTTGAAAATTTATCCTGATCTATGCAGAATTTTTTCTGCGTTTCCCAGTCAAAATTTTTTCTTGCTATAGATATTTCAAGATTTCTGCGGATTTCTGCGGGGCATTTCCGGCTGAGGTCTGCGGCGGCAGCCGCGATTTTGGATGCGATAACGCCTTCCCGGACATCCTCAAGCGTGGGCAGGCGCAGATGTTCCGCTGGCGTAACATAACAGAGAAAATCCGCGCCGTAATATGCCGCCAACGCGCCGCCGATAGCCCCGGTAATATGGTCGTATCCCGCGGCATAGTCCATAACTAACGGTCCCAGCACATAAAAAGGCGCGCCTTCACAGATTTCTTTCTCTCTGATGATGTTTTCCTCTATCAGATGCAACGGCACATGACCGGGACCTTCCACCATGACCTGCACGTTTGCGGCTTTGCAGCGCCGAACCAATTCGCCGAGAACTTCCAATTCCGCAAACTGCGCCTCGTCATTGGCGTCCGCAGTGCAGCCGGGGCGCAGTCCGTCCCCCAGCGACATGGTAATATCGTATTCTGCGGCGATTTTCAGAATTTTATCAAAATGTTCGTACAAAAAATTTTCTTTCTGATGATGGCGCATCCACCGGACAATCACGGAACCGCCCCGGCTGACCACGCCGAGAATCCTCTTTTCTATCAAGGGAATATGCACTTTCCGCACACCAGCGTGGATGGTCATAAAATCAACTTTTTCTTTTGCCTGTTTTTCTAAAATATTCAGAAAGTGTTCGATTGTCAACTGTTCCGGGCTTTCCAATCCGATCATTGCCTCGTATATCGGCACGGTTCCGAGGGGAACATTAAATTTTTCGATAATATTTTTTCGGAATTGGCTGATATTTCCGGCAATGGACAAATCCATTACCGCATCCGCGCCGCTCTCGACCGCGACCTGAGTTTTCTTCATTTCTTCGTCCGGACTGCACCGGTGCGGCGAAGTTCCGATATTGGCATTAATCTTGATGCGGGTTCCTCTGCCGATGGCAATCGGATCAAAGCCGCTGCGCCGATTGTTGCGGGGAACCACCACATATCCGTCAAGAATGTCTTGGATAAGTTCCTGAACGCCGATGCCCTCATCTTTTGCTATTTTATGAATAAAATTCGGAAGAGCTTTCTGTTTCAGTTCGTCAATCAGTGTTGTCATTTTCTGTCTCCGATGCAAATAAAATTATTGGAACCAAGTCAGGGGAATTTTACGCCGTATGCAACTTTTTTACCGCAAAGTCCGCAAAGGCGCAAAGGTTACGCAAAGAGCGCAAAGACTTATCCTTGCGAACCTTGCGGAATCTTTGCGCCCTTTGCGGTTCGGAAAAAGTTGCACATCATGTGAATTTTATAAATGGCTATATCGGACATTAAGGGGGCTGTCAAGCCAAAATACACGGGTGTCTTAACATTCCAATACTTGGGACAGTTTTCGGATTTACAAGAAAAATCTCATTTTGTTCAGCAGGCGGGGGGAAGCGATGACCTTATACGGATTCGCTTTCAAATATCGGTCTTTTCAGACCGTAAAGCGCCCCGGCTGAAAACAGATTCAAACCGCTGAAACCGCCTGAAAAGCGGTTTTACGGATTTACCTTGTCAACTTTCCCCGACATGTCACTCAACTGTCATATCTTACTTTTATTGTTGACCCTGCACGTCTGACATGCTAATTCCTGACGAAATTAATTTTATTTTGTTAATCTGACAGATTTTAAACTTTATCGGGAATAAGCAGTGAATTTTCTTGCAAAGACGCTTTTATATCTCGCAAAGGCGCAAAGAACGCAAAGAGATTTGACAAATTTTTAAAAGTTGTCAAATCTTCTTTCAAATTTACTTTGCGGACTCTGTGCCTTTGCGAGACACAAAAGCCGTTGTGAGAACCTTTCAAATCAGGATAAAGGAGGCAAATACCATGACAGATATGTTTGCGGATTACAAAAATCAATTAACAGAAAAACAGAAAAAAAACAGCTCTCTTTCAGATGTTCCGCCCCTACCTGAAAAACAGGGAGAAGAAAAACAGTTCGAGTATCTTCATCGGGGACCCTTTACCATGCTGAAAATAAATCTCAGGGCAGGCGAGAGGATCAAGGCTGAATCTGATGCGATGGTTGCAATGAGCGCGACGGTCAGCGTTGAGGGGAAACTGGAAGGAGGGATTCTCGGCGGACTCGGAAGGATGCTTGCCGGTGAGAAATTTTTCTTTCAGACCCTTGCGGCGCAGCACGGTCCCGGTGAAGTCTATCTGTCACCCGCCATGCCGGGCGATATTACAGATATCGAAATGGACGGCGCAAATTCATATATTCTTCAGAAAGACGGCTTTTTTGCCGGTTCTGAGGGAATTACGATCAGCACAAAGGTTCAGAATCTTGCACAGGGTTTCTTTTCAGGAGAAGGCTTTTTTGTCATAAAAGCCAGCGGCAGAGGAATGCTTTTTATCAGTTCTTACGGCGCAATTCATCCCTTTGAACTGGCTGCCGGAGAAGAAATCATTATTGATAACAGCCATCTGGTGGCATGGCATGAAAGCATGAATTACACCATTGAAAAAGCCTCATCCGGCTGGATATCGTCTTTTACATCAGGCGAAGGATTGGTCTGCCGTTTCCGGGGACCCGGCAGGGTGCTGATTCAGACCCGAAATCCCAGAGGATTCGGGGGATGGATACGGCAGTTTATTCCGGCGAAATAATGTTTCTCGCTTAAAATTTCTCGCAAAGGCGCAGAGAACGCAGAGTAAAGCGAATTTTTAATTCGCTTTAAAGCGATTTGCAAAATCGCTTTACTGACACCGCTTTGCGGACTTTGCGCCT
>JFJP01040006.1_pt1 | contig 12356 bp, 9 predicted proteins | sample 431651 | NCBI WGS metagenome assembly JFJP01 (sample SAMN02602958, study PRJNA72255) | Microbial mat metagenome, whole genome shotgun sequencing project. | biome: fresh water; feature: sink hole; material: water; isolation source: purple microbial (photo- and chemosynthetic) mats found in... | reverse complement strand
ATTTAAATGTTGAAAATCCACTTGTTTTAACTGCACCAAACTTCACTTTGAAATCAGGTTCAGTATTGGCAACTGGTTCATATTGGAATGCTACAGGCATTTTCACTCCAAAATCAACTTCAGTTAATGGCTTGAATATCTATCCAAATCCTGCAAGCACTGAAGTGATGGTTGAATTACCTGATTTTAATGGTGTTACTTCAATCGAAGTAAGAGATTTGACAGGTAAATTGTTATTGAGCAAAAATGCAATTTCAATGGAAAAAGAAATTTACAACATACAACCAGAAACTGACTATAAAATAAAAATTAGATCGTTTTTCACCCAATTAGTTGGTTGTTTTTAAAATTAATCAGACTTATTCGAAAGAGTAAGTCTGATTTTTTTTAAACACTCAAGCCCCACTCCCCCCTCGATATCTACTGCGGAGGAAGATGAGAGTATGTAGATTAAGCATATTTGATCGGAAGGTAATTTTTTTAAAAGAATTATAAAAATTATTATCTTTTTCTGAATTAAATTTGAATACTAAGCAGTATTTTAGCAGGAAAACATATCGATATAAGTGCTGAGTAGTTTCATTTTCATTCTGTTTATTCCTTTTATTACTATTCATTGATATTAAGCTGTAACGGATTTTTAATATGTCCGTTTTAATTCTGTAATATTTACAAACTACTTTTGTTTAAACAAAAAATAAGAAAAAACATGAACTCATTTTACAAAACAACCATTCTTTTTCTTTTTCTTTCGTTAGGTACTTCAAGAGCACAAATACTTCTAAAACAAGTATATGATAACAATTATTCGCAGGCCATTGGTGTGGCTGGGGGCATTAATTATCGCGAAGGTGGCTTTTCGGGTCTTTGCGTAATACCAGGTACGGAGGGTACAGAATTTTATTCACTTACAGATAGAGGTGTGAATATTGACGCTAAAAATGCTTCATGTACACCTAGTTACGACAAAATTTTTCCATTTCCAAACTACAGCCCTAAAATTTTCAGAATAAAACTGAAGGGTGATTCGGTTCAAATTTTGAATTCCATCACCTTGAAACGTCCCAATGGAAGTGCAACCACTGGAATACTTAATCCAGCCGATTTTGGAAGCACATCCACGGAGGCCGTTTGGTCGGAAATACCATCAGTATGCGGCGACGAAATTGGCGTAACATTAAACAAGGACATCTGGGGAATAGACAGTGAAGGAATAGCCATCGGAAGTAACAATGATTTTTGGATTTGTGAAGAAGGCGGCCCTACTATTTGGAATATAGATGCTAACGGAAAAGTAATTAATCGCTATTCGCCTTATGCCAATTTGGCTGGTGCGGAGCTGCAAGATGTAGCCATTGACCCCGTATTCAAGACCCGAAAAAAAAATCGTGGTTTCGAAGGAGTAACCATTACTCCCAATGGAAAAGTGTATGCAATGATTCAAAGCCCTATGCTTAACCCAAACAAAACTGATGGCGAAAAATCTTATGTACATCGTTTACTAGAGATAGACCCTGTAAGTGGAGACCAAAAAATGTACGCTTACCTAAACCCTGGAAAATTTACCGTAGGCGCAGATGAAATTAAAGCCAAAGACTGGAAAATTGGAGATTTAACGGCAATAAATGACACTACTTTTCTGGTCATTGAGCAAGGTGTAGCTGGTGCAAATATTCAACGAAACATATACAAAATAAGCATTGAACATGCTTCACCTATTACTTCTGCTCTATATGGAGGCAAAACGGTAGAGCAACTAAAAGATGCAGCCGGACTAGCTGGTGTTGGTATTATACCCGTTAACAAGAAATTGTTCTTAGACCTTAGAGCCAATCAATGGCCAGATGCACTTGATAAGTGTGAAGGAATAGCCATTATAAATGATAGTACCATAGCACTTTGCAACGACAATGATTTTGGACAATCATCTCCTGACGAAGATGGAATTGCACAAGCAACAAATACCAAGTGCAGCGTATATGTTTATGGATTAAAAGGAACAAATAAAATTGCAAATTACGTAGCTGATGTTAGAAATATAGTTACAGCTACTGAACCTATTTCTAACCAAAAGAATACTTCAAAACTATACCCAACCCCCGTAGAAAAAGAGGCTTTTTTTCAACTAGAAAACGAGGAAGAATCTAAAATTGAAATTTATAATATCCAGGGCGCAATGGTAAAAAACACAATCATAACAGGTTCTAAAAGCCTGGATTTATCGTATTTATCAAGTGGTATTTATTCTGCTAGAATAATTTCTAACAGAAATAATACAGTGCTGAAATTTATTAAAAAGTAAACAGACAGAGACTGCATAGCACTAAAATAACAGACTACAGCATTAAGTGTAGTCTGTTATTTTTATAATTAGTAGGCTGAAATAGATCAATAGATCTGATTGGCATTAACTTTCCACAAATAATCATTAATGAAATTATACGGCAGAAAAAGCTAAAACTGATGTAATAAGAATATTATTCACTGGCGGATGACAAGAAGCTACCTTAAACTTCAGATTTAACAATACATGAAATTTCATAGGCCAATATAATACAGAAGCACTTTAACCAAATTACAACCTCCGAAGCGCATTAACAAAAAACTTTAGCCTATTTAAAGCACCTTATCTTTTAACAGCAAATTAAGTGTGTGTTTAAATACATTTGAACAACTTTTTCCCAGTGGATTATTTGATGAGCAACTTCCCTTCTTGCTTTTATTCAAATACTTATACACTTCACCTGTTGTTTGGCACCCATGCTCTACGGCTAATTTTATTTCGCCTTTAGAGATTTTATAGCAATAACAAATCAAGGCATCATCAGTTTTATCTTTAAAAAACACGGCCGATTTTAATTCATCTTTTCGAATAACGGTCTTGTTTTTAATATAAACTGTATCGCAGTTATCGTTTACACACACTTGCCACTTTCCTTTCTCACAGGTCAAATTAGTTGGCCCTAGCAGTTGACCTTTTACGGCTTCCTCTTTTACTTTTAGCGTTTGCTGTCCACAGGTTGGACAAATAAGTATTCCTTTCATTTTGTTGGAGTTTATTATATTGGTATCGGAAATAATAAAAATAAGACATGATTAATACGCCTCGAAAAATTAACAAAGCCAACTATGAATTGTTCAAAAAAAGAAAAAGAATGCTCTAACCGTTAAAACATTGCGACTAAACTTCATGAATTTGTAACACATAAAACACCGTATGTAACATACATGATTTACAAATGAAACATATCACAGCTACTTTTGTACAAGTTTAAACAATAAGCTTTTGTAATGATTCGATTCCTTCTTATTACCACTTTCATTTTTTTCATTGGCACAGTAAATTCTATAGATATAGAGGGAATTGTGCGTGATTCAGAAACTGGAGAATTACTTATCGGAGCCAATGTATTTCTAAAAAACGACAAATCAATCGGAACAACTTCGGGATTAGACGGAAGCTTTGTATTGAAAAATGCAAAAGCTGGCAATGCAACTTTAGTGTGCAGTTTTATAAGTTACCAAACACTCCAAAAGGAGATAAGCGTACCTTCCAATGGGGTTCAAAAAATAGCATTGAATCTTGTTTCGTTCGAAAACGAGTTGAATGACGTGGTGGTAATTGCCTCCAATAAAACCACCGATGTAGGAGTTCGGGCTTTGGAACGTTTATCATCCAATGTATTGAATATTGTAGGCGCCCGGGCCATCGAAATTTCGCCCGATCTTACCGTTGCCAATGTACTTGGACGAGTTTCGGGTGTAACGCTTGAGCGGAATAGTTCGGGAGAGGCCGAATATGCAGTGTTGCGTGGCATGGACAAGCGCTACAATATTACGCTTGTAAATGGAGTGAAAATTTCGAGTCCCAATAATAAACAACGCTTCGTTCCTCTTAATATTTTCCCCAGCGAATTGCTCGACCGCCTGGAAGTGAGCAAAACTCGTAGCGCCGACATGGAAGGCGATGCCACCGGTGGAGCCGTAAACATGGTTATGAAAGACGCACCTTCGCGGCTAACCGTTAGAGCCAACGTGGCAACCGGTTACAGCTCACTTTTTTTCGACCGTGAATTTTCCTCTCTACACAATGCGAAATTAATAAAAACAGCTCCCTACGAGCAGTTTGGAAATACGTATGTTGCCACCATGTCGGATTTTGGGAATGCTATGAACGCACCCTTAAATATTCAGCCTTTGCCCAACGTAATTGCAGGGTTTTCTCTCGGAAATAGAGTGCTGGGCAATAAACTCGGTTTTATAGTGGCAGCTAATTATCAAAACAATAACAAGGGAACAAACAGTATCTTTTTTGAAGATGAAATGGTGCAAACTGAAAGCACTTTACGCGTTACTTCAATAAAGGAAAGAATCTATTCCGAAAACCAACTTCAATACGGCATTCACGCCAAGCTAGATTATATTTTCTCAAAAAAACACAAGCTTGAATGGTATAATTTTCTTGTTGCCAATAATAACAAACAGGTGCGGCAGTCCAACTCTACCAATTTCAAATTGTTTTACGAACCCGAAAAAGGAAATCTCGATTTAGCATACCAAACCCGCATGCGGACTACCAACCAACAGATTTTTGCGTCAACACTTCAAGGTGATCATAAATTTGGCGAAAAACTAAATCTAAATTGGACGGCAATATATTCCAAAGCTGGCTTACAACGTCCAGATCAAGCGTTTGTAAACCTAGATAATCTACAACAAAACTTTGTGAATGACATGGTGATAGATGGTGATGGTTCCGACCGTCGTTGGGAGCACAACTCGGATGAGGATAGGTCATTTATTGCCAACGCAATGTATAATTTAGCGCTTGATAAAACCAACATAAAATTACAAGCTGGTGGGCTGTTCCGGAACAAAAATCGCGAAAATCATTATGTCAATTACAAGCTAAAGCCAATTGACACCAACCAAAGTTTCGAAACTATAGACCAAATAAACTGGACAGTTTATACTCCCAAAGGCAGTGTAGGGCCACTCACTTATAGCGCCACCGAAATGATGGGTGCGGGATATGTACAAGGAAGATTTGAACGCAAAAAAGCAGAACTTATATTGGGTTTGCGCACCGAGTATATCAATCAGGGTTACAAAATGTTTTATCCTAATGCCGGAGAGTCGCCCAATGGTGGACAACAGTATTATGACCTACTACCCAACTTGCAGCTAAAATACTCACCACGCGAAAAAACAAACTGGCGCGCAAGTTACTACAAATCAATAAATCGTCCTGGGTACTTCGAAATTGTACCTTATCAAATTCAGGAAGAGGAATATACCGAGTATGGAAACAAAAATCTAAAACGCTCAGAGATTGATAATTTGGATCTCCGTTGGGAGTATTTTCCTAAGCCATTGGACCAAATACTGATTGGAGCTTTCTTCAAAAACATCAATGACCCCATAGAGTTTGCCTATTTTTCGGTCAACCAAAGACAATCTGGCTATGGACTTCAAAATTTGGGAAATGCTAAAAACCTTGGATTAGAAATTGACCTCATAAAATACATTCGCATATTTGGAATAAAAGCCAATTACACCTTTACGCATTCCGAAATTACTACTCCCAAAGTTTACTATGCCAAAGACGAACAAGGCAACACGAAAACATTAACAAAAGACCAAACACGCCCGCTAGTGGGTCAAGCTGCGCATGTAGGAAATATTTCGCTACTTTTCAAAGATGTAAATCATGGATGGGATGCTCAATTATCGGCCTCGTACACTGGCGATAAAATTATAATTGCTTCCCGATATTATAATTCAGATTATTGGGAAAAAGGCGCTGTGCAAATGGACGCATCCATCGAAAAGACTTTTAAAAAAGGATGGTCTATTTTTGCAAAAGCTTACAACTTGCTGAATACGCCAAAAATCGAGTTTCTAAAATCATATAATACCTATAACAATAAGTTTGAGTTTCAATCTGCCGAGAGCGGTGAAACTTTGATACGAAAAGAATATTACAAACAATCGTTTTTGATAGGTGTGCGATACAAACTATAGGTATAACTAGAAATGAACGAAATAATTAAATGAAAATCAATTAAATGAAAATCAATTAAATAAAAACAAAATGAAAACAAAATTTCAGAAATTCAATTCAATTTTTGCTGCTCTTGTATTGTTAGTGGCATTTAGTTCGTGTGACCCAAAAGAAGAAGAATTAGGGAAAGTATATCCTGAAGGTTCGATTGTTTGGAAAAACGATACTACCATTACCAACCACGTAATTATTCCTTTAGGAAAATCGCTTTTTATCGAGCCTGGTGTAACAGTAACAATGAACGATACCACCGTTCGTCCAGAAATTATTGTTTTAGGCAATATGTATTGCTACGGAACTGCTGAAAATCCTATTAAATTTACGGTAGCTGAACAATACAGAACCGAAGCCAAACGTTTTGCGCGCTATTGGGGTGGTATTATTTGCGGTTACGACTCAAAAGAAGTAGTACTTGATAATGTTACTATTGAATACTGTGGCGCACAAACTACTGAGCAATCAGCATCGTTCCAAAACGCATTGTTCAAGACCGAAACAGGCGAGGGAGTTCCTGCTTTCCACTTCTGTAACACTGCTGGTCAGTTTGTAATACAAAATTGCACATTCCACAACAATGCCGAAGACCAAATATATATCACTGGAGGTAAATCAATTGTAATGAATAATAAGTTCATTGCCAGTGGATTTGATGGTGGAGAAGCTATTAATTACAAATCGGGATGTAGTGCTGATATTTGCTACAACCTTATTTATGATGCCAACTCTAATGGTTTCAAATTGTCGAACAACGGAGCTTTAGATCCACAATCTCACTTGTATGTATATAACAATTCGCTTGTAAACTGTGGCTGGCGTCGTCCGAAAGTAAAAGGAGGTTCTATTTGGTTAGAATATAATATTTATGCCGAACTTTACAATAACATGATTGCCGATTGCCGTTGGGGTGTAAAGCAAGATGCTACAAACGTAATGGATGCTCGTTCAATAATGACACCTAATTACTTTTTTGCTTCTACCGCTATTGGTGCTACGCAATATATGGCTGATGCTGCCAAAGGTCAGTTAGTGGGGTCAAATGATAAAGTAAGCGCCACAGCTGGAGATAAAAATCCATTGTTCGTAAACTTTACTATACAATCGAATGTTGATATAAACGCCGGAACGACAAAAAGTGGTAATATACCTCAGGTTTACAATTCAGATTGGAATTTCCGTTTGGGAGCAAGTTCACCAGCTTTAACGGGTGGCAAAACCGATTTTACGCGTCATTTTGCAAGCACAGGTCTTACTATCAATGGTGTAGAATACAAATCGCCTGCTCCAGCCGTGTACTTTGGAGCTTTTGGACTATAATATTCAATTAGAACAAACTATTTTAGAAAGCAATAAGAAGAGATAAATCTTCTTATTGCTTTTTATTGTATAAATTAAAAATGAAAAATGAAAAAATGAAAACAACTAAACTGAACCAACTATTTATTGTTGCAGCAATTATTTTGCTCCATTTTCCACTCAATATATGGGGGCAAAACCAAGCAGATCAAAAACCGCCACTTGATTTAAGCGGTTATAATTTTATGATAGCCAATGATTTAGGTCGTAACGGCTATTGGGATCAAAAACCAATTGCAACAGCCATGGGCGATTGGGCCGATAAAGCCGACATCGAATTTGTGGCTGCTGCGGGCGACATTCACCACTTTAATGGCGTGGCAAGTGTAAACGACCCACTCTGGATGACAAACTACGAACTTATTTATTCCAATCCATCATTGATGCTCGATTGGTACCCAATATGTGGAAATCACGAGTACAGAGGAAATACGCAAGCCGTGGTAGATTATTCCAAAATTAGTCGCCGTTGGGTAATGCCATCGCGCTATTATACCATGGTAAAAAAGGTAGATAAACAAACCTCAATTCGATTGATTTTTGTGGATACAGCACCCATGATTGACAAATACCGCAATGATAGCATCAACTATCCCGATGCTTGCAAACAGGACTACAAAGCTCAGCTGCAATACATTGACAGTGTGCTTGTCAATTCAAAAGAAACTTGGAAAGTGGTTATTGGACATCATCCCATTTTCACCTACACTACCAAAGATGAAAGTGAACGCCTAGATATGCAGGCACGCCTTGACCCCATTTTGAGGAAAAACAAAGTAGATTTTTATGTGTGTGGACACATTCATAACTTTCAACATATCAAGCAAAAAGATTCGCCAGTAAATTACATTGTAAACAGTTCGGCCTCGGGAGCACGACCAGTAAAAGCCGTGACAGGCACAGTATTTTGCAGCGACAAATCTGGTTTTGCACTCTGTTCGGTTTCAAATAGTAGTTTAATGATAACCTTTATAAATGCATTGGGCGAAACAATTTACAGCTACAAAAAAGAAAAATAACGATTCTTCTAATCAAAATAAATACCAATCCTCAACAAGTAAAAAGCTGTTTATAAAAACAGCTTTTTACAGTTAAATACGGAATGAAAACAATGTGATAAATAGCCTCAATAAACACTCAGAAATAATCTTAAATGTCTGTATATATGCTGTTTAGATAATATATTATGTCATTAAATTTCTAAGTATTTATTCAAATTAATAAAGGAATAAGGGCATTGATGTAAAAAAAATTTCTACTAAGGGAAAACGAAAAGTTTTCTCTTTCATAACCCATAGTAGAATCATAGCTCCCTATTAATCCTCCCTTATTTGATTGTAAATGTTTATATAAACGACATTGATACCTATATTTAAATTTCTTATAAAAAATATTTATCTCAAATAGAATACTAATACAATAGGTTTTTTGTGACTTACAAATTTCTATACCAAAAAATGTTTTAAGGGGAATATTTATGTATGAAGATGCATTTACCGGAATGTGCGTTTTTTCAAAAAAATAATTTTTCTTAAACTGTAACACAAATGAAACATGATACCCTATTTTTTAGCTCTAAAACAGAATATACAACTGATTCATTTGATAGCTAGCAAAATGTATTTACATTTGTGAATCATGACAATTTATGTCCAATAGACTCATTATGCCGATTGTCACAAATTTGCACTGTAAAAAAAATCGAAAATTCCCCGAAAGCATTGCAATAATAGACCTCACACTAATCGTCGAGATTTTAGCCTTGTACTTATGAGAATAATCAGCCAATAATCAGCATAAAGTTTATCGGATACTCCAGAAAATTCCCTCTACCAGAAAGAAAGCTATCACTAAAAAACTATATAATGAAAAAGAAAAACATCAAAAACAGCATTGAAACAGAAGTTGAAGTAGTTAACGGAGTAAAAGAGACTGAAGAAATTTCAACGGAAATTAACCCTGATACAACTGCCATCAATCAGTTGGAGGAATCGGTTCAAAAAATTGAAGAAATAAAAGACGAAATTGTTTATTATAAAGAGAAATTGAGGAATTTGAAGGCTGAACTGAATCAAGAAAAAGAGATTATGTGGGATTTAGTTCTTGGCGCAAAAAAAACATTGAAAAACAAGCCTGAGAAAAAAGAGAAAGCAGAGAAAAAAGATAAAAAAGATAAAAAGCAGAAAGCAGAGAAACCCGAAGAAACAAAATGAAAGTATTCGGAATTTACAATATTAAAGGCGGTGTAGGCAAAACTGCAGCATCAGTGAACCTTTCGTACCTATCGAGCCTCGATGGAAATAAAACACTCCTGTGGGATCTTGACCCACAGGGCTCTTCATCATTTTACTATGACAAAGAAAATGGAAATGATGCCAGTCTGAAAAAAATTATCTCTGGAAAAACGGAACTTCGAGATATTATTGCTGATACTGAATATTATAAGCTCGATATCATTCCTTCAGATTTCTCGTACCGCCATATTGATTCGATGCTAAATCAGGTAAAAAAATCGAAAAAAAGAGTCAAAGACGCATTGAAAGAACTTAAAAACGATTATGATATTGTTTTTTTGGATTGTCCGCCAGGGATTTCAATTTTGGCTGAAAATATATTCCATGCTTGCGATTATATTCTTATTCCTACTGTGCCAACTCCCCTTTGCTTGCGAACTTACGAACAGATAATTCAGTTTTTTAAAGAAGATGACCTAGATACAAGTGCTATTATTCCATTTTTTTCGATGATGGAAGTACGTAAATCACTTCATCAGACCATGATGAGCGAGTTGACTGCAAAAATGAACAATCTATGTTCATCTGCTATTCCTTTTATGGCAGATATTGAAAAAATGGGTATTCACAGAAAACCGCTGGCTGATTTTATTCCCAATTCTAAGGCCGCCGATGCCTATAAAATGCTTTGGAAAGAAATAAAAAATAAAACCAACATAAAGTCTTAAATATTTCAACTTTACTAAAATAAAACTTGTAGAAAAAGACAACCATCCCAGCTTGTTCCGATATTTCGGGAATAGCTGGGATGGTTGTCTTTTTTAGGATAAAGTAGCCAGAATTTAAAATATAAAAGCACACGAATGGTGGTAGAACCTTTTTATCTTTGGTTATAATTTTCTATAGTGCCTATCGAAAATTTCGACTTTTGGGATTGTGGTTAAATCTTTAATTTAGTAAAGCATAATTATAATACTGTCTAAAATGCAAAGCTATTATAAATACATGGGTAACATCTGTTTCCAATACTTAGCTTTGTGAGCAAGGCCTTCCCATTCATAAAAATTATGATTAATGCCCTTATTAGCCAGACAGTTACTTAAATCTCTGTTGTTTTGAATGAAAACATCTTCTTTGCCACAAACAATGGTTATTTGTAGGTTACGGATATGATTTAGCTGGTCACCTTCGGGCATATTTGGCATAAAATGGCTTGGCGAATTGTGATACACACAGTCAGAATAATAGCCATCCATCAAATCGTAGAACATGCCTAAATTCAGTGTTATATCATACCTGCCACTTAAAGCCACCACTTTACCAAACAAATGTGGATTGCGAAAAGCGATATTTATGGCGTGATACGCACCCATACTGCAACCTACCGACATAAGAAAAGGATTGGTATTGATAGCATTAGCAAAAGGAATCACTTCATCCAAAATGTATTTTTCATATTCTATGTGTCGATGAATTCGCCCTTGAGGGTGTGCCCAAAAGCAATAGAAACTTTCCTGATCGATGCTATCAACTGCAAATACTTGCAGCCATCCCTGGTCTATTTGGTATTGAAGCGATTCAATAACTTTCCAGTTTTCATAATCGTAAAAACGCGCAGTTCGGGTAGGAAACAATAAAACTTTTGCTCCTGCATGACCGTAAACCAACAACTCCATGTTGCGTCTTAAATTTGGACTAAACCACTTGTGATACTCACGATTCATCAGTGCTGAAATATTTTTATCTTTTAGTATTGCAATTGTCGAAAAATTGTTTATTTAATTCTTTTCTCCATACCTTGTACCCTTTGGAGCTTAAGTGCAAACCGTCGGTTTCTAACAAGGCCTTATTAATGGCTCCTCCCAATTTCATTGCTTCAATAATATCCACGTAAGTACAAAATGGGTATTTCAACTCTATCTCTTCCCGAATAATTTTATTGGTAAACGAAATTGTATTATATAAGTTTAGCCTCGCAATAGACTGCTTTACCGATATAAATGCCACTGGTATGTGGCCACAATGCTCTTCGATAAGTGCCATTATATTCGTGAAGTTTAAAAAAACCTCTTCGGGATGCCGACCATCTCCCAAATCATTATCGCCGGCGTATAAAACGAAAATATCCGGTTTCCAAAGTGGAATAACACGTTTGAAATACCAACAACAAGCAGCCAATGTAGAGCCTCCAAATGCGAGGTTCACTACCTCATATTGAGGAAAATCAACTTCTAGTGTGCTCCACAGTCGAATAGATGAGCTACCATAAAATACAACCCGCAATTTATCTCCTTTAGGCTGAATGAGTTTGCTTTCAAGTTGTTTTATTTCTTCTTCGTACCAATACATTAAATTTGTTTTTCATACAAAGGTGAGAATAATCTTTGATAAATTGGATTAAAATCATATTAAAAAATAAATAAAATTTGATTTCGGGCTGTATGCAAATAATTTTATTAATGCTAATGTAGTACTTCTGTAATCAAATTGATTTGAGAACACTGTAATTTTAATGCTCATTAAAAACGTTTTGATAAATGGAAAACCAAACCTACAATACAAAGAAATTTTTACTTCCCGAGAGTCATAGAAGTATGTCATGTTATCATGCAAAGGTGATGGAGGATGGCATTATGAAATTAACAATTCATGACTGCAAGCGATCTATCCAACTTAAAAACAACCTGAACAATCTTGAAGAAATT
>JFJP01035079.1_pt1 | contig 12356 bp, 12 predicted proteins | sample 431651 | NCBI WGS metagenome assembly JFJP01 (sample SAMN02602958, study PRJNA72255) | Microbial mat metagenome, whole genome shotgun sequencing project. | biome: fresh water; feature: sink hole; material: water; isolation source: purple microbial (photo- and chemosynthetic) mats found in... | reverse complement strand
GGAGCCGTATGCTCAGGGCGATGCTCCTTGCGCTGTGTCTGGATGCCGTGCTCCTGCTCATCGTCGGGCTGTGGCCTGTAGCCCCCGCGCCGGACAGCACCACGCTGGACACCAGCACGCTTTCCGTGCGCCTGGGGGCTTCGAACCGGGTACTGTCCAGCGTACCGGCAGTGACAGCCACCCGGAAAGAGATGCCCGCGGTGCTGCCCGCCGCTTCGCGGGACCTGTTGCCCGCTGCTGTGCCGATGCTGGTTGATGCAGAACCGGCCGCCCTGTTGACGCTTGGTGTAGGGGCGCAGGCTGCGGCGGCGGATGCCGCGGCCGGGGTTGGAGAAGCCGCGGCTGGGGTCGGAGAAGCATCTGAGCCTGGCCCGGGGTCTGAGCAATTACATGCAGCCAGAGCAGAGCTTGTCCGCCATATCGATGCCCTTGTCCGCGAACGCATGGTATATCCGCCTCTCGCGCGGAAACGCAACATCGAGGGGGTAGTCAGGATTACCTTGCTGATAGACGAACACGGCCGGCTCGACGGGAGTTCACTGGTACACGGTTCGGGCAGTTCGATTCTGGACAAGGCTGCAATCTCGCTGGTGGAGGAAATATTTCCTATCAATCTGGCTGGAGGACTTGAGGAACCGGTGCATTTAAGCATAATGATATCCTACTCGCTTACAAGCTAGGAGGAGACCCGCATGCTTATAACGGAACTGCTTGCACGAGGAAAAGTGTGGTACAACGTTCCAGGGAAGATTCCTGCGGAGTTTATCACGGCGCTTGTATCGGGCTTGCGTTTACCGGCCGGACTAAGGAATGAGGAGCTGACCCAGGCGTGCATCCGGCGTGAGGCGTCCTCCCCGACTGCGATGGGCCGGGGCATAGCGTTCCCCCATCCTGGAGAACCAGTCGCGACAAGTCCGGAGGATGCCTTCGTGGCGCTGGCCTACCCGCGTTTCCCTCTGGATTGGCGAGCCCCCGATGGTGCCCCCGTCAGGGCGGTGTTCCTGATCGTTTCGGCTTCCCGCAACGACCACCTGATCACCTTGTCGACGCTGGCCAAGCTGTGCGGCAAAGATACTTTCCACGAGGCTCTCCTCAGGGGAGCCACCCTGGAAGAACTCAAAGGTTTGATCGGCACCTGAGCCGGAGTCTTATTTTTTCCCCTGAGCGACAAGGTAGGTTTCGAAGCTGACAGAGCGGCACGCTGTCGGCTTGAAGGCGCGGGCGCTTGAGAACATCGTCTTCATGCGGTCGAGTATGTCGCGCTGTCCGCCGCCCATGAAGAGCTTGGCCACCATGGTCCCGCCTGGCCTGAGCATCGTTTCGGCGTAGTCGAGTACGGTTTCCACGATGGCTTCCGAGCGGTCTGTATCAAGCCCGCTGTTGCCGCTGGTGGCGGGTGCCGCGTCCGACAGGACGATGTCGTACGGGCCCTTTTCGGCCAGAACGGAACGGACCGATTCGCTGTACAGGTCACCCTGTATAAAAAAGAAGTTTGCATCGGCCGGGCTCACGCCCAGGGTTTGCAGATCAACGGCTGCGAGGAAGCCTTTGCCCGCCAGTTTCCTGAGTATCCACAGGCTCCAGCTACCGGGAGCCGCGCCAATATCGAGTATCCGTGCGTTGGGTCTGATTATGCCGAATTTCTTGTCGATTTCTTCAAGTTTGTAGACGGAACGGGCTGGATAGCCATCTTTTTTGGCCTTCAGCGACCAGAAATCTGGTTTTTCATAAGTATTAGTGGCCATCTGGCCCCCCTGTCGCTACAATTGTTGCCTAGTGAGCCTGCCGGGTGTTTTTAATCGTCGCAACTCTTACATACTGAATCCCGTGCGCTTATACTATAACCGGAAGGATATATGGGTTCCAATACCTACGTGCGCGCCGACGTCTGGACGGTAGCGCAGACAGATCAGGGCAATGTCGTTCTCGTGCGTCCCCGGCAGTCGGACATCGTAGTGCCGATTTTTATCGGGCAGCTTGAGACGCAGTCCATCCTCATAGGTCTCGGGCGGGTAGAGATGCCCCGTCCGCTGACGCATGACCTGCTGATGTCGGTGGTCCATGCCCTTGAGGCCGAGATTGTCAGGGTGGAAGTCCGGGACTTGCGCGAGCGTACCTTCTACGCCAACATTGTCATCAAGTCAATCGAGGGTGAAATAACCATGGACGCCCGCCCTTCCGATGCACTTGCCTTGGCCATCAGGTCCGGTGCCGAGGTGTATATTTCCGAGGATATCGTCGATTCTGCGGGTGTCCCGATCGATATGATCCGTGAAACACCGTTCTCGGAAGAACCCCGCGGCGAAAGCGATGTTTCCGGTAATTTCCCCGGAGTCAATGCTCCCGGCGAAACAGAAAAGCCCTCCATGACAGAGGCGGAAATGGAACGTGACAAGTTACGCGCGCAGCTTGAAACCGCGATAGCGGCGGAAGACTATGAAAAAGCCGCCAGGATACGCGATCAGCTTCGCTTCATTTCATAAGCGGGGGATTACTTGAACAATTCAAGAATGGTTACCTGGGCATTATTGCTATGTGTATCAATTACAACGCAGGCAGTGGCGCAGGCAATAGACTTGAGTGCAGCTGACGCATATGTGCGCAGCGGATTTTCTCCGTCCTGGGTAAAGAGCGCCCCGCATGCTGGAGACACAGTCTGGACTGTTGTGCCCGGAAATACCGGCAACCGGCCGCTTGTCATCAGGAACCTTGGCCTGGATGGCAGCCCGACACGTTCCTTGTTCCGGCTGGACCATGAGCTTCCGCGCCGCTATACCGTCGCAATGCGTTTTACACCGGGCGAGGGGCTTCTCGACTCGAAGACGGGTATTGGCCTGTATCTGGCGCAGATCGGCCAGAACTGGCAGGTCTACCTGAACGGGGAACTGATCCGTGACGAGACATACCTGTCTGAAGACGGCTCCATCAAAGTAGAACGGGCGGTAAGAGGAGCGATCGTCGAAGTTGATCCCCGCTACCTGTTGCCAGGGGAGAACGTCATCGCCTTCATGATTGCCGGTGATCCTCTCGATGACCGCACCGGGATGTATATGGGCGCACCGTACCTCATCGATGAATATGAAAGTCTTGAGGCGATGCGGCGCGAAGACCTTAAACTCATCATCATCGGCATCTATTTCTTTTTTGCCCTGTACCACGCGATCCTGTTCATGCTGCGTCCCAAGGTCAGGTCATATTTGTATTATTGTGTCGCGACTGGCTTATTGTCAGTGTTCCTGTTTTCCCGGACCATGATAGTGTACAACTTGATTCTGGATACCAGGCTGCTGAAAAATGTCGAACTGACGGCACTTTTCCTTCTGATGCCGGCATTCCTTGCTTTTTTCGACTCGGCTCTTGCGGGGCGCGTGTCGGTGTTTACCAAGGCATACAGCACCATATTCGGGGTGGCTGGCATCGTGAGGATCTTTTTCTGGAGTGAACCTCTGTTGCGCCTGTGGCAATATTCTGTCGTAGTGCCCCTGTGCTGGGTTGTCGCATTTGACATAATCGTGCCCATCGTCCGTTCGTACCGGAAGCGTGCGCAGGAAAATCCCCGGCGTGGCATGCGGAACCTGTACCGGAGCATGGCTGATACACCGGCTGGTAAAATGCTTCTGGGCGCGGTCGTAGTGGGTATCGCAGTGGTATTTGATGTCATCGGGCTTAATTCCGGCAGGTCGGTCATGTATTCTGATTATGCGTTCCTGCTGCTGGTATTCGGAACGGCGGCCACGCTGGCTGGGCAGTTCGTAAGCGCGTACAAAAGGAGCGAATTGCTCGGTGCCGACCTGCATAGGCGCGTCGAGGCCAGATCAGCCGAGCTTGAGTCGACACTTGCCTCCCAGGAAGCGCTCAGTATTGCCCTCACGGATACCAACCGGCAGCTTCAGGAGCGCGTCGACGCTTCTGTCAGGGACATGAGGGTGGCCACCCGTGTGCAGCAGGGCTTCTTCCCGGGCGCAGCTCCGCGCACCGACGAGTGGGAATCGGCATTTGTATTCATGCCCGCCAACGGCATCTCGGGTGATTTCTACGACTTCTATATGAGGGCCAGACGGCTCGAGGGTCTGGTTGTAGGCGATGTTTCCGGTCATGGCATAGCCTCCGGGCTGATAACCGTGCTTGCGCGTTCGCTCTTCCACAGGAATTTCCACGAGATGAAGAAACGTAGCCTTGGCGCCATTCTCGAGTCGATCAACGATGAACTCATCCTCGAATTGTCGTCGGTAGAGAACTTCGTTACGGCCGCGCTGCTGCGCATGGGCGAAGGCGGTTCGGTCGAGTATGCGAGCGCGGCACACGCGGACATCCTCTACAAGGGGCATGACAAGACGAGAGCGGTGCCCCTCAAGCCCCGGGGCGGCAAAGAATTCAAGGGACCGCCGCTGGGCAGGGCGGGTATCGAGTCGCCGTATACCTCGATACGATTCACCCTGCGCCACGGCGATGCTATACTGATCTACACCGATGGCTTCGACGAGGCGAGGAACGTGGACGGGGAACCGTTCGGCATGGAGGGCGTAATCGATGCGTTGAGCTCGGCGCCTGAAGGGGACGCCGCCAGCCAGCTCGAGTTCATCGTCCGCGAGTGGCGTTTCCACGTGAGCGGTACCAGGGTGGCCGATGACGCCACCGCGATACTGCTCCGCCGTACCGGCGCTACTTGAGGCCGGCTTTTTTCTCGAATGACGGGCAGTGAAGGCCAGTTGCAGCGAAGACCTCGGCGCTCGGCATATTCCTTGTTTTGATATCGAATATGGTGCACGATCGCGGGAACGCTGGATCCCACGTTACCCTGAAGTGCGTGCATTGAAGGCAGTTTGGCGCCCGGTCCGGATTGATAGGCATGCGGATATTCTAGCGGCCTTGAGCTTGTGAGGCAAGTTGGCGTGCCGACGCGGGAAGCCGTAGCAACACGGCCGTTTTTTTCGTACATTGGTAGTATGACAGTGTTACAACGTATCCGTACGCCCTTCCGTTATTCGCAGGGCAACGCTACCCTCGTGCTTATCGGCGTCAACGTATTTGTGTATGCGCTGATGTCTGTATTCCGCGAGGCGTACGTGTATCTTTCGCTTATTCCCGGTGCCGTTTTAAGGTATGGCTGGGTCTGGCAGGTATTCACCTATATGTTCGTCCACGCCAACATCCAGCACCTGTTTTTCAACATGCTGGGGCTGTTCTTTTTTGGCACTGCGGTGGAGCGGAGCCTTGGTACAAGAGAGTTCGCGTTTTTTTACCTTCTGACGGGTACTTTGGCGGGATTGTTTTCACTCGCGGCGTTTTCTCTTGGCGGTGCCTTTACCATCCACTTGATGGGTGCTTCGGGGGCGGTGTACGCCGTGTTGCTCGCGTTTGCGGTTATTCATCCGCGGGAGCGCATATTCATCTGGGGTATCCTGCCCGTGCCCGCGCAGGTCCTTGTAGCAGTGTATACGGTGATGGCACTGGTATCCCAGATCTTCGGCATCGGCGGCAACGTTGCCCACCTGACACACCTGGCGGGCTTCGGTTTTGCTGCCTTGTATTTCCCGGTCAGATTAGGGGTCAACCCCATCCGCCGCCTGATATCGGGCTTCTGAGGAATCGATGGGACGCATGCTGGCAGTATGCAGGATCGCCTCTGTTCTGTTGATTGCGCTCTTCATCCTCGTACCGATCGCCACTGCGCAGGACAGGGTGCTCCGCTCCGAATTTACAGTTGACCTTGAAAAAGCGCCTTCCGTAGCCGCATTCGAGGGTGTGGTCGATCCAGCCTACGAAGCCAGGCTTCCAGACGGCGAAGCGGCCAAGGCAGTACTCGCCGAAGCGCAATGGCTTTTTTCCGGTATGGTGTGGGGTTTTAACTACGTCTATACCCCAAGTGACAAGTCTCGGTCGATAGCGGAACTCTTCCAGATACAGATGAGGGCTCCGGAAGCCGTCAAGGGTATGGCATTGCGCGCTTCTGACGCGCGGCTCGATGGCACTGTCCTCGTAGTCACCGTTGAATACACTCCCGGCGTGGAAGAACGCGCCGAGATGGCAAGCTGGAAGAGCGGCGGAGCGGCAAGCCAGGGCACGGGGAGTGCCCGGTTGAAGCGTGATGCCCTCACGGATGCCTCGAAAACGGCCTTGCGGGCCTACCTAAGGGAAATCACGCACAACAAGCCGCGGGAAATCCGCGGTTCATTCGCGTTCGCGGCAGTTCCCCGCTTGTTTGTCAGGCAGGGATCATGGGTGGCGGTGATCAAAGTGTATGCCAGGGTCGATGAAATAATTTCATACGGCGCCTACTGATAACGCTAACCGTACGAAACCGGCACCAGGTTCAGGCCCGCAGCGACCGTTCCACTGACTGGTGCATTTCCTCGAGCTGTACCATGATCGCGTCGACCACGGCCTGCTTTTTATCGACTCCCTCGGGGGTGACGGCCTTGATCTTGTCACGGAACTCGTCGCAGTTTTTAGGCTCCGAAATGTCGAAGATCACGCGGTCACGACACAACACATCGTCGAGCATTTCGCCCTCGGGATTGATGCGCAATATGTCGCCGTTGATTGATACGAACGACATGTAATCAAACGACCGCAGATACGAGTCGATTTCCCTGACGCCGCGTTTGGAACTTGGGTCCCATGGACGGAACCGTGTGCCGGACGGGAAGACGAGGATAAGCTTGCCGCTGGTACGCAGTCGGGCGAGTTCTTTCATCGACGCAAGGTTGATCGCGTTGGCCTTGCTTGTCTCTGCTGCCTGTTTCACCGGGTCGGGTATCTTCGTCTTGAGTTCTTCTATCGACCTGCTCGGGTAGATGACCAGCCTTGAATACGCTTCCGAGAACGCGGTGATCACCGGGCTTGTCTCGGAAAGCTTTATGCCGGCTATGGCTACGACGCTTTCAGCAATCCGTTCACCCTGTGGTCCGGCTTTCCTGAGCAGATAGGAAAAAGCCGGCAGGTCGAAGTTGCTGTAGTGCTCTACCAGGAGCAGGCACTTGGACCCGGCAGCGGAAAGCGATGCGAGCTTCTCCAGGTTGGCGAAAGACCGTATGCCGCTTCCCGGTTCCAGATTTTCCGATACCATGGTGTCGATGAAAGGCAGGATATCCTTGTTGCCTTCCTGGTAGACGGCATCGATCGAGACGTTGAGGCCCCCGCGGGATTTCTGTAGCATCTGTATGATGTTATTTTTATAACGGGTTGATATAGGTTCCATAGTACCTCCGGCCGCGGCTATGCGGCGTGGTCAGAGTGAAGGGAATAAGTATAGGCGCGCCGTATCCGCGCTGTCAACGTGGCAGCGTTGTCATTGCGGGAAGGCTACTCCTATCCAGTCGGCAGGGTTCGCCTGCGTTGCGTCGATCCTGCCTATATCTACCTTGGCAGTCGTTTCGGCTACCAGATACGAGCTTGTGCCGAAGGGGAAACGCGCACCGGGGCCTGGCGCCGCGACTGCGGAGAGCGCGTGTTCGTGCTTCAGCGAAATCATCAGAATCGAGTCAATGTTCTCCCTTCGAAGCAAAATTGACATGACGAGAGCGCGGGAATCGCAATCGCCCCTGCCCTCGAAAGCGGAGGAAATCGGGTTGACCACGTCCGATCCTTTGGGGTCGCGCTCGTACTTGAAACTCTGGACCCAGGACAGCAAGGCTCCGGACGAGGTTTCCCGGGGCTTCCCCCGCTGGGGCTTCCCCCTCTGGGGCTCCCCCCTCCGGGGCTCCCCGCTGATGGAGGAATGCTGCTTTCCGCAGGGAGCGTCGGCATTGCGGGAGCGGGTTTCTTCCCAGCCCAGGAACCGGTTTCCCAGGCGGCTGACATTTCGAGTGCCAGCCTGTCCAGAGCCGGGGTCGCATCACGGAATATCATCCTGTAGAAACGCTGGATGGCACCCTGGATCAACTCGGGTTCGTCGGCGTAGGCGGAAAGTACCCTGTACTCCCGCTCGACTATAGCCTGGGAAACAGCGGCTTCGCGCGGGTTCCAGCCAGTCTTGATCGTCGCCTCGCCGAAACGGAGGGCTGTTTCTACGGGTCGTGCGGCGGCTCTGGCTTTGGCCCCCATCGGCCCCGGTACAGCGCGTCGCGTGTACAGCGCGGAAAAGCCGTCGATGGATGACTCGATGAAATCCCTGTAGGCTTCATACCCGGCTGCCTGTGTATACGCGAGCACGACCAGGTCGTAGACGCCGGACCCGGCGGGAGCCCCGCCAGCGTCTGAAGGGCTTTCCGCGTCGTTGACGAAGAATCCGATGCCACGCAGAGCGGACGCCCCTGATCCCATGTTCAGTTCACCTATCGCGGCATCGCGTCCTTCATACTGGTACGCTGTGAACGAGCCTCGCCCGGACAGCCTGCGGACAGTATCGTCGGCACCGGCCTTGGCTGTCTTGAACCTGTCCCGGGGGTAGACGGCGATATCGACCTTGACGGCGCCGTCGGGTGAGCCGAAGGAGAAACGGGTCTCGCCGTCGCCATCTTCGAGTTCGAAGCCCTCGGGCAGGTCGATCGAGAATCCCCAATCCGAATAGCGCTCGTTGCCCGAGGCAACGGTTCCGGTGAACACTGAAATCACAATCGCGGCGAGCGCCGCACATCGACTCGGGCTGATCATGATATAGAGTATATCGCTAATTTTGTGCTTGTTGAAATACACAATTGTCGAACTGTCCGCAAGAAAAATTTTCCTCCGCATCTTGCCCAGAGATACGCTGCGGGTTTATAGTTGTGGTGCGGTCGACGACGAACGCAGTATCCTTTGGGGATACGCGTATCCCGTACGGGATACCATCCAGCGCGCTTCAGGGGAGGACGTCCATGCCGGACCCGGACAGTAGTTCCAGGCAAGAACTTCCACCATTCCTATGTTTGCCCCCGCGCGCGGCTCGTCGACCTTGATCAAAAACCGGATGCCGGTTTGATGGATCGATGGTACGGTCGCCCTGGGGGCTCGCCCGACGGGGCGGAAGGGTACCATCATGATCAAGTATTGGAAGAAAGACGGCGCCTCGCTTGTAGCCGTTTCCGCGCCGGGACGTGACGTCTGGATTGACGTCCGCGATGCCTCCCGCGCGGATCTCGACACCCTCGAGAAAGACTACGGAGTCCTTCAGGAACACCTGCAGGACATGCTCGATGTCGATGAACGCTCGAGGATAGAAAAAGAAGACGACTACACGATGCTCATCCTGCGCCTGCCCATGTTCGACGCTCGCTATGAAGTGATGTATTTCACTGTGCCGGTGGGGATCATCCTGTTCAAGGACAGGATCGTGACGGTGTGCGCAACCGATTGCGAAGTCCTGCAGGACCTCTCCAGCGGCAAGATCCGGGACTTTTCGCTGACGAATAAAAGCGCCTTTGTACTCAAGCTTATGGGGCGTGCCGCCATTTTCTACTTGCGCTACCTGAAGGATCTCAACCACAGGACGACGGCGATCGAGCTCGAATTGCAGAGGTCTGTCAAAAACAACGAACTCGTGCAATTGCTGGCGATCGAGAAATCGTTGGTGTTCTTCACCACGTCTCTCCGTTCCGATGAGCTCGTGCTCGAGAAATTGAACAAAGGCAGCATAGTCAAGTTCAAGGAGGACGAGTCGGAGCTCCTCGAGGATGTAGCTACCGATTTCCGCCAGGCAATTGAAATGTGTAATATCCACAGCGATATCCTGTCGGGGATGATGGACGCCTTCGCCTCCGTCATCTCGAACAACCTGAACATGGTGATGAAGCGCCTGACCATCATCTCGATCGTGCTTATGATACCGACCTTCGTTGTCAGTGTGTTCGGCATGAATGTACGGTTCCCGGAAGGATTGTCGAATTCCCCCTTTGCGTTCGCGGCGATCATGGGAGCCTGCGGTGTTTCGGCTGTCGTGGGAGCATTCGTCCTGCGGGATCCCCGCCGCAAGCCGCGCAAAGCATTGCTGGCACCGGCAGCGGGTGGCATCGTGGTGGTTCCGGAACGCCGCTGAGCACACGGCTCCGTGCACATACTCCGGATGACGCTTGCGTCCCGGCGCCAATCTGCGTATGCTTTGGCGCCATGATTCCGTCCCTGTATTCCGATGACGACATCCTCATAATTGACAAGCCTTCCGGGCTGGCGGTCCAGCCGGGCGAGGGTGTCCGTATCTGCGTCATCGACGCCGTGGAGCGGGATTATGGTTTCAGGCCGTTTCTGGTCCACCGGCTGGACAGGGAGACTGCGGGCTGCCTCGTTGTGGCGCGCACCTCCCCCGCAGCGGCCAGAATGTCGGCGTTGATGGGCGGTAACGGAGCGCTCAAGGTGTATAGGGCTGTGGTCTCGGGCACGCCTGAACCTGCCTCCGGAGTATACCGTGACGACGTGCAGGTCAGGGGAGCCGATAAAAGCGCCGAGACCAGGTACCGCACCATATACTCGGACGGCCGGCTGACGCTTGTCGAGGCTGAGCTTGGTTCGGGCAGGATGCACCAGATACGCCAGCACTTCGCCAAAGCCGGCCACCCTGTCGCCGGGGACGACCGGCACGGCGATTTCAAGCTGAACAAGGTACTTGCCAAAGAACTCGGAATCAAACGGCTGATGCTGTACGCAGCACGCCTGCGGCTTCCCCTTGCCACTCCGGTAGAGGTGGCTGCGGCGCTACCGCAGCACTTTGCGGACTTTTTTGCCCGCTGGGGTTATGGGAGCGGTGCATGAACGACGACGGCCGCTTTGCATGGGTGGCTGGAGCGGCATGGCTGCTCCCGGACGGTACCATGGAAATAGTCCCGGGTTTTCACGACGAATGGATAGCGGCGCACCAGGAGCTGGCTCCGGGGTGCAGCAATGTCGTCGAGGTGGTCACGCGCCTGGGCTGGGTGTCTGTTGTATCGTATTCGCAGGGGTACATCGAGTTCATCATCCGTTCAAGGTCGGACGCCGAGGCTGTCAGGCTTTGTGTCGAGCATCTGTCGAGGAATCCGGGCAAATGGCAAAACGCCCTCGTGATGACGCTTGACGAAGAGGGCTACGTGAAGCTGGTACCAAGGGATTTTGAGCCGGACAGTACTCCGGCGAGCAAGATACGTGGAGCGTTCAAGTCGGGGAGATGATGGCCTTGAGCTCGCGGGCGTTCCTGACAGCATTTCCTCTCGCGTGGTTGTTGAAGGCGATGAGCACGCGATCGGCCTTGGCCATCCTGCGCAGGCGCGGCACGGTACCCGCCAGCTCATCCTCACTGTACAGGTAGTCGTAACGGGAGGTCGCGTCGCCGGTCCACCAGGCTTCTGCATTGCGTCCGTGGAATCGAGCGTAGGCCAGATTTCCCGTGACGCGGTCGCCGACTGGAGGCAATCCCGGCAGTTCCGGCCTGTCGACCATCACGACACTGACGCTGCGCCGTTCCAGTTCGTCGAAGACCCGTTCCGTCTGCCACTCGTCGTTGCGGAACTCCACGGCCAGCGGCAGCGGAGCAAGCGATGACAGCAGCCCTGCGAGGTAATTCCGCTTGTCCGGTGTGTGGTGGAAGCTGTACGGCAGCTGGACGAGCACGGCATGGAGCCTGCCGGCCTCAGCCATCGGCGCCACGGCTTTCACGAATGTTGTCGCGTCATCGCGCCACTGTGGCCCTGGTTCGTGGGTCAGGCTGCGGTGTGCCTTTATGCTGAAACCGAAACCCGATGGTGTCCTCGCCACCATCGCTGCCAGGCTCGACGCCTTGGGCATGGTGTAGTAGGTAAAGTTCAGTTCCACGAAGGGGAAGAACAAGGCGTAGTATCGCAGGAATTCTTCTTTTGGCAGGGTTTCGGGGAAAAATATCCCCCGCCAGTCCTCGTATGAATATCCGCTGGTGCCTATGAGCATTTCTCCCATGCAGACAACTATGGTGCCAAGCGGCATACAGGACAAGCCCTGGGAAAAACATCCGTTTAATCAATTTTTAACCGTTTTATAACATAACGGGAATACGATAGGTTCACAAAGGTGGTCGCAGTATGAAAATGCTCGAATTCATGACAACCCTGAGAACCCTGCACGAGCATTCGAGGAGGGAGAGCCTTGGGTCTGATTCGCGCATCGTATTCCTGAGCGACCTGCACATGGGGGACAGAAGTGCGCGGGATGATTTCAGGCGAAACGCCGACCTGGTCGTCGATTCGTTGTCCGCCCACTATCTCCCGGGAGGCTGGAAGCTGGTACTCAATGGAGATATCGAGGAACTGCACAAGTTCAAACCCCAGGCCGTCCGCCAGGCATACGATGATGTGTACGGTCTTTTCGGGGCCTTCGCCAGTCAGGACAAGCTGGTTAAAATCGTAGGCAACCACGATCTGGCCCTGCTCCTCCGTGATGACCACGAGTTCAAGCTCGAGCATGCGTTCCGTCTTGATCGACCTGATGGCTCCATT
>JFJP01040749.1_pt1 | contig 12357 bp, 9 predicted proteins | sample 431651 | NCBI WGS metagenome assembly JFJP01 (sample SAMN02602958, study PRJNA72255) | Microbial mat metagenome, whole genome shotgun sequencing project. | biome: fresh water; feature: sink hole; material: water; isolation source: purple microbial (photo- and chemosynthetic) mats found in... | reverse complement strand
TTGGATGTCATCTCCTCATCGGATGTGAAGTATTTCCAGTCGTCGAGCCAGGTCTCGTGCATCCTCTTTTTGAATCCTTCGGGATTATTACCTCCGCTGTAACCCACATCAGTTCCGTACAAAAGTCTGTCCTGGTATTTAATAATAAAGTCGCGTACTTTCTCCCTGTCGCTTGCCGACTGATATTGCAGGTGACAGATGCGTGCCGACATATCAGCTGCCATGTTAGGAAACTTATCAAGTCTTTTGGCAAGTTCATCAACGCTATATTCGAGGCTTGCAAGATGGCAGGCAATAAAGGTAAGATCAGGATGCAGTTCAAGGAGGTGGTCTCTGGCATTTATCTGTTCTTCATAGGTAGGGTATTCAGGATGAAGGAACATATGGTAATGCGGATTACGCGCAAAATAGCTGCTATCGCTGCTCACAGTCATCTGATCGAGAGGAAGCCAGCAGTTTCGGGGTTCCCCAAGATGTCCTGTAATTGGTAGTCCTTTATATATAATGTATTTAACTATATCATCAAAACGAGGATCATCAATCATAATGAATTTGCCGGTTCTGTCCCGGACTGTCATTCCCACATTTTTCCAGATTTTTACAGCAATTGCACCTCCTTCCATTCCATTGTTAATCTCAGTCTGGGTGTTCATTATCCATTCCATCGATCCGAAACCAGCCGTATCAAAAACAAAAGACGAGCCATAAAATACTCTTCCCGGGTATTTTTCTACTGAGTTAAGAGCATACTTAAGCTGACTTGCCATATTGGCTGAATCACCATGATCTACACCAAGAGTAATCAGAAGGAAGCTGTCGGCTGCAGCGATATCTTCAAAAGCACCGTCGTCGCTGTTAATATGAATATGAGAATCGATTTTCAGGATCTTTCCAAAATCACCAGCAGTATAGTAATCGCTTTTGCATGAAGTAATTGCGAGAGCCAATACAAGGAAGAGGAGGTTTCTTGTTTTCATATTTATTAGTTTAAATACCGTTTACAATATTACACATATTCCGTCCCTGACGGGACTAAAAAACAAATAAACAATGCATTTTCTACCAATATACTGTCCCTGACGGGACTGAGTACAATTTTTATGATACCCGAATTTCTATTTAAAAGCTCCATAACAGATATTACTTTTAGTTGATATTATGCTACTGTTTTATGCCATTATTTTTATTTACAATACATTATACACAAGAGTCCCATAGGGACTTACTATTGGTAGATATAAATATGGTTAAGCATTACAGAGTGCCGTCAGGTACGATATTATCAATCCCAACCGGTTTAAAGACATACCTGTCATCATAATCAATCTCAAATTCTTTCAATAGTTCGAAGTACTCTTCAATAAATGATTTTTTCGAATGATGTAATGATTGAGAATTTATGTAATTTATTACTCCAGCGACATCTGATTTACTGTAAGAAAATGCTCCATATCCCTCCTGCCATGAAAACTTGCCTTTAACAAATCTCTTTTCATTAATCCATTTTGAGGATCCACCTTTTATGTCCTGCATTAAATCTGAAAGCGATTGGGATGGCCGAAGACCAAACAATATATGAATATGGTCAGGCATACCATTTATTGATAAAAGTTTATGCCCATTGTTTTGAATAATGCCGGTTATGTACTTGTATAATTCACTATTCCAGCTATTCCCAATTATACATTCACGGTTTTGTACCGTAAAAACTGATTGAATATGGATCTGCGTATACGTGTTTGCCATAGGTATAATATTATTACGTCCCTGACGGGACTTTAAAACAAAAATAACAATATATTTTCTACCAATATGCTGTCCCTGACGGGACATTTTTGTAATTATTCCTTTTACTTATCAACAGTGGCTGCCTCCTGTGCCGGAATCAATATTGAATCTATTTTACTTATTTACAATAGGTTAGATTTAACCCAAAAGTCCCCTAGGGACTATATATTGGTAGAAGAATTAGCCCAAAAGAATATAAGTCCCATAGGGACGAAATGTTTGTAAAAAAAAAGATCACTCAGGATTACTCCCGGTGATCTTCTAATCAGACTCGTTTAAGAATCAGTTACTTCTTCAGAGGCATTTTAACATAATCTGCTGCGTTGAGGAAATCGATACTCTTCGCGCAGCTGACATAATTAGGGAAATTATATCTTTCAACCTCAACGATACCATATTTCATACCTGAAATTTTGGCACCTTTCCATATAGCTTCAAAATCCATCATCCCGCTTGCGCCAATCTCTTCTTTATCTTTTATGTGCCAAAGTTCGAAACGGCCCGGATATTTATTGAAATAATCAACAGGATTTGCTCCGCCTACAACTGCCCAGTAAAGGTCAATCTCAAACATAACTTTTGCAGGATCAGTATTTTCGAGCATGTATTCATACATTATCTTGCCATCAAGTTTTGTAGAAAATTCCTTGTCATGATTATGATAACCAAAGCGAATTCCTTTTGCATTGCACATTGCACCAACTTCATTGAAATAATCACAATAAGCTTTCAGTCCTTCCAGGGTCTTGTAAGCGGTCTGTCCCATCGAAGGCTGAACAATGTATTTTGCTCCTGCAGCAACATGTGCGTCAATACAGGTTGCCCACCACTCCATAGTTTTTGCTTTGTTTGCAGCATCAGGCACACTCTGTCCGGTATGTGAACTCAGGACGGTCATTTTGTTTGCCTTGCAAAGGTCTTTGAAAGCGACAGGGTCCATACCATAAAATTTGCCATCGCGGTATCCTGCAGGTTCAACAAATTTATAACCCATTTTATTTACCCTTGAAATAGTATAGGGTACATCCTTGTTAATTGAATCACGCAATGAGTACAATTGGAGTCCAATGAACTTCTGTGGAGTCTTTTTGAATGAATAGCTGGTGGTAAGAATCATACCGGCAACAACCACTAAAAGGACAATAGAAATAATACTTTTCTTTTTCATTTTGGTCAGTTTTTTAAAATTTTGAACAAGATACAAAAATTTATAAAGCAAGTTTATTCATGAAGTACTGCGCTTTGTATCACAAGCTGTCAACTTCAAATTCAGGCGACCTCTCTATCAGCAGAAACAATATAATGAGGACAATATGTTAAAAAAAATGAAAAACAAATTTGACTGTTAAAAACAACCCTGTTCTGCAATAAATATTACATTTATATTATTAATCAGATAAAAATGAGAGCCGGTTTTTTCCATAAATTTGATTCTTTTACTTTATGAAGATTCTTGTAATTGAAGATGAGCTTGAAATGATGGGATTGATTAAACAATTCCTGAAAGATGAAAATTATGTTGTTGAGGAGGCATGCAATCTAGGTTCAGCCATGGATAAAATTGTTTCATTTGACTACGACTGCATCCTGCTTGATATTATGCTCCCTGATGGAAATGGACTTGAGTTTTTGCAAGAACTTAAAGGCCTCGGTAAATCCGACAGCGTTATAATTATTTCGGCAAAGGGCTCACTTGATGACAAAGTTAAAGGATTAAATCTTGGAGCAGATGATTACCTTGCAAAACCATTCCATATGGCAGAACTAAATGCCAGAATAAAATCGGTGATACGCAGGAAAAAAACTGATGGCAAAAAACTAATTGAAATACAAAACTTAGTACTAAATATCGAAGAACGGGTGGTTCTGATTAACAACCAACCAGTCGATTTAAACAGGAAAGAATTTGACATCCTTGTTTTTTTGTTAATGAATAAAAACAGGATTGCGAGTAAATCGGCAATAGCTGAGAATATCTGGGGCGACTATATCGATCAGGCTAATGACTTCGATTTCATCTATTCACAAATAAAAAATCTTAGGAAAAAGCTTCACGAACGCGGTGCAGCAATCGATATTACAAGTATATATGGTATGGGGTATAAATTAACAATAAAATGAAGCTGATAAATCGTACCCTGCTCCTTCTGTCTGTAATACTGCTTGTTACTGTAAGCGTATGGGCTGTCCTTTTCTATTATCAGCTTTTAACTCAGGTTAAAACTACAGTCGACCAGGGACTGTCGAATTATAAAATTGTTTTAATAAACAAATTAAGGAATGACTCCCTTATTGTGCAACAGGATACATTCGCAGATAACATGTACATCATTCGAAATGTAAGCGAAAATTATGCCCTGCAGGTTAGAGATTCATACAAAGACACTTTGATTCTTTCTATAGTTAAGAATAAAAGTTACCTGACACGATTGCTCACAACAGCATTCAATACTACTGATGGAAAGTATTATGAAATGAAGGTAATCTCTCAGGAATTGGATAATGGTAAACTGATTAAAAAACTTGCCACTTCATTGATTTGGTTATTCTTATTCCTGTTGGTCAGCACTATAATTGTAAATAACTTTATGCTGAAAAAGACATGGAAGCCATTTTATAAATTATTAAAACTCCTGAATGACTTTCAACTGGATAAAGGGTCATTAATTGAACCTGCTGAAACAAAAATAAAAGAATTTTCTATCCTTAACAAGGCTATAATAAAACTGTTAAGCACCAATGTAAATATCTTTAACAGTCAGAAACAATTCATTGAAAATGCATCGCATGAATTGCAGACTCCGCTGGCCATTGGGATCAACAAGCTTGAACTGCTGGCAGGGGCTAAAGATTTATCGCCTGAACACGTCAACAAAATTGGAAACATTATTGAAACATTTCAGCGCCTTTCAGGTCTTAATAAATCATTATTGCTTCTTTCGAAAATTGAAAATAAACAATTCGCTAATGAAGAAGTAATTAACTTCGGTGAACTATTTAATAGGCTGATCATGGATTTTTCGGATTTTGCAGAATTCCGGGAAATTGAAATAAAATATATAAATGAAGCTTCATTGTCTTTCCAAATGAACAAAGACCTCGCTGAATTTCTTTTAATGAACCTTCTTAAAAATGCAATTATTCATAACAGGCAGGGAGGTGAAGTTTTAATTAAAACTTCAATTTCATCTTTTTCTATAGAAAACACAAGTGACGAACCGGAAATACCTCAGGATAAATTATTTGAACGATTCAACAGAAACCCCAGGAGTAAGAATTCAACAGGACTGGGTCTGGCCATCGTAAAGGCAATAACTGATGCTTCAGGATTATCAGTAGCCTATTCATTCAATGGAAGACATACTTTTATAGTGAATTCCTGAGTACACAGTGCTCAACTGTCGGCATATTTTTGGCTATTCCAGATTCTTTCCAGTTTCTTTCCAAATTCATTTCAGATTCGTACAATTCCTTTGTTAAAAAAATAACAAAATGAAACTAATTATTGGATTACTGGTATTAACCCTTTTAGCGGGAAATACCTTTGCACAGGACATTAGTCAAAGAAATGTTCCGGCGGTAGTTTTGAATGCTTTTCAATTAAAGTTTTCGAATGCAGTTGATGTCAAATGGAAACTTGAAAAGGGGAATTACCAAATTAATTTCGAATTGAACGACAAGGAAAATGAACTGATTTTGAGCGACAAGGGGATCATCTTAAAACACCTGCAAGACTTATATGTCAGCGAAATACCTAAAGCTGTTCTTGAAACAATCAAATCAAGAGTTGCATTTTTTGATGTTAATGACGCTGACAAATATGAAGAAGGAAACAGAATCATTTACAAAATTAATCTGAGAATTAACGACAAACCCCATGAATTCATGATAGATAAATCGGGGAAGTTACTGAAATGTACTAAAGAATTAAATGACAGGGAGGTCCCTCCTGCAATTGGAACCCTGATTAAAGTAAAATATGGCTCCCTGGATATTGATGATGCCACTTATACAGAAGAAAATGGCAGGATTTCATACCTGTTAAAAGGTGAAATAAATGATATGGATCACGCCTTTATTTTTGACGATAAAGCTACTTTATTAAGGCATGAACAGGATCTGAGGAATAGTGAAATCCCTGCTCCGGTAATGAATGCCGCTAAAACATCTTACAATGGTTATGAGATCCGTGATGCTGAGCTGACCGAAGAAGGAGGGATTGCCGTTTATACGCTTCAGATGAGAAAATCAAATGAGAGATTAAATGTAATCTTCAGTCCCGACGGGAAAATTATTGATGTAAGAAAAGTTTGATTTCCTTTTAATGAAAAAATTTCGAATGAAAAATTTAGTTATCATTTTTTTAATAATTGCTCAACTGACATTTTTATCGGATATTGCTGTTGCTCAGAGTAATACAGAACAAATAGCACCACTCAATTTTTTTCTGGAATGTAATGAATGTGATTTCTCGTATGTAAGAGAAGAACTCCCTTTTGTATCTTTTGTCAGAGACCCACAACTCGCTGACATACATATACTTGTTACAGAATCTAATACTGGTGGCGGCGGAGAAAAGTTCTTCATTAATTTCATTGGGATGAAGAATTTTAAAGACCTTAATTTTGAATACAATATTATAACACAACAATCAGATACTGATGATGAAATAAGAAAAGCCCTGCTTAAGATTCTAAAAATAGGAATCTTGCCGTATTACTCCAGAACAACATTCATAAACAGTCTTAATATAGATCTTGAAGAATCGGAAAACAGGATAGCCGATGAGATGGTTACAGACAGATGGAATAAATGGGTATTCAGACTGGAATCGGGCGGCGAATTGCAGAAAGAAGAAAGTCAGAATGAGTATTCTGTTACAACAGAGGCCAGTGCTGAAAGGATTACTGAAGAGTGGAAAACTGAATTAAGGGCTTCATACGAAATCAACCGTGAGAACTTTTTTGACGAAGGGGAAAAGATTACTAACAAACAGGATACAAAAAGACTATCCGGTGAAATTATTAAAAGCCTTACAGAAAAATGGTCTGCCGGAATATTTGGTGCCTATTCCTCGCGCACTTTCCTGAACATTAAAAACAAATACTCAACAGGTGCAGGAATTCAGTATAATATTTTCCCCTGGGAAGAGTGCAACCGACGTGTGTTTGCAATAAGCTATGGAGTCGGGCTTGATATATTTGACTATAACGAAATAACAATTTATGATAAACTTAATGAGACTCACATTTCAGAAGCTCTGGAAGTTAATCTTGAATTAATTCAGCCCTGGGGTGAGATCTCGGTAGGACTTTCAGGCCAACATTATTTTCACGATTTTTCAAAAAACAATCTGAGTCTCGAATCTGACTTGTCAGTGAGGATTTCAAAAAATATTTCAGTATTTTGTGGAATTGAATCGCAACTTGTACATGATCAGCTATATCTTCCAAAAGGAGACGCCTCACTGGAAGATATTCTCCTGAGACGCCGCAAGCTTGCGACAACATATGAAATAAGCACCGAAATCGGATTTCGCTTTACATTTGGTTCCATATATAATAATGTAGTTAATGAACGATTCTGATTCTAAAATTATATCATGAAAAAATTAAACTTACTTATTACTGTTATTTTATTAACAGAAGTTGTTTTGACGGGACAAACTAAACCCGATCAGAGATACATCGATGTTGATGTTCGGAAAAGAATCTATAATGCCGACGGAACAACTGTTTACCGCGAGTATGAGCCATTAAAAACAAGGTACATAGACCTGCTTCAGGGATATAAGCCCGCTGAGAACACAGGAGAACTTAGCAAATATGGGGGCTGGTCCAGATACAAAGCAAAACCAACAGGTTTCTTTTATACATTGAAAACAGATGGCCGCTGGTGGTGCGTTGATCCTGAGGGTTATTACTATTTCAATATAGCTCTTAACAGCATAACCAGGGGTACCTCAGAGACAAACAAAGAAATTGTTGCAAAAAAATTCGGGACACCTGAGGAGTGGATTTCGCAGACAATTAACATTTTACAGGATAACGGGTTCACATGTGCCGGTTCATGGTCAGACTATAAAGCAATAAGGGAAGCGAATAAAAAGAGAGACAAACCTTTTGCATATACAATAAACCTGAACTTCATGAGCAGTTACGGGAAAGAAAGGGGAGGCACCTTTCAGCAACCGGGTCATACAGGTTATCCGGGAGATGCGATATTTGTTTTTGATCCTGAATGGGAACCATTCTGTGAAAGGCATGCCAGCCAGGTTGCTGAATACAAAGACGATCCAAACCTTTTTGGTTACTTCTCTGATAATGAGATGCCTTTTAAACTCAAATCGCTTGATAATTATCTGGCACTCAAGGCTGAAGATCCCGGGCATATTGCAGCCGAAAAATGGATGACTGAACAGAAAATCTCAAAGGAACAAATCACAGACAAACATCGTGAAGCTTTTATGGCAGTAGTTGCTGACAGGTATTTTTCAGCAGTTACAAAGGCGATGAAAAAACATGACCCGAATCATATGTATCTTGGCGCAAGATTCTACAGCAGCGAAAAGAACTACCCTGAATTCATGAAGTGTGCCGGAAAATATCTCGATGTAATTTCGAACAACTATTACGGCAAATGGACTCCCGATGAGAAAGATATGAAGAACTGGACAGAATGGTCAGGAAAACCGTTTATTATTACAGAGTATTATACAAAAGGTGAGGATTCGGGCATGCCTAACAAAAGCGGAGCTGGCTGGATAGTAAGAACACAACGCGACAGAGGGCTTTTTTATCAGAATTACAATCTTGCACTTCTTGAATCAAAGAACTGCGTTGGATGGCACTATTTTAAATATCAGGATAATGATCCTACAGCAAAGGGTGTTGATCCTTCAAATACTGATGCAAATAAAGGTATAGTAAACAACTTTTATGAACTCTGGACACCAATGACAGACCTTATGAAGCAGCTTAACAATCAGGTATATTCACTTATCAATTATTTCGACCAAAAATGATAGAGGGACGTTCAATATTAAAGTTTTTTGCAGCAGCACTCGGAATCGTCACCTGCCTGTCGGCTTCCTCCCAGCAGAGCATTAAAGTGCAGGGCTGGACAATACTTTCTGATTCACGTGAGGATGATCTTATTACAATTAACGCAGCTAAATCCTACGAAATAAACCACCTGCAGCTTTCACATGACCTGATAATGGACCTTCAGGAGATAAGGATTCCTGAAAAAAGAATACTTGTAAATGAACTTATAGAAGAGGCTCATGAATCGGGAATCAAGGAAGTAGTGGTTTGGGATCATGCTCTTTACAGTCTGAAATATTATCCCGACAGGTTTAAGACAGGCCCGAAAGCGACTCTTAATCTTGATGATGCTGCATTCTGGGAATGGTTTAAGCAGGACTACAGAGACATGTTAAAGCTTGTTCCTGATGTTGACGGACTTGTACTCACCTTTATAGAAACAGGAGCCAGAGCTGAAAACCAGTATTCTGAAAAGTTCAAAACCGGGGCCGAAAAACTTGCAGCAGTTGTTGATGCTGTTGCTGAGGTTGTCTGTGATGAATTAGGTAAGCAACTCTATATTCGCACATTTGCATATACAGATGCAGAATACAGGAACACAATTGGTTGTATTGACCATATAAAGAGCAAAAAGATAATTCTTATGATGAAGGAGACACCTCATGACTTTTTTCTCACGCATCCGAATGATAAATATGCAGGAACAATAAACCGGCCAACAATAATGGAGTTCGATACGGGGAATGAATTTAACGGACAGGGTGTTATAGCAAATATGTGGCCTGAATATGTGATAAGAAGATGGAGTGAGCTTATTAAGCGACCAAATATAATAGGTTATGTTGCACGAACCGACCGTTACCGCAATACGCGGATTGTAGGTACGCCTAATGAGATTCTGCTTTATGCACTGAAAAGATATACAGAGGATCAGACGGTGACATCAGAGAATATCTATGATGAATTCATTACCCTGAAATACGGGCAGGGAGCCATTAAATATCTTAAGCCGGCCTTTAAGCTTTCGTATGATATTGTGAGTTCTTCTCTTTACACGCTTGGCACAAATATTGCGAACCACTCGAAGATGGATTATGATCCTTACAAATCAAGTTATGGCAGACATGTTTCAGGCAAGTGGATTGATCCGCCTGTTGTATTTATAAAACATGGCATAAACAAAGAGTTTCATTACTGGACAGAAATAATTGAGCATCTGGCACCTCCGGTTATGAAGGAGGCAGAAGCAGCATTAAAAACTGAGGCACCCTTTGTTTTGAAAAATGGCTGGGTAACACCTGAGGAGAAGATGAATGAGGAATATCTGAAATTTATTATTGCAGAAAAGAAGTATGCTGTTAAATGTGCGGAAGAGGCGCTGAAATATATACATAAAGGAGAATCACTGCTAAGTGCAAATGACTTATATTCAGGAATACACAACATCTTTAAAAGAACATTAATAACCGCCAGAATGTACGAGGCAACTGCTACAGCCTACTTCGGGTACAGAGTATATGCCAGAGGCGGGGAATACCAGACAAAATGGCTCAAAAAAACAATGCAAAAAGCCCTTACAGATATGCTCCTTATCGCTGATGAAATAGATAATTATAAGGAACCGGTTCCACGGGGACAATGGAACTGGAAAGGAGATGCTGAAACCGCAAGAGAATATCATAAACTCATAACCCAAACCGGTTGGAAGGAATATGGAAATGTCGTTTTCAAAAATTAATATTAAATTTTATGACTATCCGGAATCATTAACAACAAGCAATTATCAAATTAGTGAACCCAATTATAATGTTAGTTATTAAGTATTTCCTGGGGGAAGGTTGGGAAGGGGGTAATAATCATAAAAAATATTATTCAATTATTTATAATTACCGATAGTCATTTTAAATTTGTAACCTAATATAAATCAGATTAATGAAAACTAAACTTAAATATCTGATAACATCAGTTTTTCTGATGAGTGTGATTACGCAACTACAATGTCAGACTCCGATAACCCAAAGAAACTGGACATTTGTCGCAACAAAAATGCCCGAAGAATGGTATGGCTCTGAAGAATCGGCAAGAGTAGCGGAAAATGTTCTTCTCTATCAGCGTGATATAGGTGGCTGGCCTAAAAATACTGCAATGCACAACCCGCTGTCGGAAGCCGAAAAGGCAAAAATAAATGATGACAAGGGGACAAATGATGCCATCTTTGACAATAGCGCCACAACAACCGAAATGAAGTTCATGGCCCGGATGTACAACAACACAAAAAATGAGGCCTATAAAAACTCATTTAACAGAGGTCTGTCATTTATTCTTGATGCCCAGTATGACAACGGTGGTTGGCCTATGTTCTGGCCATTAAGAAAAGGCTACTATACACATATTACCTTCAACGACAATGCAATAGTAAACATCCTCACAATGCTGAGGGATATCAGGGACAATAACAAACTCTATACGGCTGTTACAAGTAAAGAAAATCTTGACAGGGTTGGAAAGGCTTATTCAGAAGGAATTGAAATAATACTTAAAACACAGATTATAGTAAATAATGAAAAAACAGTCTGGTGTGCCCAGCATGATGAAACTACCTTCCTGCCTGCAAAAGCCCGCTCCTATGAGCTCCCGTCATTCAGCGGTGCAGAATCAGTTGGAATAATACGTCTGCTTATGGCAATTCCTGATCCGTCGCCCGAAATCATAAAATCAGTTGAGGGAGCTATTAAATGGTTTGACAGTCATAGGATTAAAAACACAAGATGGGATACTTTCACAAACGCAGAAGGACAAAAGGACAGACGAATTGTATACGATCCAAAGGCAGGTGATATGTGGGCCCGTTTCTATGACCTTGAAACGGAACAACCTTACGTCTGCGACCGCGACGGAATCAAGAAAAAAACACTTGAGGAGATAGGCTACGAGAGAAGAAACGGATACAGCTGGTATACCGATGATCCTCAGGAAATTATAAATAAGTATCCCGACTGGAAATCCAAATTTGTAAGGTAAAGGCACAAGGCACAGAGCACAGAGCACAGGGCAAAAGGACTCAATGAAAGCTTAATAGCCCACATTTTGAGAGTGGTGTGAAGCAACCTACTGCAGAGACTTAAGCACCCTTCGGATTTCATCAGTGCCCTTAACTGCTGTAACCGGCAGCTTACCTTCCTTTCCGAAAACAAGCAGCGCATCATACTTTTCAATTGTTACCTTCGACTCATCAACTTTGCCGGTTTTATCCTTAACAGCACTGATATTCAATCCCAGATGCTTAGCCATGAAATCATACATTGCCATTCGCTTTGATATTCCATAGTCATGACCCTCTGTAGCCAGATGTGCATTTTCAACATTTGCCTGCTTACCATACAGACCATAAACCTTTTGCAGATAAGGATACTCTATGACAGGAACATGCTGTGTCCAGTCGCCACCATCAGATATTACAAGCATCGGACGGGGCGATGCCATTCCGGCAATCTCCGCGTTGTTTGTCCCGAGGTCTGAACAG
>JFJP01022081.1_pt1 | contig 12357 bp, 9 predicted proteins | sample 431651 | NCBI WGS metagenome assembly JFJP01 (sample SAMN02602958, study PRJNA72255) | Microbial mat metagenome, whole genome shotgun sequencing project. | biome: fresh water; feature: sink hole; material: water; isolation source: purple microbial (photo- and chemosynthetic) mats found in... | reverse complement strand
ACAGCATGTTATTCTGATAAAACAGCGACCACAAAAATTGACTGTCCGGCTAAAGACGCCGTAGCCGATAAGAGAGGAAAAGGCGGGGATGATTATTACGGTCAGGACAGCAATTACAAAATCAATGCGCCCTCTTATCTCAAGCTTGATGCAGCAGGGAAGGAAGTGGGACTTGCAATCACCAGTTGGTCTATGGTCAAAGATAATATCACAGGTTTGATTTGGGCAGTGAAGGATACATCAAACGGAACAGCGAATCCTTCAAATCCCCATGATGCAGACAATACTTATAGGTGGGATGAAGTTGCCAGCCTGTTTCTTAATAACCTGAATAATCCGACCACTTCTTTCGGAGGCGTCACTGACTGGCGGCTTCCGACTGCTCAGGAGTTGGCTTTTATTGTGAATGCCGGGGGATCAAAACCTGCCATCCGATCTGATTTTTTCCCCAATATGCAGAAGAAATACTGGACTTCCACCGAATATGCAAAAGCTGCAAGAGCCAGTACCAAGGCATGGTATATAGATTTCTCAGAAGGCGGCAAAGTCGCTCCCGCACTTAAAACTGAAACCCTTTATGTGATGGCGGTTCGGGGAAAATCCGCTTCGGTTTCATCTCGTTTTACCGACAACGGAGACAAAACAGTTTCAGACAGCAGCACCGGACTGATGTGGACAAAAGAAAATGCCTCTCCCAGCGATCAGGATTGGGAAGGCGCGATTCTTGCCTGTGAATCTGTTAAAGTGGGAACGCACACAGACTGGCGTCTGCCGAACCGTGCGGAACTTTTTTCCATTATGGATTTGAGCAAAAATGCTCCGGCCATGGATGCAGTTTTTACGAGCCCGGGCGCAAAATACTGGTCATCCACCACCTATGATGACGCCGATACAGCCGTAAAAGACAGCAGCGCATGGTATGTGGAAACAACTGACGGTACGGTGATCTATACTGATGAAGAAGCAAAAGTTTCTAAAACAGCAACAGCTTCTGTGCGCTGTGTCCGCGGCGGACAGAATGAAATCGGCGGAGATAACAAGCCGACAACAAGCCTTGTTGTAACAACTCCCACGCTGGCTTCAAGCTGGACTAACGGATCGCTGATGCCCATTATATGGAAAACCAGCACTTTAGTTAAATCAGATGTCAAAATCTCTCTTTCCTGCACCGTTAACGATCAGACGACCGAGCAGGTGATTGCCGCGGGTACGCCGAGCGACGGAACTTATCTGTGGACGGTCAGCGGTCCGGCAGCCGGTTCTGACGAATGTTATATAAAAATAGAGTCAACGGCTACTGCGGAGAGTGCATACAGTGCTGTTCAGGGTCCTTTCGCTATTCAGGCTGGAAGCGCGGGCGGCGGCTGCAATGACCTGCCGTGTATTATTCACGGTCTGCAAGTTTTAACCGGTAAATAAATTTCAGGTGTAGTCATAAGGTGGGCATAACATGCCCACCTTATGACCTTTTCATCTTATGAACAGTTCAAAAGTTTTGTCCGTTGTGACATTTGTGTATTGTCTGGCAGCGTTTCTCTATCTCAGTGCATGGATATTCAAAAAAACGCTGCCGGGCAAACTGGCAACCGGAGCGGCAGTCATTGCCTTTCTGGGCAATACCGCAGGTATTCTCATGCGGTGGGCAGAATCCTATCAGATGGGCATCGGCCACGCCCCGCTTTCCAATATGTATGAATCCTTAGTCTTTTTCGCATGGACCCTTATCCTTATTTATTTTTTTATTGCTTACCGGTATAAAAATCGCAGCATTGATATATTCGGGGGCGTGTTTGCCGCGCCTGCTGCTTTTCTGGCAATGGCTTACGCGTCTTTGTCTCCGAATGTGAGCGACCGGATTCAGCCTTTGATCCCGGCATTGAAAAGCAACTGGCTGATCGCCCATGTAGTGACCTGTTTTTTCGGCTACGCGGGCTTTGCTGTGGCATTCGGCATCAGTGTCATGTATCTTTTCAGACAGCGGGAACCGGAAGTCAAAAATCATGCGGATTCCCATATTCCCGAACATGATGTTCTGGATGAACTGACACACCAGATGATCATGTTCGGGTTTCTTTTTTTGTCCGTGGGGATCATCACCGGCGCTGTATGGGCAAATTCCGCGTGGGGAACATACTGGTCATGGGACCCCAAAGAAACATGGTCTCTGATCACATGGTTCATTTATGCAACTTTTTTACATGCCAGACTGATGCGGGGATGGCAGGGCAGACGGATTGCCTATCTTTCGATTATCGGATTCATGGCGGTGCTGTTTACCTACTTCGGGGTGAACCTGCTGCCGGGACTCCACAGCTACGGACAATAATCTGATTTTAATGATCTGATTTTATTGAAAGGTCCTTGACAAATTTTATTAAAATTAAAATGGTCTTGACAAAAACCGGCACGCTGTGTAAACAGAACTTCAATTATATTTTGTCAAGGGCGGAACAAAGATTTATTTTAAATTAAGCTGTGTGCGGTTTTTTTTAACCACAAAGGACACGTAGAACGGGTTTCATCTATTTTCAGCTTGGGCGTTTTACTGCGCTGAACTGTAGAACGGGTTTCAAACCCGTTTTACTGTAAAACAACTGTAGAACGGGTTTCAAACCCGTTTTACTGTAAAACAACTGTAGAACGGGTTTCATCTATTTTCAGCTAACACAAAGCTTTGTGAATCCTTTGTGAACTTTGTGTTCTTTGCGGTTTAAAAAACCTGCACATCACATTTATTTTTCGTTTTAATTTTTTTGGCGACTATGCAAACGGAGTTTTCATGAGCAAACCAGTGGATCACAAAAAAGAGGTACTCGGCGACGGCTCGGGCGGATTTGCAATCCTGTTTTTTCTTCTTGGATTGGTGGCAAGTCTCATTGTGGGCTGGGTGGTTTATCCCAAGCTTCTCTATTCCCAGAAAAATCAGCCCGTAGATTTTAACCATGCGCTCCATATAGATCTGGTGGATGAAGGATGCGAAAGCTGCCATTTCTTCCGGGAAGACGGAACGTACTCCGGTGTCCCGAAACTGGCGCAGTGTATCGGGTGCCATGAAGAAGTTCAGGGCGAAACCAAGGATGAGGCGATATTTGTAGAACAATATGTCAAACAGGGAAGAGAAGTTCCCTGGCTGATTTATGCCAAACAGCCGGACTGCGTATTTTTTTCTCATGTCGCGCATGTCAAAGCCGGGGGAATGGATTGCGTTACATGCCACGGTCATATCGGCGAATCCGCAAGCCTGAAGGTTTATGAAGAAAACCGGATCACAGGTTACAGCCGGGACATCTGGGGGAAAAACATATCGGGCTTAAAGACAAATACCTGGGACAGGATGAAAATGGATGACTGTTCCGAATGCCATGAGGAAAAAGGCGTCAATGCAACCAGCGTTCAGACAGGAAAAGGCGCATGTTTTGTATGTCATAAATAGCTTGGAATTGAGAATTGAAAATTGAGAATTGAGAAGTGGAGAAGTGTCTATTTCTCAATTTTCAATTCTCAATTCTCAATTAAAAAAGGATAAAAGCACATTATGAAAGTCTCCAGAAGAACATTCTTGTCAATCGGATCATTTATTGTCGGGGGAGCCGCGGGAACAGCTTTGTCTCCCCTGCCGTGGAAACTGACAGATGACCTTTCGATATGGACACAGAACTGGCCCTGGACACCGATGCCGGAACGCGGGGAAGTCAGTTATGTCAATTCTGTATGCACCCTCTGCCCCGGCGGCTGCGGGATTTCTGTCCGCAAAGTGAACGACCGGGCAGTCAAAATAGAGGGAATGAAAGGACATCCTGTAAATGACGGCGGCATCTGTATTCTCGGTCTTTCCGGGCTTCAGTTGCTTTACGGGCCGACCCGTATCAAAACGCCGCTCAAACGGGTGGGAGAAAAAGGACAAGGCAAATTTAAAAAAATTTCATGGGATGAAGCCCTGAAGGAAGTGGCAGAAAAACTCGGGACCCTGCGTTCCGAAGGCAAATCCCATACTGTTGCCTGTGTATCGGGTTCTGCCTGCGGCACTGTGCCGCAGTTGCTGAAACGGCTGCTCACGGTTTACGGATCGCCCAATTTTATGTCTGTGCCGACGATGCAGGACGCGTACGCGGTCACACTGAAGCTTATGCACGGCGTTGACGCGTGTCCGGGCTTTGATGTGGAAAATGCGGATTTTATTCTGAGCTTCGGCAGCGGTATCATTGAAGGCTGGGGATCAACCGTGCGGATGTTCAAGGCAAACAGCGCATGGCAGGATAAAAAAATAAAAGTCGTACAGATTGAATCCCGTATGTCCAACACCGCGGCAAAAGCTGCAAAGTGGATTCCGGCGCGTCCGGGTTCGGAAGGCGTGCTGGCATTGGGAATCGCGTATATGATGCTCAGGGACGGTCTGTATAAAAAAGAAGTCTGCGACAGCGCTGCCGGATTTGAAGATTTCAGAAAAACAGTATCGGAGAATTACGCTCCGGAAAATATTGCCGCTGCAACAGGCATTGAAAAAGAAACGATTGAATCGCTGGCAAAAGAATTTGCCGGTGCTGCAAGTCCGCTGGCAATCTGCGGACGGGGACAGGGACACACCCCCGGCAGCCAGTATGAATTTATGGCAGTTCATGCGCTCAACGCATTGGCAGGAAATATCAACAAAGCAGGAGGCGTATTCACAGTTCCCGACCCCAAATATATTGCATGGGCGGAACCGGAATTGGATGAAACCGCACAGAAAGGAATGTCGTCCCCGAGAATTGACGGCGCGGGGAGTGAAACTTATCCTCATGCAAAATCTCTGCTCAACCGTCTGCCCCCGGCGATTCTGTCTGCACAGGGCGAGTGTCCGGTGCAGGCGCTGCTGATTTCCGAAGCAAATCCCTGCTATACGCTTTCGGACACTCAGACCGTAAAAAAAGCATTTGCCAAAATTCCTTTTGTGGTCAGTTTTTCTTCATACATGGATGAGACAGCGCAGTATGCCGATATCATTCTCCCGAACCATGCCTATCTTGAAAGACTCGAAGATGCGCCGGCTTATGCCGCCGGTCTTTCAAAGCCGGTGATAGGTCTTTCAAAACCGGTGGTAACACCGCAGTTTGATACAAAACATACCGGCGATGCGGTCATAGCGCTGGCAAAAGCTTTGGGAGACAAAGTCGCAGCAGCATTTCCTTGGGAAAGCTATGCCGCGTGTCTTGAAGAAACTTTGGGCGACAAATGGAAAAGCCTGAATGAAAAGTGCTTTGCTGTCGTAGAAGAAAGCATCGAAGCCCCGCTTCAGTTTTTTAAGCAGGAGTGCAAGCCCGTATTTGCCGAGGGTGATGAAAAGCAGTATCCTTTTGTTCTGATGCCTTATGATTCCATACGGCTTGCCAACGGTTTTATCGGAAATACGCCCTTTCTCACCAAAACAGTTCCGGATACGGTTCTCAGGAAAAATGATATATTTGTTGAAATAAATCCCAAAAGTGCAGGAGGTGATTCGCTTTCTCTGCGTGAGGGCAGTGCTGTGATGCTGACGACACCCAAAGGATCGGCAAAAGTACGGGTGCATCTTTCCGAAGAAATTATGCCCGGCGTGATTGCCATTCCCAGAGGATTGGGGCATACGGCTTATGACAAATACCTTGCCGGAAAGGGCATCAACTGTAACGAACTGATCGGTCCTGCGGAAGATTCCGGTTCCGGCTTTGATGCGGTGTGGGGAATCCGGGCAAAACTGAGCAGCGTATCAATATGACAGAAAATTGAGAATTGAAAATTGAGAATTGAAAATTCTCAATTCTCAATTCTCAATTCTCAATTTCCAAAGGGGTTTTGATGAATAAACAACACAATAAAGCCAAAAAATTCGGAATGGTCATTGATCTGGACAAATGCACCGGATGCGGGGCTTGCATGGTGGCATGTATGGCGGAAAACAATGTGCCTTTCAAGGCAGATGAGACCAACAAGCTTGACAGCATCACATGGCTGCGGGTGTATAAACTGACCAACGGCAAATCTTTTCCCAATGCGGATTTCTGCTATCTGCCCAGGCCATGTATGCACTGCGAAGGCTCTCACGGTCATTCTCCCTGCGTATCGGTCTGCCCGGCAACTGCCACCGATTACAGCCATGAAACCGGCATTGTGAGCCAGATTTATACCCGGTGTTTCGGATGCCGGTATTGCATGGCAGCCTGTCCTTATCATGCCCGGTATTTCAACTGGTGGGATCCGGTCTGGCCCGAGGGAATGGAAAAATATCTCAATCCGAATGTGTCTGTCCGCATGAGGGGTATCGTGGAAAAATGCAGTTTCTGCTATCACCGATACCAATTGGCAATGGAAAAAGCCTATTATGAAGGCAGACGGGAAATTGAGGAACAGGAATATCAGACCGCGTGTACGCAGGCATGTCCTGCCGGGGCTATCGTATTCGGCGATCTGGACAATCCCGAACATGCCGTGCATGAACTGAAAAAGAATCCCAATGCCTTCCGTCTGCTGGAACGGCTGGGAACCAATCCCAAAGTTTATTATATCTCTTCACGGGAATGGGTGCGGCAGGCAGGAGACAACTATCTTCGGCAAGAGGGTAAATCTGAGAAAAATTGAAGCGCGAAAACAGAACCGCTAAAACAGAACCACGAAAAACACGAAAGTTACGAAAGCCACGAAAGAATATTCATTTTCGTGCTTTTCGTTTCTTTCGCGCTTTCGTGGTTCACCTTTCGTGTTTTCGTGGTTCATGATTTCAAACGATAAGGAGTAAGACATTATGGATTCCGCATTGATTCCCGAAGGCGTGAAACGCTGTTCCGTCGGAAAATTTCTTATTTTTCTGGGAGTGGTCGGCGCGGTGCTGCTCTGGGGTGTTTTTGCCATGCTGCTTTGCTGGATCAAAGGCTTGAACCAGACCAACATGAATGACTATTACGGATTCGCGTTGTGGATATGGGCAGACCTTGCGGTGATTGCTTTGGGCGGCGGCGCGTTTTTCACCGGATTTCTGAGATATATCATCGGAAAAGACGAACTGAAAAACATCATCAACTATGCCGTACTCATCGGCTTTATCTGCTACAGTTCCGCGCTGCTGATTCTTGCCATTGACATCGGACAGCCGCTGCGCGGATGGTTTATTTTCTGGCACGCCAATGTTCATTCGATGCTCACGGAAGTGGCATTCTGTCTGAGCTGCTATTTCGGCGTTCTGACCATTGAATATCTGCCCCTGATTCTGGAAAACCGGCAGTTGGAAAAAGTGCCGTTCTTCCATCATCTCAGCCACAACATGCACGAAATTATGGCAGTGTTTGCGGCAACCGGCGCATTCCTTTCCTTCTTCCATCAGGGTTCTCTGGGAGGCGTTTCCGGCGTGCTGTTCGGTCGTCCCTTTGGATACAGGGAAGGCATATTTATCTGGCCCTGGACATTTTTTCTTTTCACATGGTCTGCGGCTGCCTGCGGTCCTTGTTTCACGATTCTGATTACAAAGATTACGGAAAAAGTGACCCGGAAGAAATTGGTCAAAGACAATGTAATCGAACTTTTGGCAAAGATTTCAGGCTGGATGCTGGCAACTTACACCATTGCCAAGATTCTTGACACATGGTACTGGGCATCGGTGACAGCGCCGAGCAAAGGCTTCTGGGTGCTGGATTTCTACTCGAACAATCCTTTTTACGGTCCCTGGATACTGGTGCTGGAAATCATTATCTGCGGTGTGCTGCCTGCGCTGATTCTGATTACCGAAAGCGGCCGTAAAAGTAAACCCGCATTGCTGCTGGCTGTTATACTGGCAGCTATCGGTGTTTCCGTGAACCGCTGGGTCATGGTGCTTCAGGTTATGGCAGTGCCGGTGATGCCCTTTGACAGTTGGTATATGTATTTTCCGAGCTGGCAGGAAATCGCCACCACGATTCTGCCGGTTGCTTACGGCGTGATCCTGATCGGCTTGTCGCATCGTTATCTGCCGATATTCCCGCAGGAAAAAGAACTCAACCCGGTGGATTGAGAAGTGAGAATTGAGAATTGAAAAATACCGTTTTTAATAAGATGGCTCAATTCTCAATTTTTCAATTCTCAATTATAGGAGGTTTTATGTTTCCGTTTATATTTGAATGGGTTTGGGATATGTCACACATCGTTTTTATGGGCGGTCTGTGGTATGCCCTGTCAATCATAGGGCTGGGCATGACATATTGCCTTATCAAGGCAATTGCCGACACTGCCGGTATAGGAATCGGCGGACATCACCACGACGACCACCACTGAAAGCAGGCATCTTGTTTCTCGCAAAGACGCAAAGAGCGCAAAGAAAAAAATCAGCCGCAGGGACACGCCGCCAGCGTGTTCTGCTTATAAATCTCTTTGCGGTCTCTGCGCCTTTGCGAGAACTTTTATAAAATAAAAACGCTTTTCTCTGAAAACAGGGAGAAGCGTTTTTTTATTTGTTTCGGAAATTCTTCATTTTTGAAAAGCTCCGTAGGAGCGTCATATTTGTAGCAATATCAAAATAATATTTCGCCCCTACAGGGCTTGTTCGGGTCTGTAAAACGGTCTGCTACAAATATGACGCCCCTACGGGGCTTGTCTTACAGGACTCATCATGTTTTACCTGGGTGTATTTTTCGGAGAAAACATCACATTTGCTGTCATAGAAAAGACGCTGAGAAATTTGGAAAATATTTATTGTCTGAAAGCCGTGACTCAGTTTTCTTCGGATACGAATCTGTCTGAAATCGAAGATAAAATCATCAGCATTTATAACGACAGAAAATTTACCATAAATCGGCGGGTTTTCAGTCAAAACCGGCGACCCGCAAAAACAGTGATAACGCCGCCTGTCATTGTCGTTAATTTCATCGGCAGAGATACAACTCGGACAGATGCGCTCCGAAAAAGAAAAATCCCGGCGGAGGGAATTTCTGTCTATCAGGGCGGGCATTGGAAAAAAGAAGATTACAGTTCTATATGTCTCGGCAACAACTATTATGTACCGGAACATGATCTGATGAAGACGTTGACGGCTGTAAGCAAATCAGGGCGTTTAATGATTGCGGATGAAATTCCCGACGCAGAAGATTTAATTAGGAATATTAAAGAATTGGAAACAGAGACAAGGGATAAAGAAAATGGAAACTCCCCCCTCAAGGGAGGAATCCCCGCAATTCCCCCTTTGAAGGGGGGCAGGGGGGATGTTTCCGCACAGACACCCCCCTGCCCCCCTCAAGGGGGGATTTGTGATCTTCCGGGTACGATTTCAGCCCTGTCTCTGCCGCTCTGGTTTTGTGAAAATGTTCGCATCATACGCCGTTATTGACGATGGAAACCGGAAAAACAGCCAAGGTGCCGCCCCTGCAAGCTTCAATCTCGTTCCCACGCTCCGCGTGGGAATGCAGCCGGGACGCTCCGCGTCCCTCGTTCCGGAGTGCTGAAATGACCCATTTTATAAAATTGGTTCGGCAGAGTAAAACGGGTTTGAAACCCGTTTATCGTTCCCACGCGGAGCGTGGGGAACGAGAATTTATTTGCAGTTAGGATATTTCTATGGAAAAACAAAACAAAAAATACGCGCTCATCATCATTGACATGCAAAATGATTTTGTGCTTCCCGGCGCGCCTGCCTGCGTGGCCGGGGCTTATGCCAGCATTCCCAAGATTCGGGAAGCATTGGATTTTTTCAGAAACAAGACATTGCCGGTCTTTCATGTGATACGCGCATACAGAGCCGACGGCAGCGATATTGAAATCACACGCTTGAAAGCCTTTACCCAGGAAAAGCCCTACGGCGTGACGGGAACCAAAGGCGCTGAAATTGTGGACGAATTAAAACCGCTCCCGGGAGAATATCAAATCATCAAAAACCGCTTCAGCGGCTTCATGCAGACAGAACTTGACTTCATGCTCAGAAGGCTGAATGTCTCTCACATTGCGGTCTGCGGGACTCAATATCCCAACTGCATCCGAACCACAATTTTTGACGGCGTTTCTTACGGCTATCACGTCACGCTGCTGACAGACGCGACTTCCGCCCAACGCCCGGACATTGCTCAGGCAAACATACGAGACATTGCAAACATCGGCGTCGAATGTCTCACCGTAGCCGAGTTTAAAGAAAAAATGAACCTGTAGGGGTACGCCGTCGGCGCGCCCTCCGGAGTGCCGTTTCAGTAAAGCGGATTTTCAATCCGCTTCAAAGCGATTTGCAAAATCGCTTTACTGAGGGCACGCCGTCGGCGCGCCCCTACGGAGTTTTACAATTTGGATTAAACTCAACTGAAGGAATTTTAGCACGATGCTGACTGAAAGAGAAATCCTTTCCACGCTTGAGATGCTTCAAAGCGAGCATTTGGATTTGCGTACTGTTACGCTCGGTATCAGTCTTTTAGATTGCGCCAGCCATGATCTGAACACACTGAAATCAAATATCCGCAGCCGAATCCTGAAACTTGCCGAAAATCTTGTCAGCGTATGCGACCGGATCGGCGACAAATACGGCATTCCGGTGGTGAACAAGCGCATTGCCGTGAGTCCCATTGCGGTGGTCGGCGCGCCGTTTTCTTCCGGGCAGTTGGTCGAGATTGCCAAAACGCTCAACGACACTGCCAAAGAGGCAACTGTTGATTTTATCGGGGGATTCAGCGCATTGGTGGAAAAAGGCATTGCCAAAGGCGACCGGGCTTTGATTGAGGCAATTCCTCACGCGCTCGCGGAAACCGAGCGGGTCTGCGCGTCCGTGAATGTCGCGTCCACCCGCGCTGGCATCAACATGGACGCGGTATTTCTCATGGGAAAAACCATCAAACAGGCTGCCGCACTCTCTGCGGAAAGAGACGGCATAGCGTGCGCCAAACTCTGCGTTTTCGCCAATATTCCCCAAGACATTCCCTTCATGGCAGGCGCGTATCTCGGCATCGGCGAAGCCGACGCGGTCATCAATGTGGGCGTGAGCGGTCCCGGTGTCGTAAAAAAGGCGATAGACCGGGCTTTGGAAGCAAATCCGGAACTTGATCTGGGGCAGATTTCGGAAATCATCAAACGCACGGCTTACAAAGTCACGCGTGTCGGAGAACTCATCGGCAGAGAAGTTGCCGAAAATCTGAAAATTCCTTTCGGCGTAGTTGACCTGTCGCTCGCGCCCACGCCGAATGTGGGCGACAGCGTGGGAGAAATCTTTCAGAGTCTCGGACTGTTGAGCATCGGCGTTCCCGGCACCACTGCCGCGCTTGCGCTGTTGAACGATGCGGTGAAAAAAGGCGGCGCGTTTGCCAGTTCCCATGTGGGCGGTCTGAGCGGCGCGTTCATTCCCGTGAGCGAAGACCTGAACATCTCGGCATCCGCAGGCGCGGGGCATCTGTCTTTGGAAAAATTGGAGGCAATCACCAGCGTCTGCTCCGTGGGCTTGGACATGGTTGCCATTCCGGGGGATACGTCGGCGGATACGGTCGCGGCGATTATTGCCGATGAAATGGCAATCGGCGTGATTAACAAAAAGACCACCGCGGCGCGGCTGATTCCGGTACCGGGGAAAAAAGCAGGGGAACACGCATTTTTCGGGGGTCTTCTGGGGCAGTCGGTCATCATGCCGGTGAACAATGCGACCGGCGAAAACCGCTTTATCCGGCTCGGGGGGCGGATTCCCGCGCCGATTCAGAGTTTGACGAACTGAGCAACCCTGATTTCCCGAACTCCGGAGTGCTGAAATGCCTGATTTTATAACCTTATTTTATAAAATGGTTCAGCATTGTCCTCAGCCGGGGCGATTGATCTTTAAACGACAGCCTGAAATTGAGTCCCGCAGGGACGTTTGAAAATAGCCCGGCGATTCATCGCCGGGTCAAGATACCCCCGGATTAATTTCAAGTCCCGTAGGGACCGGCTGAATTAAAATACATCTTTATTTTTCAGCCGTCCCTGCGGGACTGTGAAAAATGGAGGTATTCGCCCCCCGGCAATAAATTGCCGGGCTATTCTCATCAGTCCCTACGGGACAAACATACCGAGTATTATCAGAATATTTTGCCCGAAAGAATCTGCAAGAAACGGATCACTTCGGCCAGACCGGCTTTGCCGTCGCCGCTGATGTCATATTCTTTTGTCGGGTCGCCCGTTGCCGAAAAGAACATTTCATCCTCTCCGGTTGCGCCGATGTCATCCGTTACGGTCAGAGTGACATCGTAAAATCCCTTTTTCAAATCCGTAACTGTTGCGGTTTCGCCGACAGCCGTTTTGTTATAAAGCGGATTTGTCGTGTGTCTGATCACCCACTGATAAGATACGACAGAGCCGTCAGGGTCGAAAGAACCGCTTCCGTCAAGAAGAATTTTATCTCCCGCGATCTGGTCGGAGCCAGCTTTTGCGGTGGGATTGTTG
>JFJP01011462.1_pt1 | contig 12357 bp, 7 predicted proteins | sample 431651 | NCBI WGS metagenome assembly JFJP01 (sample SAMN02602958, study PRJNA72255) | Microbial mat metagenome, whole genome shotgun sequencing project. | biome: fresh water; feature: sink hole; material: water; isolation source: purple microbial (photo- and chemosynthetic) mats found in... | reverse complement strand
TCGCGTTGCGTGGCCGTGCTATAAAAACGAAATGTCACGGTGCCGACATCCAAATCAGTTTGAGTTTGAATGAGCAGGTAATAGGGCGTATCGTTACGAAATTGGAAGTCAACGTCAGGGGTGTAAATGGTCGCATCTAAACCAGGGTAGGAATTGGTTTCATACCAACCCACGCGATAGCCATGCGCCCATCGTTCCAAAATTTCAAAGCCGCCAAAAAAGGCCGCCCGAAATGCCGTTGTACTAACCTGACACACGCCGCCACCAATGCCAACGGCGGTACGCTCTGCGCCAATAATGAGCGACTCATCATAGCCATTCTCGGCGGTGATTTCGCCGAGATAGTGATTGAAAGAGAATATTTCGTTAGGCGGGATGATGATGCCATTAAATTTGGAGGCCGCTAACTCAATGTTATTCATGCGTCCATAGCCCGACCCATAAAAATAGGAGGTGGACTCGGCGACAATTTCCTTAATGCCCAAATTCTGACTGTTTTGGCGGGAGATGGCAGGTTGCGTTAGATTAAAAACTAACTCAATTTCAGGGGTGAAATGGGTGGCTAAAGCGGCGATTTTTTGGTAAGTGGCCTCCAAATTGAGGGCGCGGCCAGGTTGTTCTGGTTGTAATAATTCTAATTGATTCGTCTCGTCATTGAATTTGAAGGTGGCATTAATCGGCTCACTGGTAACGGCGGGGGCTAATTGTTGCAAATAAGCCATCACTTTATTCTGGTCAAAGGCAAGGGAAAAATGGGTTTTCCCTTGCTCATCTACACTTTGCACCAAATTAAGCAACGTCATGGTCGCCGTCGGGTCTAGCCGCCAACGGTTGGTAGTGGTCTCCGTTTTATAGCCCAGCAAAATCGGTTGACTGAGCAACGTGGTGGCCTGTTGGCGGGCCGCATCCCAATCGCTCTCTACAATAGAAGGCATGACTTGTTGAATGACAAGGGCAATCGGCTGAGTCGTAGGGGTGGCTAAAGCGGCCTCAATCGCGGCGCGGGTGGCTTCCCTGTGTAGCTGTCGCCCCATACGGGCGGGCGTAATTTGCACGGTGGCATCAGGCTGAATCAACAATTGAGCATTGACAGGCGGTTGGTCAATCCGATTAGCAAGTTGTTGTAATACCATGTTCGTTGGCCCGTTGTCATAAACGATAATGGGGTCAATCGTATAGGGATTGGCTAACAACGATAACTGGGTCAACATATCGGTAGATAACGCCCCAGTGCGCCCAACGGCGTAGACTTTATTAGCGGTCAGGTCAGCATCTACTCGCAACCCTAGCTCTTGGCCGCTAAAGGTTAAAATTTGATTATCCACTTGAATGTTAATTGTTTTAGCCAGATATTGATTAGCTTGGCTATTGACCACTGCCACCACCTCTGTCGCTGACAAACCACTTACGTCAATATCCGCCACCTTAACCCCAGGATAAACCCGACTGAGATAGACCATTTGATAGCCCACCATCGCAAAAATTGCCGTTGCGAGTATTGTGCCGCTGACCACCATGAACAATAACGGTAGCCATAAATTCGCTACCCTAACCGTTTTAAACTCAATTTCTTGTACCATTTGCCCCCAAGACTAAAGCGAGAATCCGCTAAGATACGCCAAGAAATAATAAGAAATAAACCCTTAGCTTTTCTTCGCGTGCTTCGCGGATGTTGAATGTAAAGATAATATACCCATTGATAGCATTATGTCAACTTTCAATAGAGGGCTTTAAAACAGCAAAATCCCGCTTTTTGGCGGGAATTTCCTGTAAAAGGAGAGAAAATGTAATTTTGTTAAACTTGGCAGGTTGTTGGGGCGAAACCAATCAGCATTGATTACCCTAAACACGAGGCACATTGTATCCCATGTCAGCTAAACTTGCTTGACGCTGACACTACGGTTAGCATACGGTCACGGAACGCGAAGATGCGAAAAAAAGCGAAAGGCGCGAATTTGTAAGGTAAACCCTTCGCACTTATTTCGTACCTTTCGCGTTCCTATTTCGCGCCCTTCGCGTTCGCGGTCAATCAATCCCCAAATAGGCTTTTTGCACGGTGGGATTTGTTTGCAACGCTTTGGCATTATCTTCCAAAACAATCTCGCCCGTCTGAATCACATAGCCGCGATGTGCTACTTGCAAGGCCATGAGCGCATTTTGCTCTACCAATAAAATCGTTGTCCCTTCCTTATTAATGGTCTTGACCGTCTCAAAAATACTTTCCACCAACAACGGGGCTAATCCCATCGAAGGTTCATCTAAAAGTAACACTTTCGGGCGGGTCATGAGGGCGCGCCCCATGGCGAGCATCTGCTGTTCACCACCGCTTAACGTTCCCGCGAACTGTTTGCGCCGTTCTTTGAGGCGGGGGAAAATGCCAAAAACACGCTCTAAATCTTGGGCAATTTGTTGCGCGTCATTATGAATGTACGCGCCCATTTCGAGGTTTTCTAGCACGGTGAGGCGCGAAAAAACCCCACGACCTTCAGGCACTTGGGAGATACCTTTAGTCACAATTTGATGGGCGGGAATGTTGGCTAAATCTTCACCCGCCAATTTGACTGTGCCTTGACGCGGCCGAATAATCCCGCTAATGGTGCGGAGGGTGCTGCTTTTGCCCGCGCCATTACCACCTATTAAGGTGACGACTTCCCCTTGATTGACCGAGAGGGAAATCCCTTTGAGGGCATGAATCGCCCCGTAATAACTATGTACGTTGGTTAATTCAAGCAGAGCCATGTTTAAACCTTGCCTTCAGATGGGTCATCTTTAGTTGCGCCCCGTCCTAAATAGGCTTCAATCACTTTGGGATTACGCTGAATTTCGGCGGGTGTTCCCTCGGCAATTTTACTGCCATAATCTAACACCGTAATTTTATCGGAAATATCCATAATCAGGCGCATATCATGCTCAATCAACAAAATTGTCAAATCGCGCTCACGCGGCAATTTGCGGATAAATTCAGTCATTTCTAACGTTTCTTGCGGATTCATGCCTGCTTTTGGTTCATCTAACAGCAGCAATTTCGGTTTACTCGCTAGGGCGCGGGCAATCTCCAGCCGTCGTTGGTCGCCGTAGGGTAAATTTTTCGCCACATAATCAGATTTATTTTTCAGGCCAACATACGCTAATAAATCCAGAGCTTTTTGGGCGGTGGCCTTTTCTTCCACTTGATAACGAGGTAGATTAAAGACCGCCTCAAACCAAGTGGCCTTCAATTGCGGCTCTTGTCCCACCATGACATTTTCTAGGGCGGTCATCTGCGGTCATCTGGGAAAAAAGGCGAATATTTTGATAGGTGCGGGCAATGCCGCGCCGCGTAATATGGTCAGGTGGCACATCAACCAATGGCTCACCATCAAAAATCACCTCGCCTTCCGTCAGGGGGTAAAAACCTGTAACACAGTTAAAAAAAGTGGTCTTGCCCGCCCCATTTGGCCCAATGACGGCGTGAATGCTTTTGGCCTCCACATTCATATCCACACTATTGACTGCGGTCAAACCACCAAAGCGTTTGGTGACGTGTCTAGCCGATAAAATAGTTCCCATGATGTCCTCTTAATGGTGGATTTTTACTTCAAATTGAATAACTCAACGCGGTGAGCAAAATTATACTCCCTTGTAACGATGTGAGCAAAATAGGGCGTTAAATAGCTTCAACCATTTATGTGGTAGCTCCCCTCACCCCAGCCCTCTCCCATTGGGAGAGGGAGTATCTTGTCTCCCCTCGCCTTTTGGGAGAGGGGCAGGGGGTGAGGGCGCAGGCTTTTATCGCGCCCAATCGCTCTCGCTAATATCGCCCTTTTCTATTATAATGCAGGCCATGTTAACCATTCGCCGCCAACTTTATCTTCTCATTATATTAAGTTTTATGTTGAGTCTCATGGGCTGCAACAATCGTCCTGCGCCTGAAGGTGAATTAAAAGGACGAATTTTATTGTGGCATGGCTGGCCTAAACGAGAAACTGCTGCCTTAAGTGAATTGTTAGACCAATTTAGAGCCATCCACCCCGAAGTCTTAATTATTGAAACCGCCGTGCCAGCCGAGGCTCTGCGCTCCCAATTTGAGCAACGAGCCGCCTTAGGCTTAGAGCCTGATATTCTCATTGGCCCCAGTGATTGGGTGCGCCCGTTGAGTGAAGCGGGGCTAATTCGTGACCTGACGAATCAACCTGGGCTAGAAACCTATCTTTATCGCGCCCCCGCGTTAGAAACATTGCGTTATCAGGGTAAGTTATATGGTTTGCCTCTCGCCTTAGATACTACGGCATTATATTACAATACCTCTCTGGTCACTGAACCCGCTGAAACGTTGGATGAGTGGCTCAATCAAGCCCGCGATGGTTTGCCGATTGCTCTGAACACCCAATTTGAGGCCGCGTTTTGGGGGATTCAAGCCTTTGGTGGGCAGCTATGGGATGACTCCCAACAACAAGTGGTCTTGAATCAAGGCGGCTTTGCCAATTGGTTAGGCTGGCTAAAAATTGCCCAAGATGAACCAAATATCTTTTTAGACAGTGATGACACTGTGCTTTATGACCTCTTTAAGCGGGGCGAAGTGGCCTATTATGTTGGCTCATCAGCAGCGTTGCCCGCGTTGCAAGCGGCTTTGGGGCAAAATAAAGTCGGGGTCGCGCCCCTCCCCTCTGGGCCAAACGGCCCCTCAGGGCCATTTTTACGCACTGAAGCCATGTTCTTTAATAATGTTTCTTCCGATGAGCAATTTCAATTAACCTTACAATTGGCGCAATTCCTCAGTCGCACCGAGCAACAACGGGAGTTAGCCCGTCGCATTGGCAAGCTGCCCGTTAATCCGCAGGTGCGCTTGGATGAGCGCGTCTATCCCGCCTTAGCCGGTTTTTTAGCCCAAACCCGTACCGCCATCCCGCGCCCCAATCTGCCCGCGATGGATAAAATTGCCATTTTAGGTAACGATGCTTACATTCAAGCCTTAGCGGGCGTGGTGGCGGTGCAAGAGGTCGCCAATCGGGTGACGCAAGAGCTTAATGGCACGGCGGCTGATAAGCAAACTGCCGCGCCCACCGCTTGCCCGACCACCTTACGGGGCGGGATTCGCATTGCTCACAGTTGGCATGGGGCGGCGGCCACCACCTTAAATGAAATTCGCCAAACCTTTGGCCGTCTTTGCCCCGAAATATTTATTAGCCTATCGGCTTACGATACGCCCGCGCAACTATTGGCACAATATCAAACCCAAGCCGCCAAAGGGGGCGGGGCCGATTTAATCATTGGCTCGGCGAGTTGGATTAAGCCATTGCAAACAGGTAGTGATAAACCGTTATTAAAAGCCTTAGATGCTAAATTACTTCAACCTTACGTTCTTGTGGGGCAAAATGCGGTGCGTTATCAAAATGGAGTCTATGGTTTGCCTGTCTCGCTCAATTTATTGGGGCTATATTATCGCGGCGACCAAGTGACTGAACCGCCCCATGATTTGGCGGATTTACTCAGCCAAACCAATGTTAAACATTCTCTCGCCATGCCCCTTGATTTTTATTACGGTTTTTGGGGCTTGCAGGCATTTGGCGGCCTCACCTTTAATAAAACGAACTATCACCCGACCCTCAACCCCACGCCTTTTGCCGCTTGGCTCACTTGGCTAGAAGAGGCGCAAAATCGGCCAGGCATCATCTTGAACGCTGACCCTGCGGTTATGCAAGCCCGTTTCGTGGCGGGGGAGGCCACTTATTTTGTCGGCGAGGCCACCGCGTTAAGCGATTTGGAGGCCGCGCTGGGGCAAAATTTACGGGTTGCGCCCCTGCCCACTGGCTCTAACGCCAACACCGCGCCCATTGTTAAAGTGGAAGCCCTCATGGTGAATGGGCGGGCTAAGCAAAATCGCATCGAGTTAGCCACTGAGTTTGCCAAATATTTTACCTCATCTGACAATCAATTAAAATTGATGCGTCAAGCTAATCTTGTGCCAGCCAATGTCAATGTCAATCTGAAAGACAATCGTCAATTTGTGTTAGGTACTTTCTTTGAGATGGCAAAAACGCCTGTGGCCTTGCCTTATAATGAAGAGGTGGCGCAGGTATTTAAGTTGGGCGACCCGCTTTATGAGGAGGTTTTAGACCGTAAGCCAGAGGTCATGGAGATTGTTACAGATTACATTAAGCTATTGGAAGAGACGCTTAAATTTGCCGTAACCTCAGCCCCTGCGCCGCGCGTCGCTGAGGTTTGTAATCAAACCGCCCAAGTTACCTTATGGCATGATTGGTCAGGCCAAGCCGAAACCACGTTAAATGAATTGCTGACGGAATTTAAGCAAATTTGCCCTAATGTCGAGGTTACGCCTCGTTATATTACGACAGATAAGCTGTTAGCCGAATTGACCACCACTCAAACCATGCCCGACCTATTTCTCGCCCCGCATGAATTGTTAGGCTCTTTGCAGCAACGTAAATTGATTCAAGCCATTACCTCCTTTGTTGACCTAGCGCGGTCACGCGTGCGTTATCTGCCGCAAACGGTGGAGGCACTGCAACAAGGCCAACAACTTTATGGCTTGCCGCAAACCATTGAACTGCCGACCCTCTATTATCGGCCAGAGGCGCGGCTGACTCCGCCTAAATTGTTGACAGATTTAGTAACTCGTTCCATTGCCATGCCCGCCGATTTTTATAGCTCCTCTTGGGGCGTGACTGCTTTTGGTCAGCCCTTCACTGTCACCAATGGCGCGGCTAAAGTTAATTCAACCGCGTGGGTCAATTGGTTGGCTTGGTCACAAGCCAATCAAACCATCAGCATGAGTTTGCAAGCGACGCGCCTTTTCACCACCCAACAAATCAGCTATTTGGTTGCGAGTTCCAATTTGTTACCTTCGTTGCAACGTGACCTCGCCCCGCAAAAAGTGGCCTTAGCCCCCTTACCTAGCGGCGTTACCACTCCCACTCGCCCCTTAATGCGGGTGACGGGCTGGTTTTTTCCCGCCGCGAACACGCCCCAACAAACCCAAATCGCCCTTAAATTGGCGCAATTTATGACCAATGAAAGCAGCCAAAGCCGCTTGATGAACGAAGCTAACGTTATCCCTACCAATATAACGGTTTCGCCTAGTCAAACCTCGCCCATGAGCAGTTTGGTGGCGCAGGCCAAACAAGGGGTCATTTGGCCGACAAACATTACGCCCGAAGTCGTTGTATTAGGTAATATCATGTATCAACAAATTTGGCAACGTAAATTAACCCCCACGATTGCCCTCAAAAATTGGCTAGAAGCCAGTACACTTGGGCATAAATAAAACAGTTCAAAACCCACACCTACAAGGTCTTGAAGACCTTGCAGGTGAAGTCATGTTACACCGACCTGCAAGGTCTTCAAGACCTTGTAGGTCTACGTACTTATTTACCAAAAACCTCACCCCCCCTCAGTCCCCCCCAAAGGGAGGGAAGTTTTACCCCCTCGCCCTATGGGAGAGGGTTGGGGTGAGGGTTTTTGCAAGGAACGCCCATGCTGAACGACTCAACCTCGCAAATTTATATGCAGTTAGAAACGCTATTGTTATTTCTCACCCGTGAAGTTGTCCAACGGCAACTGGTCGCGTTTTTTCTCATTGTCGCCGTTGCCTGGGGCGTTTCCGAAGTTATCCGTTATGAAGTTAGACCCTGGCTATCGGCTTGGGGCAAACAAAATTTATCGGCGCGCTACCAAATTTATTGGCATCGGCTGGGGCGATTGCTTCGCTATTTAATTTTGCCTTTAGTTGGCATTTTACTGCTACAGGGCATGGTGAATTTCTTTTATGTTCAACTTTGGCGAGGCGGTATCCTCAGCGAATCGGTGCGGATATTATGGCTGTTATTGGCCTATCGCTTGCTGCTATTTGGCTTATATGAATTGATAGGCGAAAAATTGATGCGGGCCTATCATTACCGCCTCCTCGCCCCTAGCTTCGCCTTTATCGTCTTATGGTTTATTACCCATTATTTGATTGACCTTAACTTGCTCGCACAATACGAAATCTTTAGAATTTTTGAAACCTCCGTCACAGTCAGTCGGCTGATTAAAGCCTTTGTTGCGCTCTATTTACTGTTTACCACCGCTTGGGCCACCCGTGATGTGTTGCAAGATTTCATCATTCCCCGCACCACCGTTGACCCCAATCTCATTCAGGTGGTCTTGCAAATTGGCAGCTACATGGTGATTGCCATTGGCGTGTTGATTGTGTTAGGCACGCTAGGCGTTGATGTCTCGACGCTGGCCTTTATCAGTGGTGGTTTATCCGTTGGGCTAGGCTTTGGCATGCAACAGATTTTTTCTAACTTTGTCAGTGGCATTTTGCTCCTCTTTGAACAATCGCTGCGCCCTGGCGATGTAATTGATGTGAATGGGCAAATGGGCGTGGTCAATAATCTGAGTATTCGCGCCACCACTGTCACAACATTTGATAATGTTGAGTTGATTGTCCCCAACGAAACCATTTTAACCTCCACCGTCACTTCTTATACCCGCAGCAATCGCATGATTCGTTGCAGTGTTATGATTGGTACTAGTTACAAAAACAATCCCCATGAAGTGATAGATATTTTGAAAAAAGTGGCTCTGGCTCACCCGTTAGTTCGTCAAGAGCCAAAACCTGCGATTCATTTTATTGATTTTGGGGCCTCCAGTTTGAATTTTCGCCTCTCCGTGTGGCTTGATGACCCTTTGCATCTCACGCAAGTAACCAGCGAATTACGCCTAAAAATTTGGGACGCATTTGCCGCCCAGGGGATTGAAATTCCCTTCCCGCAACAAGATATTCATATTCGGACACGTCTGCCTGAATTGGATAAAATTTTGGACTTGGAAAAATAATATATCACCCATATTGAGACACAATGTTAAACAATCCTACTGCCAGCCCAACCTGGCTACATCACAAAATGACGAAAACGGCTGCATATTACGCCGCTTTCATCGCCATTGGCCTTGCCTCCGCCTCGCTCGGCCCCACCCTGCCCAACCTAGCCGAAAACACTCACACCACCCTCAGCCAAATTAGCAACCTCTTCATGGCCCGTTCCCTCGGCTATGTTTTTGGCTCATTATTCACGGGGCGACTTTATGACCGTTGGTTGGGTCATCCCATCATGGCCGTAGCCGCTTTTTTTTCAGCCGCCATTTTTATGGTCGTACCATTGGTCACCCATCTATGGCTACTCATGGCAATTCTCTTTCTGGTTGGCCTGAATGAAGGCGCGGTAGACGTCGGCGGCAATACGCTCATCGTGTGGCTACATGGCCGCGAGGTTGGCCCATTTATGAATGGACTGCATCTCTTTTTTGGCATCGGCGCGTTTATCGCCCCCCTCATCGTGGCGCAATCGCTCAATTGGACGGGCGACATTACCGCCGCTTATTGGTCATTCGGCTTATTAGTGCTGCCCATTTCATTGGCTCTTGCCCTGCTCCCTAGCCCGCCCGTCCGTCACAGCAACCATGAAGAGGCCAATGCTGAACCAACCAATTATCGTTTAGTGGGGCTATTTACCCTCTTCTTTTTCCTATATGTTGGCATGGAAATTACGCTAGGCGGCTGGATTTCCACCTACGCCCTGCAATTAAACCTCACCACTGAAGCCAACGCCGCGTTATTAGCCTCGGCCTTTTGGGGTTCATTCACCTTTGGCCGCCTCATTGCTATTCCCTTAGCCTTTCGCCTGCGCCCCCGCACCATTCTCATTACGGATTTAGTCGGTACATTCCTAAGTTTAATGTTAATGCTCCTTTGGCCGACCTCCCTCATCGCCGTTGGTATCGGCGCAATGGGCGTAGGGGTCTCGGTGGCCTCCATGTTCCCCACCATGCTCTCCTTCGCGGGGCGGCGCATCAACATTACGGCTCAAGTGACCAGCATTTTCTTCTTAGGGGCGAGTCTCGGCTCTATGTTCCTACCCTTCCTCATGGGACGCATTATCGAAAATTTCGGCCCCATGGCTCTTCTCTGGGCTATCTTTGCCGACTTAATGTTAGCCATTGCCCTCTTCACCTTCCTCATGCGCTACTCGGCGAATGTGGCGGAAAAGTAAGCAAATGAGGGTGAGAAATTGGATTTTTATTTCTTATTTCTCACTTTCTCATTGACAGTAACCTTCATTTAACCTATACTCACCTTATCAATCAATGATATGATAGTTTTGCGGAGTCACACAGCTTGCTGTGTACGCAAAGCAAGCGTTGCGACTCCAAATTTGACGCAGGAGGTTAACATGACATCATGGATCCCTATTTAGAAGATAGTGAATTTTGGGCTGATTTTCATAGCAAATTAGCCAGTGAGATAGCTTATCAATTAACTTCATTAATCAGCCCTAAGTATTTTACAGGTGTGGAAATCCACAACGCGGGTATCAGCGAGTTAAATCTCGGCAAATCACTCCATAACACTTATCCTGATGTGGGAATTTATCAACCATTGGGTCATAGTGGGGGAACATTAGCCCCTGTCGCCGTCATGACAATGACAGCCCCCCTAGAGCGCATGGTCATGTTGCCTGAACGCACTAAAACCCGCACCATTAAAATTTATATCACCAAAACCAGCCAACTCGTCACCGCCATTGAACTGCTATCTCCCGCGAATAAACGGGGCTTGGGCTTAGAAGAATATCAGCGCAAACGGATGCAACTACTAGACTCGCCTGTTCACCTCATGGAACTGGATTTATTACGCGGTGGCGAACGCCCTGGCCCCGAAGTCTATAGCCCACCCATTGACACAGATTACATTTTATTGGTAAACCGTGTGCGCCCTGGCCTGCGCGTCTCCGAAATTTGGCCGTTACCCTTAAATGAAGCCTTTCCCGTTCTGCCCGTTCCCCTGCTACCACCTGACCCCGATGTTCCCCTAGATTTGAACCAAGCCCTGCAAACCGTTTATGACCGTTCTGGCTACCATTGGCGCATCGATTACAGCCAACCCCCGCCCGCCCCCGCCTTACGCCCCGTCATTGCCGAGTGGCGACAAGAAAATAAAAAATGAGAAATAAGATACCAAATTCTTACTTCTTACCTCTTACTTATCACTTCTCATCTCTCATCTCTCATCTCTTACCTCTCACATTCATTCTCATTCTCGCCACCGCCCTGCGCTGCTATCACCTAGACGGGCAATCCCTCTGGTCAGATGAAGGCAACAGCGCGGCCATGCTTCATCATACCTTCCGCGAAATTGCCCAACGTACCGCCCTAGACATTCACCCACCATTTTATTACTGGGTATTAAAAATCTGGGTCATGGCCTTGGGTGATAGCGAATTTGGTCTGCGCTCCCTCTCCGCCACCATAGGCGTAATGTTGGTTTATATCACCTATCGCCTCGGCCAAAGTCTCTTTACCCCCCGCGTCGGCCTTATCGCGGCCTTCATTGCCGCCTGTTCCCCCTTGCAAATTTATTACGCCCAAGAAGCCCGCATGTACATGTTGCTGGCTCTACTCAGTGCGCTCACCGTCTATTTTGCCCACTCACTCACTCGCCCATTTGCCCAGTCGCCTATTCGCTCATTCGCCTACATTACGGTAGCTACCCTCGGCCTCTACACCCACTATGCCTACCCTCTCATTCTCATTCTCGCCAATCTATGGCTGATATATAACTATTTATTAAATCATAAAACTCACCTCTCACCTCTCACCTCTCATTTCTCATTTCGCTCTCTTACTCCTTACTCCTTACTCCTTACTCCCATTCTCCTCTACCTCCCCTGGCTGCCCACCGCCTGGCACCAACTCACCACCTGGCCATCAGAAAAAACCGCCCTCCCCCTCACCACCATCATCACCACCTTAACCTTTGGCTTAAGCTGGCCTTACAGCCCCATGATAGCTCCTATCATCATGGGGCTAGGAGTCGCAACGCTTGCTTTGCGCCCTTTATTACGCAAAGCAAGCGTTGCGACTCCATTAATGTTATTATCATGGCTACTGCTCCCCATTGCCTTAACCTCCCTCCTCGCCAGCCCCGCCTTCCTCAAATTCCTCCTCGTTGCCACCACGCCCTGGGCGATTTGTTTAGCCGCAGCCCTAAAGTCGGAGTCCAAATCTTCAGATTTGGCTACTATCAAACCTAAAGGTTTGGACTCCTTTATCCAAGCCGCGTTCCTCGCCGCGCTCATCACTAGCCAAGCCTTATCTCTTAATCAATATTACCACAACCCGCGCTATGCCCGCGACAATTATCGCGGCATTGTCCATTTCATCAAAGCCGTTGCCAAACCCGAAGATGCCATCATTCTCCATGCCGAGGGTCAACAGGAAATTTTTAATTATTATTATCAACGGAGTCCGCAATCATTTGCGGACAGCCCGCAAATGATTGCGGACTCCGTTGATAATAATAATATTTACCCCTTG
>JFJP01002264.1_pt1 | contig 12359 bp, 12 predicted proteins | sample 431651 | NCBI WGS metagenome assembly JFJP01 (sample SAMN02602958, study PRJNA72255) | Microbial mat metagenome, whole genome shotgun sequencing project. | biome: fresh water; feature: sink hole; material: water; isolation source: purple microbial (photo- and chemosynthetic) mats found in... | reverse complement strand
GTAAGCAGTCGTTGGTGCTTATTCATATTTAAAAGTGGGATTATTAGCAATCCCAAGTGAATTGTAGATATGTTAATGAGGCGTGAAGAGTAACTAGATCAATTGATTTAACTCAATGAATATTGATGACAGTTCTGTGAGACTTCGCTAATGATTAATTACGACAGGAAGAGGGAAAATAATTGAACAATTTGCCAAATAGACGCACGGTGGCTATTCATTTCACGGTAATGATGTTGCTATCTTGTTTGATTGGTCCAGTACTCGGGCCTTGGATTGTCAATTGGATTAACCTTCTAGAGCAAGTGCCAAGTCTGTATTTACGAGATGGTGCTCTGGGGCAGTCACAGGGAACATCCGGGACTAGTGGTATTTCTTTGCGTGGTGTTGATCAAAGTAGAGTATTGATTTTATTAGATGGACAGCCATTGCAAGATGGACGGTCCGGAAAAGTGAATTGGCGTATCCCCTTTGTGGAAGACATTGCTCGGGTTGAAATTGTACCCGGAGCATTTTCTTCGCTGTATGGCAGCAATGCGATTGGTGGTGTGGTTAACATTATTAGCAAGCAGCCAGATAAACGTGAATTTACCGCCAAACTAATAAAGGGTTGGGGCGATGCTAGCGGCGAAGATGCCAGTATTTATTTTCGCGATAAACTGGGTGAAGATTGGGGCTTCGCGGGCGGGGCTGGTTATCAAAATCGTGACAGCTATGTGAACGATTTTGTTGTTAAGACACCCGTTGTGGGAGTGGCAGGTACTCCTGTAACGGGTGCTCAACGTATTTCCACGCGGGATGGAGCAGTGGCTTACCTCGTAGGCGATAAAGGCACAACACCTTGGCACTCAGCTAATGCTACCGCAAAGCTTTTTTACAACTTAGATGCGCAAAATAAAGTGTTTGCGGGCATTGGCTATCAAAGCACTCAGCAAGGCTATAGCCAATTCAATAGCTACTTACGAAATGCGGCGGGAGCGCCTGTCTCTAGTGGCACACTTGGCATCAATGGGCAACGCGTCACGCTGACCGAATCAAGCTTTGTTAATAATTCACCTCTCTACGAATCGGCAACGCGCTATTTCGCTGGCTTCGACGGTATCATCGGCCAAGACTACGCACTAAAAATTGATCTAGCAAAAATTGAACGGAGCTATGGATTTACGATGGCGGGTACCACCGCTACTTGGAATAGTGGGGCCGGTACACTGTATGACACACCGAATGCCGGTGTTGATTTCACCGCGCAAATAAATTTTCCGCTGGGGGCAAAACATGTGCTGGTGACAGGTTTAGCTTTGCATCGTGATTATGCGAATCAGCGCGCATACACACTTTCTAATTGGCGCAATGTAGATTTAAAAACGACACTCAATACTGGCTACAACGGAAACTCAGTGATCACGTCATTTTTTGCTCAGGACGAAATGAGCGTCAGTGAAGCGCTCAAGCTTTATCTCGGTGGCCGTTTCGATCGTTGGGAAACTCAAGGTGACCGCTTTCAAACAACACCGGCTAGCAACACAATTTATCCCGCGCGCAATGCTTCTGCCTTTAGCCCAAAGCTTTCAGGTGTTTATACCTTAAGTAAAGCCACTAGTGTACGTGCCTCGATAGGGCAATCATTTCGGGCGCCGACCAACGAAGATATGTATACCAGCTCAACGATTGCCGGACGCACAACAGAAGGTGATCCTAATTTACAACCAGAGCACGGTGCGACGTTGGAGTTAGGTGGTGAAACTCGTTTCACCGAAAGCACGAAAGCGACCGCGACTTATTACCAAACTGAATTGACTGACCTCATTTATTTAAAGCAGGTAAGCAGCACTTTGTCTCAACGTATAAATGCAGCTAAAGCACAAATTCAAGGTGTTGAACTTGCGGTGACAACGCGGCTAACTAATTGGCTCGAAGTTGCAGCTAATTATGCGTACATCCAATCTAAGATGTTAGAGAACTCTGCTGATCCGCTTAGTGTAGGTAAGCGCTTAACTGATTCACCGCAAAATATCGCTGGGATTGAACTCACGGCAGAGAGTGGCGTATGGAGCGGAATGTTGAGTGCGCGTTCCATTAGTCATGTATTTATGACAGCACAGAATACCGATGTGGTTGAGGGCGTGCCAGGGAGTTATGACGCTTATACTCTGGTTAACGCAAAAGTAGGTTACGCTTTCAGCAAGCAGATCAAAGGCACGCTAGCGGTTAATAATTTGTTTAATCAAAAAACCTATTCGTATTTCCTGATGCCGGCACTTAACGTCACCGCAGGCGTTGATTTTTACTTCTAACGATAATTATTTATTTTGAAAATAGCACTCCACCGAATCACGCTGACACTATTGTTGACATTGCCGTTGTGCGCGCAGGCAGTGTCTCTCGCATCAAGATTTATGCCTGCAGTACCCTATTACTTTGAGGAATTTGAGCCACAACAAAAACCCTGGATGCCACCGCGAAATTTAAATTTTGAGGAGGTATTCAAAAATTATCAGTATTACGAGATCGTAGTGGATACAGATGGAGGCGGAATGACTGTGCAGCAATTTATTCAAGGCCGCAAAGCAAACCGCGAACACTATGAAATTTTGCCAGATGGAGCATTGAGAAAAAATGAGTGATTGGAAAAATTTTACTGCAGCACCGCATCGTGTCATGTTTTTTGGTGGCGCATTGCAAGCCTTGGCAGTCATGCTGTGGTGGTTAATTGAGTTGGCAACACGTTATGGCTTTTTAGGTGGGCAGACAGAATGGAGCATCGCACCGACTGCCGCCCATAGCTACTTAATGATTTACGGCATGCTGCCATTCTTCATGTTCGGTTTTTTGATGACCGTATTTCCGCGCTGGATGGGCGGTAAAGAACTCACCGCTGAATCTTTTGTGCCCGCCTTTATCCTGCTGATGGCAGGCGCAGTGGTTTTTTATATCGGGTTGATAACGAGCCAATCCATTTTGATTCTGGCCGTGCTGAGCACCTTGGCTGGCTGGAGTTTGGTACTGCGCTCCTTAGCGCAGGTGTGGCTGGCCGCACCTAAACAAGATAAGCGACATCCCTCGGTCATCTTTATTGCACTCATCATGGGCTGGGTCGGCATCGCTGCCTATTTGGTTTGGCTGGCAGGGGCAAGCGATACTTGGCTGCGTTTCTCAGTGCAAGCAGGGTTGTGGTTGTTTTTGCTTCCTGTGTTCGCCAGCGTCGGCCACCGCATGATTCCATTTTTCAGCAACGGTATCGTGCCGCCACAATTTATTTTGCGACCATTCTGGCCGTGGCCGCTACTGCTTGTCGGTGGCGCGTTGCACTTCGCCTTGCAGTTTTTTGAAGCGACAGCGTGGTTGTGGCTCAGCGATCTGCCAATGGTAGGTGCGGCGTTTTATCTGAGCTATTCGTGGGGCTTCCTTCACAGTTTGCGCAATCCTTTATTGGCGATATTGCACATTGGTTTTGCGTGGATAGGTATCGCTTTGTTGTTATCTACGGTGCAAAGTGCCACGTTCTTATTTAGCCAAGGCGAAACATTTATTTTAGGGCTCGCGCCACTGCACGCACTCACCATCGGTTGTTTCGCGACACTGATGTTGGGCATGGGCACCCGTGTCACTCTAGGTCACTCCGGCTTACCGTTTGATATTGATACGTCACTTAAATTAATGTTTGTGGGAATGCAGCTCGTAGCTGTATTGCGCGTGAGCGCTGACATGTTGCCGATAGCGGCGATGCCTTGGCTTTATGTGGCTGCCGCGATCGTTTGGTTGGCGAGTTTTACGCCGTGGGTTTTGCGCTACTTACCGGCATATTGGCGGCCAAGGGCTGATGGGCGTCCGGGTTGATATGACAGGTATTGTTGTCCACGAACTAGGCATCTGCTATTTTCAAATAGAAATTGGCTTGCTTGTGTAAAATTAACGAATTAACGATATTTAAAGAAAAGCAAATATAATCAACTGGTTATATTTAATTTGCTATGCGCTTTTGAATTCATTAAAATAGCAATCAATTACTATCTTAAGTGGGTGATATATGACCAAGAAAAAATTGCAAATGCTGGCGTTAGGAGCGGGGGCGTTAGCGCTATTTGCTTGGGTCGTTATCACGCAAGGGCCTTTGGCGCCGGTTAAGGTCACTGTCGAAAAAATCCAAACCGGCAATCTTGCAAACAGCGTTTTCGGCGTTGGCACAATCAAGGCCAGGCGTAGCTACAACTTGGCGCCAACCATGACCGGCAGAATAAAAACCGTATTAGTCGATCAGGGTGATCGCGTTGTCGTGGGGCAAGTATTAGCAGAAATGGACCCTGTCGATTTGGAAGATAAATTGGCGAGTGGGCAACGCGTGATTGAAAAAGCAGCTAATTCAATTCGCGCCGCAGAGGCTCAGGTGAGTGAAGCTACCAGTAAGTTGAATACCATCACCGCAACATTTACGCGCTATCAAGAATTGCGCACACGCGGCTTTGTGAGCCAGGAGATGTTCGATGCAAAGCAGCACGACAAAAATGCCGCCACTGCGGCGCTAGCAAGCGCAAGCGCGAGTTTAAATTCAGCCAGAGAAGAGCAGGCGCGAGCACAGGCTGATGCGCGCGGCATCGGTAAGTTGAATGCGCAAACAAAGTTGCTCAGCCCCATTAACGGTGTGATTTCTTCGCGATTACTTGAACCCGGTAGCACGGCGCTTGGAGGTCAGGTGGTTTTGCAAGTGATCGACCCCGATAGTTTGTGGGTGGAAACGCGCATTGCCCAAAAACAAGCGGGGCAAATTCGTGTGGGGCAAAGTGCCGAAATTGTCTTGCGTTCTCAAGCGCAAACTGCACTGTCTGGAAAAGTTTCCCGCATCGATATCCTCAGTGATGCGGTGACAGAAGAGCGCATCATCAACGTGTCATTTGAAGACGTGAAACATGCCGCTAATCTTGGCGAATACGCTGAGGTGACATTGAAAATGGCCGAATTGAATAACATACAAACTGTCCCTAGTGCTGCGGTAAAGCGTGTGGATAAACAAGAGGGTGTTTGGGTGTTGCAAGCTGGTGACGTTGTTTTCAAAGCCGTTAAAACGGGCGTGGTCACAGCACAGGGACGCACGCAAATTTTGCAGGGACTGAGCGCTGAAGATGAAGTGATCGTGTTTAGTCAGCAGATGTTGCGCCCCGGTCTAAAAGTTAAAGTGGTTTCCGAATTGGTGAAAGGCTAAGCCGTGATTAACTTGGCGAGTCGCGACATTTTGCATGGCTGGGGTAAATTCGTTTTTACTGGCATTGGGTTGGGCTTGCTCATTGGCGTCACGCTGACAATGGCGGGGGTTTATCGCGGCATGGTAGATGATGCGCGGGCACTCATCGAGAATGCCGGTGCGGATCTGTGGGTGGTGCAACAAGACACGCTTGGCCCCTATGCCGAACCTTCAAGCGTGCATGACGATGTGGCAAAAGATTTGTTAGGTCTGTCAGGTGTGCAAGAGGCTGGTAACGTCACTTACTTGACGATGCAAATTCGCCACAATCAAAAAGAAATCCGGGTGATGTTAGTGGGGTTTGAAACAGGCAAGCCGGGCGAGCCCGCCTATCTCGTCGCGGGGCGTCCTCTATATCAGCCGCATTACGAAGCACTCGCCGACATTAAAACTGGCCTTGCGGTAGGGGATCGAATCACCATCCGCCGCCACGAATACACTGTAGTCGGTTTGACTCGCCGCATGGTTTCTTCCAGTGGCGATCCCATGATTTTTATTCCCCTCAAAGATGCACAAGAAGTGCAGTTCTTAAAAGATAACGATGCGTTGATGAATGAACGCGCGCGCACGGCGGCGAATCCCAACTTTAATCGCCCCGGCGTTCCCGGCCTATTGGACGCGGTAATCGCTAGTCAAACTTCCAGTCGCTTTGTGAATGCCGTGTTAATTCGTACCGTAGCTGGCGCAGAAGAATTTGTCGCCAATGACATTCAACGCTGGAAGCACTTGCAGGCCTATACCAAAGATCAAATGGACGAAATTTTAGTGGCACGTTTGATTGCCACTTCATCCAAACAAATTTTCATGTTTTTGGTGATTCTTGCCATCGTCAGTGCAGCAATTGTAGCTTTCATTATTTTCTCTATGACCATGAACAAAGTGCGTGAGATTGCGGTGCTCAAACTTATCGGCGCAACTAACAACACCATCAGCGGCATGATCTTGCAACAGGCCTTAGCACTCGGTTTGATTGGATTTTTTGTGGGCAAGTTATCGGCCACCATTTGGGCGCCGTTGTTTCCAAAGTATGTTTTGTTGCTGCCGGGCGATGCCGTTAAAGGCTTTGTGTTGGTGATGGTGATGTGCGCTATCGCCAGTGTTTTCGCCATTCGCGCAGCGTTGCGCATTGATCCTGCCACCGCGATTGGAGGGTAAAAATGCGCGAACCCGCAATTCAAATTGAGCAATTAACCAAGCGCTATGGCGAAGGCGAGACGGCAGTGGACGCACTAAAAGGTGTGGACATGACCATCTGGCCGGGTGAAGTGGTGGGGTTGGTCGGTCCGAGTGGTTCAGGTAAAAGCACACTACTTAAATGTTTAGGGGCGGTGATTGAGCCGACCGCAGGGCGCATGATCTTGGGTGGGCAAACCATCTTTGATGCGCAATGGAAGATCGACGATTTGCGCACATTGCGTCGAGATCGCATCGGTTTTGTTTTTCAAGCGCCTTATCTCATTCCTTTTTTGGATGTGACCGATAACGTTGCACTTTTGCCCATGTTGGCTGGAGTATCGAATAACGATTCGCGAAAACGTGCACAGGAATTGCTGGATGCGTTAGATGTTGGTCATCGCGCGAAAGCAAGTGTTTCGCAATTATCAGGTGGCGAGCAGCAGCGCGTTTCCATTGCTCGTGCATTGGCGAATCACCCGCCCATTATTCTGGCCGATGAACCGACTGCGCCGCTTGATAGTGAACGTGCGCTTAACGTAGTGCGCATCCTGAATCAGATGGCCGAGCAATACCAAACCGCGATCATTGTTGTAACTCATGATGAAAAGATTATTCCTACGTTTAAACGCATTTATCACATTCGTGATGGGCGAACTTACGAGGAAGCGGGCGAAGGGCGACGTGTTTAAAAACTTAGTTGAAAGAAAGATGGCATGAATCAAGACACCATAAAAAGAAGGTTGAGTTCAGAAGAGAGGCAAGGCGAAATCATTCGTGTCGCCGTTGAGTTGGCCGCAGAGAAAGGAGTGGATAGCGTGACCACGCAAGATATGGCCGATGCCATGCACCTCACGCAAGGAGCGATCTTCAGGCACTTCGCGAGCAAAGATGATATTTGGTTTGCCGTCATCGTGTGGGTGCGCGAGCGCTTGATGAAAGTGTTAGATAAAGCGGCGGCTGAGGCGACTGATCCCCTAAACGCCATCGAGCGCATGTTCTTCGCGCATATTAATTTCATTCACAAGCATCCCGCGATACCGCGTTTATTATTCAGCGAATTGCTGCATAAAAAGAACAGCAAATTTCGTCAGCTTATCGAAGGAATTATCTCGGGCTATGAAGCCAAGATTTCAGGCTTGCTGGAAGAGGCGAAAACACAATCACTCGTCTCAGTTGATCTTGATAGTCAAAGTGCGGCGGTACTTTACATCGGCATGATTCAGGGATTGGTGATGCAGTCCTCTATTTTCGGCGGGAAGCACCCGCTAAAGCAGCAAGCTGAAAAAACTTTTCCGGTTTTTTTAAGCGGCATCCAAAAACGTAGTTAATTTTATTTACACAAGGAGTCGTTATGAAGAAGCAAGCAGTTTTAGCCGCATCCCTAATCACCCTAGCTTTGTCTATCACTCATGTGCAAGCTGCAGAGCCACTTGAGCTACAGAAAGTGATGAAAGAGTTAGGGAGAAACATGCAGGTCATCACCGATGGTATCTCGCGTGAAGATTGGGAGTTGGTTGCTAAGACTGCGCCGCTGATCGCCGCGCATCCTCAACCGCCGCTGGCCGAAAAGATGCGCATCATGAGTTTTATGGGTACGGAAATGTCAAAGTTTAAGGCGTTTGATGGCGAGACACATGAAGCTGCACATGGCCTTGAACATGCCTCGCATGAGAAGGATGGGAAGAAAGTCATCACCGCTTTTCAGCAGGTGCAAACCACCTGTTTAAATTGTCATCAAGCCTATCGTAGTAAGTTCGTTAAACATTTCTACGGCAAATAATCCGCTCAATGAAACTAAAGTCAGCGGACACGGGAAATTAACATGAGAAACGGCACACTTTTTATCGCTCTCGCTGCCTTTGCCCTGCCCCAGCAGGCCCAGGCAGCCGATCTGATGGCAATTTACCGCGCAGCTCAGGCCAATGATCCCGTGTTCGCTGCCGCACAGGCCACCCGCTTGGCGGGACAAGAAAAGTTATCACAGGGACGGGCAGCATTAATGCCCAATGTGAACTTGACGGCAAACTCGACCTTCGTGGATTCCAATACTGAATACACAGGGGCTTCTCGTGCACTGCGCTATAACACCTCGGGCTATGGAATCAACCTGACGCAACCTCTGCTCCGCCAGCAAAATTGGTTGACTTATTCTGCGTCTGAGCTACAAGTTGCGGTGTCTGAGTTGCAATTTAGACTGTCCGGGCAAGAGCTGATTCTGCGTGTTGCGCAAGCGTATTTTGATGTACTGATGGCGCAAGACAACACGGCATTGGCACAAGCACAAAAGAAAGCCATCACCGAGCAACTGGAACAGGCCAAACGCAACTTTGAAGTAGGCACTACAACCATTACCGACACCTACGAAGCGCAAGCACGTTTCGACTTGATGAACTTTCAAGAAATTTCTGCTCTCGGCAATCTGGAGATCAAGCGACGTGCATTGCAGCAGATCGTCAACACATCGACTGACGAATTACGGCCTCTGGGCAAGGAGTTCAGCCTGAGTCCACCACAACCGGCAAGCACTGAAAAATGGGTAGAAGAGGCACAGCAAAATAATGTGCAAGTAATGGCGGCGGAAACCGCCGTCAAGTTGGCTGAAAAGGAAGTGACCCGCAATCTGGGCAACCACTTGCCCACGCTGGATTTGGTTGCCAGCTTTTCGCAAAACTCGGCTAATGGCGGCGTCTTCACCGGCACGGGTTTTGACGCTGCGGACACCACCAATAAATCAATTGGCCTGCAATTTAATCTGCCCTTATTTCAAGGCGGCGCAACCCAGTCCAAATGGCGTGAAGCAGATGCGGGTCGGGAAAAAGCCAAGCATGACTTGGAAAATGCCCGGCGCGGTACTGCATTGCAAGTTCGCCAATCCTATTTGGGTGTAGTCAACGGTATTGCCCAAGTACAAGCACTGCAACAGGCTCTGATATCGAGTGAAAGTTTGTTGGAGGCGAGCAAGTTGGGGCACGCCGTTGGCGTGCGTACCAATCTGGATGTGCTCAATGCTCAGCAACAGCAATTTTCGACACAGCGCGACCTGCTACAAGCAAAGTACAACTATTTGATTAGTCACCTACGTTTGAAAGCGGCAGTCGGATCTTTGAGCGAAGACGACTTAAGTAATGTCAATCGGTCGCTGTATTGATCAAAATGAGTAGCAAATCAAAGCGATGAAATATTACCTTGGAGTACTGGTGCGTGTTGCTCTGAGTTTTCCTTCCGTGGCGATGGGACGTCCTGAATGGCTCATCGCCATGGAAGGTGAGCCGGTGAGTATAAAAGGGGCTTTAAGATTGGAAGTTGTTCGCCCTGATGAAGCTACGCCTTGGCCCGCCTTTCTACGCTTGAAAGTCGTTTCTATCAAAGATTTGAAAACGCTCGTTTTATATCCCGAGAAAGGCATTCTGAGAACAGTACTCGGCATGTTTACGTCACCGATTTTCCACAACAAATGGGTGAAATATTAAGCGTTGGGCTGGCAGATGTTTCGTCAAACCGTTTGCTGTTAAGCGATGCCGATCCGCTAGCGGTGCCAATAGCGGACAGCATCCAAGCTCCCACACAAAGATTGGAGCCTATGCCTAAAAATGAACCGGCACTTTCAGTGCTTGAGTCTGTCTATTTCGTGGCAGGCACCGGGGGCGGCCTTAATTCACGTTTTCAGCTTAGCTTTAAATATCGGCTCTTTGACCCTGAAGCAACGCCCGTTCAATGGTTTCCAGAGCTAAATAAAGTTCACTTCGGATATACCCAGACCACGTCTTGGGACATGAATGCAAGCTCTATGCTGTTTCATGACACCAGTTACCGTCCTAGTCTTTTTTGGCAATCCAAACTCGACGAAAAAAATACTATCGGCCCCTCTTATTTGCGTAGTGGATTTGAGCATGAATCCAACGGCAAGGATGGTGTTAGTTCACGTAGTATCAATATTTTCTATGTTCAACCCGTGTTGCGAAAAGACTTTACAGTTGGCGACTCTTTGTTTTTTGCACCGCGTTTTTACGGATACATCAACCAAGATGGCAATCCGGATATCGCAAGCTATCGCGGCTATGTCGACTGGCAAGTCCGTTATGGGGATGAGCACGGCTGGCTATTGTCCAGCCGGATACGTACGGGTACCGCAGGATATGGCAGCGCCCAACTGGACCTATCCGTCCCTCTCCGCAAGCCGTTGTTCTCACGCACGGGCGGGTTTCTGTATTTCCAGCTGTTCACCGGATACGGTGAGAGCTTGCTTGATTACAATTTAGAGAGCTCGCCGCAATTGCGTGTCGGGCTCTCGATCGTAAGATGAACGCATAAAAAGGATAAGTGTTTTGCACAATCAAATTAGTTTGCTGGCCGCCGCAACGCCTGACTTTAAACAGGGCGCACTCAAAGAGCGGCAGCAACTGCTACATGTGGTACGACGTTATGGTCCAGTAGGTGGCATGGAGCGCTATGTATGGGAATTGACATTGCAGCTCCAGCAACTTGGTTACAGCGTAACCGTGGTTTGCGAACGCTGCCATGTTGAAAAGCCTCACGGAATAATCGTACATGAGCTGGGTGAGTTTACACAGCGCCCGCGTTGGTTAGCTGCGCTTCGTTTTGATCGGCGTGTGCTGAGTTGGTTAGAGGCCAATCCTCAACCTGACAGGTTAATACACAGCCACGAACGTATCAGTTCACATGACATCACCACTTTTCATAGCTCATCTTTCCGTACTGTTTTTGAAAAGCCGTGGTGGCAATGGATTTCATTGCGTGTCGCGATGCAATTATTTTTGGAGCGCCGCGAGTTAACCGTCGCCCGTTGCATCGTGCCGAACTCGCAGTTCACCAAACAACAGCTGGCACACTATTATCCAGAACTTGCGCACAAGTTAACCGAGCCAGTCATACCAGGTGTCGCGACAGGTGTGCAGCGTGAACCGCGCAGTGTGCCCGCTGATGGCGGCGTAATTGGTTTTATTGGAAAAGAATGGGAGCGCAAAGGGCTGGTGAGCGCTGTTGCAGTAGTTAAACAATTACGCCGCTCGCGCCCTAATTTGCAATTTGTAGTGGTCGGCCCTAGCGCCGCCGAGATTCAACATTTGTTTGCCGACTGGCAGGGTGGCTATAGGTTAATGGGCTGGAATGTTCAGGCACCTTACGCCGAATTTGATGTGCTGTTGCATTCTGCAATATCTGAACCTTATGGCATGGTAATCAGTGAGGCAATGGCCGCAAAAGTGCCCGTAGTGGTTTCAGATGCGTGCGGTGCCGCAGCACAAGTAACACCTGCTGCCGGTGTCGTGTTGCCGATGGGTGCGTCTATCTCCACGTGGGTAGCTGCACTTGAACACCAATTGAGCCGCACCGAGCCTGTGCCTCAGTTCACACATAGCTGGCGTGAGGTAACGCAAGAATATGAGGTTTTGTATCGCAAATATTTTACGCAACAAGAGCCGTTGCTGGATGGCAAGAAAATTATGAATCATAGCGATTCTCGTAGGGGAATAATTTGAACGTATTTCGGATCCGTTTTCAGTATTCTTGTACTGACTATTGCCTGCGCAGCGGACTTTTAGCAAAGTTATATGAGTTCTAAATTTGAATCTTTGTATTGGCCTTTACTAAATTAGGTATAGAGGCTACGCATAGTTCTGTTCTGGCAGCAGACGTTTTATTGACGTATTTTTTCAACCACTTAAATTAATGAAGGGGAAATTTACCATGGCTATTTCAAAACAACGCAACATTCAAACTTGGGTAATTTCACTTGTCGCGATCGGATTCGGTCTACTAACAATCAAGGAAGGCGGCTCAATCCTGTTCGGTGACGAAGCAGCCCGCATTGCTGCCGGAAACTATGTGCCCTTCGTGCTCTGGTTTAATTTTGTGTCGGGCTTTGTCTACATCGCAGCTGGCGTTGGATTGTGGTTGCAACAACGTTGGGCTGTTTGGCTCGCAGTGG
>JFJP01039901.1_pt1 | contig 12360 bp, 7 predicted proteins | sample 431651 | NCBI WGS metagenome assembly JFJP01 (sample SAMN02602958, study PRJNA72255) | Microbial mat metagenome, whole genome shotgun sequencing project. | biome: fresh water; feature: sink hole; material: water; isolation source: purple microbial (photo- and chemosynthetic) mats found in... | reverse complement strand
AGTAAGCATCAAATCCTGCATCTGACTCATCTTCCATATTTAACACCACTTTTTTGGATTGGTGGTTGTTAGTATATTTTTTGTATTGTACAGGAGCGTCTGACTTAATATCAACACTATATGATTTTGTATTTGAAGTATTTACAAGTCCGGTAAGCTTTTCTTGCATCATCAGTATTTCATTGTGAAGTTTTAAGATTTCATCTTCTTTAGATTGGTGAGTTTTGTAGAAGGATACTACTTCCAGTATTTGGTTTGCGAGTAAATGCATTTCAGATGCCTTTGCATTCATGTCTTCAGATATGGAGGCATTCATCTGAGTGATTTCGTTGAGCTGATTCATGGCCTGGTTTATTTGCACCAAACCTTGTCGTTGCTCATTGCTCGACACTACAATTTCTTGAACCAGATAGTATGTTTTTTCAATTTTCTGAATGATTGAGCTTATCAGGTTGCCCGAATTTACGGCATTGGCCACCGATACTTCCGACAGTTCGCTGATGGTTTGAGCTGCTTTTTGGCTATTTTCCGAAAGCTCTCTTATTTCCTCGGCTACTACAGCAAATCCTTTTCCATACTCGCCGGCCCGAGCAGCTTCTATGGCTGCATTGATGGCGAGTATGTCGGTACGCTCTGCTATATCATTGATGATAGAAATTTTATTGACAATGGTTTTAAGCGAGTCTATATTGTCGTATACCACCTTGCTAACATTTTTTATATCTGCGGCCGAATCATTTGCCATTTGCTGGGTTACTTCAGCATTATCTGCATTCTGATTTATACTTGCCAGCATTTGTTCCATCGAAGAGGAAATTTCTTCGATAGAGGCTGCTTGTTTGGTAGCACTCGTGGAGGTTTCGTCGGCCGACGACAAAATCTCCCGGCTGGCCATTTTATACTTCACCGATATTTCCTTTATGTTACTAATTATTTCTAAATTTTTAGAACACAGGGTATTCATAGATTCTGCTAATGCTTTTGTTTCGTCGTTGGTGTGTATGTCTATTTGTTCATAAAGAATTCCATCGGCCATTTTTTTCGAAAACTCAACACTTTTGTTTATAGGAATTGTGATGCCTCTGCTTATGAATATGATAATAAAGAGGGCTATAAGCAAACCTGCAAAGCCAACGATAATTGCAATTCTGAGCTGGTCAGTAGCACGTTGGGTTAGTTCATCAGCATCGGCAGTTACAAATACGTACCAAGGAGCGTTGGTGTCTTCAATATCGATACGGCTAACTGTGGTGATTGTTTTTTTACCGGTTATAGAGTCGGTTGCTGCATACTGAAAGTTGCTTCCTTTTTTCATGGCATCTTGCAATGCAGTTGAATCGACCGGTACATGATTGAAAACCGACTTGCCTATGAGCGCTGTGTCTGTATGTGAAACTATGGTGAAGGACGATGTGGCGATACTGCTAGTACCACTTTCGAAAATGTTTGAACGTTCAGTTATTTGGTATAGAATGCTCAATTCTACATCTATGCCTATTACCCCAACGAAATTTCCATCAACCAATATAGGGTGTACACAAGATGTTTCGTAATATTTTTTTTGGGTTTTATCACCTAAGTATACCCACTCGAAAGGCTCTACAACATAGGAATGACCCAATTTTTTTGGCATAGCATAAAAATCGTCGTCATAATAATCTTCATAATCTGAACCATAATAATCTTCCACTATTTCATTTCCGGATTTTAACCAAGAAGACCCAAATAGCTCGATAGATTTGGAAATGCTAAGTTCTTCGACAGCGGCTGCTTTGGCTTTGTCGTACTCAAATTGCGACCAAATACTCAGGTAACTGGTGTCATTTTCGAGGACACTTCGCATAAGCAAATCGAATGGTTTTCTGTTCAAATCGCCTGATTTTTTCCAAATTACAAATGCTTCAGCTATTACCTCAGAGCGGGATAAGGCTTTTTCGAGGTATATTTTTACATCAAATGCTGCCTTGTCGCTATGCTTTATAGCCAGTTCTTTGGTGTTCTGCAGCACATCTTCGTATATTTTTGTTGATAGATACTGCGTAATGAGCAAAAATAAAATGCTTACCGGAACAAATATGTAGACTATGAGTTTATATTTCAGTCGCTTGTTTATTATCTTCATCATAGTAGCAGTATTTTAAGTTCTAATTTTTTGGTTTTGTAAGGTATTTAAGCTGAATCAAACCATTGTCGAATTGCTTGCAGTATTCCAAATTAAGTTGATCAGAGCTAAGACCCGATGGGGGAAAAAGCTTAATGCCGTTGCCCAAAAACTCGGGCAGAATTGAAATTGTAAAAGAATCGATAAGCCCAAGCTTATGGAAAGAAGCAATTGTTTCAGCACCACCATCTATATAAAATTTTCGTTTGTACTTGTCGCACATCAGATTGTAAAGCTGCTGTATATCTTGAGAATAAAAAATGAAGTTCTGAAAATTGGTTCTTGGAGTGTGTGTAATCACATAGCATGGCTTACCTTCATAGTAATGCTGCATCTGAAAAGATTGCAGTTTATCGAAAGTTTTACGGCCTATGATGATAGCGTCAACATCATGCATAAATCTTGAATAGCCATAATCTTCGTTTTCCTGATAATATTTATCCAGAAAGCCAATATCATTATCAAGCCCGGCAATATATCCATCCAGGGTTTGGGCTATGAATACTGCAAGTTTTTCAGGTGAATGATTCGAATTCATTGTCTATGGATGTTTCTGGTGAGGTACTTAGGTCGAGTAATATTCCGTTTGCTTTTGGCTGTGATTTCACCATCGTTTTCAACTTTTTGTTTTCAGTTTTCATGGCATCTAATTCACTGGTAAGTTTTTTGATGCGTGCTTCCATTTCTAAGTTTAGGTCGGAGGCTGAAATAAGATTTTTGTTGAAAAAAGAAATGGTTTTTACCAGCATTTCAGCGTGGCTGCTGAGTTGTTCGGCAGTAGAGGCCAGCTCTTCAGAAGCAACAGAATTAGATTGGGTGACTTGCGTAAGTTGAAGTATGGCTTGGTTTATTTGTGCAGTGCCACTGGCTTGCTCTATGCTTGCCGATGTTATTTCCTGCACAAGCACAGAGTTTTTCGTAATATTAGGTATGAGGTTTTCCAGAAGTTTTTGGGATGAAAGGGCTTTGTTCATACTATTGGTTGAAACCTCCTGTATGTCTTGAGCTGCTCGCATGGTGTTTTCGGCTAGTTGACGTACTTCAGATGCTACCACTGCAAAACCTTTCCCGAAATCGCCGGCACGTGCTGCCTCTATGGCTGCATTTATAGCAAGCAGATCGGTTCGTTCGGCAATATCGTTTATCACCGATATTTTATTTACAATATTGTGCATGGCCTCATTGGTGGCTTTCACTGCTTCGGTTATGATTATAACGCTATCTGAAACCTGTTTTGCAAGTGTTTCGGCCTGTCGTGCATTTTCAGCATTGGAATTTATGCTGGCAGTCATTTCCTCAACCGAGGAGCTGGCTTGCTCAGATGCTGCGGCTTGCTCTGCAGAGCCCGAGCTTAGTGTTTGCGCCGCATGGCTTAGGTCTTCTGCTGTGCCGGCTACTATTCTCACCGATTCTATCACGTCCTCTATCACCTCGGCTATGGCAGTAACCATATTGTTGAGGGCCTGCATTTGTTCATCATCTTTGCTTCTAAGGTCTATTTTTACATCCAAATAGCCATTCCCAATCATTCTGGTAATTTCTACTATTTTTTGGGTAGAGTCTATAAGCTGGTTTATGGCATTTTTTATACTTACAAAGTCTCCGTTGAATCCTTCGGTAAGTTTTTGGGGAATATCGCCCTTGGAGATACGTTCAAGGTAATTGTTGGTAATGGAAATAGGAGTAACAAAAGCCTGTGTAAGTGAATTGGTAGCTTCTGCCAGTTTTTTCCATTCACCCGGAAATTCATCTGTATTGATTCGGGAGTTCAGGTCGCCTTGGTTTATACGTTCAATTTGGGTTTGTACGGATTTTGTAGCTTTATTGATAGATTCTACCATTTCAGTAAAAGATTTATTAAGCAATCCAATCTCGTCGCGTTCTGTTATTTGGCTTAATTTATTGAAGTTCCCCGAAGAAACCTCATACGATGTTTTACTGAGGTTTTCGAGCGGTTTTACTATGTTACGCCTCAGCGACATGGTGTTCAGAAAACCTATTGCGAGGGTGAATAACATGAGAATGAAATTCTTTTCTGCCATAAGGCCAATGGTGAGTTTTTCTTTATACAATTCCACAAATGAAAGGTTGGCAAGTATAAAAAGTGCTACCACACTAAAAAGTGTGATAATTACATTGGCTATGATTTTAAACCCCAATGGCAGTGTTGTAGATTTTTTGGAAAGTGGCAGATCTATACTAATTTCTTCCAAATATCTGATGCCCATAAAATATACTGGCATAGGTATTAGCAACCCAAATACAAAACTATAAAGGGCACCTAAGATGGTTTCGGCATTGAATTTCAGAAACATCGCGTGCACCAGTGAACCAGTTGTGGGAAAAAGCAGAAATACCAACCCCATAAACCTAGGTATAAACCGGATGATTTGTTGCATTTCACCAGTAGGAATGCTACCTGGTTCGGATAATCCACGTCTTAGTTTTGATAGTTTGGTATACAAAACATAATTGAGAAAACTGATAAACGCAATGTGGAAGAAAATAACAAAAGGCTCTCTAAAGGTGTCCCAAAAGGCATCATCTGAACTTATAATGCCCAAATAAAAAAGGACATAAATATAAATAGCAGAAATCCATATACTCGATGTTCCAAAAACCCATTGAATAAAGTTGATTTTTGCAGAAATTTCGCTTCGTTTCATATGCTTTATTCGTTTTCGTTTCCGGAATGTTCCAAAATAAAATCCAATTCTAACGCTGTAAAAATTTTATCGATATTCAATACCGATACAAACTTTTCGTTTATCTGGAATACACCGTAGAGATATTCAGGATTGTAAATACTGCCAAATTCGGGAACTGCTTTTAACTGATCTATGGGTACTTCAATTACTTTAAGTACTTTCTCAACCGAAATTCCTGCATTTACCTTGCGATCATTTATGTCCAGTTCTACAATGATTATAATTTTTCCAGGTGTGGTTTTCTCTGTTTTCTTATGTGAAGCAAGTTTTGCATTGGCGTCAACTACTGTTAGTATTTCACCTCTGAAATTTATAATTCCCAACACAAACTCAGCTGTACTAGGTACAGGAGTAATTTCCTTGTTGCGCTGTACTTCAAGCACCTTGTGTATATTAAGTGCAAACCAGTTGCTTCCGATTGCAAATGTCAGAAATGTTTGCTTTTCAATTTCAATGTATTTTTTCATCCTAACAAAATTATATGTTTAAGGTAGAATGGAATACCCATCTATCCGACTTAGAAATCTCTCTATTTGCATTATCTGAAGATGGGTATTTCATTGAAAAATTATTTTAAAATTTTCCTTTTTATAAGTTTAGTTGTATCTAGTATAAGGGCCAATCTGCCATCGCCCAGGATGCTTGCGCCGGACAAAAATTCCTGATGACGGTGAAAATAGCTCAACGGCCTTATCACTGCTTGATTTTCTCCTATTACCTCATCTACTATCAATCCGTAGTATTTATCGAAATGAGAAATAATCACTACTTTCTGTTTGGTAGCCAACCCGGCATCCATGCAGAATTCTTCAGCCAAATCGATTGTAGGTATGAGTTCACTGTCATATACAATTTGTCTTCTGTAAGTATCTGGTTGCAGAGCGCTTATATTGTGACAACTGATAATGGATGAAAGAGGAATGAGAAATATACTATTTTCGATGCGTACCATCAGGGTATCTATAATCGACAGTGTAAGAGGCAGCTTAAGTGTAACACTAGTCCCAAGGTTTATTTCGGAATCCACATCTATTTCACCTCGAAGGTCGCTTATGGTTTGTCGTACTACATCCATCCCCACACCTCTGCCCGATATTTCGCTAACCGTTTCGGCAGTAGTAAAACCTGGTGCAAAAATAAGAGCAAGGCATTCCTTTTTGTCGGGTGTGTCTTTAGCATTTATCAGTCCTTTTTCAATGGCTTTAGTCCGTATAAACTCAGGGTCAATCCCTTTGCCATCATCTTGTATTTGTATAAAAACATTGGCGCCCGAATAGAAGGATATGAAGCGTATAATACCTTGTCGGGATTTGTTTTTTCTGAGTCGTTCTTCGGGGGTTTCTATTCCGTGATCAAGACTATTTCTCAGTATATGAAGCAAAGGTGCTTCCAGAGCGTTTATTATGGTTTTATCCAGTTCAGTATCTGTACCTTCGGATACAAACTCAACTTCTTTCCCCAGTTTGAGCGACACGTCGCGTATAAGCCGGCGAAGCCTTACCAGTAGCACGTCTATTTGTACGAGCCGCATATGCAGAGCATTGTCTCTGAATTTTCGTGACAGCTTATTGAGCGATGATACCAGTTTGCTCATTTCCGGATTGGCGTATTTCTGCACTTGTAACTCCATTTGCGAGTTCAGAATTACTAGCTCGCTTACCAGATTTACATAATCATCCAATCTTTCTGATGCTACGTTTATTACACTATTCTTTTTGGTCTGAACTTCTATGTTTCCCGGCTCTTCGGGGTTGTATGTTTTTAAGGTATTCTCCTTCATTGCGGCAGCAAGCCGACTTTCCAATTTCATACATTCCGCCTGTATTTCATCTGGATGGAATAGAAAATCTTTAAATGAATCATTTATAGCCTCTAGCTCCAAATCCGAAAGATGATCTTTTGCGTTCAGACTGAGGGCTATATATTCATTATCAAGATAAAACATGAATACATCTTCTATAGCTTCGCGGCTAATGTCGCTACCGGTAATTATCAAATCCCATGATAGATGCGTAGTATTGTACTTGAATCTATCGAGTGAGGGCACGTCCTGAAAATTCACCCTGGTTTGAATAGACGCCAATTCAGCAATTTCACGGAATACCCCCATGGGGTTTACACCTCGCATAAATAAATCGGAGTCTGGAATAAACCGGATAAGCCAAATAGAAGCTTGGCTTGGGGTACTGTACTGATTATGCGATATATCTGTTTGGAATATTTCTGATTCGGTGACATATTGCGTTTCTAGCCCTGCAATTGCTTGCTGAATATGCAATACCCTTTGTTTTTTCGATTCCGAAAGATTCTCTTTTGATTCAAGCATAAGCACTATAAGATCCATGGCCTCAAAAGTGCATTGTATAACCAAAGGGCTAAGTTGTTCGGTTCCTTCTCTTATCAGGTGGTATTTATTTTCGAGAATATGTGTGAATGATTCAATCTGATTCAAACCAAACATACCGGCCGAGCCTTTCAGTGTATGCAATACCCTGAAAATTTCCTGTATCCCCTCATTCCACATAGGGTTCTCTTCCAGTTTCAAAAGCACTTCTTCTACATTGCTTATGAGTTGCAATGCATCGGCTATATATTTGTCCTGATATTCAATCATTCTGCTTAGATATTTACAATCAACCCAGGCATTTTTTTACTACTTTCAGAAATTCGTCTTGCTTGAACGGCTTTTTTATCCAGGCAGTAATTTTGAGAGCACTGGCTTCATTGCGTTTAGTGGGATCGGTTTCGGTGGTAAGCAAAATAATGGGTAAAAACTGATAAGCACTGAGTTGTTTCACTTGCTCAATAAGCTCAATGCCTGTCATTTCTGGCATATTGAGGTCTGTTATGAGCAAATGAATGGGCCTACCGTCGAAATACTGAAGTGCTTCTTTTCCATTTTCTGCCTTCAGAATATTAATGTCAAAATTATTTTTTATCGTAAATTCTATTACCCACCGAGTGTTTTCAAAATCATCGGCTATTACAACATTCTTTTTCATAATCTTTGGCGCATGAGTTTATTCGATTGGAAAGTTAAGGAAAATGATTGTAAATACAATTTCCAAAAGGTTCAAATTTAGTTCCAGTAGCAAAGAGCAAATTTCTTGCCTTATTTCTTGGTCAATTTTAAAGGATCCAGTATTTGTTCCAGTTCTTTTACAAATTCGGGGAAAGAACCTTCATACTGAGCAATATCGAAAACAGGGTGTATGGTGAGGCTTATTTCGTCTTTTCCAACTCTGTAATGGTTTCCCTCAAACAGTTTGTGGGTGTTTGATACAGTCATAGGTATCAACTTTACCTTTGCTTGAAACAATACTTCGATACCACCGGTTTTAAATGGATTCATTTCTTGTTTTCGGCTACGCGTTCCTTCCGGAAATATAAGCATCGGGCGGCCGGTTTTTATTTCTTCGACCCTCGATTTTATTATTTGCAGGGCTTGTTCTCTGTTGCTGCGGTCTATAAAGGGGCAACGTACAGCTATCATCCAAAGATTTAACAAAGGTATCTTCAGCAATTGTTTTTTAGCTATCACACCCACTACCTGATTGAGATGGCTCACTAGCAAGGGGGCATCGAAGTAGCTCTGGTGGTTGCTTACAAAACATACATCACCAAATTTGGGTAGATTTTCTTTTCCATAAATTTTGTATTTAATCCCTCCGGTCATGAGTAGTCCTCTGCCCCAAGTATTTAAAGCAAAAATTAAAAGTTTGTCTGAAATACTATGTATACCTATAGCCCGAAATAAATAAATAGGTATGAGTATTGGGGTAAAACCTAACATCACCACAAAATTGTAAAACATAAGCAAGCCAAACCTCATGATTCTGATTATTTAGAAAATAAAAATCCTTTTCAGGGGATAAAAAATTAGGTTAATGTGTATAACGAAGGCCAGCCATTGCGCTAAAGCTCTGATGGATGGCCTTTGTAGGTTTCTATTTCATGCAAACGTTACACCAGTTTGTTGGCTACCATGCTTTCCACATCTGCAATTTCTTTGGGTATAGGCCTACCCAGTACTTTGCATCCGGTTTCGGTGATGAGCAAATCATCTTCGATTCGTATACCACCAAAATCTTTGTAGGTTTCAGCTTTATCAAAATTGATGAAGTCTTTGTGAGTTCCGGCAGCGCGCCATTGGTCAATGAGGGCAGGAATGAAATAAATACCCGGTTCATCGGTCATCACATGTCCTGGTTTCAGGCGTTTGCCCATGCGCAGGAATGCAAGACCAAATTGTGAGGCACGGCTAACTTCGTGGTCGTAGCCTACATAGTTTTCACCCAAATTTTCGAGGTCGTGCACATCGAGACCCATTTGGTGGCCTAAGCCATGCGGAAAGAACAGAGCATGTGCACCGGCAGCTACAGCAGCATCTGTGTCGCCTTTCATCAGTCCTATTTCTTTCAGTCCGTTTACTATGGTACGGGCAGCCAACAGGTGCATGTCTTTATAAAAAATACCAGGTTTGCATGCTTCTATCACTGCCTTGTTGGCATTGAGCACAGTCTGGTATATTTCGGCTTGCTTTTGACTGAACTTACCACCTACAGGAGAGGTGCGTGTAATGTCAGCAGCATAGTGTTTATTTGTTTCGCAACCTGCATCTACAATCAGGAGTCGTCCGTTTTTCAGGAAATGGCTATGGTCGTGGTTGTGGAGGGTTTGTCCGTTCATGCTAAGTATAACCGGAAAGGAAACCGGACCTCCACCTGCTAGGGCTATACCCTCTATTGTGCCTGCAATGGCTTGTTCCCATACCCCCTCGTGTGCCATTCGCATTGCGGTAGTGTGCATACGATATGCGGTTTCGAGGGCTATTTCGATTTCGACTATTTCTCGGGGTTCTTTTATTTCGCGCTGGGATACAATGGCTTTAATGAGTTCTACTGAGCTGTGTGTTTTGATCAATGCTGGGGTTAAGCCAAGCCAATCCTGAAACATAAGTTTGAGTTCTGCCCTGTATGGTGCCACAAAATGTACTTTTCGCCCCGCAGCTATTACACCTTGCAGGTACGCACCAAGTTCTGCATTGGTCAATACCTTATTTGCCCCCACATGTTTGGCAAGTTCGTCAAGCGATGGAAGATTGCCTTCCCATATGATATCATCCATTTCCTGATGATTGCCAAATAGTATATCTGTACCTTCTTCCAAATCCATCACTCCGGCAAATCCGGCATGGTCGAGCCCAAAATAGTACAAAAAGTTGCTGTCTTGTCTGTAGCCATAGGTATTGGCCGGATAGTTAAACGGAACTTCGGGGTTGCCCGGAAAGAAAATGACTCCCGATTTTACTAGTTTGCGCAGCTGATTCCGGCGCGAGGTATATACTTCACTTGAGAACATTGGGTTGAGATTTATTTGTTTTATTATATATGGAGTTGCCCCCGTCAGTATTTACGTGTGCTGTATGCAATCGCAAGTTTGTAAATAATGTTTAGATTCCCAAATAAAAAATAAGGTTTCAAAATGGGGAAATGATATAATACAAAAGGCTGTCATGTGGACAGCCTTTCTTGATTCATATAAACCTAATTTACATTAACCTAACCTACTTGCTTAAGTATTATCTTAAAACCATTTCCTGAAGAGATGTATATTATATTTTCGTTATTCAAAAACGCAACTCATATTTTTGTAAAACATGTTTTACTTATAGTATGCTGCAAATTATTTTTCAAAAAACATGCCAAAGATTTTAATACGCACATAATCTGTACATTACATATGCATGATAAAAAAGTCAACTTCATATTTTTGTACGTATCCGTACAATTTCAGTGTTCAAAATCGTACACCGTACGCATCAGTCTTCGTGCATATATATCCGTTTCACCCTGCCGGAAATGCCCGTGAGTATCTCGTAGGGTATGGTTTGCAATGCAGCCGCCATTTGGTATACGGTAGGCTGTGTTCCAAATACTACCACCTCGTCGCCTACCTCGGCAGGTATATCGGTAATATCAAGCATGGTCATATCCATGCATATATTTCCTATGGTGGGCACCCATTGGTTGTGTACCAACATCTTCCAGTTGCCATTTCCCAGCTTTCGGTTTAGCCCGTCGGCATAGCCAATAGGTACCACCGCTATGCGCGAAGTGCGGTTTACGGTGCCGCGCCTGTTGTAGCCCACAGTTTCGTTTGTATCTATGGTTTTTATTTGCGAAATGATGGTACTCAGACGGCTTATGGGTTTCAGTTTATCGGCCAAATGTACACTTACTCCATATAGCCCTATCCCCAAGCGTACCATATCGAACTGAGCATTCGGGAAGCGCTCTATGCCTGCCGAATTGAGTATGTGTCGTATAAAACGGTATCCGGTGCGCGCCATTATGTCGGCGGTGATAGCGCTGAATTGTTGTATTTGCTCTTGGGTAAATGAGTCCATGAGCGGATCTTCGGAGGCCGCCAGATGCGAGAATGCCGATTGAATATGTATTTCGCCAAATTTCAGGAGCAAATCATATAAGCATTGCATATCTGAGGGTTTGAATCCCAGCCTGTTCATGCCGGTATCTATTTTTACATGTACCGGAAAGTGTGCAATATTATTTTTTCGCAAGAAATATCCGAATGCCGAGGCTTTGCGGCTGTCGTACAGGGCAGGTTCCAGCTTATAGCTTACCATGGTGGCAAAAGCATCTTCGGAGGGATTCATCACAATGATGGGAATGCCAATGCCGGCTTTTCTTAGCTCTACGCCTTCATCGGCCAATGCTACCCCAAGGTAGTTTACACGCTGGTATTCCAGTATGCGCGCTATGGCCGATAAGCCACTGCCGTAGGACAAGGCTTTTACCATTACCATCGTTTTCACCTCTTTGTGCAAAATGGAGCGGTACACATTCAGGTTGTGAATAACGGCTTCGGTACTTATAATCAACTGAGTACCATTTTTCTTCTCTTCGAGCAAAGCCACTATGCGCTCCAGTGCAAACAAGCGGGCTCCTTTTATAAGTATGGCCTCGTGCTCAAAATGGAGCGTTTTAATGAGATCGGCAGCCTCGCCAGTATTTTCCACAAAATGCGATTCCGGTATTTCACCAAAATAATCACTGTGTGCCTTTAGTTCAGGTCCTATTCCCACAAACCTGTTTATGCCCAATTGGTGCATCATGTGCGCCATGTTTTGGTACATTTCTGCTTTGTTGTGGGTACTTTGCAGTATATCAGATAGTATTACGGTCTGTTTTTTATACCCTGTTTGGGCGAGAAGCAGGTTGAAAGCGTTATCGAGGCTATGTATATCTGCATTGTAAGAGTCGTTGAGCAGGAGGCATTGGTTTATGCCGGGTTTTAATTCCATACGCATGGCTACTGCTTGTAGTTTAGCGAATTGCTGCACATCAAGATAGGCAGCGTTTTGGTACCAAAGCATGAAAGTGGCTGCTATCATGGCATTCTCTATGGCCCAGCGGCCTTTGAAAGGCAATGTTATCTGGTATAACTCACCGCGGCAAATTAGGTGCA
>JFJP01039900.1_pt1 | contig 12362 bp, 9 predicted proteins | sample 431651 | NCBI WGS metagenome assembly JFJP01 (sample SAMN02602958, study PRJNA72255) | Microbial mat metagenome, whole genome shotgun sequencing project. | biome: fresh water; feature: sink hole; material: water; isolation source: purple microbial (photo- and chemosynthetic) mats found in... | reverse complement strand
CGAACTTGGACAAATGTTTATCAAAAACTTCGTTCAATTTACTGACAATGAAGAAGGTAAATCGTTGGTAGCTGCTGGTCCACAGTTATAAATTAGAGTATGTCCATAAAGTTGTGTTTTTCTTCAAAATAAAATATAACTAATTGATTATAAGCTTTGCCAAAGTTTTTAACTTTGGCAAAGCTGATTAAAAACACACTCTAATAAACCTTAGAAACTCAAACCAACTAAACAAATTTTTGTTTTATTTGAATTTAGAGATAAAATAACAATTTAACAATTTAACCATTGAATATTATTTCACAATTCTAATTCGAGCATCAACCGCCACAACATTTTCGGGCGAGCCGAGTAGCGGATTCAAATCCATTTCAAAAATTTCGGGTGCTGCTTCGAGCAAAGCCGACAAGCGAACCAAAATATCTGCAAATTTTTCTTCATTCACGCCTTTTTGACCACGTGCTCCTTTAATAATACCGTAGCTTTTTAAATTGCGAATCATATCAAAAGCATCATCTTTGTCAATAGGGCTAAGTTTTGAACGAACATCTTTTAGCACTTCGATAAAAATTCCACCCAAGCCGCATAAAATTGTATGACCAAAATCGCCTTCGCGCTTTGCACCCACAAAAAGCTCAATTCCCGAAAGCATTGGCTGAATTAAAATAGCCGTTGTGTCTTTGATTTTTATCATGCGTTCAAATTCGTAAATTGCTTGTTTTGAGTCTTTCACATTCAAAACCACACCACCTACATCTGATTTGTGAACAGGTCCGATTACTTTCATAACTACCGGAAAACCAAGCTTTTCGGCAAAATTTGCAGCTTCTTCTGCGCTTGTTGCAACCGCCTCGCCAGCTCTTGCAATGCCAACGGCATCGAGCAACGTTTGTATTTCTTCGGGCGAAATATAACCTTCTTGTGCGTTTTCTACTATCTTGCGAATTGCTTTTTGGTCGATTGCTAACGTATTTTCGCTGTTCAATTTGGGTTTGGGTGTAAAATAAATTTTCGACAACGCATTTCCAAAAATAACTTCATCGGGAAAACAAACATTTCCTTTTTTTACAAATTCCGAAATTTCATCTTTTACATTCACTACCGACGGAAGTATTGGGAAAATTGGCTTTTTGCAGGTTTTCATTTTTTCGTGTAGCAAATCGTACACATCATACACAGGCGACAAACCCGGGCTTCCAAAAATAACTGCCATTCCGTCTATTTGTTCAAATTTTGTTTCGCAAAAGTCGATAATATGTCCCAAATGTTCGGCAGTTCCGGTGGCTAAAAAGTCGATTGGATTGGCAACCGACGAGCCGGAGTACAATTTTTCGAGTAGTTCGGGACTTTGAATTGCCGGAATTTTCAATCCACCATTCGACAAAGCATCGGTAAGCATTACCGCCGGACCGCCAGCGTGAGTAATTACCGCAATATTTTCGCCTTTTAGTTGCGGCAACATAAAAATAGAAGCCACCGTTGTTAGCTCCTCGCGACCGTAGCAGCGCACGATTCCTGCTTTTTCAAAAAGCGAGCTTACTGCCAAATCGGGGCTAGCCAACGCGCCTGTATGTGAGGACGCTGCGCGACTTCCTGCCTCTGAGCTTCCCGCTTTGATGGCAGCTATTTTGCAACCTTTTTGAATCAACGAACGTGCATGTTTCAATAATTTTTGCGGTTTATTTACACTTTCAATGTATAAAAGTTTCACTTTTGAGCTATTTTCGGCATCGAAAGTTTCGTCTAAATATTCCAAAACATCTTCTACTCCAAGTTGCGCTGAGTTGCCAACCGACCAAACGCTCGAAAAATTCAAACCCTTCGACATAGCCGATTCGATGATGAAAACAGCCGTTGCACCCGAACCCGAAATAAAATCAACTCCTTGTGTATCAAGCTTTGGAATAGGTGTTGTAAAAACGCCGTTGTAGTTTGTATTCAAAAAACCAATACAGTTTGGACCTATCAATGAGCCATTTACGCTTTCTATGGTTTTCACTATTTCCATTTCCAATTCAGCTCCTGCATGGCTTTCTTCACTATAACCCGCTGATATTATGATAAATGCACGTGTGTTTTTTTCTTTGGTGAGAACCTGAACTGTTTCTAACGTAAATTTGGCAGCAATAGCAATAATAGCCAAATCCACTTGAGGCAATTCTTTTGCCGTTTTGTAGGCTTTAACTCCTTGAACACTATCGGCTTTCAAGTTCACTACCGAAAGCTCGCCTTTGAAACCACCATCGAGTAAGTTTTTCAAAATCTTGCCACCTGGTGTTTGTACATTGTCGCTTCCGCCCACAACTACTATGCTTTGTGGATTTATTAATTTGCTGTTTATCATATTTTTAGATTTGTAAGTTTTTTTTGAGAAAAATAGAGTGAAAAGTATTTTTCGGTACAAAAGTAGATAAAAAAGTAAAACGAAATAATTGTTTTAAAGCATAGTTTTTTTTGAATAAAAAAGGTGTTTTAAATTAAAGAGCCCAGTTAAAAAATGTTGGTTATTAGCAAAATAGCCAACAGACCACTTTTTAAACTGAGCGCATTAGTTGTAACTTGAAACAGATTATTTTTCCAAAACGGTTTTCAAATTATCCAAACCTTTTTGCAAATCGCCACCAAGTTGTTTTTCCATATCCATAAAAAGTAAAAAAATATTCATAGGAAATGCCATTTCGCCTTTAAAACCCCAGGTTACAGTTGTTTCGGTTGGCGAAATTTCGGACAATTGCATGTATGCCAAATCGTTTGCTTCAAAGGGTTCGATAAAGCGCAATTCGTATTCAATGCGTTCATTTCCAACTATTTTAAGTATTTCTTGTTCGCCTTTTCCTACGTCGTCTAGTTTGCTTTCCCAAGCCGACACAAAGCCTACTTTTCCGTCTTCGCCTTTGTATGTTTTTTTCATTTGCGCATCCATATTTGCCCAAACACTAAAATTGTCTTGATTTTTGAGCAAAACTATGTAATCGAAAACTTCTTGTTTCGATTTTTTTATAGTTACTTGGCGTTCAACACTATATCTGTTGGGCGCAAAAAATGCCAACAATAAAAAGATAGCAAGTAAAATGGCTATTACAGCCAATGAGTATTTTAAAATTTTCATAAGTAATTAGTTTAAAATTGTTTACAATTAATTTGCGTATTTATTTTAAAAAGATAAATATACACGATTATTTTTAATTTTACCAATTTTTTTAAAAGAAAAGGAAGCCGTTGAAAGGAAATCTTAAAACGAGATTATATTCAAGCACTTAATTTTAATATTTTCCCTTGAAAAAATTATATGAAATTAAATTTATTCATTTTATAAAATATAAGTATATTTACAAACTTTTAAATAGGAACTTGAAAATAGAAAAATTCTTAAAACCAATAAGATACGATATATAAAAAGCATGGAAAAAAAATGGATTTTACAGAAACAAGGTGATGCTGAAACGGTTGAAGCTTTGTCGCAAATATTGAAAATAGATAAAATTTTGAGTAATTTATTGGTTCAAAGAAAAATAAATACTTTTGATGAGGCACGTGAATTTTTCAGACCTCGAATAGAAGATTTGCACAACCCGTTTTTAATGGCGGACATGGATAAAGCTGTTGATAGACTGGAAAAAGCACTTTCTGAAGGCGAAAAAATATTAATTTATGGCGATTATGATGTAGATGGAACCACTTCAGTAGCACTTGTTTACAGTTTTTTGAAGCCAATTTATTCCAATATAGGTTATTACATTCCCGACCGCTACGACGAAGGCTATGGAGTTTCTATCGAAGGCATTGATTTTGCGCACAAAAACGGCTATTCACTCATTATTGCGCTCGATTGTGGCATAAAAGCCATAAAAAAAGTGGACTACGCCAATGAAAAACACATTGAATTTATTATTTGCGACCACCACACTCCAGGCGAAACTTTGCCCAAAGCCGCTGCCATACTCAATCCTAAGCGCGAGGATTGCAATTATCCGTTTAAAGAGCTTTCGGGTTGTGGTGTAGGTTTTAAATTTGTGCAGGCTTATGCTCAGCGCAAGAATATTCCTTTTGAAAACTTAACGCCATTGCTTGATTTAGTGGCAGTTAGCATTGCTTCCGATATTGTTTCAATTAATGGTGAGAATAGAGTTCTAAGCTATTTTGGTTTAGAACAACTCAATAAACAACCCCGAATTGGCTTAAAATCAGTGATTAAGATTTCTGGCTTAGAAGGCAAACAAATTACAGTTTCCGATTCGGTTTTCAAAATTGGTCCACGAATAAATGCTGCCGGACGAATCGACCGAGGCTCGCGTGCTGTTGATTTGCTTATTGCTCAAACTCAAGAAGATGCCAATTCAATAGCCGATAAAATTGACGACCTCAATACCGAGCGCAAAGATTTAGACCATAACCACACAGAAGAAGCTATTAATTTTATCAAAAGTGATGAAAAACTGATAAATAGAAAAACAACTGTGGTTTTTAATCCTGAATGGCACAAAGGAGTTATAGGAATTGTAGCATCGCGGCTTACCGAAACGTTTTATCGCCCCACGGTTGTTCTTACCGAGTCTGATGGAATGGTCTCTGGTTCAGCACGTTCGGTGTTTGGTTTCAACCTTTACAACGCCATTGAAGCGTGTGCCGACTTGCTCGAAAATTTTGGCGGGCACATGTACGCTGCCGGAATGACCATGAAGCGCGAAAACTTAGAGAAATTTCAAGAACAATTTGAACGTGTTGTTTCTGAAACAATTACAGAAGAAGAGCTCACGCCACAAATAGATATTGATGCCAAAATTAATTTTAAAGATATAACACCAAAATTTTATCGAATTTTGCGGCAAATGGAACCTTTTGGACCTGAAAATATGACTCCTATCTTTTTGACTGACACCGTTTATGATACAGGAGAAAGCCGCTTGGTTGGGAAAAATTTAGAACATCTCAAACTAGAATTGACACAAAAAGGAGTAAAAATGGCGGGTATTGGTTTTTCGTTGGCAAAGCATCTTGAAATTATAAAATCGGGAAAACCTTTCAAAATTTGCTACAATGTGGAAGAAAATGATTTTAGAGGCTCAAAATCGCTTCAAATTATGGTGCGTGATGTAAAGCCAATGTAGGTAGGGGCTGAAAAAATAGAGAGCGAACTTGGTAACGACAGAAATTCGTTAAAAAAAAGTTGTATAATTGCGATTTTTTTATAGTTTCGGTTATTTGCAAGTACGCTGTCTATTATTTTCTATGCCATCGTTTGCATAAGTATAAGTAGTAAATTTGAAAAGAAAAAGAAACGGGAAAAGCAAAAAAAGTATTAAAAAAATAAAATCAAAATAATAATAGGTTTTATGAAAAAAAGATATTTGAATAATACATTTTGTATAAAAAAAATAAGGCGGTTCAATCACTGAAACGCCTTATTACCTAAACCTTTTTACTATGAAAAATAAAAATACTTACCTTTTATTTTCTGCAAAAATAGAGCATTTATTTGTATTACAAAATTTTTGACTGTTAAAAAAACTTAAAGCTTTTATTATAATTAAATGAGAGTAAAATTTTATGATTTTTGCTATTTTAAAACGCATTAGTTAATGTTTTAATATCTATTTGTTTTTGTTTCAAAAAAAACATTACTTTTGTGAATATTTTAAACTAAAATCTGTATTTAGTCAGAGTAAAAACGACATAAAAACAAAATAAATAATTTATTTCTAATTAGTTAGATATTTAAAAGAATTTAAAAGACGAATGATTGAGCAAAGCATTTTTTTAGAAGGGATTGATCCAATTGAGATTTACGGAACAAATAATTTGAATTTGAATAAAATAAAAGAATTTTTTCCAAAACTTAAAATTGTAGCACGTGGCGATGAACTAAAAGTAAACGGCGACACCGATGAAATTAAGGTTTTCATGGACAAATTCAACCTGATTTTGAAGCATTTCCATAAATATAACAGCATGACCGAAAAAATGGTTGAGAAAATTATTTTTGAAGATACAGCCATTGTTGAGCAATTTTATGAAGGCGCCGATAGTGTTTTGATTTTTGGCAACAATGGCAAAAGCATCAAAGCTAGAAATGCGCACCAAATTGAATTGATTGAAAAAATAGTAGAAAGCGACCTTGTTTTTGCCATCGGACCTGCCGGAACAGGGAAAACTTACATTGCTATTGCTTTAGCAATTAGAGCTTTGCGTAAAAAAATAGTTCGCAAAATTATATTAAGCCGTCCGGCTGTGGAAGCAGAAGAAAAGCTCGGATTTTTGCCCGGAGACCTCAAAGATAAGCTCGATCCTTATTTGCAACCACTTTACGATGCTTTGCGCGACATGATTCCCGCACGGAAATTGGAAGAGTTTATAAAAGATGGAGTTATCCAAATTGCGCCACTTGCTTACATGCGAGGACGCACGCTTGGCAACGCGTTTGTAATTCTCGACGAAGCTCAAAACACAACGCCCAATCAAATGAAAATGTTTCTTACGCGCATGGGCGAAGGCTCTAAGTTTGTGATTACGGGCGATGTAACTCAAATAGATTTACCTTCGCGCATAAAATCGGGCTTAGTAGAATCGATGAAAATTTTGAAAACCATAAAAGGAATTGCCACTATTAATTTCGACCAAAAAGATATTATTAGGCACGATTTGGTGAGAGAAATCGTAAATGCTTACTCAAAAGTTGAGACTGAAGAGAGATAAAATCAAAAAAATCAATTGATATAAGCTAATTCAAAAAAAAGTCTTAAATTTGCAGTATCAAAATTAAATTGAATACAGAATGGAAAATTTAAACCAAAATATAGCTGAAAGCGATTATCTGATAATCCCAAATCCAATTTATGATGTGGTTTTCAGGTATTTAATGGAAGATACCGATAGTGCAATGATTGTGCTTTCGACGTTGATAAACGAAAGAATAAAGAAATTGTATCTTGAGCCATTAACACATTCAGAAAAAAAAGAAATCCAAACAGAAATAGAAATACAAGACCCTAAAACAAAAGATGATATAAAATTATTTCATCTTGATTTTACGGCTTTAATAGAATTGCCTGACGGTTCGGAAGAGTTGATTATGATAGAGTTACAAAAAGCAAGTGAACCAGACGATATTTTTAGATTCAAAAGGTATATCAGCAAAAATTTCCAGAAGAAACAGAAAAAAGAGATAACAGACCCCAAAACACAAGCCATAGAAACGATAAATAAACCCATTAGGCTAATTCCCATTTTTATACTAAATTTTAGAATTGAAAATGAGATTAATGACTTATTAATTAAGACAAACAGAATAAAAACAGGTATTTTTAAAAATAAAAATCTGCAAAAACACAATGAATTTATAGACAATTTGAGCTATGATATTTGGATTGTTCAATTACCAAATTTGCATAACGTGTTTGAGGAAGATTACAAAAATGACGAATACAAACAAAAATTATATACTCTTTTAAAATTGTTCGACCAAAAATCAAAAGTTAAAGATAACGAACATAGATTGAGAATAATCAGAAAAATTTTCCCCGGGTTTTTAGATAGGGTAATAAAAAGAATACAAGCAGCATCTATCAACAACCCTGATTTAGAGGACCAAATGTTTGCCGAAGATGAATATTTAAAAACATTGATAAAAAGGGATAATAAAATAACCTTTTTAGAAGAATTATTGGACAAAAAAGACAAAGCCTTGGAAGACAAAGACAAAGCCTTGGAAGACAAAGACAAAGCTTTGGAAGACAAAGACAGAGCTTTAGAAGACAAAGACAGAGCTTTGGAAGACAAAGACAAAGCTTTGGAAGACGAAAAAAACAAAGCGAAACAATTACAACTTGAATTTGCGAAAACATTGAAAGAAAATGGTGTTCCGATTGATGTAATTCATAAAAAAACAGGATTACTTATTCGCGAAATTGATGAGTCATAAACCATTTAACAAATTAACGTGAATTTAGAGTTTTTTATAGCAAAACGTATTTTTTTTAAGAAAAAAAGAAATTTTTCTGCCGGAATTGTAGAATTAGCGGTTGCCGGAATTGCTTTGGGCTTGGCAATTATGATTCTTTCTGTAGCTATTGTTACGGGCTTTAAACAACAGATACAGAATAAAGTAGTTGGTTTTGGCTCACACCTTATTATCGAGAATTTTAGCACAAATTCGTCTTACGAAGTAACTCCAATTGATAAAAACCAACCGTTTTATAATACACTAACTCAAATAGATGGAATAAAACATATTCAACGCTTTGCTATAAAAGCTGGAATTATAAAAACCGAAACTGCTATTCAAGGCACAATTTTGAAAGGCGTTGATAGCGATTTTGATTGGAGCTTTTTTAAAAAAAATATGGTAAAAGGCACCATTTTGAATATCGACACAGGAATGCGTACCAACGATATTTTAATTTCGGAATACATAGCTAACGCATTGAATTTGAAGCTTGGAGATGAAATAAATATGTATTTTATTCAAGAACCACCTAAGGTTAGAAAATTCACTATCAAAGGAATTTATAATACCGGTTTAGATGAATATGACCAACTGTATTTGATTGCTGATATAAAACATATTCAAAGACTTAACTCCTGGTCGAGTAATAAAATAAGCGGTTTTGAAGTTTCAATAAATGATTTTAAAAGAATAGATGAAATGCAGAAAAAAGTTTTTGCACGAGTTGGGACTGTTTTTTTTGACGACGGCAGCAAATTGAAAGTTAAATCTATTAAAGAAACTAACCCTTCTATTTTTGAATGGCTTGAATTGACAGATATGAATGTGTTGATTATCTTGGTTTTAATGACAATTGTAGCCGGAATAAATATGATTTCGGGTTTACTTATTATCATTTTGGAACGAACCAATATGATTGGAATTTTAAAATCATTGGGCGCTGCAAACTATTCAATTCGCAAAATATTTCTGTACAATTCTTTTTTCTTTATTTCAAAAGGCTTTTTGTGGGGAAATTTGATTGGAATTGGGCTTGCTTTGTTACAATTTTATTTTGAAATAATTCCATTAGACCCTGCAACTTATTATATATCAAGCGTTCCAATTAATTTGAAAGTCTTTGATATTTTGCTTTTGAATGGAGGAACAATGTTGGTTGTTTTTTTGATGATGTTATTGCCAGCTATATTAATTTCATATATTGAACCAATAAAAGCGATAAAATTTAATTAGAAATATAGTTTAATTTAACCCGAAGATTAAAAGTTAAGCGAGATTTAGATTCATTACAATCCTATTTGTTTATATGACAATTTCAGAAATAAAAAAAAAATTGCAAAACCCCTTGCCCGGAATAGAAGCGCAAAAAAAAATGTCGCCTAAATTTCGTGAATTGTTAATGCCCGAAAATACAAAACATTTTAGAGAAAGTGCCGTTTTGCTTACGTTAATACCACAAAATGGCGATTTGTTCATACCTTTAATTAAGCGCACAAAATCGAATGGAAGTCATAGTGGGCAAATTAGTTTTCCGGGAGGAAAATACGAAAAAAGCGACCCCGATTTTGAATTTACAGCCAAAAGAGAAGCTTTTGAAGAAATAGGGTTGAAACTTAGTGAAATAGAGGTACTTGGCAAATTGAGTCCACTCTATATTCCTATTAGCCAGTTTGTTGTGTACCCTTATGTTGCTTTTTATCCACACAACAATCAGTTCCATTTGAGTAAAAAAGAGGTTGATGAATTGTTATTGATTGATTTAAAGGAGTTTACATGCCATAATGCAATAAAAACAGAAATGTACACAATTCAAAACCAGGAACATGAAATACCTTATTTTGAGGTTGCCGGAAATAAAGTTTGGGGTGCTACTGCTATGATTATCAACGAATTTCTTACTGTAATAAAGTAATTTTGAATTTCAAAAATACTTATTCTTCATCGCAAGGTAGGGGAGTGTCTTCTATTGGAAATGAAACACCTCGAAGCGAAAAATGCCACCATTCTGAGTTTGAGTGTCTAAAACCAGCCATGTCCATTGCATTGGTCAGTAAGTCTCTGTTAGCTAGTATTTCAGCCGGAAAATCGCGATAAGTAGGCCAAGCTTTTTTTCCGAAGAAATCAAAAGGAGTTCCCATATCTAATTCATTTCCAGCATTATCTATCAAAGTAACATCAACAGCCACTCCTCGGTTGTGCATCGAAGCTTGCCCTGAATTGGGATCGGCAACATAAACAGCATTCGGATAAACTTCCCACATTTTGCGCTGCACCGAAAGCGGACGATAACAGTCTAGCATTTTGAGTTTTACGCCTTTTTCTTTCAATATATTGTTTGCTTTTATCAGAGCAAGTGCCACTTTGTAGCGAATTACGCACTTATTGCAAGGATAAAGTTTTGTTTTAGTAAAATTACTGTCGGTTGCATAAGGCATATCTACCAAAAAGCTTGAGTCTAAGCGAATTAGTTCTACCAACGAGTCGTCGGTAAAATTCATTTCTGTGTACATTTCAATTTTTTTTGGCGTATTTTTCATTTCTTCTATTTTAGCTAAACTATCTGATTTTGAGTCCTTTTCAGTTATTATTGTTTGCTTGTTTGTACACGAAAATGTAAAAAAAATTAAAAAGCTAATTAAAGCGAAGTATTTCATTTTGTAGTTTTTATAATTTGAAAGAAGTTAAGCCATTTGGAGTAAATGCTTGGCATTTTCAATAGCAGCATCGGATAAATCTTTTCCACTTAACATTTTTGCTATTTCTGTAACTCTTTCTTTTTCAGATAGTTCTTTTATGTTTGAAATGGTCGAATCTTTTGTGTCTTTTTTGTAAACCAAATATTGTTTTTTGCCTTTAGCTGCAATTTGTGGCAAATGCGTAATGCTCAAAACTTGCATATTTTTCGACATTTCAGCCATAATATTACCCATTTTGTCAGCAATATCGCCCGAAACTCCAGTATCTATTTCATCGAAAATAATGGTTGGCAATGCCATATTAGCCGAAACTAGCGATTTTATACTTATCATCACACGAGCAATTTCGCCACCTGATGCAACTTTGGTAATGTCGCTCAATTCGCTCGATTTATTAGCCGAAAAAAGATAGGAAATAGTATCGAAACCCGAAGAAGTATAATCCGATTCGCGTTCAAGTTGAATTTTAAACACTGCACTTGGCATTCCCAAGCTTATTAATTGGCTTACGATTGATTTTTCTATCTTTGGACTGATTTTTTTTCTATTTTCGGAAAGCAAAGAAGCCAATTTTTCTACTTTTTCCTTTTGTAGATTCATTTTTTTTGTCAAATCGGCAATTTCAAAGTCAAAATTTTGAATTTCATTGAGTTTTTCTTCGAGTTCACTTTGAATTTTTAGCAAGTCAGTTACTGAATTTACTCTGTGCATTTGTTGCAGCGAATAAAGCAAATCCAATCGCTCATTTATGAAGTTTAATCTGTCTTGATTAAATTCCACATCTTCGCTAAGTACTTCTATTTCAGTAGAAATATCTTGAATTTCAATCAAAGCACTTGCCAATCGTTCTATAAAATTATCTATTTTTGGAAAAACCTTACTTATTCTTTTTAAGCCTTCGTTTGCCATGCTCAAACCTGAAAGAATGGAGTGTTCCTCGCCGTTTAAAATTTGCGAAGCTCTTGTAATATAGAGCTTTATCTCTTCAGCATTGTTCATTGTTTCGAGTTCGCGCTCAAGTGTTTCTTGCTCATTTTCAACAAGTTTAGCTTCAGCTAATTGTTCGAAGCGATGTTGAAAATAATCGGCATCGTTTTTTTGTGTTTTTGCTTTTTCAATAAGCTGATTAAGAGTATTTTGTATTTCTTTTAGGCTTTTAAATTCGAGCTTATATTCTTGTAAAATTTTTTCATTTTGAGCCATGCTATCTACTACGTTGAGCTGAAATTTATTGTCGCTGAGCAACAGGTTTTTGTGCTGCGAATGAATATCAATTAGCATTAAGCCAATTTCGCGCAAAGCATTCAAACTCACGGGTGCATCGTTTACAAAAGCTCGCGATTTGCCACTTGGCGTAATAATTCGGCGCAAAATAGTTTCGCTATCATAATCAACGTCTTCTAAGTTTTCCTTAAAATACTGCTGAAGCTTCAATTTTGAAATGTCAAAAACGCCTTCGATAATGCATTTTTCTTCTTTATTTTTTAAAACGGAGAGTTCCGCACGATTTCCCAAAATCAGGGATAAAGCTCCCAGCAAAATAGATTTTCCGGCACCAGTTTCGCCTGTAATAGTCGAAAAACCTGGCGAAAACGCAATATCTAGTTTGTCAATTAATGCGTAATTTTCTATAGAAAGTGATTTTAACATATCCTCATTTTTTGCAGCAAAAATAAGTTTTTTTAAAATATGCTGCAACTTTTTAAACTTTAAAATAATTGCAT
>JFJP01027759.1_pt1 | contig 12362 bp, 10 predicted proteins | sample 431651 | NCBI WGS metagenome assembly JFJP01 (sample SAMN02602958, study PRJNA72255) | Microbial mat metagenome, whole genome shotgun sequencing project. | biome: fresh water; feature: sink hole; material: water; isolation source: purple microbial (photo- and chemosynthetic) mats found in... | reverse complement strand
CAATTTGCTCAATAATATCAACTTAACAAAGAAGAAGAAAATTATTCAGGAATTAACCAAGGAAAAAACCCGTATTTTCCGCAAAGAAAACCTAGAAGAATTTGAGAAAAACAATGAGGATTTTGGGTTTTATTGTGCGATTTACAAGAAAATCATCGAATCTGAAGCTTTCTTTAGTAAATTAAAAAGGAAGAGCTCTTTTGATGAAGAAATGAATGATATAGATGAAAAGGCCAATAAAGGGAATATACCCTTAAGTTTATCAGAACTTGAGGATTATAGGATGAAAACCAGCTCTTTAAGTCCTTTAAAATGTGATCATAAAAGAGAAAATTCATCATTAAGTCCACAGTTTAATTCAAAGAAAATTTTTAAATTGCTCACTAATTCTTCAATAGAAAACTCCCCAATACCAATGAATTCCTTTATACAAACCTCACAAAATTTCAAAATTCCTTTAGAATCCTCAATAGAACTCTCTCCGAATATGAAATCCTCAATGAAATTTCCTTTAGAATCATCACAAAATAACGTGAAAAATACATCATTTGAAGTCTTAAGTCCGATGAAATTATCAATGGAAGAGTCGAAAAGCCTTGACCAAAATGAAGATTTCCCTTTAGAGGATTTCCCTTTAAATGATGATTTTATTGATCAGTTTTATAAAGGAAACTCGAATTATATTGATCTGCAAAAGATCAATGCCGAATTCAAGAAATCAAAAGAGCGAAAATTAAGCACTATTTTCGAAAGCTCGATAGAATACAGCACAATACTCACAAATCAGCAGAAAACCATTCAGATTTACGAAGAAGTCGTTAAAGAGATGGTTTTCTTATACATGCATGAGAAAGAACTCCTTGAATTTGTTATGAATATCGCAAACGATTTGTCAAAAGAAGCCAAGGAATACAATCTATCTATACATAGCTATATGATCATTAAATTCGCCTTGTTAAGAATGAAAAGTCTAAAAGAAAAAATGGGGAAAAATGAAAATATCTTCAAATTAACATATTGGGAATTGCTGATAAATTCGAAGGTTTATAAGAATTTAACCAATCTATTCGAAGAAATCAAGCCGAAATACATGTTTCTTTACAAAAAGGCATGGAATAAAGCGAAAGAAAAAGAAGGGGATTTCGAGAATGAAGTTATTAATGTCGATTTAAACATGAATAAAGAAGAGTTTATCAAAGAATTTAATGATTTAATGGTCTCTGGTTACGAATTTTTCACAGAAAAAGCCAAAATATCCGAAAAAAAGAATAAAGCAAAGAGTTTGAAATTGGCGAAATTAGCGTTTAAAATGATATTTATTGCCAGTATGGCGAAAGAAATCGGTTTCGAAGGGTGGGATGTGTGTATTTCGATGGATTTGAGCGTTTTTAAGCAGGAACTCATCAATATGAGCTTGGGAGATATTTTTGAGCTTTCGATTAAAATAAAGAAGAAAATTTAAGTTGAATTTTAATGATTTTTTTCCATTTCTCGTTTTTTTTTTCTCATGTTTTTTAAAGAAAAAATTAAATATTAAACATATATAAATTAAAAGATTTTACCAAAAAATAAGGAAAATTGAGTTTTATGCAAATTATTCAAAAAAAAAACAGATTCAACACTCTCATAAACATAACATAAGCAAATAAAAACAAATTCATTTATTATTATTAAAAAATCCCTTTGCCTTCAATAAATATTGTCTTGATTGTGCTGCTTTATGGTCATTTTCTCTGCCAAATACATTAATAAAATCGGTTTCCCACGTATCCACGAACTGTTCATCATCCCTTAATGTCTGCATTATTCTTTCTGTAAAGTCGCAAGTCTTTCTCACTTTATCCACAATATCATTCACAATAGACCGACTGATCCAATATGGCAATTGCATGATGTCCTTCATATATATATAACACTTTTCCTCAAGGAACATCTTATCGTGAGAAACAGGTCTTGAACAGTTTTTATGGAAATAGCTTTGATGAAAAGAGTCAAATCTAGGACAATTTTTGAAAATATGATGTATTGTGATCAAAAAACAAATGAAACTTTTATTAAAGTCTTTGAATTTCTCATCAGAAGGCAATGTCTGGCAAATTTTCAAGAAAATAGAGAATATTTTAGAAAGATTTTGGTGAATCTTTTCGTCTACTTTTTTTAAAGAAGACATATAAATTTGTTTAAATTTTATAACGAGTTCTTTGTTCAAAAAAATGAGGGTTTCACTCGAAAAAACAGTGATTTCTGCAAGAATGTTTGTGATATTCTTCTCTTTTAATAGAAACTCATTGAAATCCTCATCAATTAAACGCGAAGCTATTGATTCAATGCCTTCCTCGCTTCGAATGAATTTATCACGTTTTGTTGAAGGCAGAGTGGCTGCGAGAAATAAATTCGGAGGAGGAGTTATAAAATTTGATTGGAGAATATCTTTTGAAATAGGGTCAGTTCTTTGTGTTGGTTTTTTTTGGAAAGGGTTTGAATGAGTGCTTATTGTGGAGTTTTTTAATAATTTGCCAGGGGTGCAAGAGTTTCCCATAAAAAATTAATAATGAAAATTTTTTTTGGTAAAAAATATTTTTTTTAATTCAAATCATTCAATAATTTTATTTTTTATTTTTCTTCTTCTTTTTGCTGTTGATTGAAACTTTCTGAGTTTTCTTACAATTTTCAATTTCTAACCGAAAAAAATTAATTTAAAGTATTTTTTTATATAACATACGGAATTTATTTGAAAATTTGTCCCCAAAATACTCAAAATTCTCTTCGTTTTCCTCATCATAATATTCTTCATTGCAATAGTAATAATCATCTAGGAAAGATTCGACTATGAGATTATTTTGAAGGAATTTTTGAGGAAGGAAATCTTCCAAAAAGTGTTCAAGATCAATATCTTCCCATTTATTAAGTTCAATTTTTCGAAATAAAGAGTCTAATTCATATATATCATTCAATAATTGTTCAGAGTTGAAATGTTCTACGTTTTTTATTATTTTTAACTTTATTTTCAGGTTTTCTTTCATTTGTTCAATAAATTTCCATTTGTTTCTAAATATATTATAAATTTGAGGATTTTATCATAGAAAATTATAAACTCAAGCTCAAAATCTTTCTTAATTTTTTCAAGCGAAAGAACTATTTTACTCAAGCGTTTTTCTAAATTATTAAGCTCAATTCTGAAATAATCATGATCAAGACAATCGAAATTTTGATTGATTTCATCAGTTTCTTAAAAAGAGATTATAATAGAGATTAAAAAAATATTAATACTACCGACGATATTTTTATCGATATAAAGTAGGTCCTGAACATTGATTTCTTCGACTGAGTTAAGTTTTTGTTTAGATAATGTTGAAATTGAGACCATACAATTCGGACATGTTGATTTTAATCGCAACCATTTTTCAATACAATTGAAACTATTTAAAATTTACATTAATTTCTAAATCAAATGAAAATTTCGTAAAATCATTACCAATATATATGGAGACAAGGCTTAACGATTCCATTAATTTCGTGAGTTAAATCAGCTTCCATACAGATGTTGCATGTTGATTTGGCTAGGTTTTCCATCTTTTAAAAAACTTTGATCAGAAGTGTCAAATTTTTATGAGGGTTCTTCAGAAATTTTATTTTCTTTGTGGCAAAAGTTTATCAAATATGATGAAATTGAGAAGAAGAGAGGGAGTCTATTTGAAGTTTTACAAATTTTTTTCCTTTTCTCGAAATAGAAGAGAAATATGGAGCTTTAATGCTTTTGAATTATAAAAGAATTTAAAATAAAATATTTTTAAAAAACTTAATTTCAAATTTTTTTTTAAAAAATGTGAAACTCATGAAAAAATACAAAAACTTACCATAAAAACAAATTATTAACTAAATAAATCTCTCAAATCTTTAACTGAGAAGATTTTCTCCTCATTTGTCATTTTTGTTTTAATTTAATTTTTTTCATTTTTCTCAAAAAAATTTAAATAATTCTTTAATTTTGCCTTTGTCTAACTAATTATCTAAAAGGCTAAACCGATTGAAATTTTCACCTTTTGAGCCTTTGCTTTTCACTTTTTTTTCATTTTTATCCACAACACTGCTTTCATTCTTTTTTCATTGATTTATTAATGATTTTATAAAGGTTGAAATGAAAAAAAACTGACCTCGATGGGTTTTGAGGTGTCTTTTTGAACATAATATTTCGTATTTGGTTTTTCATAATATTTATTATCCTGTTTTTCGTGATACTAAATTCTTAAAATTAAACAAATTATCACTATTTTTTACTTTATTATAATGCGGAGGCTTCTTATAATACCCATCATTTTTTTGATTTGAGGGAAGGAATTTTTTAGCTTTCTGTTAAAATTTTATAAAGAAAAAATGTAAATAATTAGATTTTTCTCAAAGAAAATTATCACTTCATCATCATTTCTGACTTTTTCTTCCTAGAAGAATTGGTTTATTTCTTTAGAAGTTAAAAATATGAATTATTTACATAAGATTGATTCTTTGAAACTTTTTCTGGGCTTTTAGGAATCGTCTATATTTATAATTACTCTTCAGCTAATTAAATTAATATAAACCTCATCTTTCTCTAAATTTTCCCCTTCTTTGCTGAAATCCTATTCATCTTTATGATTTATGTAAAAAATGAAATTAAACCTTCTTTTTCACAAACTCTTTCTCATCTCTTGGACGAGCCTCTCCAAAGGGATTCACCTTTGGTTGATCTTTTTCATGAGAATTCGAAGTTTTTTTTTCTTCTCCTTCAATGCAAACATTCAATATATTTGAAATTCAAATGAAATTACTTCGAACAAAACCAATCGGCTTTCTTTCAATTTGTTCACTTGGCCCAGTTTCTCCTTTTTTCACATAAACTACATATTTATCCTGTTTTGCAAAATTTTCTGGGCCTTCTTCTTCATCATCTTCATTGAAATTGCCAGCTGGATGTTGTTTGGCAGAAGGGTAGCCATAATCTTCCTCAGGTTCATCATATTGTTCTAATTAATGATCATTTATTAAATAAATTTTTCGTTTTATTAATAAAAATGAATAAAATTAAAATTTAGAAGGAAATTTTAAAAAAAACCTCTTCTATTGTAATCAACTTTATGCTTTGGCTTGTAATTGCTAGTTTTCTTGCTGAAATAATAATTCTCACTCGAGCCTCCTTCATAACTCTCATCGTCTGAACGAATATATATAGTAAATCTTAATAAAAACTGAAATATCTAACTTTTTCTATGATTTTCAGTCTTCATTTTAATCGGTCTGCCTTTTAAAATCTTGAGAAATAATAAGAAAAACCTGATAAAAAAAACAATATCTTTACGGTTTCTTTGAAATTAACAAATTTTATAGCTTCTTCAATATCATTAAACACCACAGAAAACGTTCCTCTTGATAATGTTTCTATAGAAGCAATCTTCACCCCATGAAAATGACTTTTTATATCGTGATCTCTTGCATCGTAACTAATATTAAAAAGAATAAGCGTCAAACTGCCTTTAGATTTCTTCAAATTATCAATAATGCTTTCTCCTGTTAAAAAACAAAGGAAAAAATAGAAAATCAATGGAAAAAACGATGAATTTTTTTAAATTTACGGTCTATATCATGTTTTTTTCTGTGAGATTGAGACTGGTTCGAAGCGTAATGGTCACTTTCTTTGCGAGGGTATGCAGGCTTGCTTCTGAAGTCTTCTGGCTTCTCCTCCTCAACATTCTTTTCATCTTCATCATCAGATAAATCTGCCCAATCTATTTCAATTATAAGCAAAATCTTTTAAGATGTGGAGAAATTTTCATACTTTGGGCTTTAAATTGAAAGATTTTTAGTAAAAAAAGAAAGAAAAATTCAAATGCAACGTTTTTTTTCAGACATTAAAGGAAGGCGCGTTTAAAAAACCTAATTTTCTTCTGGATTTGTTTATTTGGATTTTTGTTTAATGGGAAAAATAGAAAAAATAAATAAATTATTATAAATTAAGAAATTTTTCAGCTTTTTATCAGGAAATCTCCTAAAATTATACATTTTTCATCCTTTTTGAATTTAAAGACAATTTATGCTGTTTCTTTGATAAAATCTAATAATTTGATAGCTTTATTGATAAAAATTGATGAAAACCTCAATTATACGATAACTGATCAATTTAAAATCGATGAAAAACTTGTGAATTTTTTCTTTAATTTTGAATTTTTTACTTAAAAACACAAAAAATACTCCTTAAATCATATATGAGCCCTTAAAGCAAAAAATACGAAAAAAAATTTTATCAACAGAAAAATCACAGTTATATTCTTTTTAAGAAATTTCATTGTTTCTCTAATTTAATTTGTTTCAAAAAACAATTAAAATAACTTCACATTCTCAAAAAAACCAAAATTTCTTATTCTTATTTTTTCACTTCATCCTTCTTTTGATTGGGATTATCGTCATTCTCCGTGAAGAAGCTTTTCTTCGGTCTCAACCATTTTTGTGGCGATTGGTTATCGAGGCAATTCTGATCCTTCTCATTCATCAAAGAAGGTAGCCTTATCGCCAATCCTAAATTAGACAATTCTCTCTGAAAATTCTTGGTGTTCGCTTTCGTTTTTCTTGAGGTTTTCCCTGATTTCTGCATTTTCATTTTCGTCGATTTTCTCGGCAATCGTTTATAATGCAGATTTCTCACCACATTATCTATATTATTCTGTGGGAAATAGTAGTTAAAAATCATCATTTTATCGAAATCTCTCAATCCAATATCATTTTTCTCATTCAAAATCGACGTAGGGGGGTATATTCCACTCTGTATCTTCGTGGTTCTTTCTCTTTCTCCCCTACTATAGGAGTTAGTTTTCCCATCGACCATACTATCAGGAAATACTGAGTATTTCCTGGATGCTTCTCTTTCCATGGTTTTTTCATGTTTGAAAGTCGTTTCTTTTTTTTTGATATGATGTGATGAATTATAAAGGGCTTCTTCATTATACGGTTCAGAAGTCAGTTTTTTCTCATAGTTTCCATTCCGATCCATGATATTCGTAGAATTGTCTTCGTCTTTCTCTATTTCCATCACAGAGCTCAATTCCTTTATGGGATTCCTCAGCATTTGTGAAGAAGGCAAAGGCTCAGTTATCATCACACTTTTCTTATTTATCTTCGTTAAAGAATTCATATGAATTCCTGATGAAGCAGCTACTGGCTCGAAATTGTCATCTTCTTCTGAAGAGTCTGATTCAGAGAATTCTTCAACAGATTCCTGTTCAATATTCAAAGAAGACAGAAAATCCTTCATTTTTCGCTGGACAGATTGAATATGCGATCGAGGATTAATCGTCTTTTTGGACTTGCGTTTAAAGGGGTCACGATCGATGATAGGCTTGTTGAAAAGGTGACGACAAATCATGAATTCGCGCTGAGGGACGTAATGGATAAAAGGACAACGGTCCACTGTATGGTCGTTGCGGTTACAGGCGTTACATTTTATGTATAATTCCTCAAAAGATTGATAGTTGAGGATTTTATCAGAAAGCATGCGAAATTTCTCCTAAATTTAGGTTTTTAGGGTTTTTTAAGGGTTTTTACATAATCATCAGGGTTTTCTTTGATTATAGTGATGAAATCACTGCGGGAAATTGCGTAAACTGTTGAGAAATTAGAGCTTATACAACTCGAAGCTCGGTTTAAATCTCCGAAAAATGAGATTTCCCCAAAGAAATCTCCTTTCTGAATGATAAATTAATTAGAGGTTAAAGGGAGATATACATGAAATTTAATAAAACCTTGAGCTTTTTAAGTGAAAGCCGAGAATTAGCCCCCGTTTCCTTGAATAATTCAATTTCCCCATCCGAAATCAAGAAAATCGACCTATCATCACTATCATTTTCCTTTCAAAAACTCTTAAAAACCTGTTAAAAATCTCTAAATTTACTTGAAAAATGAACTCTTCTGGGTAAAATCTTACCTGTTTCATGGAAAAAACGAGTTTTCTCATTGTGATCTCGCTGAAATTCCTATAGAAAAGCGGTATCATCTTGAGTATGTTCCCATTAGCTCTGATCAACACCTCTTCCCTAAGCGAAGTGCTCAATTTATCAACTAATTCATTCTCTTTTGCGGCATTCGCAGAATCTTGATCATAAATGAAATTCAAGTATTTTCTCACTTTGACCTGTATATCGTATTCGATATTCTTTCTTCGCATATAGCGATTTATCACTCGAATATTCTCTCTTCTCAGAGTCCCAGCTCTTGTTAAATTCTCCAAAATCGAATGAATTCCCTCTATAATTATCCCCATAACAGCTTCTGAGCCCAAAAGCGCGAAAAAACCGAAAGAAAGCTCTAAATTATTCCGAGGCTCGATTTTCTCGATAGAAATCGTCCAGTAAAGGAAAAACAGGTATTTTGTCAGCCAATTCGCATGCACTAGCTCCTCGCCTTCTGAAATGAGATTATTGTGATAAGGAGAGTAAAAAGCCACCGCGTGCCAACAACAGGCGAGAATATGACAAAATAAGAGGATTTTTGTAATAAGCTTGAATAACTCGAATAAAGCCTCAGTTTGCTCGTTTAAATGAAGTAATTCCTCTAAGGTCTGGATTGCCTTTACAACCTCAAAGCTTTTAAAAAAAATCAAAAGCTCTGATAATTTCACGAAATTATGAAATTTCGCATTATCCATGCCATCGAGGTCGCTTTCGCGAAATCCGATTAAAAAAACTGGTAAAAAAGCAACAAGATCGAAAAATAAATGATTATTGATGTAATTCTTAAAGATTTTCTCCTTTTGTAACACTGATATACCGTTTTCGTAATAGCCGGTGAAGAATTTTAGGATTATATCCAAAAAAAGCAGGGTCAAGATAAGAAAAGAGAAGAGCTTCTGAACCAGGACATTGTGAGGCACGAGCTCTTCGATTAGGTAGAAGTTGAAACTCAGCTGCAAAGGGAAGAGGAAGAAAAGGAAAATGATCAAAAGGATTATGATGAAATCAAAGATCATCTTCAGCTTGTGATCAGGCTCTATCACTCCGATTTTATTGAAAATGTTGTTCTTTAAAAACTCTATTTATGATAAAAACAAATGAATTTTAATGAATTTTAAGGAATTTTAATGAATTTTAATGAATTTTACTGTAGCTTTTGTGAATTTCATGAAAGCATTTAGTCTTTTTAAACCAGATTTTTGTCTTGTAAAAGGACTTTATCAACACGTTTTCGGCTAATAGCATCTCCATAACATCACGATTTTTACCATTTCTATCAGAAAAATATGTGGGGTCGTTGATTAGATCGGTTTGCTCATCAGTCACGAATTTCAAATTGCGATATTGCGTTCGGTTTCTTAACTTGTTTATCGCCACTGATACGTGCTTGACCATTTTCAATATATTTAACGGCTTATTTTGTGAAGAATTCTTATGCTAAATCCAAAAGAAAATTCATTGATTTATGAATAAAATGTGAAATTCATTAATTTTTTTTTTTTTTTTTAAAAAAAACTCTCAATTTTTTTTACCTTTTCAGCCTCAATTACCGGGTTTTCTTTTTTTGAGTTGTTTCCACTTGCCATAAGCACATTATCATCCACCAAATCATTGCCTTCTTCTATAATCTGTTCCTCATCAGAGCTACCCTCTAGCACCAATTTACTATTGGTTTTAACATAAGATTCCTTCGAATCCTTTACAAATTCTTTTGGTTTCTCATTCGAATTCTTCGCCATTTCTTTTAGCGATAAAGCCGATTTATCATTGAATTTTCTCGAAAGTCTTCTTATATCTTTCTCTGAGAAATTTTGTAGGGTTTTTTGGGGTTTTTGGGACTTTTCTTCATTGGAAGAAGAGATTAGACTTGAGTATTCTCTTGAGGTTTTCGAATAATTTGAGATATTATCTTTGATTTTTTCCATAAAATTGGGGTTTTTCTCTGAAAAAAAACAAAGAAGAAATTGAAAAAGGGAAGGAAAAAAATAACGATAACGATCGAAAATCTTTGATTCTTTAAAGATATTCTGAGGAGGCAATTTCATTTGAATGTTCAGTCCGGTCTCGGAATCGACGTATTCCATTGGAAAGAGGAGGAGGGTCAAAGTGTAATAAATTTATTATATTTAGGAAAGTTTTAAAAAGAAATTTATTAATTTGATTAAAAAAAAAAATTTAGGCAATAAATAAGAATAATCAAGTAATTTTCGTGTTTTTTTGCAAGGAATTTGAACAAATTATATCATAAAAAAAAGTGAAATTGAGGTTTTTTTTCAAATATTGAAATGTTATTTCAAAGAAAGAAAAAAAATTATTCAAAGAAAAAAAACACCAAAAAACCCAAAAAAATTTAATTTAAATCTTTAATTAAATAATTTTCAAATTACAATGAATCCCCCAATGTTAAGCTCTTTCCCGCCTCCAAACTTTAAGCCTCCTGCCTTTATGAACCCCTCTGCGGTCCCTCGTGTTGAAATGCCTCCTCCAATCATTGCTCCTCTCTTGGGCTCTGATGTCATGCCCAAAGAATCCTTATACATCAACAATTTGAACGATAAAATGAAGCCCGAAGGTAAATTTTCCTTAATTATTCTCTCAAAAAACCTTCCAAAACCCTAAAAAACCTTATAAAAAGAGTTGAAAATATCGTTATATTTCCTATTTTCTCCATTTGGTGAAGTCTTGACAATAAATTGTAATAAAAGCTGGAATCTTCGAGGACAGGCCTTTGTGATATTTAAATCGACTGTTTCTGCTACTCAGGCTTTGAAGGCATTACAGGGTTTTATTTTCTTTGATAGACCATTGGTATTCACGTTTTTTATCGCAAAAGTAATAAATTTGTGAAGAAAATCAATTATACGAAAGAAAGATCCGAAATTCTTTCAAAAATGGATGGATCTTGGGTCTCGAAAGACAAGCCAAAAATCACAAAATATGGGGTAAAAATGATAAAAAAAAAAGTGAAAACTGAAGAAAATAGCAAAGAAGACAACAAGCCCGCTCGTAATAATAAAATTGTGAAGGAATTCGAGGAAGAAGCTACACCTAATAATGTGCTTTATGTACAAAATGTGCCAAATTTCGCAACTGAAGACATGCTCAAGGAATTGTTCAGACAATATCCAGGGTTCAAGTAAAAGAAAAGCGTTTAAAGGAAGGGTTTTATCGCTGTTTTTAGGGAAGTTAGATTAATTGCTGCGAAAGAGATTGCCTTTGTAGAATATGATGAAGAACCACAAGCTTCTATTGCTTTGGCTGGTTTTTCTTTGATTTTTATTGATTTTTTAAGATTTATTAGTGATTTTTAGTTGTTTTTAGTGATTTTTAAGGATTTTTTCATGATTTTATTGATTATTAGTTATATTTAGTTATTTTAGTGTTTTTTATTAGTTTTTTTCGTTTTTTTTTTTGTTATTTTTATTTATTTTTAGTTATTTTTATTAATTTTTTATAAAGGACTGGATCGGTTTAAAATAATGAAGGATCATGAGATTCTTGTCAGTTATGCAAAAGTGTGAATCTAAAGGAAAAACTGATATTATAAGAGAAATGAGGCTTATGGGCTTCTAAATTTATCGTTTATTACATTTGAAAGTCTCTTAATTTTTTTAAAATAAAAAATTTGGGGAAAAGTTCTATTTAAAACGATTTTTTTAAAGATTCAAATAATTAAATATAAGCCAAAATCAAGCCTCATATCGCCTTTTTGAATTTGAATATCCTTGATTTTTTTCATCAATAAGTCATTTTTTGTGGAAAAACACTAAAAATTCAAAAAAATAAAGATGGGAATTTTAAAGGTTTTTACCCAACTTTATCCAAACATTCCCACATTAAGATACTATTGCCTCGAATCATCGCTTTTCCTATCTCTTTTTCTTGCTTACCGATATGTTCGACGGCTTTATCGAGGACTATGTTCATGAAATGGTCATAGCCTATCATTTGACCGGTGACAGAACGTTTGGCGTTTAGGCGAACATGCAGTCTTTTGTCAAGGTATTTACGTAGGTCAGGGCCATATCCTTGTTTGCTTGTCATTTTTTAATTTAATGGAGTTTTGGGAGAAATCTATTATTATTAATTTGGGAAATTTATTGAAATTTAAAAGAATTTTTTCACTTTTTAAAATTTTTTCAATTTTTTCAATTTTTTCTCATTTTTTTACTTTTTTTTGAATTATTTAAAATAATGGTTCTTCACCTTACCCCCCCCCGATGTTTTTTTAAAAATATTTAATATTTAGCATCTAGCATATGCAAATCAAATAAATATTCGAAAATTTCAATAATCAAAATTCATAGAAAATTTTTTATCCTAATAACTATTTTCGAAATTTTTGAAAAAATATATATTGATAACTAGTTATTTTATAAAAAAATCTTT